>Ga0256404_1001556_pt1 | contig 54714 bp, 57 predicted proteins | sample RumenRJG_01DNA_FD_185990 | JGI IMG/M metagenome (GOLD analysis project Ga0256404, IMG submission 185990) | Bovine rumen microbial communities from Lethbridge, Alberta, Canada - RJG_01 | ecosystem: Host-associated > Mammals > Digestive system > Stomach > Rumen | place: Canada: Alberta | collected... | reverse complement strand
CTTGTTGCCGGATGGGATGATCCCCGAATGCCGACTGTTTGCGGTCTGCGTCGTCGCGGTTACACCCCCAAATCCATCCGTGACTTCATGGATCGTATCGGTTACACGAAAGTGGAAGGTATGATTGATCAGGGTCTGCTGGAACACACCATCCGCGAGGATCTCAAAGAGACCGCACCTCGCGTGTGCGGTATCTTCGATCCCGTGAAACTCATCATCACCAACTATGAAGGCGAAGGCGAGACACTCGTTGCGGAGAATATCGACGGACATGAAGAACTCGGCACCCGTGAGATCCGCTTCGGCAAAGAGCTGTGGATCGAACGCGGCGACTTCCTCGAAGAAGCAGATAACAAGTTCTATCGTCTCAGCCCCGGGGGACGTGAAGTACGTCTCAAGAGCAGTTATATCATCCAGGCCACGGGTTGCGAGAAAGATGCCGACGGCAATATAATAACCGTTTATGCTACCTACGATCCGGATAGTAAGTCCGGCACCGAAGGCGGTAATCGTAAGACCAAGGCAACGATTAACTGGGTGGAATGTAAGTCTGCCGTAGATGCTGAAGTGCGTCTGTACGACCGTCTGTTTGCCGTTGAGAACCCAAGTGCGGAGGAAGGGGACTTCCGTGACCTGCTCAACCCGGACAGCTTGAAGGTAGTAACGGCAAAAGTGGAAGCATCCTTGGCAAAAGCGCAACAAGGCGACCACTTCCAATTGCTCAAACAAGGCTATTTCGTAGTGGATGACGACACGAAACCGGGGCATCTGGTACTCAACCGTACTTGTTCTCTCAAAGATAACTACCTTAAGTGAGAACACGTATCTATAACAACAAAGAGCAGATCTTTTGCGATTGGCGGCATCGGTGGGTGCGGCTGACACCCGAAGAGTGGGTGCGGCAGCAGTTATTACACGCGATGGTGGAGCAACTGGACTACCCTGTATCTCGGATAGCGGTGGAAACGGCTATCACGGTGGGAGAAGCCAAGAAACGCTGCGATGCCGTGGTCTATGACGCAGCTTTAGCACCACTCATGATCATCGAGTGCAAAGCCGAGACCGTGTCGCTGACGCAAAAGACCCTGGACCAAGCCATTACGTATAATCGAAAACTAAACGTACCGTACCTCTTGTTATACAACGGGGTACAGCATATTTTTGTACATGGAACAGATAGTTTTACTACAGGACTCCCTCGATACACCGACCTTTTACGGAGTGAATAACAGCAATATCCTCTGCCTCAAAAACCAACATCCCGATGTGCGGGTGGTAGCTCGTGGCTATCAAGTCAAAGTGACGGGTTCTGAGAAAGCAATCGAGAGTTTCGAAAAGACCTTGCATCTGTGCGAGCAGTTCTGTATTCGCAATAACCGCCTCACCGAACAGGATATCCTCATGCTCTTGCATGGCGATAAACCCCAGGAGACGACGACGGATAACCTGATCTTGCACGGCGTGAACGGAAAGTCTATCTACGCGCGTTCAACGAACCAACGCGCCTTGGTCAAGGCCTACGAGGATAATGACCTGCTGTTTGCTGTCGGTCCTGCCGGTTCCGGTAAGACCTATACGGCGATCGCCTTGGCGGTAAGAGCACTCAAAAACCGCGAAGTGAAGCGAATCATCCTTTCCCGTCCTGCCGTAGAAGCCGGAGAAAAACTCGGATTTCTGCCGGGTGACATGAAGGAGAAGATCGATCCGTATCTGCAACCGCTCTACGATGCCCTGCAAGATATGATCCCTGCCGCCAAACTGGCGGAATACATGGAGAAAGGCACGATTCAGATTGCTCCTTTAGCCTTCATGCGTGGTCGCACTTTATCCGAAGCGGTGGTCATCCTCGATGAGGCACAGAACACCACGGCGCTGCAACTCAAGATGTTCCTCACCCGTCTCGGCTTAGGCGGAAAAATGATCGTCACAGGCGATATGACCCAGATCGATTTGCCGCCTACGCAGAAATCCGGATTGAAGGATGCGATGGAGCGGTTTAAGGACATCAAAGGCATCTCCATCATTGCGTTTAATGAGAAAGATATCGTCCGCCATCCGCTTGTCAAACGCATCGTTGCTGCCTATAAAGAGGGTGTTTAAACAAAAAAAATCACCAAAAAAAGCGCAAATTCTTGCGTATGTCAAAAAAAAGCAGTACCTTTGCACCCGCTTTTGATCGAAAGACCTGAAAGCATGCCGCGATGTTGGAATAGGTAGACAAGAAAGACTTAAAATCTTTTGCCCAGTGATGGGCGTGCCGGTTCGACCCCGGCTCGCGGTACCGAGACATCGACTTCGAAAGAAGCCGGTGTTTCTTTTTATATTAACTGAAAAGGATACCGATCTGGTTCACTAAGAATGCTATGATCCAGGCTAAAACCAGACTGTTGAACACCGTGAACCATGCCCATTTGCGGCCTGCTTCCCGATGGAGGGTAGCGATAGTAGCTACGCAGGGGAAGTACAGCAGCACAAAGAGCATAAACGAAAAGGCACTCAGCGATGTGAATCCGGCAGCACCGATATCGCCTCCGTACAAGATAGCAATAGTCGATACAATCGCTTCCTTCGCCGGCAGACCCGTCAGCAGACAAACGGACATTTTCCAGTCAAAACCCAAGGGATCCAATACCGGGGAGATGAACCGGCCGATCTTGGCCAGATAAGAATGCTCCAGATCATTCAGATCCTGCGTCGGGAAATACTCCAGTGCCCAGATGATGACGGATGCCCAGATGATCACCGTACAGATCTTCATCAGATAGTCTGCTACCCGTTCCCATATATGTGCCGCCGTTGTGCGGAAACGCGGAATACGGAACTCCGGTAACTCATTGACGGTATCGTCATCGTCCTGCTTGAACCACTTTGTGTGTTTCATCACTAACGCAAACAGCACCGACAGGCAGATACCGATTGCGTACAGCGAGATCATCACCAGCGCCTTATGATGGGGGAAGAATGCACCTACAAACAGCATATACACCGGCAGACGGGCGGAACAGGACATGAACGGCACCATCAGCATCGTCAGCACCCGGTCCTTGGGATTCTGTATATCCCGTGCCGCCATGATGGCCGGTACGTTACAGCCAAAACCCATCAGCATCGGCACAAAACTCCGGCCGTGCAGACCGATCCTGTGCATGATGGAGTCCATGATATACGCTTCACGAGCCATGTATCCCGAGTCTTCCATCATCGAGATGAAGAAGAAGAGAATGATGATGTTCGGCACAAACGCCAGCACGGCACCTACACCGCTTAGAATGCCGTCGATGCAGAGACTGGAGAACCATCCTTCCGCCAAACTTTCATGACACCAGTTACTCAAACTGTCTATTCCCGACTCAATCCATCCTTGCGGATAAGCGCCTAAGGTAAACGTGCACCAGAATACCAGGTACAGGATCGCCATCATGATCGGAAAACCGTACCACGGGTTGGTCAACACCTTATCGATGCGTTCCAACCGTGTCTGATGCTTGTCGTTCTTGGCATGCGTCAAGGTCTCGGTTAAGATACCGTGCACGTATGCCCGATAGGTATCCTCATCCGCCTGATCGCGTAAGTGATAGATAGGGTGCGCCTTCGATGCCGGTCGTGCAGCTACTTCCTGCAGCACCGACAAGCAGTTCGGTAAACCGTAGTTCAGACGCACCGACACACGGCAGGTAGGTACACCGATCAATTGTTCCAGCTTAGGGATATTCAGCGAATGGTCGGTTTTTTGCAACAGGTCATACCTACCGATAGCAATCACGATCTTCTCCTGCTCATCGATGATATGCGGCGTCAGCATCAACGACTCTTCCAGTCGCGTGGAGTCCACTACCTGCAGCACCACATCATAGGTATGACCATGCAACTCGTCGGGGTGATGCACCTCCACAAACTGCATGGCCTGTTGACTGCTTTCAGCCAAACCCTGCAATGCCGCACTCAACGAACTTTTTCCGCTTTGCGGCAGACCTATGACGGCTATTTTAATCACGCTGCAAAATTACTGCTTTTTTCCCACCTGCACAATACCTATTTATAGGGATTTTAGCGTTTGGCGAAGCCAAGCGTAGCATCTTTCCGTACTCGGAATAGACAGCCGCTCCTGCGGAGAGTGTACCCCATACATCTGCGGACCGATGGAAACCATATCCAGATACGGGTATTTCTCTAAGAACAAACCGCATTCCAGACCGGCATGGATCGCAAGTACCTGCGGTTCTGCTTTGAAGAGATCCGTATAGGCTTTCTTAACTACCTCCAGCAACGGAGAGTTCGGATTCGGAGCCCAGCCGGGATATCCGTCTCCGTGCGTCACCTCGTCGCACGCCATACTAAGTGCTTGTTCTACCGCCCATTTCAGATGATGCTTGGAGGTTTCGATAGAGGAACGCTGCGAAGTATTGACTTCGATATAGCCTTCCTTCATCTTAATAGAAGCTAAATTCGTACTGGTCTCAACCAATCCCGGCATCTCTTTGCTCATGGCGATCATGCCATGCGGACACTCGCACAGCGCCATAATCAGGCGGTATGCTTTGTCAGCAGGGATAAACAGTTCCGGCATGTCCGTGGTCTCCAATTCCAGACGCATGTCTTTTTCTATCTCACCGAACACCCCTTCCATCTGTGCCACAAAATGATTCCACTCGATACGGATTTGCTCTTTGTACGCCATCGGAATAGTGATCACCGCTTCCGCTTCACGGGCAATGGCATTGCGTAAGTTACCGCCTTGAATAGACGCTAATTGGATCTCCGTCTGCGGCCAGATACGTGCCAAGAACCATACAATCAACTGATTTGCATTGGCTCTGCCTTTATTGATATCGTCGCCGGAATGGCCACCCGTCAGTCCGCTTGCGGATAAGCGGATAGCAAGCCTTTCGCCTTTCGCCTCTAACCTTTCGCCTTTATAATGCATCTTCGCAAGCGTATCGATACCACCGGCGCAACCGATGAAGATCTGTCCGTCGTCTTCGGAGTCCAGGTTAATCAGTCGTTTGCTTTTCAGCATACCGTCTTGTAACTTCATCGCACCCGTCAGACCGGTCTCCTCATCTACGGTAAATAAACATTCGATCGCCGGGTGTTGCAACTCCTTGTCGGTGATCACTGCCAGCGCCATCGCAATACCGATACCGTTATCTGCTCCCAGCGTCGTACCTTTGGCTTTTAGCCATTCGCCATCTACCCATGTTTGGATCGGATCGTTCATGAAGTCATGCTCCACGTCACCGTTCTTCTCGCACACCATATCCATGTGTGCTTGCAGAATCACGCCTTCGTGCTCTTCATAGCCCGGTGTAGTCGGTACACGCATGATCACGTTCATTGCCTCATCGGCTACGCACTCGATACCATGCGAAGCGGCAAAATCCTGTAACCATTGACTGATTCGCTCTTCGTGCTTGGAGGGACGAGGCACCTTGCAGATCTCTGCAAAAATGTCAAAAACTTGTTTCGGTTCCATTTTCTATTCGTTTTAATTGTTTATGAAATCGTATATGGAAAAGTACGGCCGGGATCGCTAACGCGATGATGAACGCCAACCACATACCTTTGGCACCCAGACCTGCCGGGAAAGCCAGGCATAGACCTAAAGGTAAACCGACCAGTATATAGGCAAATAAAGCAATCCGCATCGGTACCTGTACATCCTGGATGCCGCGTAACATCGCCGCACCGATACATTGCAATCCGTCTGCGTATTGGAACAGACCACCGATCAGCAGCAGCGTTGAAGCCGTTGGTATTACCGCCGGATCATCGGTGAACAGATGGGGTATGGCATGCCGGCCGAATATCATGATAGCCGCACCGATCGTGTTCATCAGCAGACATAAGTGCACCGATGCATGACTGGCCATCCGCACCGCATGCAGATCGCCTTTGCCCAATTGATGCGACACACGGATCGTCGTCGCTGAACCGATGCCTAAAGCTAACATAAACGTCAGGTCGCACATCTGATTCGCGATATGATGTGCCGCCAAGGCCTCTTTACTGATCCAGCCGATGATGACAAACGAAGCGGTGAACAGAAACGCTTCGGCAAAAGACTGTAAACCGATTGGTGCTCCAATCTCCGCCAAGTGTTTGATCTTCTTCCATAAGATCATATCCCGTCTCATCATCGTCAGATGGATCCGCCATTCCTTGCGCAGCAGCATTGCTGCCACAAAACAGATCGGCATCAAAGCACGGGAGATTAATGTCGCCCAACCGGCTCCTTCCGCACCCATGGGGGCAAAACCGCAATGACCGAAGATCAGCACATAGTTCAGACCGATGTTCAACAGGTTACATCCGATGGTAATGATCATTGCCACAAACGTGTTACCCAGTCCTTCCAAAAACTGCTTGAAGAAACAGAACAGCAGGAACGGAACGATGGAAAGCACTATCAATATATAGTACGCACGCGCGCAGGAGACCACTTCCGGTTCCTGACCGAAATGGCCTAACAGCGGAATACAGGGTGCCAAGATCGCTAAAGAGGACACGCACATCAAGCCGCAATAGACCAGTCCGTTCGCCAGATACGACGGGATCTTATGCATCTTCTGCGCCCCGACGGCATAACCCACAATCGGCGTCACCCCCATCATCGTACCCATGGAAAAGACCATGACGGTGAAGAAGATCGCATTGGAGAAACTGACCGCCGCCAAGTCTGTCGTACCGTAATGACCCACCATGATCGAGTCTGCCAAACCCACCAATGCCGCACCGAACTGCGTCAGCATAACGGGAAAAGCAACCTTCAGATTGCGCTTATAATATGGTAAATATGTAGAAAAACTATACAATTTACACTTTTTTTTGCGTATGTCAATTTATTTTAGTAATTTTGCAGCCGATTTATGAGACGGATACTTAGTATAGCATTGTTAGCGGTTCTCTGTGCAGGTACTGTCCTGGCAGATGATAGTAATAAACCGGCATTTCAAATAGCGGATAACACGTTCTTTGATCCTTCCAAGAAAGTGGTCAAAGAGGATCCGTATGTGTTTGGTGTCTCCTATCGTGTAGAGGCGGGATATGTGCAGCATTGGCAGCGTTCGCAGGCGAACAGTTTCCCGACGCTTTACCTGCACGGTGTGCGGCTGGGTGCTACGTTCACTTTTGCTTTACCGAAGCATTTTGACTTGCAGACGGGTCTGCTTTATACCCTCGTCTATGGCCGGAATAACCAGCATTGGCGTTCCATGGATGCGCCTTCTACTCAAACCGAGTATATCCGTCATCGGGTGCTGGAGCATAACCTGACCGTTCCGGTGCGTGTTTATTACACCATTCCTTTGTGGAAACAACTCAACCTTTTCTTCTACACCGGCCCGCAATTGCATATCGGCTTGGCGGAAAACGATTATATGGAGACCCATCTCAGCGATGGCACCAAGACTTGGTTGCAAACGCTCGATGTGCCTACCGAACCGTATGACCGCATGTCGGACCAACTGATCCGTGCCAATATCCAATGGGGTGTCGGTGGAGGTCTGGAATGGGACCGTTACCGCCTGCAGTCCGGTTATGACTTCGGTCTGAACAACCTCGTTCGCCATCCGCAGACGGCGAATCAATACATGTCCGAATGGGGTTGGTTCGTCACCTTCTCATACCGGTTTTAACAACCATAACCGGTAACCCCTCACCTTTACTCATGCGTGATCTCCGGTGCTACCTGACGCAGGTAGTTCTCCGGAAAAGCAATACGGTTGGGACCGCAACTGTTTCCGTATGCGTTGCGTTTGAACTGACCGTTCTCCTCCTTGCGTTCCTGACCGTCAATGAACTTCGTGATCAGGTAGATATACAGCCGTTGCCAGTCTGCTACCAGGTTCTCTGCCTGTGCGCAGGAGTAAGCTGTAAGAAATGCACGTGCTTCTTCTTCACTTAACGTTGCTGCTTCGGCATCCACGCCTTCAATCTGGCTGTTGAACTTGTCATCCCATATATTCTGCATCTCCCGGATATGCGGATACATGCGGCTGTACTTGGTGTATGCCCAGTTAGCCACCATGTTAAACGTCCACCAGGCACTTGTCGGAGAGAAGGTGTAACTGTCGCCGTTTCCTTCCGCATAGCACTCCGGCACATGGTTGATGCAACTGAACATCGGTACATAGCAACTGCATGCCGCATCGTCCACACCGAACCAGAAGATACCGTTCTTATTATATCCTCGCATCTGCGCTACAAATGACCAAGCCGTCTGTTGCGTTGCCGTCGGACGCTCATACCAGTATTGTAGCGTGTCCGTTCCGTTCACGGCGCATTTAAAGCCTAAACCACCGTAACGCAGTTTGCTGTTCCACGGACCGGCATCGGTGCCTTGCGTGATATCGAGCGGTGTATCCTTATACTCATCCCGCATGCATTCTTTCATATCCTGTGCCGTCACTTTCTTGTTCGGCACGATCCATAACGGCATATGTTCGCCTTCAAAAGCACCTTTCGTCTCCCGGAAAGTGGCACCGGTCGCATAATCGAAATAGCGGTCCATGTCCTCGCTGAAATGGCGGAAAAACGACCATACCCGTGCTTCGCATACATACAAACCGCTGAAGTCAAACGGATTGAAAGCCGCCTGAAAACTGAAGTCCTTATCTGCACCTGTGAAATAGCCTTTCTCCCGTGCAAAAGCGATGATATCTTTGTCCCACATCCAGTCTCCATTGCATACGCAGTTCAGTTTCTTCTCCAGTCTCCGCTGTTCTTTTGTCTTTCGACTTTTGTCTTTCGACTGAACAGGCAACTTCGTTATACGTGCCTGATTGGCGTGACCGGCGATGGCATTGTCCGGAATACGAACGGCTACCCAGTTGGCACCTTTCTTACCCGGTCCTTTACCGATGAAATCCATCATCCATACCTCGTTGGGGTCACCGATAGAGAAGGTCTCTCCTTCGGAGGCATATCCGTATTCGTTTACTAACGACACCATCCATTCGATCGCTTCCCGTGCTGTCTTACTGCGCTCCAGTGCAATATAGATCAGACTACCGTAGTCCACACCGATGGTGTCCCACAGTTCTTCCCGTCCGCCCCAGGTGGTCTCACCGATCGTCACCTGATGCTCGTTCATGTTTCCTACCACCGAATAGGTGTGCTTCACCTGTGCGATGGTACCTTGAGGACGGCCGGTGTCCCAGTCAAACACCTCTCGCACGGCACCTTCTTCATAGTCAGCTGCCGGGGAGAAATGTAAAAAACCGAACATACCGTACGAATCGGCAGCATAGGATATCATTGTACTTCCGTCAGCGGATGCGTTCTTTCCTACTAAGAAATTCGTGCAAGCCTGTAAAGGCGAAAGGCTAATGGTTATAGGCGAAAGGAGCAGCAGAGCTACTATCATTACTAAACTTTTTCTCATAATAAACGGGGATTTTGAAGTTCATCTATACGGTTATCTCTTTTTCTCAAGGCGATGTCATAGGCCTGGCGGTAGTATTTGAAGAAATGTTTCCAGTCCGCTTTCTTGGCTACCGCGGCGGCTTCCTTGCGCGCACGTGCCTTCTCTTCATCGCTCAGCCGGTCAAAACGCAGCAGGTCGTCCGCGATATGGTTCGTTACCTCGCCGAAGTTCGAATCCGTACGCTCGATCACGACTACACCGTATTGGTCTTTCTGTTCTGCCGCCCAGGCACCGAAACCGGCTAAGGAAGTGGTGATCGTCGGTACATGGAACGCACAACTCTCTAAGGGTGTGTAACCCCACGGCTCGTAATACGACGGGAAGACCGTCACGTCCATACCGATCAGCAGGTCATAGTACGTCTTTCCGAATAAAGGATCGTGACCGTCCAAGTAATAGGGCACAAACACTGCACTCACCTTGCCTTTTCGTGACGGGGCACGGTCGAGATACGGAATCATCACGAAGGCCACCACCTCTTTCTCGTTCTTCGTGCTGTGGTAGATCTTCTGCGCTAACTTATCCAAGGCCTCGGCGAACACGTCGATGCCTTTGTTCTTCCATTCCAGTCGACCGGAGATAGCTACGAACAGTGCGTTCTCCGGAACGACACCGCCTAACTGCTCGCCTGCCACTTTGCGCAATGCTGCACGTGCTGCTTCCCGGCGCTCGTCAAAGGCTTTGCCTTTGGGAACAAAAGTAGGTTCAAAACCGTTCGGCGTCACGATATCGACAGGCTTGTCCAGTAACTGCTTGCATTCCCGTGCGGTGATCGAACTGACGGTTGTGAAACAATCCGCATGGTGCGCTGCCTGTTTCTCCACCGAGTGCTTGCTCACCATGTTCAACTCCTGCGCCATCTGGTCACCGTTGTAACCTTCGAAATAGTCATACAGCGGTTTCCCGTTTCCGGCAATCGACCGGCCGATACCCGTAGCATGGGTAGTGAAAAGCGTAGCGATCTCAGGACAATGATCCTGCAGATAGAAGATCGAGAATGCCGTCTGCCACTCATTGGCATGCATGCAGAAATTGGCTTTTGGTTGTTGGCTTTTGGCTGTTAGCCATTGATACAGACTCTCCATCACCATACCGGCCGCGTAACCGAACAGACAGGACTCGTCATAGTCGCCATACGCAGCGTGACTCTGCACCTGGAACTTATCCCAGGCCCAAGCGTAAATCGCATTTTTTTTCTCCCACAGGCTGTCAAACTTCAGCAATATCGCAATCGGTTCTCCCGGCACCATCCATCGGCCGATACGAACAGGGATCTTCAAATCTCCAATCTTCAATCTCCAATTTTTCAATAAAGACTTATCTTCCTTGAAATAGATATCACTATGGTCGCCGAAGTCAGGACCGAAGAAAAAGACTTTATCGGGATGTTCCGCCTGCATCGACGCAGCACGGGTACTCAGTACGGCATAGATACCGCCTACGCGGTTACAAACTTCCCAACTGGTTTCAAAAATATAATCTGGTTGCATCATAAATCCACCGCAATTTTCGTTACATTATTCAGTTCATTCAGTAGTGTGGGAACGGTGATGAACTTATTGTTATCGGACCCGATGAACGGCATGTACCATACGCCGTTTTCGTTCGCCCAGTAGATCCGGCTGTCTTCCGGATCAATCGTCATCGCCGTGCAGTTGCTCTCGTCAATGGCCACGATGTTCGCACCATCGATATTGGCTACCCAAAGACCGTTCAGACGGAAGTAGATCTTGCGATTGGCGATCTTAAACCCTTCGATACCGGGGAAGACCATGGCTAATTCGCTTAACTTAAAATCATACCCGTTATAGGTCTGCATCGTGTCTTGTTCCAAGTCTAACAGCAGTGCCGCCGTCTCATCTTCCATTACCTCTTCGGCGCGTTCACCGAAGATACGCTGACGGTAGTCTGCTTCATCGGTACGGATATATACCGACCGGGTGTCCACATCTTCGATGTAGAACCGTTTGACGATTTCAAACAGCACACCGTTGATCGTCAGGTTCAGTTGCACCTGTGCCGAGTCTTCCGGTAGCGTGAAATAGCAGGTCATCGTCGATTCGGTGCCTATGATCTCTTCATTCACGATCCACTCGTACGTCACCTCGTAGTTATACGGGTTATATACGTTGGCGGTGAAGGTGTAGTCCTCATAGATATAGAACACGCTGTCCGATGCCACAAAGGTCGGAATGGTGTCATACACCGTTAACTCCTTCGTGGCGGTTAACCGGTTTTTATTGTCCACTTTCAGCACCACCTTGTACGTACCGGGTTTCTTGTACGTATGACTCGGGGAACGGAGCGTTGAAACACTACCGTCTCCGAAACTCCAGGACCAGTCCTCTCCGCTTGAACTGAGGTTGGTGAATGCCACGGACTGACCGGCTCTCGGTTCGGTGGGGCTGTAGGAAAAGTCCACACTAATCTTCTTGCACGCCATCAGCGCACAGCAGACTGTCAATAATATCCAAATTTTTCTCATATCTCTCTTTGGCGTTTAACCAATGTATCTCTGTATCGCGGCGGAACCAGGTCAGCTGCCGCTTGGCATAATGGCGGCTGTTCTGCTGAATCAGCTCCACGGCTCTATCCAGGTCATATTCCCCGTCCATGTAGCCGAATAACTCCCGGTATCCCACGGTCTGCAGACTCGTCAGATGCCGTTTATCGTACACCGCTTTCGCTTCCTCCAACAATCCCTCATTCATCATCTGCTTCACTCGCTCGTCTATACGCGCGTAGAGTTCTTCCCGGGGACGGTCCAAAGCCACTTTTACGATGCGGAACGGTCGTTGCTTGCGGGTATGAGTGCGTAAGGACGAATAGGGTTGGCCGGTGGTCATACACAACTCCACGCAATGCATCAAACGGGCAGGGTTCTGCTGATCCACTTCTTCCCAATACACCGGATCCAGTTTCTGCACTTGTTCCTGCAGCCATCTCAAGCCTTCGCCGTTCGCCATTCGTCCTTTCGCCTTTACTTCCTCTCGAATGGAAGCCGGTACGGAAGGCAGGTCATCCAGTCCATGGCACACCGCATCGGCGTACAGCATCGAACCGCCTACCATCACCACTACCTTATGCTGCTTGAACAGTTCGTCCAACAGGGCCAATGCATCCCGTTCGTACGCACCGGCATTGTAGTCTTCCTCCAACGCACGCGTACCTACGAAATAATGTTTCACCCGTGCCTGTTCTTCCGCTGTCGGAGCTGCTGTACCGATGGGGATATCCCGAAAAACCTGCCTGCTGTCGCAGTTCACAATCGGACAGCCGTATCGCTCCGCCACCCGTAAGGACAGCTCGGTCTTGCCTACACCCGTAGGTCCGAGTATCAAAACTAGAGTTTTCAAACCTTCAAACTCTCAAACTTTCAAACATTAAAACATGGTGCCATCGTCGAAGCTCAGGTCTTGGAAACCTTCCATGTCGATGTCGCCTAAGTCATACTCGTCCTTAAACTCGTCATCGAATAGAAAATCATCGTCTCCACCTTTGCTACCCAGTCCGGCTAACGGATCTTCGGATTTCAACTGCTTCGGTGCTTTCCCTTTGCTCTCCACGCATTCGACGCCGTTCATCGCACCCGGTTTGATCTCTTTGAGACTACCGAAGAAATAGCGCTCGAACATCGGATCGAAGATATAGATGAGCCGTTGACCCACTTCTTCAATCAGGTCACTCAGACGGGTCTCGTTCATCACCATGTTGTCGTACTCGAAGTTCGACTCCATCTCAACCAACGTCACCTCCTGACCTTTCTCCCATTCGTCGTTGCAGATAAAGAACGACGTCATCTGATCATCGGGATAGTCCACACTCTTCAAAATCGCTTCGTGCAACTGTAAGAACGTTGCATCAGCGTCTGCTTCAAATACGCGGCGGAAGTTAGGATCACCTTCCTCGCACGAAAATGTAAATCTGTAAATCATACTATATAAGCCCCCTTTCATGGGCGAGTTTTAACATATATTCTTTGGCGGGTTCGTATTCATTGGGGATGATGCCGTCGAGTATCGCATCTTTGATGGCCATCTTCAGTTCGCCTACGGTTGAACAGGGCTCCAGATGCAGGATCTGCATGATCTCATCGCCTTTGACGGGTGGTTGGAAATTGCGGATACGGTCCCTTTCTTCCAGTTCCACCATCTTCTGCCGTACCAGCTGATAGTTCCGATGAAACCGGGCTTTTTTCTCTTCGTTGCGACTGGTGATGTCCGCATCGCAGAGCAACATCAGGTCTTCGATATCATCGCCGGCTTCAAACAGCAGACGTCTCACCGCACTGTCCGTTACCGTGTCTTCAATCAGGTTGATTGGCCGCATATGCAGGTCCACCATCTTCTTCACGTACTCCATCTTCTCGTTCAACGGCATCTTCATCTTAGCGAAGATCTTAGGCACCATCTTAGCGCCGATGTAGTTATGGTTCCGAAAGGTCCATCCCGCCTGCGCATCCCATGCCTTACTCTTCGGTTTCCCGATATCGTGCAGCAATGCCGCCCAGCGTAACCAAAGGTTATCGGAAGTCTCTGCTAAGTTATCCAGCACTTTGAGTGTATGTAAAAAGACATCTTTATGTCCTTTACCTTCCTTCACTTCGATGCCCTTCAATGCCGCTAACTCAGGGAAGATAAGCGGTAAGAGTCCCGTCTTATCGAGTAAAATAAACCCTTCGGACGGTCGGCGACTGAGGATGATCTTGTTTAACTCCTCGGCAATCCGTTCCTTGGTGATGATACCGATGCGTTCCTTATTACGCGCGATGGCATCGAAGGTCTCGCCGTCTAAGAAGAACCCTAACTGGGTAGCAAAACGGATCGCACGCATCATACGCAAGGGATCGTCGCTGAACGTGATATCCGGATCCAAGGGCGTACGGATGATACAATCCTCCAAATCGCCCATTCCATCGAACGGATCCAACAGTTTTCCGTAACCGTTTTCCCGTAACCCGTCACCCTTATTCAGGCAGATCGCCATGGCGTTGATGGTGAAATCCCGCCTGTTCTGGTCTTCTTCCAACGTACCGTCTTCTACCACGGGATTGCGGCTGTCTTTGGTGTAACTCTCCCTCCGGGCACCGACGAACTCCAACTCTATAGAATCAATCCTTTCACCTTTCACCTTTAACCTTTCACCTTTCACCTGCGCCGTTCCGTAGGTTTTGAATACTGACAGATGTGCGCCTTTGCCTAATTTCTTCGCTACCGCTTCCGCTAATGCGATACCCGAACCGACCACAACGATATCAATATCGTTGGAAGGCCGGTGCAGGAACAAGTCCCGTACCCATCCGCCGATGACATAGCATTCCAGACCGAGTTCATCGGCCGTGGCACCTACCATTTTCAGGACAGGAAGTTCTATTTTAGCGTCCGTAACGATCATCTTTTTCTTTTTGCGGGTGCAAAGGTACGATTTTTTTTGCATATATGCAAATAAAAGTGCCAAAAAATTTGCGTATCTCGTAAAAAAGCAGTACCTTTGCAGCCGTTTTTGAACAAAAGCCAAATAATAGATGTATCCACAACAGATCATAGATGCCCTTCGGCATGTGCGTTATCCGGGAACGGGAAAGGACCTGATTGAAAGCGGAATGCTGGAAGACGATATCCGCATTTCGGGTTTCGAAGTGTCTTTCTCCCTGATCTTTGCCAAGGACAACGACCCCTTCATGAAGTCGGTGCTCAAAGCGGCGGAGACGGCTTTGCAGACCTACATTGATCCGAATGTAGTAGCGAACATCCATACGAAGTTCGTCAAGCAAAATCTCCAATCTCCAATTTCCAATGTCCAATCTCCAATACATGCGAAGCATGTGATAGCCATCCACAGCGGTAAAGGCGGAGTGGGAAAGAGTACGGTGACGGCGAACTTAGCGGTGGCTTTGGCGCAAGCCGGTTATAGGGTAGGACTGCTGGATGCCGATATCCATGGTCCGTCGATGCCGAAGATGTTCCATACCGAGGAATGTCGTCCGTATTCCGTGGAGGTGGACGGCCGAACGCTGATTGAACCGATTGAGCAATACGGCGTGAAGATGCTGTCCATCGGTTTCTTTGTCGATCCGGAGCAGGCGGTGATATGGCGTGGCGGCATGGCGTCGAATGCGATCAAGCAGTTGATCGAAGATGCCCATTGGGGAGAACTCGATTATTTCCTGATTGACCTTCCTCCCGGAACGAGTGATATTCATCTCACTTTGATTGCGGAATTGCAGTTGACGGGTGTCATTGTCGTAACCACTCCGCAACCCGTTGCACTCGTCGATGCACGGAAGGGTGTGGAGATGTTCCGAAATGAGAAGGTACATGTAGATATCCTCGGTTTCATCGAGAATATGGCGTGGTTCACTCCGGCGGAATTGCCGAATAACAAGTACTATATTTTCGGGAAAGACGGAGGAAAAAAACTCGCTGAAGAATTACATATTCCTTTGTTGGGTCAGATTCCTTTGGTGCAGTCCATCCGGGAAGGAGGAGACGAAGGTACGCCGATTGTGTTACAGGTAGGTCATCCTGCCGCTGAAGCATTCCGTGAAATCGCAAGTCACATATGAGTTAGGAACCGCACCGGTGCATAAACTGCTGCTGACCTATGCGCTGCCTGCCATCATCGCGATGACAGCCAGTTCGCTGTATAATATTGTGGACAGTATCTATATCGGTCGCGGTTGCGGTTCGCTGGCGTTTGGTGCCTTGACGGTGGCCAAACCGTTCATGGATATCTGTGCGGCGTTCGGTAGCCTGGTGGGTGTCGGTGCTTCCTCGCTGCTGTCGATCTACTTGGGTGAGAAAGACTACGAGCGTGCTAACAGGGTGTTAGGCAACGTGATCGTGATGAACATCATCCTCTCGGCGGTGGTGATGGTGGTGGGCCTGATGTGGTTGGATCCGATCCTCATGTCGTTTGGCGCCAGTCCCGACACTATCGGATATGCGCACGATTATATGGAGATCATCCTGTTCGGAAACATCCTCACGCATATCTATTTCGGTCTTAACGCGATGCTGCGGGCTGCCGGTCATCCCCGATTCTCGATGACGGCCACGATCGTGGCGGTAACGATTAATATCATCCTCGATCCGATCTTTATCTTCGGTCTCGATATGGGTGTCCGTGGTGCGGCTTTGGCAACGGTGCTGAGTCAGGCGGTAGCGGTCGTTTGGCAGTTGACCAAGTTCATGGATAAGAACGAATTAGTTCGATTTCATCGGGGAATTTGGCGTCTGAATCGTCATATTACCCGTCGGTCTTTAGCCATTGGAATGTCGCCTTTCTTGTATAACATCGCCCATTGTTTTGTGGTCATCATCATCAATAATCAATTGAAGCTTTTTGGTGGCGATATGGCGATTGCTTCCTATGGCGTCATCAACCGTCTGACCTTCGTCTTTGCGATGATCGTGATGGGCTTTAACCAGGGTATGCAACCTATCGCCGGATATAACTACGGTGCCAAGAACTATGACCGGGTGAAGAAGTCCTTTTATATCACTTGTGCGTATGCTACCGGCGTGATGGGAATTATGTTCATTTTAGGAGAAGTTTTTCCGGTCTTTGTAACGCAGATTTTCTCCGATGAAATCGAGCTTATTGAGCAAACGGTAGTGCCGATGCGTATCATCTGTTCGACGATGCTGATTATCGGTTTCCAGATGGTGACGGGTAACCTCTTCACCTCCATCGGTAAAGCCGGTCGGTCGATCTTCCTCAGTCTCACGCGCCAGGTGCTGTACCTCATTCCGCTGGCGCTGCTGTTACCCAAACTCTTTGATGATCCCGTCAGTGGCGTATGGTGGTCTATTCCGATCAGCGATACCCTCTCTGCGATTACGGCCGTGATTGTGCTTCTGTCCGCCAAGAAACTGCTGCAGGCGAAGGCATAAAACAAACTCCCATGGCTTCACAGTCACGGGAGTCCCAAAAATATTACTCACTCACTCAAATTTATTAAGGCTTAAAAGAACTAAACCTCAATCGATACCTTTCTCAGATATCGGATGCAAAGATACTGCTTTTTTTTCTTTTGTGCAATAGATGCCTCCTCTTTTTTACTTAAAGTAGAGAAAATTCGGCATTTTTTGACGGAAAGTCGATTTTATCGAATTATAAATAATTTACGTGCGTGGTCGAAAAAAGTGTGTGTTTACACAAAAAAATCGACTAAACTCTTGCGTATTTGAAAAAAAAGCAGTAATTTTGCACCATCTAACGGACAAATTTCAACAAAATCTGTCCTTTACAAAGGTCAAATATACAAAGAAACTGTCCTTTGAATCGGACAAAAATCAACAAAAGATTATGGATACACTTATTAAAAAACATGACAGATGGTGGGATATAACACCGATGGAGATTGTACGGAAATGGGCACAGAGTATCAATTGGGAAGCCAGGTTACTATCCATACGTGGTCCTAAAGGTGTCGGTAAATCTACGATGATGCGGCAGTACATTAAGCAGCACTATGCATACATGGATAGACAAGTGTTGTACGTGTCGTGCGACGATGCGTACTTCTCAACGCATAGCCTGTTAGACTTGGCCGAGCAGTTCTACTTGAGTGGTGGTAAGCATCTATTCATCGACGAGATCCATAAATACGACAACTGGAGCCGGGAAATCAAAGAGATTTACGACAGTTATCCAACGATGAAGATAGTGATCAGTGGAAGCAGCCTGCTGAGTATGATGGAAGGTGATTCGGACTTGAGCAGACGGTGTATCAACCATGATATCCAAGGTTTGAGTTTCCGGGAGTTCCTGCATTTCTACAAAGGAATTGAGATGCCGGTATATCCGTTGGAAGACATACTGACAAACCCGGCTCTGCTGATTCAGGAGATGAATAAGAAAGGCAGACCGGTGGCGCTGTTCCATGAGTACTTGCAGTATGGCTATTATCCTTATTACTTAGACAACGAGACGGATTATTATTTGGCAATTCAGCAAGTGGTAAACCACACGATAGATAACGAGCTGACGAAGATATGCAAGGTGGATATAGGTAATACGCGGAAGATCAAAGCGTTGATGACGATGCTATGCGCGAGTGAGCCGTATCAGGTGGATATTTCGAAGTTGTCGGTGCAGAGCGGCCTGAAACGGGAAACTGTGGTGGCTTATCTGAACTATATGGGTAAGGCGAAACTGCTACAATTGCTGTACTGCGATTTAGTGAATGCAAAACGGATGCAGAAACCGGATAAAATATACATCGACAATCCGAACATGTTGTATGCTTGGGCGACGACACCGGTGAAGATCGGCACGGCGAGGGAGACGTTTGTTGTGAACCAGTTAGCGGCGAAGCATGTGGTGGAGTTCGGTAAGCAGCAAGGCGACTTTAAAATAGATGGGAAATACACGATAGAGGTTGGAGGTGAGGATAAGGACTTCAGTCAAATAGCGAACGTGCCGAACTCGTATGTGCTGGCTGATAATCTGGAGACAGCGATAGGGCATAAATTGCCGATTTGGGTTGTGGGATTCTTGTATTAGTTGAGAAAATACAGATATTATTCACTTCTCTGCCGCAATTCGGCACTCTAAAGCAGTACCTTTGCAGCGGATACATCTGGCTAAAGCACAATCGAAAGGTTGTGCTTTTTTTGTGCCCGTTTCTCTAAAAAATAATAGGGTGGGTCAAAAAAAAGGTACCTTTTATTGGACCAACTTTTTGGCCCAAACCTTTGCGGGTGCAAAGGTACAACAATTTTTTGACATGGGCAAGAAAAAGGTACCTTTTTCCGATACCACCCTATGAGGCGCATATTTTACATAGTATTAACTGCTTGCACGCTCACTGCGTGCACGTCTGGATCGTCTTCTGCTTCTAAGGAGAGTGCATCCGTTCCGGATACCATTCCGTATTTCGCTAACTCATTGTATTATTGCAATGATTCGTTACTCTTCTACGCGCGCCGCGCATACCTTGAGGACGACATGGATGCCCTGTGCATCACCGGTGCCGCCGCCTATTTCCATTTAGGCGACACCGCTGCTCTCGACACCCTCTCCGTCGTCCCCCTCTCCGTCGTCCCCCTCTCCGTCGTCCCCCTCGACGAGGCCGCCATCATGCTCCTTCACGCAAATCCGAGACGGACAGCACCTATACCGACAGGCTGTTCTTCTATACTTTGAAAGGCTTGCAAGCCAATACCGATTATTGGTACTCCATTTCCGGTGAGGACGCGAACGGTCAGACGTTGCAAACAACCGAAGGCACTTTCAAGACGGCTGCTATCGAGGCGGCGTCCGATCGCGTAACGGTAGATCCGGCTCAGACGAGCGCGGTTTTCATGTGGCCTACGGATTCTGCCGCAAATACGTATCAGATTGACATCTATAAAGACGGCGCTACTTTCTGCCATCTGACATTAGGTCCTACCGGTACATTGGTCGGCATCTCATTTGCTCCCGGCAAAAATGCTCCCTCAGATACCACAGTACCTTCAAGTCTCTCCTTCAATGTCACCGGTCTGGATGCGGCTTCGCGGTATAACTACGTCCTCTCTACGCTGGACGCGAACGGCACACCGCTGCATGTCTATATAGGCGATTTCGCCACTTTAGGCTATCAAGGGGAACTGCAGGGCGACGGACTGGAGGTAATTCCTACACCACCGATCATCCCTTCTAACCCCGAGGCACAGACACCTACCGCAATCGAAGAAATATATCCCTCTTCCCTTCAGGGAGGAGAAGGAGGTAGGCTTATCCTCATCAACGGTCAACTCTTCATCGAGAAGAACGGCAAGATCTACAATGTAATGGGCGCAGAGGTTAAATAAATCATAGCCACTAGGCTATCCGTATCGCAAGAGGCGGAGCACGTACATCATGCCCCGTCTCTTTTTTTGTGCATTGTTTATACACACCATTATTCGCCGTTATCTGAATAGCCCCTCTTACGAAAAACACAGAAAAAATACATTTTTTTTGCTCGTTTATTTGCATATTTGCAAAAAAAGTTGTAATTTTGCAGCGAATTAAAAAAAACAATAGTATGAAACAGGTTCACATGGGCGGATATTCAATCGTTATCCCCGAAAATTATGTCCACCGCGTCAAGGTGAGCCGAGTAAAAGGTTCACACGATGTTAGACTTAGACTTACCAAAGGAGAGCAATCTGCTGCAACTTCCAGTGCTTTTGCGGAATATCCCTGCTGGGAAAGCGACTTACACTAAACTTGCACTTTGGGATACAGGTGCCGAGATGTCGGGAATTTGCGAGGAACTGGCTACGTGGCTTCAATTGGAGTTGCGTGATGAGGGTATGTACATGCAGTCTGCATCCGGAACAGTCTCAGTGAAAGTCGCCAACTGTCAGTTTGAACTGCCTTCAGGAGAAGTCTTCGAACAGGATGTTTTAATTCTCCCGACGAACGACACGCCGGCTATACTTGGTTTGGATATTATTAAGCAGGGGTACTTCTCTTTAAAACCGGAAGAAGAGTATTTGCGTTTTCATTATGAATTATTGCAATAAGCCTTGATGCAACCAAATGTGAGAATGAGAAAATGCAAAAATAATATAATGTTTAATTTTACCCCCCCCCATTGCGAATATGTCGTAAATGATGGTATAAAGGGTAATAGCAACGCAATAGGCGGTGCACACGGTTCGTGTGTATCGCCTATTTGTTATTATGAACGAACACACGTACAAGCGCATGCCATAAATAAAATGGAAAATTATGACATTAGCAGTTAGATTTCGATTCTATGGGGCCAAGACGCCGACGTTTGACATTGTAGAGTTGAATCATGATCAATGGCGTGAGTTCTTTTGGCTGGAGCGCAGTTATATGCGGATGGAGTGGATGATTAAGTTCCTCCATTATGAGTACAAGCAACATGAGATCAAAGAACTTTGGTGGATACCGCTGGATGCCCAAGACGGTTTGCAGATAGTTTCCACTAAAATACGAAAACAAGCAACAAACTAATTAACCATATTGTTTAACAAAAAAAATTAAAATGTATGATGAAAAACTATTGTCGACCGGCGACGGAAGTTGCCGAAGTAGTAACGGTAAGCCGTGTACTGATGGCGAGCGGAGGCGGACCCGCACCGGCACCGGCTTCAGGTGTGAACGCCACGCGTACGGCGTACGGAAACGGAGGAAGTAGCGTCGTCTGGTAAAAAAGGAGGAAGAAGTATGAAAAAGAATGTATTGATTCTTAGTGCATTGTGCTTTGCCGCAATGACACTTGTTTTCTCGGGTTGCAAGAAAGAGAACAACGATCCGCAGGAGCCTGCCCAGGTGCAGACCTATAAAATGAGTATCCAGGCCTCGAAGGGCACAGACAGCCAGGCCAACGGTCCGCGTCGTGTGCTGAGCCTTGACGGAAACACCCTCAATGCTACATGGAAAGCAGGCGAGCAGGTAACCGTTTATAACGAGACCCAGAGCGCAGACCTCACAGGCCATTTGGAAGCACAAACCAGCGGCGCCAACGTGCAGTTGGAAGGTACGCTTTCAGGTGCGGTCTCGGTAGGCGACGAGCTGTTGCTCAAGTATCAAACACCGAACAACTATGCTACGCAAGACGGCACGTTAGAGTATATCTCTGCCAACTGCGATTATGCCACAGCAACGGTTACGGTAGCCACGGTAGAAGGCGGAGCGATTACCGCCGATGCCGATGCTGTGTTTGCGAACCAGCAGGCTATCGTCAAGTTCACGCTGAAGAATGAGGACGGTTCGGCTACTATTGAAGCCAAGCCGCTTGTGATTGAGGTGGCAGGCGGGACCTATACCGTTACTCCGGCATCCGCTACGAGCGAGATGTATGTGGCTCTTCCGGGTTTTACAAGCCAGAATATCACCTTTACTGCTACCGTCGGCAGCGACACCTATAAGAAAGAGGTGGCCTCTGTGTCACTGACTAACGGCGAGTTCTACCAGATCACCGTGGAGATGACCAAACAGGCACCGGCATATAAGGAATATGGTCCGTTCTCCGTATCGTCCACCCAAAAAGTCAATTTCTCGCAGGGTAACTTGCAGTTCACCCGCACAAGTACGTCTGATGCTTGGAGCACCGGTACATTCAGTTTCATGGATAACCAGTATGATTATATCGAAACATCCAATGTCTCTGGCAATTATGCCAATGAGACAGCTATCGGTCTCTTCGGTTGGGCAACGAGTAATATCAACGAGCCGGCCAATACCAATTATTTACCGACCAACACCAATGCCACCAATGCTTCTTACGGTAGCGGTATTACTTCGGGTAATGTCAACTGGGCAACGGCTCATGCCAATTACGATTGGGGAGCAAACACGGGTGATCTCGGTACCGGCTGGCGTACGCTGACCAAAGACGAGTGGACGTATCTGTTCAACACCCGTACCGGCGATAAGGCAGCGACTGTAGATGGTACAGCCGGTCGCACATATACAAAAGCCACCATTAATACGGACGGGACAGCAGTAAAAGGTATTATCCTGTTCCCTGATGGCGGTACTTTTGCTGCAAGTGAATTTTCTGCTGTAGGGTCTCCTAATACAGCAAATGCAGATTATACGACTACTTGTACAACTGCCCAATGGAATGCTTTGCAGACTAAAGGCTGCGTCTTCCTTCCCGCTGCGGGCTACCGCAATGGTACGAGTGTGAGCAATGTCGGCTCGAACGGCCGCTATTGGTCTTCCACGTCTTACAACGGTGCGGACGCGTACCGCGTGTACTTCATTGGGGGCGAAGTGGATCCTGCGGGCCACAACTATCGGAGCCTCGGTTTCTCGGTGCGCCTCGTTAAGAACGTAGAATAATCTCCCATGCCTTTGGCGTAGATACATTTATGCACTCCCGCAGATGGAACGCTCTGCGGGGGTGTTTTTTTGTTTCATAACCAACTAACATTCCTATCACCATCAAAAAAGAATTCTTCTGTCTCTTGGAATCGACGGCGTAACGCCGTTTTTTTATGTCCAACCCACTGAATTTCCATTCAAAGGACATAAACACAACAAACAATTTTATTTATTTTTGACCAATAAAAAAATTGTCTTTAATTGTCGATAATGGTTGATTTAGGAAAAAGAAAAAAATCTTATACAACAATGAACAAAAAAAAGAAGTAATCAACTATCTTGAAAGCACGGCAGAACGCCGTGCGCGTCGTAACCGTAACATCAAAGCTCTCTTCCTGCATCTGACAGTCGAAGAGGGTTTTTCGTTTATGGATGCCTACGAAATCGTCGGGTATGAATTTTACCTCTCCGCAGGGCAAATTCGCGATATTTTAGCTAACCGACGATAAAAGTGCGGAAAACCCGCACAATAATTCCCCAAAAAAGCAGTAATTTTGCAGCGGATTTCCGAAAATAAGGCCTATTAACGGCTACCGGTAGCCATAATTTTTAAACCGTCAAACGATGTCAAACGACATCAAACGACATCAAACAATTTAATCATTATGGCAAAGAAAGAAGTAAAAGCCATCACATTGGCTAAGAATGAAGCAAAAAAGAGTATCAAACCGTTCTGCGAAAAGTCGGCTGAACTGGCAGAGGTGAAGAGCAGAGTGGACGAACTGCGTCCTTTGGCGGCCGCTGAACTGCAGGCTAAATTAGCCGCCGATCCGGAGACGAAGAACTTCACCGGTACCGTGGTGTGCATGTACGATGATCAAATCTACAAGATCCGTGTACAGCGACCCGACAAAACCGATTGGCGGTCCAAGCATCTCAGTGACCCTAACTTGCGTCAATACAAGCAGTTAATGAATGAGATTGACGAGAAGAAAGAGGCGGCTGAGAAACTGGTTGCTCAGTTGGCGACGGACCATCCTAAGTGCGTTAATCTTGGTTTCTCCATCGCATTCTTAAGCAAATGACCAAGGACTATGAGCTCTATGAGCCCTACCGCGACTGGGATCCGTTCATCGAGCGCGATGAAGGACAAAAAAGAAAGCGAATAAGAAAAAGTAAGCAAAAAGAATTATAAAGAAAGAAAGCCTGCCTGCCATGTATATTAGGAGTAACCCTCTTAGGCGGAAGCCGCTTCTCCCGCTTCAACGGGAGAACGCTCCGGGCAGGCAGGCGGGTTGTAAAAAGTTTTATGGATTCTTTTGGATGGATATGGCAATTACTGGCTCCGCAAGGGGAATTCTGTCGGCGCATGGGGGCTTGCAGGCGGCTATGGGATAGCTTTGATTTAGAGAAACAACGGGCTATCTATCGCACGATCCGTGACAAGTTGGCGGCAGGCGAGTTCGTAAGCGAAAATCCGTATTATGCCATTTACGACAATGCCTATCCACCTCGCAAGCGGCAACGAGTCATGTCGTACGCGGATTATTACGCGAAATACGGCACGACGGAAGAACGCGACGGTTGGAAAATGGCAAATCCAACAGGACAGCAAGTTATTTACGTTAAAAACTAAGACAATTTATGGAATATCCTTTATATGACGTACCGTACTTGGTACGCGAACACAATGATACCTATATGTCCGCTAAACGCCATGCCGTCGAGCTCCGCAACCAAGCCGTAGTAGATGATTATTTCCTCGCTCGGAACAAAGGCGACTCGGCAGAGGATGCACGAAAGCGCGTTGCTACCAAGCACGGAATCTCAACCATCCGCGTGAACCACTGCCTCAGATGGTACTATCAAGAAGCCGTTAGACGAAAAAAATACGATTTTTTGATAAAATTTCCACCTGCCGAGGAACACATTGTTCACTTTTGAACTATCTTTGCACCGTCTTTCGATTGAGAGGCGGTGTTTTTATTGGGATGTTACGGGGACGTACGCGATGCGAACGAGATGCGAATGATTTAGTATGCAGTATAGACCGTTCGTGTATGCTACTCATCGAGACAATTCGCCCCCTGCTCAACGACTCTCGCGTTCCCCATCCGCCCGAGACGGTCTCGATTGAGTACATACACTCACTAAAACGATCAACTAAATCATAAAAAGAGGAGAAAAAAATGAAAGCAGTATTGATAATACCGATTGAGAGCCTGAGAGGGAAACTACGAGAAGACGGGTACTACTTCCGGGTGTACAGGGGAGAGCAGATCGTGCAGAAATGCCCGCGGAAATGGGAGGACACGCCGGCACGGAAAGCGGCACGGGAGAGGTTTATCGCTACTTATGGTCGTAAGAAGCCAGAAAGCCCCTAAGAGCCATGCGGATAGCGTATATACCCTCTGAAAACGCAGTGCCCCCTGCTCATGCTTTTGCGTTCCCCATCCGCAAAAGAATGTTTCAACCGGATATATACTGTATCCCTAACGGGAGGGGCTTTCTAAAAGAAACAAAAAAGCCGGATATAATCCGGAGTAACTAACATAAAATAACCCATTAAACCAAACTTTAAAACTATGGCAGAGATTAAGCCGATGGCTCTTATCGAGAGCATGAAAAAGAAAGTGTGTGAGCACAGCGATGTGTATTTCCGCACGAACAAGAAAACCGGTAAGGTGTATACCGGCAAGTTGTGTAACCCGTCCACCAAGGAACCGAGTGCGGCTCAAATCAAGGCGAAAGAGCGTTTCGCTAAGGTGTCGGCGGCAGTACGAGCTATTCTCGCAGGCACGAGCGAGCAAAAGACCCAATTGGTGGCTGAGTACAACGCTCAGAACAAGATCGGTTCGTTGTTCGGCTACGCGATGCACAAGTTGAACGACCAGTACGACGCAAACGGTGATCTGATCACGAACGGAGACTGATTATGAGTAAGAAAGAGATTATCAAAATCATCATCTCCGTGCTCATTGCGGCCTTGACGGCACTGGGAGCAGCGTTTGGACTGAGTGGCTGCAACGTCACCCGGACGGTGACGACGCAGAGCCAGTACTACCAACGAGGAGACACGACGTGTACGATCGTGACCAAAACCATCGAGAGTTACGATGGAAGTAAAAAATTTTATTAACCAAACCTAAATTTTAGAAACTATGGCACATGTAGAATGGAGCGCCGGAATTGACAGTGTATCCGGCGCATTGAGCAAACCGGGAAAAAATCCCCAACACAGTTGTAACAAGATGCTGCTTGGCACGCACCGCGTAGCACCGACGGAGAACAACCAATGCAACCGCTTGTACCTCCGCAAGAAAACCGTACGTACCACTCCGCTCTCGCCGGATGAGGCAGCAGCACGCCTGCGTTTCAGCACCGTAGCCGCGATGGTGAAGCAGCGTAAAGGTGACCTCACCAAGATCGCTGCCGACCAGCAAGCCTTCATCGCCCAGAAGGATCTCCCGAGCGGTAAAAAGACCCTCAAGGCCTACTACTGGATGGTATGTGGCAATGAGTACGATAGCAATCAAGGCTAATCGCACCGCCCTTCAAGGAAAAATCGCTCAAATCGGGCGATTTTTCTGATTTTTTTATTAAATCCTTGTGTATTCCAAATATTTGTTGTAATTTTGCAAGCAATTTGAAACCGGATGCCGATGTAACGACTATAATGGCTAAAGGCTAATGGCTAACGGCTAAAGGCTAATGGCGAAAGGACTAAAGGCGAAAAGGCGAAAGGAATTAAAACAAGATAGATTATGATGCACATCAACGAAGAGGCAGCACGCTGCCTGTTATGCGAGAATGCGCCCTGTGGCGAGAAAGTGGCACGCGCCATCCGTGCGCTGCGTTTTGACAACCTGTGGACAGCACGGGAGTTGTTCGATCAGCTCAACGACGCGGAGATAGCTGCCGCTGAGGCTTCCTGTATCCATTATGACAAGCCGATACGGATAAGCGAACTGCGTTCGCTGGCGAAAGGCGAAGGGCAAATGGCGAACGGAGAGTTGCCTTCTTTGGAACTCAATTTCTGCGATATGGTGTGCGAGAATCCGTTCTTCCTGGCCAGTTCGGCTGTATGCACCAACTACGACATGGTAGCACGGGCATTTGAAGCCGGTTGGGCAGGTGTGTTCTACAAGACAATCTGCAAGCAGGATATCCGGGAAGTGAGTCCCCGTTTCGATGCGGTGCGCAAAGAAGGTACGCCGTTTGTGGGATTCCGAAATATGGAACAGTTGAGCGAGAATCCGTATGAGATGGATTTTGAGATTCTGCATCGTCTGAAAGTCAACTATCCTACCAAACGCGTCATTGCCTCCATCATGGGTCAGAGCGAAGAGGAATGGATTGAGTTGGCGAAGATGGCAGAAGAGGCCGGTTGCGATGCGGTGGAGTTGAACTTCTCCTGTCCGCAGATGAAACTGTCGGGTCTGGGTAGTGATATCGGTCAAAGCAATGAACTGATCTTATGTTACACCTCATGCATCAAAGAGGCGGTGTCGATACCGGTTATCCCGAAGATGACTCCGAACATCATGTCCATGCGTACTCCGGCGCTGGCGTGCTATTATGCCGGCGCACACGGTATAAGTGCCATCAACACGATCAAGTCCATCACCATGAGTCACGACGCCGAGGTGAGCGAGAAAAAGACCGTGAGCGGTTATTCGGGCAAAGCCGTGAAACCGATTGCGCTGCGGATGGTATATGAGATGACGGGCGATCCGGTGATTCGCAAAGCGGGTGTCGAGAAACATATGGACATCAGCGGTATCGGCGGTATCGAGACCTGGCGCGATGCGTTGGAGTTCATTCAGTTAGGCTGCCGCAACGTGCAGGTGTGTACGGCCGTCATGCAATACGGATACCGGATCATCGATGACCTGAAGTTAGGTCTGCAGCATTACATGGCCGAACGGGGTATCACGGAGCTGAAGAAGTTAGTGGGCGAAGAGTTGAAGAACATCGTGATGCCGTCTGACCTGGACCGTGAGACGATGGTGTTCCCCAAGATTGACCGGGAGAAATGTATCGGTTGCGGACGGTGTTATATCAGTTGTATGGATGGTGGTCACCAGGCGATCAACTTTGATGCCGATCGCAAGCCGCGTATCATCGGCACAAAGTGCGTAGGATGCCATCTGTGCCGTCTGGTATGTCCGACGGGTGCCATCGGTCAAGCGAAACGAATGGCGAAGAAGTAAAGGCTAATGGCGAAAGGCGATAAGTTAATCCATAAGTTTCACAAGGCCTGCGCGGATTACGGCTTGATTGAAGACGGCGATCATATATTGATCGGCCTGAGTGGCGGCAAGGACAGTCTGGCGCTGGTGGAATTATTAGGTCGTCGTGCGCAGATTTACAAGCCGCGTTTTCAGGTGACCGCCTTACACGTGCGTATTAAGGAACGCGCGTACGTGACCGATCTAACGTATCTGGAGGATTTCTGCCGGGAAGCGAAAGTGCCGCTGGTGGTGAGAGACACCGAGATAGGCGAGGCACGGGATACCGGAATACCGGGACACCGGGATATAGACAATCCTTGTTTCCTCTGCGCTTGGTACAGACGGAAGACGCTGTTTAACGTGGCGCAGGAGTTAGGCTGCAACAAGATCGCTTTCGGTCACCATCGGGATGATATCATCGAGACACTGCTGATGAACCTGATTTATCAGGGTGCGTTTGCAACCATGCCGCCTAAGTTGAAGATGGACAAGATGCCGATTGAGATTATCCGGCCTCTATGCCTGATTGACGAAGCGGATCTGGTGGCGCATGCAGAGGAGAGAGGATATCAGAAACAAGTGAAACTCTGTCCTTTTGAGCATGTGAGTGCACGGGAAAAAGCGGCGGAACTGTTAGCGTATATTAAACAGATGAATCCCGAAGCCGTTGATTCGATGTACGCGGCGATGACAAATATTAAGGAGGAATATCTTCCTCCGTTAAAACGTTAAATGGTTAAATTGTTAAAACGTTAAAATATTATGATAGCTTTTTATACGATTTTATTATTGATTGCGTCGAATGTCTTTATGACATTTGCGTGGTACGGCCACTTGAAACTGCAGCAGACGGGTTTCTTCACCAGTGCCACCCCTTTGATTTTTGTGATCCTCATCTCCTGGGCGATCGCTTTTTTTGAGTACTGTCTCCAGGTGCCGGCGAACCGGATCGGTTTTGAAGGAAACGGAGGACCGTTTAACCTGATGCAGTTGAAAGTGATTCAGGAAGTGATCACCTTAGTGGTTTTTGCGATCTTCTACTCCATCGCTTTTCACGTCCAGTTGAGATGGAACCATGCGGTGGCCTGTGTCTTCCTGATAGCAGCCGTGTATTTCGTTTTCGGATTTAAGGATTAATGGTTATGGGTTATAGGTTATCGGTTATGGGTTATCGGTTACGGGTTATCGGTTACGGGTTAGTGGCGTTGCTGCTGACAGGTTGTTATTATTCGACGGACAGTGCCCGTGGATCGTGGGCGAAAGGTTGCGACCTGAGTTGGCTCAGTGAGATGGAGCACGACAGTGTTGTGTTTGGCAACCATGAAGACTGCATCGAGATGCTTCGTGCCGAAGGGATGAACGCGGTGCGGTTACGGGTATGGGTGAACCATAGTACCGGTTGGAGTAACCTGCCGGACATGTTAACTTTAGCCAAACGGGCTGCCAAGGCAGGTCAACGCATCATGGTGGATATCCACTATTCGGATTTCTTTGCCGATCCGCATCGCCAGGATATACCGCTGGCATGGCAGAGTTATGACTACGAGACGATGCTGGAAGCGGTGCAGGAATACACGCTTTTTGTGCTCTATGCGTTGAAGGAAGAAGGCATCGAACCCGAATGGGTGCAGATCGGTAATGAGACACCGAACGGGATGTTATGGCCGATGGGACTGGTGCTACGTGACCAAGGTCATTGGGACGAATATGCCGGATTGACGGCGATGGGTTACAAGGCAGCCAAAGAAGCGTTTGAGAATATCACGGTGATCGTCCATGTGGACAATGCGTACGAGTACCGGGATTGGTTCTGGAATGCGATGAAGGAGCACGGCGGCAAATGGGATATGATTGGTTTGAGTCACTATCCGATGATGAGTGCGTGGAACGGTGGTAAGACATGGCAGGAAATGAATGAACTGGCGGAAGAGAATGTGAAAAAACTGATTGCTGAGTTCAAGACGCCGGTCATGATATGCGAAGTGGGTACGTTTGCTAATGATCCGGAATCGGAGGCCGTGATGGCTGATTTTGTAAGTCGCATGGAGCGTATCGACAGTTGTAAGGGTATCTTCTACTGGGAACCGGAGGTGTATGGCGGATGGCGACCGGCTGAGTATATTCCGCTGGGTTGGGGCAGTTACGACATGGGTGCTTTCACCGAAGAAGGAAAACCGTCTGAGGTGTTGAAAACATTGTTACAAAGCAAGCAATGAATCCGTATATCCAATCTTTACGCATACGCACGTTACCGCTGTCGGTGTCCGGAATTATCCTGGGCACCGGATTAGCGGGTTGGTTGCGCTGGGATGTGTTCGCATTGGCCATCGGTACGACGCTGAGTCTGCAGATCTTAAGCAATCTGGCCAATGAATTAGGAGACGCATTGAAAGGCACTGATGCCGATCAGCACGGTCGTGCAGCGTATGGATTGCAAAGCGGTACGATCACGAAGCAGGCGATCATCCGGATGATTTGGTTCTTTGGCGGTTTGTCTGCCGTGTTAGGTGTGGCATTGCTGCTGGTGGCTTTTCCGCTGTTCAGTACGGCCTTCTGGGTGTTTATCGGTTTAGGTGCATTGGCGATCATCGGTGCCGTGACCTATACTTTAGGCAAACATAGCTACGGATACATGGGTTTAGGTGATCTCGGAGTGTTTGTGTTCTTCGGTTTGCTAAGCACCTTAGGCGCGTTTTATCTGCAGACGCAGACGCTGACGGCAGAAGTAATATGGTCTGGTGTGGCGATCGGTTTGCCCTGCGTCGGAGTACTGAACCTCAATAACATCCGGGATATGGCCAATGACCGGCAGCATGGCAAACGCACGTTTGCAAGTTTACTGGGTCCTACGGGTGCTCGAATCTACCATACGCTGTTGCTGACGGGGTGCTTAACGATCTTTGTGACCTTTGGTCATTACTGGTCGCTGTGTATCTTACCCGTCTGGATTTGGCACCTGTGGTACGTATGGTCACACCGTCAAAAATTAGACCTGCAGATGCCTGTTTTGATGCTTTCCACATTAATTGTAACCGTTTTGTGTATTTTTTGACGCAAATATTTGCACATGTGGAAATTTTGTTGTACCTTTGCAGTCGCAAAGGTTTTTTATTATGAAAGGAATTATTTTAGCCGGAGGAAGCGCAACGCGTTTGTATCCGTTGAGTAAAGCGATCAGTAAGCAGATTATGCCGGTGTATGACAAGCCGATGATCTATTATCCCTTGAGTTCATTGATGTTAGCGGGTATCCGTGAGGTGCTGATCATCAGCACGCCGCGTGACCTGCCGATGTTCGAAGAGTTATTGGGTGACGGCAGTCGGATCGGTATGAAACTCAGTTATAAAGTGCAACTGGTGCCGAACGGTTTGGCGCAGGCCTTTGTGTTAGGCAAAGAGTTTTTGAATGGAGAACCCGGTTGTTTGATTCTCGGCGATAATATGTTCTATGGCCAGCATTTCGGTCATATGCTTAAAGATGCCGTAGAGACGGCGCAACAAGGGGGTGCTGTGATCTTCGGATACGAAGTGGCGGATCCCAGAGCGTATGGAGTGGTCGAGTTTGATCAGGACGGCAAGGTGCTGAGTCTGGAAGAGAAGCCGGCCAATCCGAAGAGTAACTACGCCGTGCCGGGTCTGTATTTCTACGACGAGACCGTTTGCGAGAAAGCAGCCGGTTTGCAACCCAGTGCACGGGGAGAATACGAGATCACGGACTTGAATAAACTCTACCTGAACGAAGGAACACTGAAAGTGAAACTGTTCAGTCGCGGTTTTGCATGGCTCGATACGGGTAACTGCGACAGTCTGCTGGATGCCGGTAATTTTATTGCTACCATCCAGAACCGTCAAGGTTTCTATGTGAGCTGCATCGAAGAGATCGCATGGCGCAACGGCTGGATCAGCACGGAGCAGTTGGCATCCTTGGGTAAAGAGATGAAGACGGCTTACGGACGATACTTGGAGCGTATCGCCGCTAAAGGCTAAAGGCGAATGGCAAAACGGATAGTTACCATATTTCTGATGATGCTGGTGGTGCTCTCAATGAGTGCTAAGGAGCATTATGTGGTGCAGCATTACTCGATCCGGGACGGAATGAGTCAGAACACCGTGATGGCGATCCTGCAGGATAAGCAGGGTTTCATGTGGTTCGGTACCTGGGACGGTCTAAACCGCTTTGACGGTTATACCTTCACGGTGTACAAGGCCATGCACGACGGTGTGAAAGTGCCGGTGAACAACCGTGTGGAAGCGATCTATGAGGACGAGCAAGAGCAGATATGGTGGAAGACCTACGACGGGCATTATTTCCGTCTGGATGCGGCGCGCAAGCATACGACGGAGCAACCGATAGATAGTCTGCCGGCCGCTTGGACCAGACAGATGGCGGAAGCCAACACCAAGACGGCGGTAGATGCCCATAACATCATATGGCAGGCCGATGACCGGGCAGGTATCATGCGGTACCGGGACGGTAAATGGAAACGCTTCACACCGGCCTTGGATCCCCGTTATGCCGGTCAGTTACGCGAACATTTCTTTATTCTGGAAGACGCCAAAGGCCGCACATGGGTCAATCCGACGGGTGGCGGCTGGAGTTATTACGACGTAGAGAAGGACCAGTTGGTCAATCCGATAGAAGGGCTGACGAATATGATTCATACGGCGTATATCGACCGGGAAGGCCAGATGTGGATCGCTACCTATGACGGTGGAGTGGACTGTATTAACATGGATCCGGTGCCGTATGCATTGCATGACTGCCGGTACCGGACGAATAACGGAAACGGCAAAGTGCGTGCGTTTTGTCAGGACAAAAACGGGCAAGCCTATCCTCTGTTCCGGTTTTATTGCGCTTTGGAGAGTCAGCACGGCCGTTTGTTCGGAACCAAAGGCAACGGTCTGCTGTTAAACGGCAAACAGATACCTACCAGCCATAACGATATCTATGATATCGAGGAAGATGAAGACGGTACGCTTTATGTGGCTACCTACGGTGGCGGTGTGAACATCATCCGCTGGGAAGAGGACTTGCATCAATGGTCGAAACCGATCGTGGTGGGGGACGGACTGAAGGTGCGTGACATCGAGATTGTGGATGGTACACTCTGGTGCGGAACGACGAACGGAATACTACGTATTCCGATTGGAGACGGGAAATTGGATATTGAAGATTTTACCTTACTGCCGAGTTACGATATCCGGGCGGTGCATTACAGTCATAATCAGGTATGGTTCGGTTCGTTCGGTGGTGGATTATTATACATCGATCCCAAGGACACGACGAACACAATACGGTCGGTAGAAACCTTCCATGATATCATCTTAGCGATGACCGGTGACGAAGAGAACCTATGGTTCTGTTCCGAGAACGACATTGCCCAATTGGAGTTCACAACCGGTAATCTCTATTACTACAACGCGCTGGAAGGGGAAGAGAATACCTGTTTCTCGGAAGCCGAGGCGGTGCGTCAGGCAGACGGCAAGATATTCTTCGGTTATTCGAACGGTTACTGTACGGTAGATCCTTCGCTGATCGTTCGATCGGAAGCGGTGCCGCCGCTGCGTATCACCCAGGTGGAGTCGCAAGGCCAATCGCTGGAACAAGCGGATACGGTGACCATCGAGAACGGTAGTAACATCACCGTGGATTTTGCGGCGATTGACTTCAAAGGTCCCCATAAGATCTATTACTATTACCGCTTGGACGGTGTGGACAAGACCTGGAGTGGTCCCACTAACCTGCGCCGAATTACGTACAGCAACCTGCAGCACGGTACCTATGTGTTCCATGTGCGTTCGACCAACCGGGAAGGCGGAGATGTGGATAACGAGCAGACACTCGTCATCTGCGTCAAACGGCCTATCTGGCTCAGCTGGTGGGCCATCACCTTATATATCTTGGCTATCGCACTCTTCCTGTTCCTCATCTCGTATTCGGTACATACCTATAACCGTCTGCGCCGGAAAGTGCAGGTGGAGCAGCAAGTGACGGACATCAAGTTACGGTTCTTCACCAATATCAGTCACGAGTTACGCACGCCGTTGACACTCATCACGGCGCCGGTGGAGAATATCCTGCAGACGGAGCGTATCAGCCAGAGTGTGCGCAGCCAGTTGGAGATCGTCCAGTCGAACAGTCAGCGTATGTTGCGCATGGTGAACCAACTGTTAGAGTTCCGCAAGGTGCAGAACCAGAAGATGAAACTGAAGGTACAGCAGACGCTGCTGAGCGGATTGGTGGAAGAGACTTGTGAGAACTTCAAGAAGGAAGCGGATGACAAGCATATCCGTTTTGAGGTCATCCAAAAAGCAGAAGACTCGACAGTATGGGTGGATCGGCAACGCATGGACACGATCCTCTGGAACCTGCTTAGCAACGCGTTTAAGTTCACACCGGCCGGTAAGGCGATTCGGGTGATTGTGGACTCCAAACCGGGCTTTGTGATGCTGATCGTGCAGGATGAAGGTATCGGTATTCCGCCGGAGAGCCGAAGTGTGCTGTTTGAACGGTTCTCCAGCAATAACGAGTTGAACAACACCGGCACATCCGGTACCGGTATCGGAATGAACCTGACCAAGGAGCTGGTGGACCTGCATCACGGCTATATCGAGGTGGAGAGTGAAGTGGGAAAAGGCACGACGTTCACCGTGCTGCTGCATACCGGGAAGGACCATTTCGATTCCGAAGTGGAGTTCATCGCCGATGACCGCACCATAGTACCGGCCGCTGCACCTACGTTTGAAGAAAAGATCGAACAGCTCGAGCAGGAAAAAGAGACGATGCAAACGATCCTGGTAGTGGACGATAACCAGGACATGCGTAATTTCCTGACCGGTATCTTGAATAAGGACTATCATGTGCTGACCGCATCGGACGGTGAGGAAGCCAAAGAGATTGTTCGTTCCCGACCGGTGAACCTGGTAGTGACCGACCTGATGATGCCGAAAGTGGACGGTATGGAGTTAACCCAGTTCATCAAGGGAAATACCGAACTCGATTTCATTCCGGTGATCTTGCTGACGGCCAAGACTGCTATCGAGTCTCGTCTCCAGGCACTCGGCTACGGAGCCGATGACTATGTTACCAAGCCTTTTGAACCGGAATACCTGCGTGCACGGGTGCGTAACCTGCTTACGCAAAGGGAACAGCTGGAAAACAGTTACCGGCAGCGCCTGATGCGGCTCGAGAATCCTAAGACAGACGAACCGATACCGGGCGATGCGTTCCTGGCTAAACTGCTGAACGTAATGGACAAGCAGATGGATAACAACACGCTCACGGTGGATGAACTGGTGGACGAGATGGGTATGGGACGAACGGTGTTCTTCAACAAACTGAAGACGATGACCGGTCTTAGTCCGGTGGAGTTCATCCGAGAGATGCGTATCAAACGGGCGGCACAACTGCTGGAAGAGCATAAATACAACATCACCGAGGTGACCTACATGGTGGGAATGAACGACAGCCGGTATTTCGCCAAATGTTTCAAGAGCACCTACGGTCTCACCCCCAGTGAATACCGCAAGAATGCATGGGAAAAAGAGAAGTAATATGAAAAAGATAATTTTATACAGCCTTATCGGCGTGGCGGTGATCGCCATGGGATGTAGTGGAAACACCTATTCGCGGTTGCGTGATCAGGAAGACAAGCTGATTGCTAACTACATCAGTCGCAATAATCTCCAGATCGTGACGGAAGAGCCGGAGATTGATCATGTATGGGGAGAGAAAGAGTACTACAAAGTGAGGGGAGTGGATAATTTCTATTTCCACCTCATCAGTCGCGGTGATTCCGTGCGGTATGATACCGTCAGTGCCAGCCGGATTGACACGGTGGATCAGACCATTATTGCCAATGACCTGATCGTAGCGCGCTACAAACGCTTCGGCCTGACGGAGAACGCCGATACACTCAGTTATTGGACCACCTTGGACCAGGCCTATCCCTATGAGTTTCATTACCTGAACACCGGCGAATGCGAGTGCATGGGATGGCATTATGCCGTTAAGCTGATGAAATACCCCGATTCGCAATGCGAGATCATCGTGCCCAGTAAGTTAGGTTTCTCGGCAGAACAGTCCACGGTCACTCCCTATGTGTATATTCTGAAAATAAAAGTAAAACAATAAGATGAGTTTAGTGAAAAGTATCTCCGGTATCCGTGGTACCATCGGTGGTCGGGTAGGAGAGGGATTGAATCCTGTAGATATCGTTCGTTTTACAGCGGCTTATGCTACGCAGCGCCGTGCCGCTTTACCGGATAATAACACGATCGTAGTCGGTCGTGATGCGCGTCTGAGCGGTCCCATGGTGGAAAGTATCGTGTGCGGTACGCTGATGGGAATGGGCTATGATGTGGTGAACATCGGTTTGGCTACCACGCCGACAACGGAGTTGGCGGTGACGGGAGAAAAGGCAGCCGGCGGTATCATCCTCACCGCCAGCCATAATCCCAAACAATGGAATGCACTCAAACTGCTCAACGAGCACGGGGAGTTTCTTAACGATGCCGAAGGCAAAGGCGTGCTGGCGATAGCGGAGGCGGAAGACTTCACGTTTGCCGAAGTGGATGCCTTGGGTCATATGACCCACAAAGATTATCTGCCGTACCATGTGCAGCAGGTGCTCAATCTCAAACTGGTGGATGCCGAGGCCATCAAGAAACATAACTTCACCGTGGCCATCGACTGCGTCAACTCCGTTGGCGGTCTGGCGATTCCGGCCATCCTCAGAGCCGTAGGCGTGGAGAACATCATTGAACTTAACTGCACACCGGACGGTCATTTCCCCCATAATCCGGAACCCCTTCCGCAACACTTAACCCAGATCAGTGACTTGCTCAAATCCGGTAAAGCCGATGTGGGTTTTGTCGTCGATCCCGATGTGGACCGTCTGGCTATCATCTGCGAGAACGGTGAGATGTTCGGAGAGGAATACACGCTCGTCAGCGTAGCCGATTATATCCTGCGTCATACGCCGGGTAACACCGTCAGCAACATGTCCAGTACCCGTGCCTTGAGTGACGTAACCAAGTTATACGGCGGTGAATATAGTGCCAGCGCAGTAGGTGAAGTGAACGTCGTAGCGGAGATGAAACGCGTCAACGCCGTCATCGGTGGGGAAGGGAACGGCGGTGTCATCTATCCGGCGTGTCACTACGGTCGTGATGCTCTGGTAGGTATCGCCTTATTCCTCAGTCATCTGGCACATCTGGATATAAAGGTGAGCGAACTGCGTCGCACTTTACCGGATTACTGCATCAGTAAGAACCGTATCGACCTCACGCCGGACACCGATGTGGATGCGATCTTGGCTCGTGTCAAGGAACTGTACAAACACGAACGTGTCAATGACCGTGATGGAGTGAAGATTGATTTTGCGGACGGTTGGGTCCATCTGCGTAAGTCCAATACCGAACCCATCATTCGTGTTTATTCCGAAGCGGCTACGATGGAAGAAGCCAATGCCTTGGCGCAGAAAGTGATCGAAGTTATTAACCATTAACCCTTCGCCTTTCGCCATTAGCCGTTACTTCCTCATAGCAGGAGAGGCATCGGGAGATATCCATGCAGCGGAATTGATCCAACAGATCCGGCTGCGTGACCCGAAGGCTTCGTTCGCAGGACTCGGTGGAGATCGAATGAGAACCGCCGGGTGCGAACTCCATCAGCATATCGAAAACATGGCGTTCATGGGTTTTGTAGCCGTGTTAGCGCATTGGAGGGAGGTGATCGATAACTTCCGCATCGCCCGGCAGGCCTTGTTGGAAGAGAAACCCGACGTGCTGATCCTCATTGACTATCCCTCGTTCAACCTACGCATGGCGAAGTTCTGCCGGCGCCATTTACCGGACACCAAGATCGTCTATTATATCCCGCCGAAAGTATGGGCGTGGAAACGCAGGCGGATCCATACCATCGCCCGGCTGTGCGATGAGGTATTGGGTATCTTTCCTTTTGAACCCGCTTTCTATGCCCGGTACGGCTATTCCTGCACCTATGTCGGTCACCCGACAGCCGAACAGATGACCAGGATTCCTATGACGCCTAGGATTCCTAGGACCCTAGCTATCTTACCCGGCTCCCGTCCTTCCGAGATCCGCCATTGCCTGCCGAAGATGTTGCAGGCGGCGCAGCGTTTTCCGGATTATGAGATCATGGTCTGTGCCGCTCCGGGGATCAATGAGGACTTTTATACTCCTTATCTGTTTCGCACGCACGCTACGCTCACACGCGATACCTACGCATGCGTGCAACAAGCCTCAGCGGCCATCGTTAACTCCGGTACAGCAACACTGGAAACCGCTTTACTCGGTTGTCCCCAAGTAGCCGTCTATCACTTGGCTTGTTCCCGTCTGATCGGCTGGATACGGTGGATGCAACCGCTTTTCTTCTCCATCAAGCACTTCACACCGGTGAACATCATCGCTGACAAAGCCATCATCCGGGAGTGTATCGCCAATGAGTTCACGGTCGATAAGGTGGCTGAGGAGCTCCACCGCCTGCTGCACGATGAGGCCTATCAAAAAGAGATGCTCGCTAACTACGAACATCTCTCTGCACTTTTAGGTTCTCACCCGGCTTCTGCCACTGCGGCACAGATCATCACAACGCGATAACCAGTGACGCCAGTATATACGGCAACGCACCGATCAGCACACCTTTGCTCAGACGCCAAGTGTCTGTCGTATAGAAGACAAAAATCAGCGCCAGATCCGGAAAAACGGATACCAACAGCAATTTACTCAACACACTCCCCGCTTGAAACTGGAAGGTCTGCAACGGATACCATAGGTTCATCACGTCGATATAGATCAATGCGAAGGCAGCCGGCAGGATCAGACCTGCCAGGATTCCTATCCAGTATCGGTCAAAGCGATCCATAATGTGTCCAGTCAATCGTCAGCGGTGTGATGGACAGCAACTGATGCTCCATCGCCCATATATCCGTGTCCGTCGAAGACGGTTCATCATTCACAAAATCTCCGGCTAACTTCCATCCTTTGATCACGCCTTCCGGTAAAGTCTCACCGATCGGCGCCAACTCATTGGCCCAATGGCCGATACACTGCCGCGTCCACCGCATACCTTCGATCTCACCCGTCGGTGCGTTGATGTTAAAGCACGTACGCGGTGCGATGCCTTCTTCCAGCAGATGCTGCGTCACTTCCGCCAAGAACGGTTGCAGCCAATGCAGGTCCACATCCATCTCGTGACTGTTGATCGACCATCCGATAGCAGGAATACCCTTCTCAGCGGCCACCAGACACGCACCGATCGTACCCGAATACATCGCGTTGACAGCGGCGTTACTGCCGTGGTTGATACCTGATACCAACAAATCGATCTGCCGGTCAGCAAACAGATGTTCCCGTGCTATCTTCACGCAATCGGCCGGAGTACCATTGGTCACATATACCTCCGCTCCGTTCAGGTCGTGTTCCTCTATCCGGCGCAGGTACATGGGGTTCGCCACACTGATACACGCACCGTAGCCGCTGCGTGCACCGTCCGGCGCAATAACCGTGACATGACCTAACTTGGTCATCTCCTTGGCCAACAACCGGATACCGGCTGTTCCCCACCCGTCGTCGTTAACTACAACAATATTCATTCGTCTATAACCTTTCGCCGTTCGCCATTATTCCGGGAACATCACAACTTCGTACATATTACCTGCTTTGAGCAGCTCTTTCAGGGTAGCCTGAACCGTCTCTGCAGTGATCGCCTCCACAGCTGCCTTGTAATCACGCACCTCGTTCGTACCGTACATGTAATACAAGTAGATCGTGCCGCGCCAGAAAGTGTTCTTCTCCAGATCTTCCTGGAAATCCTTCAGCATCGACTCCTTCTCTTTCTGCAGATCGCTTGCCAGCGGTCCGTTCTCCACAATCGTCTGTATCTCCTCATGGATGATCTCCATCAGGCGTGCCTGCTTCTTGGGATCGGTGTCGAACTGCATAATCAGACCTGCACGCGGTGTCGGAAGCGGAGACATATAGCCGTAGGTTCCTACACCGTACGAACCGCCTTCGCGTTCACGGATCGACTCCAGATAACGGGTACTGAGGATACGACCGATCATCTCCATGTTCAGGTCATTGGCCATCGTGTACGGCATGTCGTACGACGTATATTGGATGCGGTTCGAAGCCGTAGTCGTCTCCATCGGACGGGAGAAATAGTTCTTCTGAATACCCGGAGCCACCGTCACGTGGTGGTCAATCACATCTTCCTGTTTGCATTTCTGCGTCTTCAAACCGCCTAACCATTGGCAAACCAGCGCCTGCACCTTCGGATCCTTCGGATCGATGTTGCCTACAAAGATAAAGGTGAAATCTGCCGGATTGGCGAAACGGGCTTTGTACGTCATCAGCGCCTTGTCCAGGTTCACTTTCTCCAGCATATCCAGCGTCATCAGGATCGTACGGTCCGAATGGTTCGAACTCATCATCTGAATCGAATCCGAGAATGCTACCTTCGGGTTCTTGTCGCGGTTCTGTAACTGTGTACGCATCAGCGACAGCACGGTCGCATAGGCCTGCTCATCCCGACGCGGTGCGGTGAAATACAGATAGTTCAGCTGTAACATCGTCTCCAGGTCCTTGATAGAAGAAGAACCCTGAATAACCTCCGTGTTCTCATTGATCTCCGGAGTGATGGACACGTTCTTTCCTGTCAGCGCTTTTTCTAATTGCGTGGCGTTGAAACGGTCTAAACCGGACATCTCCACAATGGTCGTAGCCAGGTAGGCCGACGGCAGATCAGCTGTCTTCACCTGACTGTAACCGCCCTTCGAGAAACCACGCATCAGGATCTCATCCGCTTTGAACTCCGTCGGGTGGAAGACCACCTTGATGCCGTTGCTCAGCGTCCATTCCGTCACGTCGATATCTTCGTTGTACTTAGACGATTTGATCTTTCCCTTCCGCGGTGCTTTCTTCACCAGCTCCGTATCCAGCACTTCTTCTGCCGGAGCTTCGATAGCTAACTCCTGCATACCGCTTAACGAGGCGATGATCTGCTCGTCCGACGGGATGTTCACGCCCTCTTTCTCCGGTGCTGAGATCGCAACCGTCGGGTTGGGGTGAATCAGCGCTTTGGCTACTTCGTTCACGGACTCTAACGGCAGTAATGGCAGTACGGCATTGATATAATCGAACTCCCATTGCGCACCCGGCATCGATTCTCCGTCTTCGAAATGACGGATGCATTCTTGCGCCAGCGTGATGTTCGTACGTGTGTTACGCTCGTTGTAATACTTCTCGATGCTGCTTAATTTCTCTGCCTTCACACGCTCCAACTCGGCGTTGGTGAAGCCGTAGCGGTGCATCTTCTCCAATTGGAACAGCAGGTCGTTGTACGCCTCGGTCTCACGGCCTTCCTTCGGAATGGTGATAGCATAGAAAGCATCCATCTTCTTCACTGCCTCGCCGTAGAAACAGCCGGCACCGATGAACGATGCATTCGGATCCAAAGCTAACTCCGAGAAACGGTTATCCAGCATATCGCATACTAACGAACGCACCAGTTTCAGCGTGTAATCCGGTACGGTGTTCTGTAGCGGCTCCGGCAGTTGGTCAAACTTATACTCCAAAGTCACACGGGTACCCTGTGCCTCCGGATCGGTTACGATCGCAATCAGCGGTGCATCGTTATGGTTTACCGTGTAGATCGGCCGTTCTCCGAAATTGCTGCGACGCGGCACATTGGCCCACAGCGCCTTGATCTTCGCTTCAATAGCATCCACGTCGATGTCACCTACCACGATGATCGCCTGGTTATCCGGTCCGTACCATTTATGGTAGTAGTCACGCAGCGCCTGGTATGCGAAGTTATTGATCACGGCCGTGTCACCAATCACGTCACGCTTGGCGTACTGCGAACCCGGATACATCTTCGCCTGCATTTCCTTCCACATGCGGCGTGCTGCCGTACGGCCGGTACGCCATTCTTCCAGAATCACACCGCGTTCCGCATCGATCTCTTCGTCCAACAGCGACAGACCGCAACTCCAGTCGTGCATCACTAACAGCGCACTGTCGATAATACCTTCCCGGTATGTCGGCACGTCACTCAGACGATATACCGTCTCGTCAATCGAAGTGTAGGCGTTGATGTTACCGCCGAAGTTCACACCGATCGACTCGAAATAATTGATGATGCCCTTTCCCTCAAAATGCTCGGTTCCGTTAAACGCCATGTGCTCCAAAAAGTGCGCCAAACCGTTCTGATGGTCCTCTTCCAGGATCGCCCCAACCCGCTGAGCGATGTGGAACTCACAACGCTGCTTCGGTTGCTCGTTATGACGAATGTAATACGTCAATCCGTTGTCTAATTTACCGAAACGAACCTCCGGGTCCATCGGTAATTGTTCCGGCGTCTCCTGCGCCGTGATCGTCATCGCTGCGCATAGCAAAGCGATGTTAAGCAATAGTTTCTTCATTATTATTTTCGTTCTTTTTACTTTCTACTTTCGAATCTCCGCTTTCCTCTTTCTTCTTCCGCGGTGCCCGTTTGCGCTTGGGTTTCTCTGCCTCGGCCAGTGCTGCATTGGCTTCTAGCAACTGATCTCCTCTGCTCTTCCACGGCCGCGGTCCTAAAATACGCTCCACGTCTTCGCTCGTGATCACCTCCCGCTCTATCAGCAGTTGGGCAATCTGGTGATGACCTTCCGCATGCTCGGTCAGAATCGCTTTCGCCCGTTTCATCTGCTCGGCAATGATCCGCTGCGTCTCCTGGTCAATCAGCTCCGCCGTCTTGTCCGAATACGGTTTGGTGAATCCGTAGTCATAGCGACCGGTAGAGTCGTAGAAGCTGACATCTTTCAACTTATCACTCATTCCGTAGAATGCTACCATCGCATAGGCCTGCTTCGTCGCACGCTCCAGGTCGTTCAATGCACCTGTCGAAGTCTGCTCCAAGAACAGCTGCTCCGCTGCTCTACCGCCTAAGAGCGAACATAACTCATCGTTGATATGGTCGATATTCGTTAACTGCCGTTCTTCCGGTAAGTACCATGCGGCACCTAATGCTACACCACGCGGCACAATCGTCACTTTCACCAACGGATTCGCCCAGCGTAACATCCAGCTGATCGTCGCATGACCCGCCTCATGGTAAGCAATCGACTTCTTCTCATCCTCCGTCATAATCTTGTTCTTGCGCTCCAGACCACCTACGATACGATCCACGGCATCCATGAAGTCCTGTTTGCCTACTTTCTTACGGCCGCCACGTGCCGCTATCAACGCCGCCTCGTTACATACATTGGCGATGTCGGCACCGGAGAAGCCCGGTGTCTGCTTGCTCAGGAAATCCAGATCCACCGTGTCGTCCAGTTTCAACGGACGCAGATGCACTTGGAACACTTCCTTACGCTCCTGCAGGTCCGGTAACTCCACATGGATCTGACGGTCAAAACGACCGGCACGCATCAACGCCGAATCCAGCACGTCGGCACGGTTCGTAGCAGCCAGAATGATCACACCCGAGTTGGTGCCGAAACCGTCCATCTCGGTCAGTAACTGGTTCAATGTGCTCTCCCGTTCGTCGTTACCGCCGGTCATCACACTCTTGCCACGGGCTCTACCGATCGCATCGATCTCGTCAATAAAAATGATCGCCGGTGCTTTCTCTTTCGCCTGACGGAAGAGGTCACGTACACGGCTGGCACCCACACCTACGAACATCTCCACGAAGTCAGAACCCGACATGCTGAAGAACGGCACATCCGCTTCGCCGGCTACCGCTTTGGCTAACAAGGTCTTACCGGTTCCCGGAGGACCTACCAACAGCGCTCCTTTCGGAATCTTCGCGCCGATCTCCGTGTATTTCTTGGGGTTCTTCAAAAACTCCACGATCTCCTGCACTTCCTGCTTCGCTCCGTATAAACCCGCTACGTCTTTGAACGTCACCTTATCCTTCTTGTTCTTGTCGAACATCTGCGCCTGCGCCTTGCCCACACCGAAGATACCTCCGGCGGCACCGCCGATACCTCTGCTCAGATAAACGAAGAACAGGATCATCAGCACAAACGGCAATATATTCACTAAGATCAGATACCAATAATCATGACTCTTGGTGTACTTCACTTCGATCGGCGCCTGGAAATGCACTTTCCGGTCCGCATTCACGCCGTCCATGAACTTGGAAAACTCCTCCAACGACGGCACCTGCGATTTGTAAAAACTCTTCACACGCTCCTCTTCCGACAACTCCCGGAAACTCACCTTCCGTGCACTGTCTATCGGTAATGCCTTGGCTATCAACTCATCGGAAACCTCCAACTGCTCAATCGTTCCGTTTTCGATCAGACGCTGCATCTGCGTATAAGGAATTTCCCTGCTTGCTCCGGCTTCTTTGTCGCCGAACATATAAAAACCGATCAACGCAAACAACGCCGTGTAGAAGAGCATCTTTAGCCACCTCCGTTGCGGCCGCTGTGGCTGTCCCGGTTGCATCGGCGGTTGCATCCGCCGGTTTGAATTATTATTTGCCATAAACTTTCAAACTTTCAAACCTTCAAACTTTCAAAAATTATAGAACTTCCGGAAGTTCTGTAACCTTCCCGTCCGCCCACAGGTGTTCTATATCATAGAACGCACGCGGCTCACGTTGCATGATGTGCACAAAGATCGTGCCGTAATCCATCGCTACCCATTCGGCGTTCTCTACACCTGCTACACTCAACGGATGCACATGCGTCGTCGTACGTACAAAATCATCCACCTCGTCTGCAATCGCAGCTACCTGCGTGTTACTTTGACCTTCACAGATCACCATCATCTCCACCGGAGCTTCTTTGATCTTGCGCAAGTCAATCGTCACAATCCGCTGCCCCTTACGATTCCGAATCCCTTCGATAATCGTGTCTAAAAGTTTCTTTGTTGTTATCTCTTTCATATAAAACCTATTTATCCAAAATACAAAATCGGGCGCAAAGGTACAAAAAATTTTGCATATATGCAAATAAATGCACATAAAATTTGCATATCTCGTAAAAAAGCAGTACCTTTGCATTCGTTTTGAGGAATAAGGAGGAAAAAATGAGTTTCCGTAATGTATGCAGGGAATATCGCAGAGAGTACAGCCGGGAAATGATTTTCGGTCTCGTTCTGCTTATGCTGGTAGGCTTAAGCACGTGGTTGGGCACGTATATCCCGGAAAGTCTGTATCTGAATGGTATCACTCAGATTATGAACGGCTGTATCGCTACAGTCTGTTTGTCCGGTGCCTGGCTGATGATACGTCATGCGGATGGCATGAAAATCCGTAAGATTTGGGCTGTCGTGCTGTTTGTTTATGCCTTTTTTTCAACCACACTTCTGATGCGGGTCACTTCAATAGTCGATCAACCTCGAACAGGTTTTATGAGTCTGCAAGGATGGCAGATGCTGGTAGGTAATTTCCTTCTATGGCTCTTGCTGCTATATCCGACGGAGGCCCTTCGTCCCGGATGGTTGAACCTGTCCAGAGCCATCTTGCACGGTTTGCCGGCGGTAATCGCCTTTGTGGTGGATGAAGTAACCTCTATCGACTTGCGCATCATTCTCGCCCTATATCCGGTGTTATTGATCATCCTTTTGGCACAACATATCCGTCATTACCGGGTGTGGTGTGAAGAGAACTACTCCACTTTGGATCATATTGATGCACAATGGATCGTGCGCTATATCATCATGTGTCTCTTCGACGGTGTGCTCTTCTTTACGCTCTGTTTTGTTGGTTCGATTTCGGTGGCGTTTACCCAGCAGTGGCTACTCCTACTCATCATCGGTTATAGCACAGAACAGATCCTCTTCCGGCAAGATCCGCAGTTCTTGGAACTCGAAGTGGAGGAAGAAGAACCCAAAACTACCGTCATGGAGTCCAATGTCGAATATCGGCAGATCCTGGAAGAGTGGATGGAAAAGGAAAAACCGTACCTCAACCCGGCCTTCCGACTCAATGATCTTCGCAAAGTGCTGCCGCTTAACCGCACCTATCTCAGCCAACTCATCAACTCCGAGTACGGATGCTCGTTCTACCAGTTCGTCACCAACTATCGCATCAGAGATGCCAAACGTTTGCTCAAGGAACAACCGGACATGAAGATGCAGGATATCGCGGAACATTGCGGCTTCTCTTCACCCACCGTCTTCGCCCGTATTTTTGCCCGGGAAACCGGCAAAAACCCCAGCGAATGGTGCGCAAAACAAGATGCAAATGAAACCATATAAAGCTATATTTCTCGATTGGGACGATACGATCGGTGATTGGACGACAGCGGAGCATAAGGCACTGCAAGATATCTATGACCACTATCGTTTGGATCGACTCTATCCCACGTTTGAGGACTACTTGAATGCGTACAAACCCTATAATCTGGAGTTATGGGGTAGGTACGGTCGTGGGGAAATAACGAAAGATTGGTTGCACTTTGAGCGCTTTTATCGACCGATAGAGGGTTTACCGGTTACGGGGGACGGGTTACGGGATCTGGCACACGAGATGGGTGCCGAGTTCCTGCGTCTGACCAATAAGTATTTCTGTCTCATTCCCGATGCGGATAGGGTAGTGAAATACTTGGCATCCAAGTATCCTCTCACCATCATCAGCAACGGTTTCAAAGAGGTGCAGTACTATAAGTTCGAGCGTGCCGGCTTGGCATCCTGTTTTGCCCACACACTCATCAGCGAAGAGGTGGGCATCAACAAACCGCAACCCGGGATCTTTGAGATCGCGCTCCAACGCAACGGCATTACCGCCGACGAAGCGCTTATGATAGGCGATAGTTACACCTCCGACATCGCCGGTGCCAAGGCCGCAGGAATTGACCAATTATGGATAAAGGGTGACGGGTTACCGGTTACCGAAGAAACGGCCACCTATATCGTCCCGAAAATAACGGATATAATGAATATATTGTAATTTTATGATATGAAAAACGAAATAATCGTACCCCTTGCGGGTAAAGAAGTTAATCGTGCCCTTGTGGCTAAGAAAAAAATCTTTTTGGCACTCTTTTGTGCCGCATGTATGAGCTCTATGAATGCAAAAACCTTTGTGGCATATTTCTCTGCCACCGGAACTACCAAAGTTGCGGCTGAAAAATTGGCCAAGCAGCACGATGCCCGTCTGTGGGAGATTGAACCGGTTCATCCTTATACGGCGGCTGACTTGGACTGGCGGAATGACAAGTCTCGTTCGTCCATTGAGATGAACGATCCCGATGAACGACCGGCCATCACGCAATGCACAGACATCCGGCCGTATGATACCATCTATGTTGGTTTCCCGATCTGGTGGGGCATCTGTCCGAGAATCATCAATTCCTGGCTCGATAACAATATTCCGCAACTGGAAGGCAAAACCCTCATTCCCTTTGCCACCAGCGGTTCCAGTGGCATTGAAGAAGCAGAGACGTATCTGAAAAAAGAGTACCCGACGCTGAATTGGCAGAAAGGATTATTGCTAAATAAATGGAAATATTGAATTAATACGAATTAACCATCAACCCTTGTGTTGGTGGTTATTTTTTTTATGATTAAACGTACGATTATTAAGAAAATAAATATATCGCTTGCGACATTAAAAAAAATGTTGTAATTTTGCATCGTGAACGATATAAATCCCATAACCCGTAACCCGTAACCTTTTATGAATAACGAGCAGCTGAAATTAGAGAACCAATTGTGTTTCCGTCTGTACTCTGCGGCGCGGTTGATGATGGGTGCGTATCACCCGTATCTGGATCCGCTGGGTATCACCTATCCGCAGTACTTGGTGCTGCTCGTACTCTGGGAGCAAGACAAACAACCGGTGTGCGATATCGGCAAGCGTCTGATGCTCGACACGAACACAATGACACCGCTGCTGCAGCGCATGGAAAAAGCCGGACTCATCACGCGTACACGCGGAAAAGAGGATACGCGCCAGCGCATCGTGTCGCTCACCAAACAAGGCAAAGCACTCTACGAACAAGCGCAACACATACCCGAAGACATGCAGAAAGCGGTGAGCATGCAAGACGAAGAGAAGAACGATATCCTGCAAATGATTCCGTCGCTCGACAAACTGATTGAAGAATTGAAAAAACTAAATAAATAACCCTAAAATTTTAAAATTATGGACAAGCAAGAAGCTTTAAAAGGATTCGCCTATCTGGGCGCAGTATGGTTTGGTAACAGTAAGCAACACTTCGCTTTCTCGGCTTATTGCCGTCTGCAAGGTTGGAATAAACTCGCTGACAAGTGGAAAGAGGAAGCAGAGGAAGAGTGGGATGAGGCAGAAGAAGTACTCAACCGCCTCGTTGAACTCGGCTGCAAACCAGCTGACCTTCAAGAGGCTATGAAGACCATCGAGTTCCCGTTCTACGATGATCCGAAGCAGCAGATTGAGTCGGATTACGAGCCGACGGCTGTAAAGCAACTGAGTGAGTTGGCTGAGGCATTCAACGATGATTACCCCACCAAGAAACTCATCGAGAAATGGATCGACGATGAGAAAGACCACATGGCGTGGGAAGCTCAATATCTCTACCTCATTGACAAGATCGGTTATGAGAACTTCCTCATGGCGATGATGTAAAAAGACGATTTATGGCAAGCATTTATGATTTTACGGCCCTTAGCAATAAGGGCAAAGAGGTGAACCTCGCAGATTACAAAGGACAAGTGATCCTTATCGTTAATACCGCTTCCAAGTGCGGTTTTACGCCGCAGTACGACGGTCTGGAGGCTTTGTACAAGAAATACAAAGACCAGGGTTTCGTCATCCTCGGATTCCCCTGTGACCAGTTTGCAAACCAGGAACCGGGCAGTAACGAGCAGATTGAGGAATTCTGCCGTCTCAACCATGGTGTAACCTTCCCGCTCATGGCGAAGAGTGACGTTAATGGTGCCAATGCCAACCCTGTCTTCGAGTTTCTCAAAGAGCAGGCTCCGACGGAGGAATACAAAGGCCTGAAGGCCAAAGCAGCCCATGTGATGCTCAAACGCATCAGCAAGAGTGTGGAGAAACCGAGCGATATCCTCTGGAACTTTACTAAGTTCCTGATCTCCAAAGACGGCAAAACCATCCAGCGCTATGCGCCGGTCGTCGAGCCGAAGAATTTTGAGAAAGATATCGAGGCGATGCTGTAAGTACCACCCTCTAACATCTGGAGATAGAAAGTCTGAACGAGAAAAGATGTTGGCAGGTGAACTGTACGATGCCTGCGATGCGGAACTGCTGCGAGACCTGAATGCCGTTAAGGTGCCGTGTCAGCAATCCCGCAAGAGTGATTGTTGATGGCGGTTACACCCGTGTGTAAAAAGTCCTCTTTTGGAAAAGAAAAATCGACATTTATTTGCAAGTGTCGATTTTTTTTTGTACCTTTGCGGCAAAATTGACGCAAATGGACTATCTACCGAAAAACCCGGCCATATTAGTTTCGAGCATTAATATGCTCTTACGCGATGAGGAATTTGACTCGTTGGAGTCGTTGTGCTATAACTTCAACACCGAACCGGAGAAGATCAAAGCGATTCTCCTTGAGGCCGGTTATGTCTATAACGAAGAGCAGGAACAATTTCGACCCATTGGATATGATAACAATTAAAACAATAGAACTCACTCGCACGTCGCAGAGTTGGGATGGAGCTGCCTTGCCGGACTTCCCAAAAGGCAAACCGGAGTTAACGGTATTGCGTATGACGTTCCCTGTGGGAGCTGTTACCGGTTGGCATCACCATACGGCCGTCAACTACGGCATCGTTGAGCAAGGCGATCTCACTATTGTCTGCCAAGACGGTAACGAACGAACCTTCCATGAAGGCGAAGCGTTGGTGGAAGTGGTAGGTACGATTCATCGTGGAGAGAACCGCGGCTCGAAGCCTGTCATTCTCAATATGTTCTACTTCGCCGAACCCGGACAAGTATTAACCATCCAACATCCGGAAATATGAAACTCAGACATATATATTTAGCCGGAGGATGCTTCTGGGGCACAGAGCATTTCTTCAAACAGATCACCGGAGTCGTAGAGACCGAGGTGGGCTTTGCGAACGGACAGACAGACAACCCTACTTACGAGCAAGTCTATACGGACACCACCGGCTACGCCGAGACCGTGCATGTCGTTTATGATCCGAACAAAGTGAGTCTGGAGTTTCTGCTGCGTATGTTCTTTGTGGCTATCGACCCGACAAGCCTGAACAAACAAGGACACGATGAGGGCACTCGTTACCGCACAGGTATCTACTATGCAGACGCAGCAGATCTGCCTGTTATCGAGAAGATCTATGCCGAGGAGCAAAACAAGTATCAGCAGCCGTTAGTAGTTGAGAACCTGCCTTTGCAGAACTTCTATCCTGCCGATGAGTACCATCAGGACTATCTGGACAAACATCCGGACGGATACTGCCACCTGCCCAAAGCATTGTTTGACTTCGCACGAAAAGCAAAACAGTTGTAAAAATGTATACCACTATTACCAACCATATAGAACTTGACCGCGAACAGCGGAGCGTACGCAAAGATGGACAAGCGGTTCATCTGACCGGACTTGAGTATGGCTTGCTGGATTTCCTTTCTGCGCACCCGAATCGAATTTGCACACGGCAGATGTTGTTGGATCATGTATGGGGAGACCGTTTTCAATACGATACCGGTACGATAGACGTGCACCTCAATGCCTTGCGCCGCAAGTTAGGCTGGACGAAGAAAGAACCGATAGAGGCCATTCGTGGCGTTGGATTCGTATTTCATGTAGAGCAGAAGGTGCCACACTATACCATTGACTTACAGACTTTTTTGACCGATTGGTTGCGGACCCGTGAAACGGAGATTAACGCGAAAGGTCTTGTCGCACAAATACGGTTGACGCCCTTTGTGAACGAGATTACGATTGAGCCAAAAGCCTTACAACAACTCTTAGACAGCATTCTGACTGCCTTACTGCCATCCGCTCAACCGGGTGTCCTTCGCTTAACATCCCAATTAACTATGCAGCATTTTATCCTCTCGCTGGACCTTAACGGCACTATCAACGAATTACGCATCCCAATTTATAGTGATTTTGATGCTTCTTAAGAAAATCTTAAGCAAAGTTTAAGAAAAAAGCAGTACCTTTGCCGCCGTTTTAAAAATGCGAGTAAAAGTACTGCTTATATTATCCCTTATCTGCACAGCTCTCTATGGAACAGAAGCGGTATCTGACACTGTTCTGTTGTCGGATATCGAAGTGTCGGTGTCGCGGGTAGCTATGCCTGTTTCCAAGCAGCAGTTACAAGTGAGCGTGCTGGACGGAAGACTTATTGAGCAGGCACAAGTGAATACACCCAAAGAAGTAAGCAACCTGGTGCCGAACGTCTATATGCCTGATTATGGCTCAGCGATGACCAGCAGTATTTATATCCGAGGCATGGGAAGCCGAATCAACGAACCGGTAATGGGGATGGTGGTGGATGGTATCCCGCTGTTAGATAAGAATATGTATGACCATGCGCTGCAAGACGTGAAGCGAATAGAGCTCCTTCGTGGTCCGCAAGGTAGTCTTTATGGACGAAACTCACCGGCAGGAGTCATGGAGATACGCACTATTCAACCTTTGGATTTTAGTACACGCACTATACGTGCCAAAGCAACGTACGGTACAGCCAATACCATACGTGCACAGGCTTCGTACTACGAACTGGTGAACGATAAGTTTGGTGTCGGTATTTCCGGTCGTTATGCCCGAACAGACGGATTCTATACCAACATGTTTGACAATAGCAAAATTGATTTCGGCCAACAGGCAGGCGGACGAATTGTGTTGGATGGCAGGCCTTCAGATGAATGGCGGGTGACGGGAAATATCTTTGCCGATTGGGTACGACAAGGTGCATTCCCTTATGCGAATGTATCAACGGGTCAGATAGCGTACAATGCGCAGGGTAGTTATGAACGCTTGGCGTTTTTGCCTTCCATCCGTGCGGAGTATCACCATGCCGGCTATCAGCTGCAATTGGCTGCAAGTTACCAGTTTATGCATGACGATATGCGAATGGATAATGATTATACTCCTGCAGATATCTTCACGCTGCAACAAACCCAACGACAACATAATGCTACCTTGGATGCTCTCCTGCGTGCTCCCAAGCCTTGCTCGTGGTACGAATGGACGGTGGGATTAAGCAGTTTTGCGAAAACCAACACCATGCATGCCCCGGTAGTGTTTATGCGTGAAGGTATAGACGAGTTGATCTTGGGCAATGCCAATCGGGGCATCCGGACGGTTTTTCCGGACGATTCCATCGAAATGACCAATCACCAATTACCAATCACCAATGACTTCGATCTCTTCAACGCCGGAGCAGCGGTGTACCATCAGAGCCATTTTCAGTTCGGCAACTGGCACCTCAACGCGGGCGTGCGTATTGATTATGAACATGCGCGCATGAACTATCTGAGTACTGCCGATGTCAACTACCGCTTTACGATGATCATGGATGATTTTGCAGATGTGCATACCGAGATCAAAGGCAAACAAGCAGACCATTTCGTTCAAGTGCTACCTAAACTCGCTCTATCCTATGAGGGAACATGGGGAACGGTCTATGGTTATGCCGCAAAAGGCTATAAAGCAGGAGGATACAATCCGCAGATCTTCAGTACCATCACGCAAAACCAAGTCATGACCGATCTGGCGGCCGATATGGGGTTGCACCTCGATATGGCCGATCCTCGTTTCATGGATGTAGCTATCACGCGCTATCGACCCGAAACCGATTGGACTTTCGAGATAGGCGGACATTTTACACCTGTAGAAGGACTGAAAATAGATGTCGATGCCTTTCATATTCAGTGTTTTGACCAGCAAGTGACCATTTTCCCGAACGGAAAGACCACCGGGCGCATGATGGCAAACGCTGCCCATTCACGGATTTGGGGCGCTGAGGCAGCACTCCGGTATCGTTGGAACAAAGGCGCATGGCAAGGTGTCCTCAATGCCTCGTATGGCTTTACCGACGCACGCTTTATCACCTTCAACGACGGTATGGGCGATTATTCGGGTAACGTCATTCCTTATGCGCCGCAACATACCGCCCATCTCCTGTGTGAAGTGGAATACCGAGTCGGGCATAAATGGCTGGAACGTATAGGAATCACCCTCAAAGGGGATGGAGTAGGGCGTATCTATTGGAATGAACAAAACGATGTGTGGCAACCCTTTTATGGCCTGTTAGGTGCCACGCTGACTGTGGAATGGCAGTATGTCAAACTGCAACTATGGGGCAGAAACCTGACGGACACGAAGTACGATGTATTCTATTTCCGATCGATGGGTAACGATTTTCTGCAACATGGCAAGCCAAGAGAATTAGGAATAAATTTGAAATTTGAAATTTGAAATAATAAATTTAATTTTATAGTATATGAAAAAGATTTTCACTTTTATTGTTTTGGCAGGTTTGTTCGCTTCCTGCAGTATTAACAGTCCCGAACCGGAAATAACGGACGAAACCGAAGCATATGAGGCACTCGGTACCTTGCTTATACCCTCATCCGGTTTTACCAAAGAGAACCTACGTACCAAGGTAGTGCTCGTGGACCAAGAAAAACTCGATATCTACATGTTTGATGTCAAGTTTGCGGCGCTAATGCCGGTGACGATTGACATGGTCATCAGCGATGTCTCATATGTGAAAAACGGTTCACTTATCACTTTCTATGGTGACAGTATTGTGCCCTACGCAGGCAATAAACCGTACGAGAAATACGTCGTAACGGAATTGGAGGGTAGCATAACGGCTGATTCGATGTTTATCTCCAATAACTACGGCGATACACCCAGCATCTACAGAGGAGCATTGAAACAATGAACTTTGAAGGCATTCTTTTGGGCGCAGGCGCGTTCCTGTGTATCGGACTTTTTCATCCGCTGGTCATCAAAGCGGAGTACTATTTCGGTGTCAAGTCCTGGTGGGCGTTTCTCATTGTAGGTTTATTGGCTGCAGGCGGTTCGTTATTCGTTGAAAACACCTATATCTCCATCTTTTTGGGCATCTTTGCTTTCTCAGCCTTATGGGGGATCGGCGAAGTGTTTCACCAACGCGAACGTGTCCGAAAAGGTTGGTTTCCGATGAATCCAAAACGCAAAAATGAGTACTAATTTTCGTGCAAAAACAAAAAAATCCTGCATATATTTGCGTATATGGGATTTTTTTTGTACCTTTGCACGCAAAACGTGCAATGACTTATGAAACAGATCGACACAACAAATATGTGCAGCCATTTGCAGCGGAAGTTGTTTGAAGGTGAGTACCG
>Ga0256404_1001554_pt1 | contig 54750 bp, 64 predicted proteins | sample RumenRJG_01DNA_FD_185990 | JGI IMG/M metagenome (GOLD analysis project Ga0256404, IMG submission 185990) | Bovine rumen microbial communities from Lethbridge, Alberta, Canada - RJG_01 | ecosystem: Host-associated > Mammals > Digestive system > Stomach > Rumen | place: Canada: Alberta | collected... | reverse complement strand
TGTTTGTGATTTTCAGTGCTGTCATATCAGACATATCCGCAAATATTCCAAGGAGATCCAAGGCTGCAGTAATGATCATGGTCACCAGAGCAACGATTGCCAGGCGCCTGAAGAGTTCCGGAATACGTAGCTCATCTTCGATCTCTTCCAGTTCCTTCACTTCGTAATAATCCAGTTCCGTCAGGATCTCAAAGAACTCAGCGAGCTGTGATTTCTGCGTTTGATTGATTGCCGGGTCGACCTTGAGTGTGAGTCTTTTTGTTTCAAAATCAGGCTCGACCGTAATATAAATATCCTTATAAGTAACCTCAAAACGGCAGGAATAGATCGTCCTGCCTTTGCTCTTCCAAACCAAATTCTCATATTCTTTTGATGAGGAAATAGTCTGGTACGGCTTCGTCCGCTGACTTCCAATATCCATGAGGGCTTCCCGGATCACAGCATCTCCGTAATACTCCATTTCATAAAGCCTTGTGCCATATTCCTCCGGTGCGAATCCCATATAATAGGTTGCACTGCCCGGTGCTTCTCCGGGAATGATGACTCTATCCATAGAAACTCCTTTTTCACTGGTCACATGATTCTTTCTCACGTATCCTTCGGTATAATTCATTTACCTGCCATTTCTTTATTTTGCTGACCTGCATGCCTATTCGTACGCTATATATGATACAGCAAAGCAACGCGGCCGCCAGCAATATCTCAATAACAGTTGCAGGCACGCGTCCTATCTCATTGAAGAAATACGCATTTGCACCGCATAGAATGAACAACACAAATCCAAAGATGAAACCGATAGTTTGTCTTTTGTTCAGGGTTTTGACTATAGGTGTTTCTTCTTTTGAGATATTTGTTATATCCTCTTCCTTGTATTTGCTGACATCAACCTTGCTCATAGCAATCCTCTCATTCCATCTTTAAGCTCTTTCTTATTTTGCCTTTCTCAACTTAATGAGTCTATCTTGAACTTTCATCAGAATTATTCAAAGCAGATTTTAAAACAGTAAGGCGTATTGAAAAAGCTGTAGTCATCATCATAAATAGCACAAGAAATGAAGCTCTACTGGTATCAATTATATTCACTATCATAAGAATTATTGTCGCCTCTGCAAGAATGTTGAAAGCCAATATTGTATTAACGCCATTTTTTATTTTCCTGCGAGTATCAGAACGGATTGTTTCATAAATGTTGCTTTTATGTGTGTCTATGAACAATCTCAAATCCAACATAATCGATAGCGCAAATACTGCACTTAATATGTACATAATAGCAGCGAACTTGATTAGTCCAAGGTCAAAAGCAACGGAAATGCATAGGCCAAGTATGCTCATTAATAAAATAACTCGAATAACAATTCTTCCCTGTAACATGCTACTCACCCCCTAATGAATAATTGACAATGTTTCCTTTTTCAGAACGTAACGCCCATCATTACCTCCATGAGGCTGCCACCTTCTTACAGACACAACCTTTAATTTGTCGCCTGATGCCATCTGGTTATATTTCCCACTATATAAGGTTTTTCTCGCCTTTAATCTCTTTACAAACGTTGGTTTTACCATCCACGTGGTTATAGCGTCTGCAGCGATTCCAAATTCACCGAGATCCCCACCAGATGCTGTAATAATCCAGTAAACGAAGCTAGTCCACCTTTTTTACTTTTCCGATATTCACCTTTTTATATATTTGAATAGTCCTTTCAATTTATCTCCCATTGGTATGATTTCAAGATCTTCTTCCTTCAGTATCTTCCAAATTACCAATTCAAACCCATAGATAACAACTCCAACCATTATAGAAACTAAAAGACCGATAGCCAAACTTCCAGTGATTTCCTCTAAAATAAGATATACCCCGAAAACTACAACTCCCATTATTAATGATGCAGCCGTTGTTTTAAAAATCATTCTATTTAGCAACAATTTAAAGCTCAGAGTTTTTTTTAGAAATCTTATATCCAGTACTGTTGTGGTGATATATGCCACAACAGTTCCAATTGCAGCACCTTTTACATTTATTGCGCTTACGCCTGCTAAAATCCAGGTTGCTAAAATCTTAATGCTCAGGCCAATAATCAAGTTTATTACCGGAATATTTTGTTTTCCTATCCCTTGAAGTATGGCAGTTGTGATTATAGTCATTGAAAGAAAAACAAATGCTACCGCATAAACTTCTAGGCATGGTATAGCATTATCTACCTGATCACCATAAAATAAGAGCATTATCGGTTTTGCTAAAGCAAATATTCCAGCCGAACAAGGAAGCATTATAATAATTGCCGCCCTATAGCCCATTCTGATTTCCGAATGTAACCGATCCGTTTTAGATAGTTTCATTGAAGCTGAAACCAATGGAACAAGCCCCACAGCTATTGCCTGTATTATTATCTGCGGCATACCAATAATTGGAGCTGCAAAACTTGTCAGTTCTCCAAACATTGATTTTGCGGTTGCATATTCTATCCCGTTTTCAGTAAGCCTTCTCATTACTATTGCAACGTCTGCAAGATTTACTAGAGGCATTACACAAGCTGCAAGTATTATAGGAGCTGAAATCAATGCGATTTGTTTTACAATGTCCTTTCCGGGCTCCATGTAGTTAGATGTATCACCTAATATTTTCTGTTTCATTTCATTTTTATTGAATCGAAATATTAAGACTATTACAATCAGCCCAAATATTGCTCCTCCAACTGCTCCAAAACAAGCTCCTGCTGCACCGCGAGACTGTGCTACATCTGTTGAAACTGAATATTGTTCATTGCCATATAAATAATGAGTATTATACATAATATACGCTGCACTCAATCCAATGATTACCCTAAACAACTGCTCCGTCATTTGCGAAATTGCTGTTGGTTCCATCTTCTGCCAGCCCTGAAAATATCCTCGATATGATGACATTATTGGAGCAAACAGTAGAGTTGGTGAAATTGCTTTTATCGCAAGTTCAGATGACTCCATATGCACCAGGCTTGCGAATATGCCTGCTCCAAAATAGAGGATAATAAATCCAGCTATTCCTAAAACCCACATTATTTTTCTTGAAAGGTCAAAAACCCTCCCCGCATTTTTATATTGGCCAATGGCACATCTTTCAGCAACCATCTTTGAAATTGCTACAGGTATTCCCGCTGTCGCAAAGACTAATACAGTAGTATATATATCATAAGCCGGAGCATAATCTCCCATGCCCCCAGCGCCAATCATTCTACCTAAGGGAATTCTAAATAGAAAGCCTAATATTTTTACGAAAATCCCCGCTATACCTAGTGTTACCGCGCCACTAATGAAACTCTTTTTGCTCATTTATATAAACCTTTTTATACCTTCTATAAACTTGTATTCTTTTTTATCATGCTGTAGTAACGCCCCTTTTTAATAAGGAGTTCCTCATGACTTCCTTCTTCTACTATTTTACCCTCCTCAAATACAACTATCTTGTCACACTCTTTTGCTATATCGAGATTGTGTGTTATCCAGATCAACGTATTATTGCCCCTTTTACTAAACATATTACTCTTTATAATTCTTTCCGCTTATCTCTCAATCATTCGTCGAACAATATCAAATAGTATTTCCTTTCCGCAATTTCCACTGATAGCGTAAGTATATCGTTCATCAGTATATATGATTTGCACAGAGTCATCACGCTCCCAAATAATAACCTCTGTTTCTCCGATGTTTTCTTTCTCAGGGGTGCTTTGCTCTGAATCTATAGATATAGAAACGCTGTGGGGATCATTCTGATCGTAACTGATTTTCTGTCCCATTTCGCTTTGATAAGTGAGATAATAATAATCAGCGCCCTTGGTTTCATCAACTAATTGGAAGTCTTCTGGTACAGGTGGCTTGATATATGTAAAAGCAGTTTCCTGCGAGTTGTCATCATCAAATGTAATGGTCCAGTTTGTGACCTTTTCTTTAACAATGAAGAAGATCTCTGGCTTTACAATAGCAATAACAGTGCTTGCTGCAGCCAATGTGATAACAACGGCGGCAGCAAGTACTGCCACTCTACGCAATCGAAAACGCCGATAATCGGAAACACGATTGTACGAATCAAAGCTTTTATCTGCCCACTGAAGTATACGTTTCTTCTTCATTTTATAGCGTGCAGAAAAACGATGGGCGGGTTCGTTTGCCATTTGCTGTTCATTTTCTAATATTTCTTGATCAAGATTCAAGGTCAGAGCCTGTTCTAATTTATTTCCCATTTTGTGCCTCCAAGGCTTCTTTCAGTTTTTTTCTTGCCCTGTAAAGACGTTTCTTTACTGTTTCGACTTTTGTCCCTGTCAGATCGGCAATCTCCTCCCTGCTTTTGCCGGATACAACTGACAAGTATAATGCGGTTTGTTGTTCTTCCGGCAATGCCTTCAATGCGGATTGTATTATTTCCAGATCAAATCTCTGAAAGAACAAATCCTGAGTGCTTGGTGAGTCAACTGCTTCTATATCTGCAAGGAACTCCAGACCTTCGCCGACAGGATAATCGGGCTTTCGTTTCTGCTTTGCATAAATGTCAGCACATATATTCTTAAGAATAACTACCAGATAACGTTTCGTTCGGGGACAGCATATTTCATCGATTTCATCAAAGTGACGGATGACACGAATATAGGTTTCATGCACTGCATCCTCTGCAAGGTGATCATCTCCAAGTCGTTTTTTTGCAATATAAAAGAGCAATCGTTCATACTCTTGATACAGCTGCTCAAATCGACGCTTTTCTTCTGGTGTGTCTATTATTAATAACAGTGAAGCAAGCATAAGTTACACCTCTTTGCTTATTCTGATCATAGGAATTGTGTCACCAGTGTTGACACTTTTTGGTAGATGAAAAAATCTCGTATTCTCATTTACTCCTCATTCTCTTCGTCCTCTTCAAAGCTGTAATACGAAAACAATTCAATCTCAATAGTCTCATCAAATCCATCCGGAACCAAACCAAGGTAGTCATAGCGGATAGTTGCATTCTGGCTTTCAGATATCATTGCGAATATGCCGCCTTCATTGTCAGGCTGCTCCGCATCAAGGTAATCTGTTCTGAAGAAGTTCATTTGCAGGTTTTCAGGGGCTTCATATTCGATAGCGAGAATGTTTTCTTCCTCCTCTTCATCAGGCCACCCAGGGAGCACCTCCACCTGCAGTCCGTGAACAACAACCTCTGCCGGCTGCCCTTTTGGATCTGTGATTGTAATTGCAATAGGTTCCTGAACGTTTCCCGGATGCATATGAAACTTCTTCCCAACGAAAATCTCGATGTCCGGTTTCTCCATGATTACATCTATTGAACATTCTTTATCATTCCATTCTGCTCCAAAGGCCTCCGAATCAAGTCTGTACTCACAGCACCAGAGCCTCTGCTCATCGATATCAAGCCAATTGCCCGGAATTACTCCGGCCTTTGCAGCGCTGCTGATCATATGCCCTTGATGATAGGAAAAGAATTCCCATACCTGCCCATTGGTCATTCCCGAAACTGGGAAGCTCTTGTCGCCTGCCAGAAACACTTCCACTCCGGAAACCTGTGGTTGATATGGAGTTTTGATATCCTCCATTTTGAGCTGACGTCTCGTTACAGGTTCTTCGATTTCATCTTCATACCAGTCCTCGTCTTCCGGCTCATCCTCATAGAGAACGTACAATATGGTGATATACTCGTCTTCCTCTGAATCAGAACCATTTTCGAGTCTATAATAATATACTTCTTCGTTTCGAACTTCTTGTAGTCCAAGAAGCAGAACCGGTTTATCGGCAATCATCAACTCCCGACCTATCAGCTTTTCTTTTTTGATATCCAATTTGTAATCAATCAGTTCTCTAAGATTCATTGCACTTCTCCAATCCGATAGTGCCCGATAATTCCTGCTTTCTTTTCCCAGCGCTGCATCTTGTCTTCTTCATATGCCTTTTGCGCGGCGCTGACATGATGGATGATATATGGAATGCCTTTTTTATTGCGTTTGTCCGACACAATGGCAATATGGCTGCTGAACACGACAATGTCGCCGCCCTGCCATTCTTCGATATTTCCGAGATCTGTGGTCAGGCTCTGCGCATGTCTGGAAAAATAGGTGTTCAGGTTCCCCACCCGGCGGAAGTCGATGTTTGCATCAGGTGTTTCGATTCCGTAATCATCCTGTGCTGCCTGTACGTCATCTGCCACAAGCTGCATCAGATCGTATCCGGAGCCTTTGCATGCAAAAGCTACAACATCGGTACAGACCCCATATCCGTCATCCGGATAGCCACTTGAATAATACTTGCTTTTGTACTTTGGTTTTGTGGCGATATAGTCACGAGTGCTCTGCAGCATATCCGTCTGATCATCGACCCCATCGCCATCCTCATCGTGATCGCTGACATACTGTTCAATGTGAAACTGATCGGCATAATCTGATTGCCCATCTTCTGCCTGTGTCCCACTGTTTGCCCAGAAAGGATGTAAGAACAAACAGTATGCGATGCCGGCCATCAGTACAACGATCGCTAAAAACACAATGAATAATATTTTACTTCGTCGGCTTTTCATTATTTCTTTTTTGTTCCCTCTGTCGTTTCAATTGCCGCTTTTTGACTGCGATCCATATCCAGTATATTGCCATGAAAAGCGCAGAAACAAACTGCAATGCGTTTGTGATTTTCAATGCAGTCATATCAGACATGTCTGAAAATATTCCCATCAGATCCAGCGCGGCGGTAATTATCAAAATCACTGCCGCAACGATTGCCAAGCGTCTGAACAACTCTGGAATACGCAGCTCATCCTCGAGTTCTTCCATTTCTTTTATTTCGTAATAATCCGGTTCCGTCAGGATCTCAAAGAACTCAGCAAGCTGTGATCTCTGTTTTTGATCGATTGCAGGATCTATCTGCAGTGTGAGCCTCTTTGTCTCAAAATCAGGCTCGACGGTCACATCAATATTCTTATAGGTAACCTCAAAAAGGCAGGAGTAAATTGTCCTGCCTTTGCTCTTCCAAACCAGATCTTCATATTCTGTTGATGAGGAAATAGCCTGGTATGGCTGCGTCCGCTGACTTCCGATATCCATCAATGCGCTTCGGATAACAGCATCTCCGTAATACTCCATCTCATAGAGTCTCGTGCCGTATTCCTCCGGCGCAAATCCCATATAGTATGTCGCGCTGCCCGGTGCCTCGCCGGGAATATTGACTCTGTCCATAAGAAACTCCGTGTTGCTGAAACAAGGTCTGCCTGATTAAGAATGCCCCTCGTATTCATAGTAGCACACTGGATGTGCATTCTCAATGACGCGCAAAGGAATTAAGAATTCTTTATTAAAATGTCATTCCTAGTTGGTTTCAAAGGCATCTTCATGGCATCGGATATTGTTCTCCAGCGCCATTGTATACCCAGAATTGATCAACTTCCGTTACCCCATCCTTCTTAAATACTGGAATTACAATATAATAATTATCGCCTTTGCGTTGGTCTTTGCGCTTCATGTATTCCACAGCCTCTTCAGGGGAACTGACAAGGCCATTACCCTCTGCTTCCTCCAAATCTATGCGTTTTACATATCCGTTTCGACCGTTGACCCCTTCTGCTGCGATAAGATCGGGAGCGTGTTCCTCATAATCATCCCCTGTCCAGTCCGGGCCATATGTTTGTCCGCTCGCATTAACAGCGTACTTGTAATCTTTTCCGTTTTCTCCCGGTAAAATGACGCTGTCATTTGAGCCCGTCTTGCTTTGATGAATTATAATCACGGCACCCGCAATAAATAACAGTAATACAAGCGGTATCAGTATCTTAAGTCCCCTCGTTGCTTTGACTGCCTGATTTGTAGTTTTATCAATATGAGAAACATATTCTCGATCCTCTTTAAGCAGGATATCAAACGATACATTGTACTCATCACTGATCTTGCATAAGGTTTCCAAATCGGGATAGTGCTTATTGTTTTCCCAGTTTGAAACTGATTGGCGGGTGACATTGAATTTCTCCGCAAATTCCGCCTGGGTCATTCCATTCTCTGCTCTGATAGCCTGAATTTTATTCCCTATGTCCATGATGCACCTCCTGCTATTACTTACAATTTTAGTGCCGCACATGTTTCAGGTAAAGCAAGAAACGTTTTACATTTGAAAAATGATGAGGCAGATGAAGCATTATTTATAACAAAGGCACGAGAAACGGCAATTCTCGTGCCTTTGCATTAATGTTTATAATACTGCTTTTCGCCCAACTCACAGTTGGATGCTCGGGCAGTACATGCCATCCGGCACGACCAAAGTCTCCATTGCTTTTGCATAATCCTCCGGTGCATAGAGCCGCAGTTGTCCATGCGTTATATTGTCTGCAGTACCCTCATCCACATCCAGTAATAAGATCACATGGTAGACGGTTCCATCGATTTCACATGTCTGGGATTCTATGTCGAACGAGATATCATCTGCATCTGCCTTGTTCAGATCTGTGACCAGATTCTGATCCGCATCATAAATTCCGATATCTAAATCGCTCATATGGATCGTGATCGGTTCTTTACCTTCCTCTGTGATCTGCATGGTCTGCTCTACGCACAAAAGCTTATCAAAGTAATTCGCGATCGCTCCGCCAGTCGCCGCATTGACGGTAATTCCCATGGCCAAAACCAGAATCACCATAGCGAAAACCGTAACGAGCCGCCTGCTTGCACGCGGCGTTTTTTTCTTCCTGTTCATGATGTCCTCCATTGTCATTTCTCCAGAGGCATGAACCCTCGAAAATGTATTTCTATATAAATCTCTGTTATTCATCGTGCCATACCTCCTGCAAGTTTTCCTTCAATTGGTGCCTTGCCCGGGCAAGTCGCGTTGTGACCGCGGATTGAGAAACGTGAAGAATGTCTGCGATTTCTGCCGTAGAATATCCTTCGAAATAGTACAAATGAATGGCCTGACGGTACTTCGGTTTCAGCTTCATTACCTCCGAAAACAACTCGCTTTCTTCCGCCGTTTCAAACGAAATCGTTTCCAGATACCCCTGCAAAGGCATCCGATTTCGCCTCCAAAACGACAGAGAAATCCTCTTGCATTCGTTCACAGCGACACGGATCAGCCAGTTTCTGATATGCTCTTCACTGTCAAAATCCGTCCTGCTTTTGCTCAGTTTGTAGAAGGTTTCCTGAACGATATCATCCGCATCGGATGGATTTCCGAAGTAGTTCAATCCGATGGCGAAGATATTGTCCCGGTACTTTTTATATAGTTGTTCGAGATCCAGTTCCATTCAGTTTTCCTTTTCCGCTTGTCTGTCTCAACATGAAAATGCACTTTCATTAACTATACATTTCAGCATGCTGATTTGTCACATAATCCAACAAAAAAACTAATATGTATTCGTTTAATGTACGGATCCTGCTGCTGCAGGATCTCTTAAATTCATCGCTCACAGATATCTGAGCGCATGTTGCTGCGGATCTGATCCATGAGCCCATTTGCTTTGAAGCTGAATACTTCACCAGATCCGCCTGCGATGATGCAGTGATCCAGGAGCGGGATGTCCAGATATTTGCCTGCGGCGGCGAGCTTCTCCGTCACGGTAATGTCTTCCTCACTGGGCTCCGGATTGCCGGACGGATGCACGTGAAAGCATATAAAACTTCCCGCATTCGAAAGGATCGCCGACTTGAATACTTCACGGCCATTGACCATGGAAGCATTCAGTGTCCCTACGCTGCAGACGTTCATGTTGATGATCTGTCCGTTGGTTTTCAGGTTCAGGATCCCGAATACCTCCCGGTCATAGGTCGCGAATTCTTTGGCGATGACCTCCATCACATCCTGGGGCGTTGAGACCGGCGTCTCGCTGTATATCTTTGTATGGGATATAGTATGATATGGACTGACGTTCATCGCTGATCCATCCCGTGTCAGTAAAGAACTCGATCTGATTCTCCGCCATCTTTTCAATCGGGAGGTCCCAATATCCGAATTCATCCCATTGAATGAACGAACGGCTGCGGCTCAATATCGGTGTTAGACGATATCCCCCATCTTTGTAGACATACGGCCCGATCGCCTCAACCCTCCCGTCTTTTTCTATGGCTGCATAGAATTCATAATATGTGCTCATACCTTTCCCCTCCTTCGTCTTCAGTGATAATGTAGTAGCATAATACGTCATGAGTACAAAAGTCTGTACTCAGCGCCCGGAAACGCAAAAAGCGCCGGAACCATTGAAATTTCAATGTTCCAGCGCTTGATAAAATCGCTGTATTTTTAGAACCATTTTAGAACCACGGCTCAATACCCGATTCATGAAACCCAGTAATACCAAGGGTTTCAGCGATGTGGCAAACCATCCGCAACTATTCCCACTCTTCTGGAATCGTTGTTATAGTGGGTTCGACAGCTCCTTTTAAGGCGTTATTCATCCGATTTAACCTCAAAATTCGTGCCGTTCGCATGGTTCGGAATGATTTTAGAACCAGATTAGAACCAAGCTGGAAAAACTATTCAGATTCCTTTTCACTGTATGTCCGTTCAAGATAATACTTTCTGCTGACGCGACCAGGTACAATGATGTATCCAGCCTGTTCCAGTTCCTTGTTCAATTGCCTGATTATATTATATGCTTTGGCTCTTGAAACTCCGAAATCTTCCTGAACTTCTTCAAATGTAACGAATCTCTTGTCTGTCATTATATCACCGCCTTTCACTGAAATCGATATCTTTTAGTCTTCGCCATCTTTGCCTCCGTAGATACGTTCAAGGTAGTACTTCTTGCTTACCCGTCCTGCTACGGTTATGTATCCCCGGGCTTTCAGTTCCGCATTCATTTCCCTGATCATGCGGTAGGCAAACCCCTTGGAGACCTTAAAGTCATTCGCAATAGTATCTGCGGTAACAAACAGTTCGTCTTCCATAATGACACCTCTTTCTTTATCACTTTGATGTTAACAACTGGTGTCATTATATGTATTCAGATGATTCACGTTAAACATGCGATTCCCTATGCCGCACAATTCTCATGTACATAGCCTATATACAATGTATGCGAAAAGAGCGGTCATAACCGCCGTTACAACTGCTCTTTCGCAAATACATTTATCCCCAAACCAATCATTCCCATGTTTCTGTGATTTCAAATATCGTCCTGAGCTCAGCCATTACCACCGGATCAAGATCCTCGTACTGTTCGATCTCATGCAGGTATGGAACGATTTCCTCCAGCCTTTCTATGATCCTCTTCCGTAAGGCCTCATTTCCTACAACAACGATCTTCTGGTGAAGCCCGCTTTGAGTCATATAGTCCTGGACCCTGCGCCCGCTCAGACGGATCCTGTTGTACAGTTCCTCGTGCTGCTTCGGTGCAATGTGGAATGCTACAGTAATATACTTGTCGCGCTTCTGTGGGTTATTTCTGGGTTTCCGACCGAATGTGTTCTCATATCCCATACCTATACCGCCTCCTGCCAGTCATTTGCCGCAGAGAGCCTCCCCGCGATCTCAGTCTGCTTATGCGGGAACATATGCGCATAGTGCATGGTGATATCGATATTTTCATGTCCGACCCTGTTTGCAATGTCAACTGCAGAGAACCCCATATCGATCAGCATCGATACATGTGAGTGTCTCAAATCGTGGATACGGATTCTCTTCACACCAGCGGCCTCTGATCCTCTGGTCATTTCTTTGTGAAGCCCATCCTTCCCCACCATGAATATCCTGTTGTCAGGATTAAGACCGTATTGCATTTTTACAAACACTTCAATCTCACGCGTCAGGAATGGAGGTATCTTGACCACGCGATTACCCTTTTTCGTCTTTGGCGGCGTGATCACAACTTCTCCTTTCAGATGCTGCAGCGACTTCGTCACATGGATCTCGTCCTTTTCGAAATCAATGTCAGCTGGCGTCAATGCCAACATCTCTCCAAGTCTCAGCCCTCCCCAGTACAGGATCTCAAATGCTGTGAAACTCTCGATGTTATCACTGATTGCCTGTGAGAAAGCTTTGTACTCCTCCTTAGTCCATACGAGCATCTCCACTTTTCTTTCTGCACCGCCGATCGGACCGGCGGCATGTACGGGATTCTTCTTTAATTCATACAGTCTTACCGCATGGTTCATGATGCAGCTGAGCTGTGTCTGGACTGTCTTCAGATATTTCCTGGAATAGAGCGGATTGCCATTCTCATCCTGTCTGCCGATTAGTGTGTTCTGCCATTTGATCACATCGCTTGGTTTGATCTCGTTCATCGGTTTTTTGCCAAAGAACGGAAGCAGTTTTTCCCTGATGATGTACTCCTTGGTCTCCCAGGTGTTCTTCCTGAGCTTTGGCTTTACATCCTCTGTGTAGATCTCGACAAATTCTGCAAACGTCATATCCAATGATTCCGCTTTTTTATTCAAAAATGCCTTTTCCCATTCCAGCGCTTCCTTCTTTGTCTTGAAGCCTCGCTTATGTTTCTTCTTACGTGTTCCTGTCCAGTCCTCATAATAGAACTGGCATTCCCACGTGTTTTTCCCTTTTTCTTTATTTGCTGCCATTATTTATCCTTCCGTCTGCGGAGCAAGGCCATATGTACGTTCCAGGTAATACTGTTTGCTAACTCTTCCCGGAACTATCAGATAACCCTGTTCCTTCAGTTCCTTATTCAACTGTTTTACCATTTCATATGCCTTTGTTCTTGATACTCCAAAGTCCTTCTGCACTCTTTCAGCAGTTATAAACATTTCATGTTCCATAATCTCCTCCATTTGTATTTCCCGGGATGTTCGCATCATACCCCGTCTCTTTTATTCTGTTGACTGTGTGTATCCTTTGATCCGCACACTTGACTTTTATCGCTTTCTCTTCTTTCTCTTACTTTTATTGCATGATCTGTGTCCGCAGCCTTTCCGGCGGTTCCTGTGTTTTCGTCTTTTGCTTCGGATGGAGTTCCGCATTGCACGATCGACTTCCTTATATAATTCATCGCTCAGCGTGCATCTGTAACTGAGAAGGTCTTCCGGAAGAAGCTCCGCTGTCTGCTCCGCCAGTACCATCGACTGTTTCGGCAGGCCTTTCAGCATCGGGAGCACAACATGTGTCGGCATCGCTGGGGCTTTCAGCTGGCTCGTCAGGAGCGCTGCTCTGTATTTCGGCGAAGCTCTGTTTAGCCAGTTTGCCGAGACGATGACCACAGGTCTGTCCCCGGCCTGGATCGAACCTCGCCGTTGCGGGATCCTCGCAAAGTAGATGTCCCCCTGGTGGACCTGTCTTGTCTCATCCATGTCAGATCACTCCTACATCACTTTGCTGAGTGTCTTTCGAATCGTCCTGATCTCAATGCGGATCTCTTTCAGTGACATCTCCATGACTCTTCTGACATCCGCCGGGCACATACCTTCAAAGAAGATAAGTTCGATGATCCTGATCTGCACTTCTGTCAGCTCTTCAAGACCTGCTTCCAGCCCTTCGTCTTCTGTTTTACCGATCCATGAGTGATTTCTCTTTCTCTGATAAGTATCTCTGAGGCCTTCTGCTCTCAGGATCCCTTCTACCATTTCCATCAGCTGATCATCGTAAATCAGCATTCCATCCGCTCTTGTTTCCATAATCTCGTCCTCCTTGTAATCTGCTCCTGAATACACAGATTCCCGTCACCCTGTATCGTCTTAATATGGTGAAACGAATGTATAACCGGCGCCGTACAGACAATTTCTCCGACGCCGGATTAAAATCTTCATTACGATCCATATTTGTCCACGACACCCCGGATCACGGGAATCAACCAGGAGAAGGCTGGCCACCTTCCATGGGAATCGAACCCCTGCAGGGATCTCCTGCAGCCGCCCCTGTCATAAGCAGCCGGACGGAAGTATCATTGTCCGCTCCGGGTGTCATCGCACATTGCAGCTGCCATACTGCCTTTTCAGATTGGATACTGATCGCTCATCCTTACGGAGTCATCGCGGATCCTCTGGTCATGCTCACGGGGGTCAGCCGATCCCAGAACGAAAGTTCCTGATGAATGTGTATTCAGTTGTCAATGTTCTCTGAAGAGATATCTCTCTTCACCTATCGGACTCTTTTTTGGCAAAAATGAACCCTGACTAGAAAATTTCTCTTAATTTTTTTAAAATTGTCTGATGTCTTTTGCTGATTGCCTTTGGTGATACTCCCTCAATTTCGGCAAAAGCTTTGAAAGAGTAACCTTTGTAATACACATACTCGATCAACCTCTGCTGATCCTTGGTCAGCTGTCTAATAGCGTAACGCAGTCTGTTCAGCTTCTCTTCATGTGTCTCTCTGCAAAGGTTGAAAAAGGGATTGTCCTTTTCTGAAGCAAGCCAGTCTCCATATTCCATGCCCGGATCATAGTGAACGTTATGCTTTCGTTCTTTCCTGTTCTGGCTTGCAATCTTCTTGTCTTCTTCCTTAACGATGTCTGTCCATTTCTTTGATGCTTCGATAAAAACTTTTTCCGTTGCCGTGTCATAAAAATAATTCATCTGTAAACCTCCTGATTTTCGAATAATTGATGTAGCTTCTGAAAATCAGGGGCTTATGGATATCTGGCTATGTATGCTTCCCAGCGTTCCATAAAAGCTCCTTCCCGGAGCGACGAAAACAGAAGTGACGCCAGGAAGGAGCCCTTTAAGTGACAAGCAAAAAGGAGCCCGGCAAAACCTGTGACTGAGTACTGCATCTTCTGATGCATGTATCGTCACTTCTGTTTTGCCGGACTCCTGATGATTCTACTGTGAGCCTGAGGCTCATCTGTCAAATTCAGTCTCTGAGCAAACTCTTGGACTGCGGTGCTTTCCCTAAAGGTCGCTTCGGAGGCAATTCCTCGCCAGATTCGAAAGTTCTCCCGCACCCTCATTTACTATTCTGTTATTGATTATTCTGCAAAGGCAGTCAGGCCTGTGTGCTGTACTCCATTTCTGCTTCCTTTACCTGTACCATTCCATCTGTACACTGTATAAGCAGGCCGCTCTTGCATCTGGGGCATTGGATTTCCATTCCCTCGACGACTCTTCCCCGGAACAGCGGCTTACCGCAACAGGGGCAGCTGACATAGTTTTTCTTCGATCTATCACTCTTCACCGACATTGGTCATTCCTCCAAAGTATGATTATTATCTCTGTTGAAAATGCATTCACGCTTTTTGGCGTGAAAAAAATCCCGTAATATGCAGCAGTTTCAGAAGACCCTGCTGCATCTTTCATGCTACAACGTATAGATGGTCGTGTGTCTGCATATAGCTTTGATATGTTTGTATTCTTCCTATCTTCTCAAGCCGGATCCTCGCCGCGTCATTTGACACACCGTATGCTTTTGCAAATGACAGGATCAGTTTTTCGAGATAGTCCTTTTTTGTGTTGTCACAGGTCAGCCCCGTAACAAAAATCCCATCAGGAAACCCTGCACAGCGAATCATTTTATCCGCGCATGGCTCCATCGTCTGTCTTGGCATTGCAATCGCTGCTGCGAATACATTTGCCTGGTGTTCACGAAAATCCTTTTGGGTTCGGAGTTTTCGTGTGCTTCTTCTGCCCGGCTCTTTTCTGTGATGACAGAACCTTTCCTGACAACCTCTGGCATACATCCGCTCAAAGACTTCACGATGCATGCAGAAGTGTCCTGCTTCGTGCAGCAGTGTAAACAACAACAGGCATTCACGTCCTTTTCTGAGAAGATTATTGTCCAAAACGATTGTCCCTGCTTTCACTGATATCTCGGCGATCCTCATATTCTCTTTATCAAATACACGGATACAGTCATCATTAAAGCAGGTCAGGCCATAAATCGGCTGCTCATTGTCTTCGTAATAAATGTCCTGAAAATCTAGTTTGGCTCCCAGATACACCTCGACGAAATGAAATGGATCGATCTTCTCCGGCAGTCCGTTCAGAAGATTTCTGTTATAGTCTGCCAGAAGCGCCTGCGTGTATTCTTCGATCTGCACATCTCTAATCACCGGAGTCCCATCACGATGCCGGGCTGCGCAATCAAATCTGATCATGCCTGTTTCCTCTTTCGTTCAATCTGCCAGATGAATTTTTTCCAGTCTTCCGCATCCGCATATCCCGCATTAGACATTCTTAAAGCGAACCTTGCCATATCTCCGATATCTGTATTCATCATGATATTACTGAGATCCGACGGTAGTTTTCCCCGTTCGGCCGCAGCCATATCCAGCATCCGAATCCTCTCCTCATCAGGCAGACCCAGATAACCGCAAAAACGATCGATAGCCTGTGTGCTGAAAGGTTTCTTTCTCATCTGCTCGATATCACTCAGCATGGAAAGAGAAATGCCAAGGGCTTCGGACATCTCACGAAGAGTGATTTCTCTCCGCAATCGCTGATAGCGAATGTATTCTCCAAATCTCATTTTTTCTCTGTCCATCGCTCGTCTCCTAATTCTTTTCCTCTGATGCGAGACCTTCCATTGTCAGGATCACGGCATCCGTATATCTTCTTTCTTCGTTCGGATCCATCAGCCCGTAGTACCAGTCATGGAACTTCCTGAATGCTTCATTCTGTTTCGCTTCCGCATCGCGGAGAACCTGTGTCCATAGCGCGGAGCCTTCTCTGACAGTGATTTCTGCCTTGTTTTGTGTACTGCTTTCATGTCCTCTTATCATCCTCATTACCTCCTTCAGCCAAACAGGCTCTTTCGTACGTTGTACTGCTCCAGTCCGAGCACTCTTTTGCAAAAGCTGGTCAGTGAAATGATTTCATCATCAGGATCATTGCAGAGAATCGACCAGATTCGGTTCCATTCGTCATCACTGATATAGACCTTTTCTTCAAGAGCACTTCCCAGCGCCTCAAAGGCGGAATATGTTTCCATCATTACGATTTCCTGCACACTGCCCGGGTTCTCTGTTTTGCTGAGAAAATGAAACTGATTTGTATCACTTTCTACAAGCCCGTTCCCATCTTCTCTGAATTCCAGAAATCCGACAGGCTCATTTCCGGCATTTTCGATAAACCAGACACCTGGATTCTTTTTATCATTTAATCCGAAACTGCAATGGAACCCCTCAAGAACATCAATATGCGTCAGGATCGGATTCCCTTCTCTCATTGTATTGATCAGAAGATATCCTCTCGGAACAGCTACCATGATGACTGCAGAACTATCTTGCAGCAGAATCGTGTTCATTTCCGGTACCTTTGGCGCAATATCTTTCATGCCGTTTGTATTGATCCTTGTAATCGCTTTGAATCTCATCTCACATTTCTCCGGTACATTAGTTATTGTGATGCGCATCATTTTTTTAATGTAGCTGCATTATATATCTGCAAAATCAAAAAGTAAACATTTGTTCTTCAGTTTCTTTGCAAACAAAAACACATGTTGCTATTTTTTGCAACATGCGTCATGATTTGATATGTCTTTGTTGACTGTTTGCGTAATTTGTGTTACGAACTCTTGTTTTAGTTTTCCATTTTGATGAGCTTATCTCCAACTTCCTTAACAGTTTCTTCAGATTCTTCCGTCAGCAATCCATCATCAGTAAGCAGCGGTGTGTCAAGCACGGATTTAATTGTAACTGCGATGCTTGCGCATGAAGCGACTGTCTTCTTTGATTCATCGGTGTAACCACTATAGTCATCCCCTTCTTCTTTCAGGATATCTTCCATTCTGTAGATCAGTGGCAGGAAGTAAGCATCGAGTCTTGCAAGGAGATTGTAGAACATGTATGTCCTACGGCGTATCGTTTCACACTGAAGAGACCCGGCTTCCATATCTGCAGCAATCTGGATTGCTTCCGCCTGATTTGTCTGGGCTTTCTCCAGATTTTTCTTTGCTGCTGCCCCGGCAACAAATCCTATTACCATCAGTGCTGGTCCTGCGACCAGTCCGCCAAGGACAGCTGTGCCTCCCGCCATCCCCAAACCTCCGGCAGCAAGGGAACCGCCGCCAAAGAATGCCAGTGTTGCATTTGTCGCTGCTGCTCCACTCAGAGCTGAGATAGCTGTTCCTGTCGATGCGCAGGCCAGGGCCTGTGCCGCTCCATATGCGCCAAAGGCAACCAGTGCTCCTCCCGCAGTTCCTGCCGCTGCACCTCCAGCAAAGGATCCGGCAAAACTGACCATCTGCTTCAATTCTTCAAAATCCGCCTCATCTATCTGCAGCTTTCTGAGCTCCTCCAGTCCTTCGGAATCTGTAAAATCCACATTCTTTATCTGGGTAAATGCATCAAGAAACTGCGAAATACTATTGTTTAGAACGAATAACTTTTCCTCACCCAAATGGCTCAGAGAGGTTCCGCATGCAAGTCTCTGCCTGTTCAACATATCTGTAGATTCTTCTACCAGCTGATTTGCACTTTTGTTGATGTCATTTGCCTGTTTTGCATCAACTCCGGCTTTTATACTTTTACCGATGCCAAGACCGCCTGTTGCTGCGGCTACACCTATGAATAATAATGGTAATGGCATATCTGTCCTCCCCTATAATGTAATCAGATCATTGACACTTTCCAGGATCACTGTTTTTCGGTCAGCAAGCTCATTTACTACCGTCTCTATTGTTTTATATGGGCGATCTGTTGTCTTGATCCATTCAATCTCTTTTTGTATATCCATCAACGTCAGGAAACTGCTCTCCATTTCGAGAAATTCTGCCTCGTTAACATTCAGTCTTTTAACAATATAGCGAATCAGTTTCTTTTCCGAGTCATCATAATGATCATCACTGTACGCTATGGTCAGAAGATCCCATATCAGCAGTTTAGGTGTAATGAATGAATCCTGCTTTGGACTTGATATAATAATCGCAGCCCTTACACACTTTTGGATCGAAGTGTAATAATCATTCTGTTCTTTTGCTCTTGCCATCTGCGCCTGACAGCTTCGAACGATTTTTTCACGATCCTCTTCGAAATTAGGATCCAACTCTCTACCGATCAGATCAAATTTTTCTTCCTCAGCATGGAAGATTTCACCGTTTACTGCCATCAGGTAATAAATCAGTTTTAATGCGCTCTCTGTTGAAAGGACCTTTGCTCCATCAATTTCTTCGGGGGCCAGCATTGATTCGTCTTCATCCTTATCAAAGATATCCTTTACTTTATCCGGAAGATCGACCTCTTCTGCCTTTGCTTTTACGGCACCAGCCGCTTCCTGAATGTTTTCTGCGGCGCTGTGAGCGGTCTTCTTCACACCTCTGTCAATGGCCTTTGCCGCCTTCTGAACCTTCTTAGGCACTTTAACGTCTGGAAGATCCACATCATCCACGGCATCTTTTACTGCATCTGCCGCATCATGGATCTTCTTCTGCAGCTTATCTCCTAATGACTTCTTTTTCTTTGCCATTACTGCTCTCCTCCCCGCCTATAGCTTTAACGCTATATCTGATTCCATCAGATCATCAAACTCTTCCTGATTCGTAAACTGCGGTTCCCTTCCGAGAACTCTCTGGATGACAACATTTCCGTGAATCACAAGATCCGAATTCTCAGTATCAATTCCTTCGCTGATATAATCAAAGCCTTCCAGGAATGCTGTGATGTCTTCAGCCAGATATTCAGAAAGTCTTTCTTCCAGCTGCTGCTTATATTCCTGCAGCTGTTGAAGAACGATCACGGTTTTAGCCTGTGACAATATTAACTTCTCATGGATTAGTTGCGCTTCCTTTCTTTCGCTGGAAATATCTTTGACGACCGCAACTGCCGCTCTGCCGGCTCCCACGTAATTAAACCGTGTAATGAACCTGCCGGAGAACAGAACCCAGTTGCCACCAGATTCTATTGCTGCATGAACTGCCGCATCAGCCGTATCGGCCACTGTGAACGTCATGCTTGCAACGGTCATCATCCTATCAATTGTCCGGTTATTAAATGGAACCACATTGTTCCAGTCAATGCCTTTAATGCCTTTATGTAAGTCTATTTCCATCATGAGATGTGACAGGAAGTAAACTACTCTGACATACAGTTCATTGAAAATGACAGGTATTGCCTGCTTTCCTAACGCTTTATAGGCTGTCAGTTCATGTCTCAGATCGAATTTCTGTTTTTCATACAGATTGTTCAGAACCAAAGGAAGGCCTGAATCCTTTAGCACAGGAAGTGCTGCGACTTCATAGAGCATGGACAGGAAGACTCCCGGAATGCCCATTCCGCCCCCGGCTGTATTCTTGGATCCTCCCATGTCACTGACAAGATGCCCAAACCAGTTGTCTGCACATTTGGCCACTTCGATAACCATTGGGTATGATGCCATTGCTCTTGCCAGTTTTTTGATCGCCTCTGGGATTTTCTGCTCTTCGCTTTCTATTTCGCTTTCGGAAATAAAAATCATCCAGTTCAGCATTCCTGTTAATACCGCAGGGGCAAGCATCTCAATGATATCTTCACTGGTTGTTTTAACCAGTTTGAAATGCCATTCGCCATCTTTATTTACAAAGGTTCCTATGCGTAAAAACTGGACAACGATTGCAGACATCAATCCAAGCGGTGTTGGATGATGGGCCAAATCGGCCAGATGATGATTCTTAGCTGATACCCCTATGCCCGCTCCCTTCCAGACATTGTCCTGTGCCACCTTAAATGTTTCTTCCAGATCAGAAATGGCATCCTTAAGTCTGTCAGAACTCAGTCCTCTGTTTTCTGCGTAGCCTTGGATAAACTGATTGACTTGTTTGTGAGAGAGCGCAATCGAATTTGATGCGAATGACGTTTCCCCGACGTAAACAGCATCGATGATTCCAGCCATGATTCCACTTGCCACTGCAATAGCATAATCAGCTTTATCTGCATGGCTGGTATAACGGTCAAGTTCTTTATTGACACGTGCAAGTTCCTGATCCAGATCTATCGCCTGTGCTTCCTCCGTAGCGCCAGCCTTATTGTCATTTTCCAGCATGACATCTGCCGCAATAACTTCCTGTGTTTCGGTTCTCTCAATTTCCTGTCTTCTCTGATCTACAGAATATGTACCGTCAAGAATACCGCGGTACTGATCGCTCTTCGCCCACTCATAGCATTCGTATATTCGTGTCGCCATTCTCGGATGGCTTTCATCACGAATCAGCATCTCTTCGATGATCTTATTCGATGCTGAATCATTGACAAACTCTTTCAGATCCAGAGCCTGTTTGATAAATTCCTCACGGTTTATATTCTTATCATATCCATGGACATCCAGAAGCATATCAACGGTTTTGTCAGCGCTCCCATCGCAAAGAAGCGCTGCTCTGTCTGCAGATAGTTCACTGCATCTATCCCAGAAGAGTAATGCTCTGACCAAAGTCGGCGTCAGGTATTTTCTTAATCCTGGAATAAGCTGAAGCAGATTATCGGTGCCGTGAATCATCTGATATGCCAGAGAATGGTACAGAGAATGTTTGCAGGCAATATGACCGCACTCATGGGCCAACACGCTTCCGATTGCCTCAACGGGAACTTTCTCGACAAGCTCTGATGTTACAACAATATACGGGGTTTCGCTGCCTCCGGTATAAGCATTTTTTTCTTCAGATTTGACATAGTATAGATCAGGGATATCAATGCCCAGTTTTTCACATATTGGCCCCAACTGCCCGTATATTTCCGGCATCTGGTTCTCACTCAGCCTGATACCTGATGACATCAGTTCGATCTTGGCAATCTTCTCATTATAGTTGGCATTATAGACCTCCCACAGTTTGATAAACTTGGGGAACGCCTTCAGTGCCGCAAAGGCTTTTCTGTCAAGCTCGTGTATGTATAATTCCGGTTGGTATACCATATCAATCCCTCTTACCTTTTTTCAGAAGCACCTGCTTATGCTTTCAGTATGTCATTATCAATGCTCTCCGTCTATAATTATCTTGCACACTTCTGAGCATTGGTCTATTTTTTGACCTATGCCGGTTTTCATAATGACATCTGCTGTATCAATCTCTCCATCATCTCCTGATACTTCTCCCGCACTTCATCTGGCCCATAGATCCGGATCTTACCGTTGAATTGGAACACCCATGCAAAGAACGTCTGGCTGACATTCACGTTTACTTTGGCACGAAAGAATTGCTGATTCACAGTCCACGTCTCTACATCTTCTCCAAACTGATCGATCACAGATTTCATGGTCTCATTCTCGCACTGCAGAATGACTTCCTGCGTTTCCCCGGAGAACATGTTGACCCTCTCCTGTGCATATGCGTTGATATCAAAATCATCCGGTCGCGGAACCGCCGGCTCATCTTTGATGCCAAGGATCGAGATACGGTCTACCCTGAATGTGGTGATTTCTTCCTTGTGATCGAAATAGCCAATCATGTAGTAGTGGTTATCATCCCAAAGAAGACCATACGGGCTGACCAGATATTCCTCTCCATCACGCCGAAGGATCTTCTCCTTCTCCGGTGTGTAGTCGAAGTATTTGAAGCCGACCTTCTTCTCCTCATTAATCGCATCCGCAATCTGATCCACAATGTAATAAATGTTTTCGTTTCCAGGCTTCAGTCGATCAGCAGTGTAGATATGACGTACCAGTTTTTCTGCCTGATACCTACTGGCCAGACCGGACAACTTCCCAATCAGTTCCTCACTCTTATCCTTCGTAATGAATCTTGAAGACGATACGGCATCAATCAAAAGCTTCAGTTCCGGCAGTTCAAATTCACGGGTCCTCATATAATACGCATAATAATAGCTCTTGATCGTCTCAATATCGTAGCCTTCACCTTCCAAAATCCGAATATCATCCTGCAATGTCTTACGTTTTGCATGAGCATTCTGATCTGAAAAGATTTCGACCAGTTCCGGGGTCTTGACCGGATGGTCCTCATCTGTATTCTCATAGAGATACCGTAAAAGCCTCAGAAGCCTCTGCTTGTTTTTCATTGTATTGCTTTCTGCCATGGCCTTTTCTCACCCTTACTTAACGAAACCCAGTTTCTTCGCTTCTTTCACATACTTCGGCAGATCCTTTAGTGAAATATCCACATCATGCTTCTTTGCGAAGGATCTGAATTCATTGATAGTAACCTTTCCGTCAGCCAGAATATCCTTTACTTCTTTCTGAAGCTTTGGATCTGTTTCATACTGTTTGATCAATTGTTCCACTGTTGCCATGTTTGACTCTCCTTTTATTATCAATCGAGATATTCAGCATATGGCTGAAACTGTTTCTCAGAAAATGACAGTGCTGTTTTTATTGAGTTTTCTTGTTTCAATACATCGATATATTCTTTGATTTTTCTTGTATAGTCTTCTGTGTCAATTGAAATAATACCAAGTGCAATCGACTGGCGTGTTCCCAGTTTCTTGTGTCCTGCCTCAGGAAAATCTACTGTAATACTGTCTCCATTCTGACTTATGATCGTGCCTTCTCCATATTTTTTGTGTCGTAAACAAACACCTTCTGCATAAACATAGTTCACATAGTCTTTTGCTTCTATTAATTTCTTCATGTCATCTCTGGCAACTACCATTTTGTCATACAGTTCTTTCGCCTTTTTCTTCCGTTCTTGCATCAGTTGCCGTTCACTGGTTTTTGGACGCACAAACGATATCCCATCAAACAAATCACATGAAGAACAACAGTAGATCAAATCAAAAGCAAGAATATGCTTTTCATTATCCTCATGCATTGTTTCAGGATCTATCTCAAATCCACCAGAGAATCTGCTCTCATTGGTTTTCAATAATGCATCATTACTCTTTATATATTCGACAAGCTGATCACACATCCTGTAATATACAGATAACTTAATGTCATCGCCGGAACCCCAATCATCATAATATTCAACGCAATCGGCGAAAATCTTCGCATGACTTGCCTTGAACATATAGTTATCATCAGGACCATACAAAAAAATATATCCCGTCACTGAATGTGGATCATCCTTATACAAAAAGCTTTCCGGACAATAAGTCTCACGAAGTGCATGGCTTTTGTTTAAGAAAGTCGTCATTCGTTCTTTACGTGCGTCAATATCGCCACCATCATCTGTATAGAGCAGCTCCTTAAACATATTCCGTACAGTTTCAGGTTCAGATTTTGCAAATACGCAAAGGCCGTTGAATGGTGTTGTATAGCTGTCAATAAGATTTTCCGTCAATCTTTTTACATCATAAAGTTTTGACGCAAATTCTTCAGTAGGTGCGTTTAATGCCTCATCCATCATCGGCTTAAAAGCCTTAGCAATTTGCCATTTATAATACTCTTTATTCTTCGTATTGATCTCTTCGAATTTTTCTATATATTTTTCGAAAAGCTGATGTATTCTGATCTCATTCATTTTTCTTATTATCTTTCGTAAAAACAAACTCATCTATGTTTATTTCTTTTAATTCTGGTTTGGACAGAAGCATTGACATGCTACCATCCGGATCTCTGAATAGGACAATATGATAATGACTTGGGTTCCCTTCATCATCGTATGATACATTCATATTATCCAGTTTTTCTTTCAGAAATGCTTTCGGGAAGCAAACTACGGTTGTCTCGTTACTTCTACATCCCAGAACCATATACTGATTATCACAATCATTAATTCCTTCAAAACGATATTCTCTGTAGCCAAACCAGTACTTCTCCCTATTACCTTGAATGTACTTTTTTGACGTTGTTAGAGTATATCCATTTTTATTGTCATCTGATTTGTACGTTTTTCCTTTTTTTATTTCTTTCACATTATTATTTGAGCCAAATGCAAGCACCCTGCATGTTTCCAGCGCCTCTTTTTCGTCAACCATTTCTCCGTTATCGGCTTTAGCTATGCTGACATCAGGATAAGGAAACACATCACAGATTTTATTAATCAGACTTTCTGAACGCTCATCAATTGCTTTAAGATCCCATTTTGCTACAGGTATTATTTCCTCATTAAGTTTCAGATGCGATGTGCCCTTCAGAACAGCATTTTTGTAGTCCCAGTTCATATTACCCATCTTGCTATTGTCTGACTTTGCTGCAAGCGTAAGGTTTCCAATCCTGTGCAGATTTTCATAATATGTTTCTTCGTCGGTATCAAGTTCTTCTAACCATTCTTCTGTAGGTGTCTGTGGCATAAGGTGTTCTATGCTGAGTTTTTCCAAATCAACAGGAGCCGGATTGTCATGTAACTCCAGCCGGTCCAAAACAATTCTGAGAGCAGGCCTTTTATAAACACTTGCATTCAGCAGATATTCCATCATCTGTTTGTCGGTAGGCATGTAACTTCCACTTGTATTGGCATTATTCCCAACCATTTCCTGATTGAGAACTTTGAGAATGTATGCATAATCGTTATTGCATTTATCTAATACCTTCTTGAGTAAAGTCGGAAACAGTTTTGAAATGTTCTGAGAATCCATATCGCAGATGCTTCTGCGGAGAAGAAATGTGTTTATTGAATAAATCAGATCACCTAACACGATATCCGATAACAAATTCTGTCTGTATAAATGGTAAAATTCCATTATGATGGACAGCGGGATATCGGAAGCGATTTTTCGAAAATCGGTCACCGGAATCTTCAATGAATTTGGTAGCTTTTTTATCTCTTCATTGATCAACTGATTGTAAATCTGAGCATATTCAAGAAGTTCTTTGAATAGTTTTTCCGTTTCCACAGCTGTGCCTTCAGTCCAATCAACAAACTCCCTATAAACGGCACTCTTTGCTACAAGGGTGAATTTTTTTATCGCCAGATACATTCTGAAGAACATCTCAAGCTCTTTTGAATTCGATGAGACATTATCTTCGATCTTTCTCCAATAATCTCTGTAATATTTTTCCTGAATATCACTTGGAAGATCCATGAGGAGATAGTTTCTTATGAGATCTGCTGAAGTAAGCTTGACTCCTGTTGCGTTAATACTTTCAAATATTTTCTGTGCATTATCTTCTTCAGAAATTGGAACAGTTACAACATACAATTTATCAAGGGCAAGAAGAATATCGTTTGCACTATATCCTTCCATCAAAAGTGTATTGAGATATTCTTCGATATATCTGTAGTTCTTGTACACGTTTGAATAACTATCTTCTATTTGATCAAATTTATCCTCTACAATATTCCTGTATATATCATCATCAGAGACAAGAGGCTTCAGTTTGTATTTAATTTTATCTGTATGGTAAGGATTTGTAAGATATTGGCCCTCTAATTGCTGAACTTTCTCATTATCACCATTCTTTTCAAGAATCTTTTTAACTGCATAAATGATTAGAAACGTTGTTGTAAGTCTTTGTTGTCCATCAATTACAGAGAACTCTCTTGTTGCAAAATCAATCGGTTTCTCCAGATAAATAATGATTCCAAGAAAATGGTTTTTATATTTACCGTCAAGAACATTCTTCAAATCAGAAAGATACTGTCTAACCTCTCGATTCGCACTCCACGTATAGTTCCGCTGGTACACTGGAATTACAAACTGGCATCCCAGACTACTCCCAAGCATATTCAACAAGCCTGTTCTTCTTGGTTCACTCATATTATTTCTCCCTGTTATTATTAATACTGTGCGAAGGTCTTGTCTGACTTCAGGAATGATTCAATTTCATCAAGAACTCTGTCTCGATATGATTCATCCTTACGCATTTTCTTTACTGTACATTCCCAAATTAACAGACACTTGATGCCTTCATTTTTGAGTTTGGCCTGTACAAATCTGTCCCTTTCCTGATTGTCATTGAATTTTTTCTGCCAGAAGTCTACTCTCGACTTTGGCATATATGCATACTTACAGTTTTCATGCCTGTGCCAAAAACAACCGTGGACAAATATCGCTGTGTTATACTTTCTCAAAAATAGATCTGGATGCCCTTCAATATAGTTGACATTCTTTCTGTATCGATATCCTCTACTGAACAGTTCATGTCGGATGTATTGTTCAGGTTTCGTATCCTTTCCTTTAATTGCAGCCATGTTCCGACTGCGTTCTTCCTTGGATTTTATGTCAGCCATGATACTTATATCACCTGCAGTTTTTGTTATGCATTTTTCTTATCAGTCTCATACTGAAACTGTTCCTCAGCGACCAAGCTCAATTGCTGTTGGTCGACTGAATACTGCCCCGTATCACTCGCTGACTGATTACCTTCATTGACAGAAAAATCAAAGTAATATATTCCCTCTCCCTGAAGAGAAACATCTATGGTCTTCCTCCCATATCGTTCAAAGTCAGTCAGCGTAATTGCTTTTCCTTCCGGTATTCCCATTCGTTCTCGAAGATACTTGCCAAGTATTGCCTTTCTTGGTGTCGTTGAAATCTGTTTTGGATATAATACTTTCTGCCCATTTTCATCTGTTTTAGAAACTGACCCCTCTAATAATCCTGTCATGGACGTGCCATCATCCCATATGATCTCAATACTATCATTATGCCTGTGATCCCGCCTGATAACTTCCTGGTCATCAGACGGTTCCTTTTGTTTCATCGGAAAAAGCTGCGGGTAGTGTTCTAACAAATCAGCACCAATACGAATATATGCGTCATTGATATTCACATGGGATCCAGTTAGTTTTGCCATGCCCCAATTGATTCCGCTTGATGTTGGAACTACTTCCTTACCCTTCTCTTTGATAAACAACGGCATTCTGCAAACGTCAGGATCATAGTTTTCATCCTCTTCTGCCCTACGGCTTCTTTTTCGATTGCTTTTTACAACAGCGTCTTCACAGCTTATTGTCTCGTTAAGCACCATGTTAAGGTACTGATCCAATGGATCAAAAGTATCCATTGTTGTCTCTGCTAACACCTCTTTATATGGAGTTGTCAGTCCATTTGTAGAGAAATTGGCTGACCCTACCAATGCATGTACAACTTCACCTTTGTTCTTCCAGATATAACACTTCGCATGAACCGGCATTGTTGAATACAGAATCTCCACGTTATCCAGAATCTGATTTTCGTGAATCAATGCCGAATGCAAACTTCGTTGGATCCCCTCGCTTCCATACATCCCGTAAATAACAGTGGTTTTAAGAGGAAGTGTTTTCAACATATGCACCGGATGGGGCCCAACATATCCTGATAACACTACCAGTTCATCACAGCGAAACAACTCATTTCTATGAAAAATGATATTATCCAGGTTCCTGTAAAACAGCATAATCAGTCCTCCTTAAAGAGCAGCTCATATAACGCATCTGCCAGTTTCTTTGCAAATTTCGGCGGAACAGCGTTCCCAATCATTTTGTAATCCAGATTACTGTGAGAAATGAATTCAAAATCGTCTGGGAAAGTCTGAAGCCTTGCCGCTTCCCTTACGGTAATAGTTCTAGCCTGTTTTGAATCCGGATGAATATGCCTGAGGCCGTCTTTGTATAAATGTGCCGGTATTAAATTAGATGGTTCATTCCACCTCAAAACATAAAATTTATGAACATTGGATTCTTTTCCGGTGATATTTGTGTATAGTTCTTTTAAGGCATCAGTTGATGTATACTTGAGTTCTCCCGTTTCAATATCTTCAGCCAGTAATCTGAATGTGCTAATATCTCTTACACTCGCAAAGCGTGGCTCGTGGTTGCTAATGCTTTCATCTGGATTAAAAGAGTGTGAATACTTTTTCCGATCTTTCTTTATGATTTCGCCATCAGGCAATGGGTACAGTTTTGGCAGATCTCCGATTGCATCTCTGACAGTGCGGATTTCTTCCTTGTATGCGGGTAGTACCTCGCTATAAAAATTGCAAAGCATCGCATTAGCTTTGTCTTTGTTGTAAAACTCATTGTTAATACCAAGAATAATAATACGACTTCTGTGCTGAGGAATACCGTACTCGGTCATATCAATTACTGCCTTTGAAAGATTTTCAAGCACGGAATATCCTGCGTTTTCAAATTCCTGTTGAATTCTCTCAACTATTCTGAATGATCCATCGCCAGGCTTGGCACTTAAAAGACCAGGGACATTTTCAAACAAAAACGCCTTTGGTCTAAACCTATTTACAACAGCAAGATAACTTTCAAACAAATAGTTCCTGTAGTCATTTTTCATTCCATGCTCATCACGAACTCTTCCTGCAATTGAATAGGCCTGACACGGTGGTCCTCCGATAATCAAATCTACTCGCCCTCCGGACTCGTCGACATAGTACTGGATTCCTTCAGATGTGCCATATGCAGGATCTTCCTGCCACCCATTTATTAGCTCATCAGATCTCTGCATATCAAAACGAAGGATTCTTTTTTCCGCATCTTCCATCCCCCATTTTGTTTTCATTCTATGACGCAGACAATCTACCGGCGCCTTATCCCATTCAACACCGGAAATCATTCTGTAATGACCTGACTGTTCAAACCCTTCTGTCAGTCCTCCGCATCCGGCAAAAAGGTCTATAGTATTTATATCTTCCTCACTTTCATCTTCATTGGAAGATATTATCTCCATTAACTGCTTTCCCAATGCATACCCCAACAATGGTGGAACAGCATTCCCAACCTGACGATTCTGCTGTGTTTTATTGCCCGTAAAAACAAAATCATCTGGGAAAGACTGCAGCCTTGCGTTTTCTCTGATTGTTGGAACCCTGTTGAATTCATAGTGAAAATGATTACGATGCCCCGTGTCAATTGTCTTGGATGGTTTGTTTCCATCATATCTGGTCCAGGCCTCATGAAATGTTCTGCTTTCGCCCCATCCTGGTGGAAGGTCCTTATAGTTACCCCCTTCAGGAACCAACGCAATAGTGTCCCTAACAAACTGTTTGTGATTCGTGGCTACGTGATTATGTAAAACATCACATTTTCCACGCATTTTCTTCTGATATGCTGTGGTTGGTTCCTTGTCATAGACATCTTCTTCCTGTCCCAGTTCCTCAACTCTTGATGGCAAATCGGATATAGCCTCACGACAGGTAACATAGTCTTCAGGTTGTAATAACGGCTCTGGAAACACCGGCTCTCCGATATCCGACCTTATTCCCATGAAAATAAGTCTTTTTCTCATCTGGGGAACACCATAGTCGGCAGCCAACAGTATTTTGCAATCAACGTTATACCCTAAAGTCCTGAATCTTCTCAGAACTTCTTCCTTTACCTGACCGTCATACATCATTGCCATACCTGGAACATTTTCAACAATGAAGCCTTTGGGTTGATACTGTTTTACAAGCTCAATCACAGCAAGGTACAGCTTGTTTCTGGGATCGTCAAAATGACGTGGGCCGGTAACAGAAAAACCCTGACATGGTGGTCCTGCAATAACGATGTCTATGGAACTGTCGCCTGCAATTTCTTTTATTTTGTCGAACGTCTCCTGAATTGAAAGATCCGCATTTAGCGCTATTGCTCCTTCGTGATTCAGGGCAAATGTATTTAAGGCGGCCTGATCATTATCTACACCGACAAGTATTTTAAAACCAGCGTCCTGAAATCCTCTTGACAATCCTCCACATCCAGCAAATAGATCTATCGCATTATACTGTGTCATTTTCTTTTCTTCCCCTTTTCCGTTGATCCTCAGGTTTTACTGAATCGATTGGAATCGCCCAGGTTTCACCAAGCTTAAATACCCCAGGAATCCTTCCATCAGAACACAGTATCTGCACTCTGCGCTGTGAAATATTCCATTTATGTGCCGCCTGATTTGCTGTCATGTATTCCATCTTTCTACCTCTCAATCAGCTAAATGAAACTATATTCATTATATTCGACAGGGCGAACAAAGACAATCTCTTTATTCGCCCTGTTTTCATGATTCCTTCGATATTCTATCTCTAAACACGCCTAATACTTCGGCACCACATATCCATATATCGTCCCGCTCCCGACCCTATACGATCCTTTCCTGACAGCATCACTCCGATTACCCTCAATGGTATATACTGTTCTTCCATCACACCTCTCAACAAATCCAACGTGGTCTCTGGTTCCGTCCGCATACCAGTCAATGATAATGATATCTCCCGGAGACGGTTTGTAGTTCCTGTTCTGCCAGTGATGATTTGCCTTCGCCCATTTTACGATATCCGGCACATAAGAGAATTTCGGAATTGTTCCTGATTTGATATATCCACATTGATTTGCACACCAACTGACGAAGCACCCGCACCAGCTGACTCTGCTGCTGTATCCAAACCAGCTCCAGAACTTCTTTCCACCAGGATTACCGAGTTGCTGCTCGGCGACCTTGACAATAGCGGTATTGCCCACCCCGATGTTATAGCTCCCATAAGGGTAATACCGGAGCACATGGGCCGGATACTGTTTGTCGCCATAACTGCTCCACCCGTGCTTCTTTGCCTGCATATCCGAAAAGGCTATGGCATTGGCCACGGTATATCCGCCATCCCGTTTGATGGCCCAGGAAATATATCCGTTGCCATAGTTATAGCCCTGCAAAGCCAAGCGGATGTGATTCATGTCTACCGGGCTTTTGCACTTCGCCTGATACAGGCAGTCTGCCAGATAGTGGACACCGCAGTTGATTGAATACTCCGGATCCTTGATACTGTTCGGAGCATGGGAGTATTTCTTGTTATACGGGCTTTCGGAGCACTGCATGGGATCAGTACCTTTTCCTCCGGATTCCTGCATCATGACGGCTTTGATCAATTCCACATATTCTCCGATGCCGTACTGCTGCGCGTATTTGCTAATTAGCGGCGTATAGGCCTCCACTTCCGGGCTGACTTCGATATAGTTATCAGCGCTATCATCACCAAAGGTATAGAACGCCGCGCCGAACAGAACGAAGACGAGAATGATGACCAGCGCTACGGAACCGCCCGCAGCCAAAGATGTGATCAGCAGTCTGGTACTCTCCAGAAGTGCTTTAATACTGCGCAAAGCTTTTCCTGCCGCCTTTCTCGACAGTCTTGCCGCCTGCTGTGTCTGCCGGCTCATCTGGTACTGGCGCCGTATCGCCTGCATTTCAGATCCTGCAGGACGTCTGATGGTCCTGGCAGGTCTGGAAACCCTTTGTCTTCTGTTTGTAAAAGCAGTCCTGCCCTTGCCTCGGATCGCCTCATTCCCCTGTAGCAATTCCCTTGTGCGGATCGCAGTCGTTTCACGTGCTGCTTCTTTTCCTGCCATCTGCTGCTCTGCCTGCCGGCGCAGGATGCTTTCTTTGGATCGGATCTTCTTATAGCCTGCCTTTACACCTTCTGTTCCATATGTTGCTGCAGACCTTGTGCTGCGCCCTGCGGCGCGTACTATCTGATCCGAAGCCTGCGAGGATTCCTGCTGCCTGCCCTGATCCCGGGACTGCAGCATGTCCTCCTTTGTCCTGGCATGCACATCCTTGATATGCGATGTCATTGCGGAAGCACGGTCGATCGTCCTGATCGTGCCTTTGTTGCTTTGTCTTGTCTTTATATCTGTCATGATCATTTCACCTCTCTCATCTCAAATAAAAAAAGACTGTGAGCAATTGTGTTCACAGCCATGTATTGTCGGATGTTTAGGTGATTTTGATCACGACGGTCTTTACTTTGTCAGCTCATCAATGCAGTTTTGACAGACCTGTTTCCCCCTGTATTCTTTCAATAATCCTTTTTCGCCACAGATTACGCACGCCGGATCATATTTCCGGAGGATAATAGAATCATCCTTCACGAAGATTTCAATCGAATCCCTTATCTCTATCCCTAATGTTCTTCTGAGCTCTATTGGCAGCACGATTCTTCCAAGCGCATCTACCTTTCTTACTATTCCCGTCGCCTTCATCCTATTTATACCTCCTTTTCCTTATTTTGGGAACTCATTATACTGCAGACTATTCCAGAAGTCAATACAAAAAGACAGCAGAGGTAACAAAATGCACCCCTGCTGTCATTTTCTAATCACCCGAAGGTCTCAGATACTTATCCACCAGTTTCTCATACTCCTCCGGCGTCCTTGCAATCTGACGGATCTTTTCCAGAATCGCCTGTTCCTTCTTCGTCATGACCGGTTTCTCCTCAGCCTGCAGGTTCTGCTGGAAGAACCCTTCTCCTGGCTTTGATGTCATCAGCTGATAGAGCTTCGTGTCTTTCGGGAAGTTGTTCTCAAAAGGCACCAGAGACGACCCGACTTTGATCAAGCCGTGTCCCGCATCCACATTGGTGATATACGAAAGCTGCCGGTCAGAGATATTCAAAAGTTTGGCAAGTTCGATCCTGTCCGTTGCCGCCTGATTGAGCATAACGATGAACTCTGAGTTAGAAAGCATGGTCCTTGCTGTATGAGACTGCAGCAGATCCAGCACATTCTGCGTGATGCCGGTACAAAAGGCTCCGTACTTACGGACCCTCTTCCATAGCTTGAACAGAAACTGCGCCGAGTACTCATGCATGAACAGCAGATAGATCTCATCGATAAAGACGAAAGTCTGCTTTCCCTTCTGCCTGTTCTGCGTGATACGGTTCAGGATGGAGTCCAGAATGACCAGCATCCCGATAGCCCTGAGCTGCTCTCCCAGTTCCAGGATGTCGTAGCAGATCAGGCGGTTATTTGTGTCCACATTGGTCTGCTTGGCGAAGGTGTTCAGCGATCCTCTGGTGAACAGTTCCAGTTCCAGAGCCAGAGACTTGGCTTCCGGCTCCGGCTGCTTCAGCAGTTCCTCACGAAAATCCTGCAGCGTCGGCGGCGTTCCCTGATAGTTGCCCTGTTGGTAGAACCGATACACATTCTCCGTACAGCGGTCGATGATGGACTGCTGGCCTTTGGCGAACCTGTGACCTGCGATGATCTGTTCGCAAAGGCTCTGCAGGAACTGTGACTTCTCGATGATCGGATCCGTTTCTCCATAATCCCTGCTCATGTCCATGGCATTGATATGATTGGAGGATGTCGCGGAAATCTCGATGACCGAACCGCCTAGCGCACGGATCAGCGGCGCATACTCACGCTCCGGATCCACGATGATGATGTCCGCGTCTGTACTCAGAATCAGATTGGTGATCTCATTCTTTGCTGTGAATGACTTGCCGGAGCCGGAAACGCCAAGAATAAAGGAATTACCGTTCAGCAGCCTCCTTCTGTCTGCGATCATCATGTTTTTGCTGATGACGTTCTGTCCGTAATAGATGCCGTGATGGTCATAGACCTCCTGCACTCTGAATGGCATGAACACCGCCAGAGACTCCGTGGTCAGTGTCCGGAAGGCGTCGATCTTACGTGCGCCGTACGGCAGCGTTGTCTTCAGCCCGTCCAGCTGCTGCTGTTTGAGGATGCTCATCTGGCAGAGTCTCTTTCTTACGATGGTCAGGATCTCTTCCGTATCGTTATCCAGCTGCTCTTTGGTATCTGCCGTATGCACCATCGTCAGCACCGCGAACATCATGCGCTGGTCTCTGGTGGTCAGATCCTCCAGAAAGTCTCTGGTCTCCTTTCGCTGCTGCTCGATATCATAAGGAAGCACGGCAGAGAAGTTATTGTTCATGTTCTGCCGCCTCTGCCAGTTGGCAGCGTTGGTCTCCACGCCAAGAAGCCTTTGCTCGACCTCCTTCACAGCCTCATCCGTCGGGATCGGTATCACATCGATGGAGAGCATAAGATTCCGGTTGATGTCCGTCATCTCCGCCACCATATCGTCCCGGATATACGCCGCGTAATCACGCAAAAGCAGGACGCGGCCAAACCGGTCTCCTATTTTGAAATAGTCGCTGTGGTTCTCATAGATATCAGGGCAGATATAGTCCCGGAAGTCATGCCCCTTCTTCATATGATCCCTAAGGTCAAAGTAGAAACTGGTCTCCTCTCCGGTCCGCATGAAGTCGTGAATGATCCGTAGACGTTCTGTCGCCGGGATCTCCGTGCATACGGATCCCAGTCTCGCAAAATGCGCCACCAGATCTGCGCCGACTCTGGCAAAGTAGATCCTGGCATCCTCGATATTCTTACGGACCACTGAGATGGTCACGTACTTATCCTGGATTATGGCGTTGCTGCCGGTAGCCTTATCCATCAGCATCCGGTTATACTCCTCACGGTACTCATTCAGCCCGTCCTCCTTCATCCGTATCAGAATCTGCTCCTCGAAATCCAGCCGGTTCAGTCGGCGGTTGTTGATGGTTATCTTGGTGGTGCTGCCGGAATCAAGCGAGTTCAGGAGTTCTGAATACTCCAGAAACATCCCTTCCTTGTCATCACGGGAAGCGACCGCGTAGTTGATATCCGTGAACCGGTACATCTTGCTGAACTTGTTCTTGCCAACCAAAAAGATCCCGTCAGGCCAGATGGTCTGTACCGGGATCATGTCCTGCAGTTTTCTCGGGATGATGAATGCCTCCCTGTCCTGCTTCAGGATGTTATTTAGCGTTCTGATCATGCTTTTTCTTCACCCCTTTCTTACGGGAACCCCGTCTGTGGAACGGAGTCCTCTTCTTATGCTTTTCCTCATGCAAAAGCCGGTAATACACATTGGTGTTACCGAAGGTCAGCACTTTTGGAATCAGAAAGGTGCTCCGAAACCACGCCATCAGGAACCGCTCAGCTGTCAGACCGTTGTACTTCACAAATCCAATGACTGCGAAGGGAAAGGCCGCCAGAATGCAGACCCAGCTGGTGATCTCAAGGCCCAGCAGAGGCCTGAGCCCAAAATACACGCCCACAGCGATCAGGCATGCCAGCGCAGAAAAAACGAACTGTCTGAGCGACAGTCCGAAGAACATAGACTCCGTATAATCACGGATCTCCTTATTGATCTTTACTTCCATCGCTAGTACCTCCCGGATTCAGCCACGACTGCCCCTTTCTCCGTCTGCGGCACGACGATCCCGAACTGTTTCTCGTCCCTGTCGTAATGGAACACATTGTCGGAGAGAACATCCTTCGGCTCCACAACGGACTGGTTCGCCTGTCTGACCATCTCGCAGAGCTTTTCGGTTTCCACGCCTGCGGAGTCCGGGATGATCAGGACTTCATGCTGGGAAGACGGGAGCACACTATATCCCTCGCCGAGGATCTCCGCGATATGCTCCCGGGTGCCTGGATAAAAGAGCGCAGCAGATCCCAGCGTGCCGTTTTCATTGCTCAGGATATACATATTGCTCACATCCTCTGGCGGAAGCTGTTCACTCCTCTTCATGAGATTCTCGCCGTCGTGGGTGAAGAGCGCCTGACTCATATCCACCAGTATCGGCGGATCGATCAGCTGGGCGTTGTCCATGGCAGCTATGAACAGCTCTCTCTTATCGTAATCCTGCATCTCCAGCATGCTCTGGGTCACTGTGGCTCTCCATGAGCCGTCATTGCCGTCACCCATCCGGATATCGCACACCATAGCCAGACCGTTTCCGACGGTCATATACGGCGTGGTCGCCAGATAATCGCGGTTGCGTTTGATCTCCAGCAGGCGGACGGTCAGTTTGTCTTTGATATTGTCATAGGTAAAGTCCACCTTCTGAGGTTCCGGCATGCTGAGGCTGTTAATATAGGCGTCTCTGAGCTCCGCCGTGATCGTATGCAGATCTTCTCCCTGAGTAAACCTGCTGTAGGCGTCGTCCAGATAGATCGTAGGCGCCGCGTCACTTTCTTCTCTTTTGAAGGTCAGACCGTGATGTGTCTGATCATTTGCCTTCATGACCTTCGCCTCCTGGATCTCCATGCCCTCTGTCAGCTCCTGCGGGAGCATCTCCATCAGTTCCTCCTTGATCCTGCTGATAAATTCATCTCTTGTCATGCTCTTGCTTCTCCTTTCTCATCATTGCGATATACGCACCGAGTCTTCGCATCTGACTGCTGCGGTGCGAACTGTCTTTAGTAACGTTTCTTTCTGTCAATTCTTCTTCCTCCTTCGTCAAATTGTTCTTATCCAAGCCCCAGAAGCTCCCTGGAAATCCGGTCGCTCATCTTGACCGCGCCTACCAGTACCAGCATGTTGAACACCAGCTCTCCGACGTACTTCCACACCATGGCAGCCGGGGCGGCATCACTGTCCACCGCAGGCGGGCTTCCCGTAAACTTCGTAAAGATGATGCAGGCCAGGATGATGACCGCTCCTTCCATGCAGACGGCCGCGTAGCTTTTGAGAAAGCCGATGCCGATGCTCTGGGATGGCTGTCCGGCAAAGGATGCCAGCGGGATCGGCGACAGCGCGGTGTACATATACAGCTTGAAAAAGCGGCCGTATACGGTCAGAATAATGATGAAAGAAAGGACTGTGATGAACAGGCTCCCGATCAGCGTCACCGCCCACAGCGGGATGCTTTCAAAGAATCCGCAGTCCTCGATCGCGCTCACCATCTTGTCCGGCAACGTCGCCTTTTCTGCCTTTGCAACGCCCGAAGCCTTCATCATGGCGCTCATGACGCCCTGGGCGATGGTGAATATCGCCAGCATAAGCTCCAGACCGTAGGTCACAACGCCCTTGGCGATGCAAAAGCGCAGGAATAGCTTCAGCGCATGTTCGGGACGCTTGATCTCAGAAAGGTTTGCTGTAGTCTTCACAACTCCCACCAGAAAAAACAAAACGAGCAGCGCAAGCCCGATCGCCTGTACTGCTCCGTTGATCTGGAGAATCACCTTCCATATGCCGCCGCCTTTGAAACTCTGGGGTGACATCAGCAGAAGCTGCCACACCTCCGCCAGTTTCTCATTCCATGTGTTCAGCGCGTTGTTGAGATTCTGCACGACCCACGAATCTGACATGTCAGCAGCCCTCCTTTCACTCGTCTGTTAGTGATCATGTTTGGTTTCACCTCCATTCGTTTAAAATAAAAAACCGGTGGTTACCTGTTACGGCAATCACCGGCAATGAATCTGTTCTTTATAGTGCTTTTACCACCATCTGCATATATACTTTGATGAACCTGATATAATCATCCAAAGGAATGTGTTCATTCTCACTCGTTGATTCCTCATAATCGTTGCCCGGCCCGAAATTCGGCATTGGTACGCCTGCTTTTGTAGTCACATCAGATGCGTCAGATCCTCCGCCTCGTCTGTATAATGTTGTGGATCTTCCTGTCACATCTTTGTAAGCGTCAAGTGCAAGTTTTACTATTTCTTCTTGTTCATCAACAACCAAACACGGATATTCTCCCAGGATTTCATAGGAATATGAATAATCCATATTTGGATTTTCATTCTTAAGAGTATCTAAAGCGGCAAGTACTCTTTGATGTTCAGTCTCGAGTTCTTCTCCCGGTAAGAGTCTGCGATCTATGACAAATGTACTTTCTGACGGATACATGTTCGCTGTATTACCAGAGTTGATCATTGTAACGGATAGAAGCGACCAAACACCCATGTCTTCTCTGTAGTTCCGCATTATTACCTCATTCAATTTATATAGTTTATTAATGGCATGTATGGATTTAGTCAAAGCATCTATAGATGGATGAGGCAAACTTGTATGTCCTGAGGGCGATGTATATGTGACCTTCGCAGAAAAACCTCCACAATGCTCAACCAGAACACGTTCTTTAGTTGGCTCCATGCAAATCCCAAGATCTCCTTGAATGATTCCTTCACGGATAAGATATTTTGTTCCTGCCTCGCCACTGTTTTCTTCATCGCTAACTGCTGTAAACAGAATGCTCCCGTTTGGATCAAACCCGAGCTGTTTGAGATATTTCATGGCCATAAGCGCAGCGCAAAGCCCTGACTTCATGTCCACGCTACCGCGTCCATAGATACATCCGTCAACAATCTTTCCAGACCAAGGTCCGTAAAGGCCAGGGTTTCCTGCAACTGGCGGAAAAACATCCATATGTCCGTTGAATATGAACTGCTTGCCCGGTTTACTTCCTTTCCATCTGGTAACAACATTAGGACGATTTTTTTCTTTCTCATACCATTCAGGCTCAAAACCCGACTTGAGCATCCACTTTTTGATCACCTCGCCCATTGCTAATTCTTCACCTGTAACGCTAACTTTGTATAAGCCAATGTCTCCAGACAGATTTCAAAATCCAGGCATCATCCGGGCTCATATTGATAATTAGACTCTCTTCTTCTGTTACTTCAAGGCGCCAGATCATTACACTCGGAAATGGTCTGTGGTATTCTCCACCATACATTATCAGGAACCCGCCCCGCTCCAGTTCATAGACCTTTCCCTTCAAGTTATTTGTTTTAAGCAAGAAGCATATTGTTGCAAAATCATCACAGGGCATATCTGCAACAATCACATCCTGCATTTTGGTTGCCCCTGGCTTGAGGGCAACATGCCACATAACATTACTCATTTGATTCACTCCTTTCTTCGTTACCATAAGGAGCGCATCAAAACCTGCTAAGAAAAGTCAAGTGGAAAATTGACTCTTCATAGCAGGTTTTCTTCCATCACAAAATGGCCGGAGCCATCCCCGACCTAATCCATATATCTCAAGTGAGCTTATCCTCTATACACCTCTTGCACCCTGGCGTAATAGATACGCAGGAATTTATTCAATCCTGCCATCTTAGCTACTTTTTTGGGCTTGCCCTCCGCTTCTTTTTTGAGTATAAAATGGTATACTGCGCTGTCCTCTGGTTCCTGGTGTGATTTAAGAGATCGCATAACTTCGTATCCAGTCTTACGAATTGCTGAAGATCCACGTTTGGATATGTGGCGTTCTGTCCCTACAAACTGCCCTGATTGGTATGGTGGCGCATCTATCCCTGCAAATGCTATCAAGGCCTTGCTGCTATGGAACCTTCGCACATCTCCGATATCTGCTATCAGTCTAGGGGCAAGCGTGTCTCCTACACCGCCCATTGCTCGAACCACAGGATATTCAGGCAGACTCTTGGCGAGTTCCTTCATGCGTGCTAATATTGTGTTGAGAGTTTCATTGACTCTTTTCAGCACCTCGACCGCCTCATGTACCAGCATCTTGGTGGTTTGATTCGCTGGAAGCGTAGGGATGCCTTCTTTAGCCATAGAATAAATCTTAGCGGCTTTACTCTGGTTTTGATGGTATCCCTTTTTCTCTGCCCATTTGCAGTAATGCTCAACAAACTTTGGTTCCGACATTTTGGTGATGTTGTCGTAATGCCAGTATCTACTGACAAAATCTCCAAGCTTGTCCTTGCCGTTATCCTCATTCCAGCTTTTCAGCTCTCGCTTGATTCCTGGCATTGTGTAATCCAGCAAGTGTGTAAGCCCTAGCAACGCAGATATGCGAAGTTGCATATGGTGTCGATACTGACGGCTGAGTATTTTCAGCTCTGCGTATACATCCTGCGTTATCTGAAACTCGTTCAGGGAGTGCCAGTTGTCAATGCCATATCCGGCTATCATCATGGAGTCGGCACGATCTGTCTTGACCTTCCTCAGGCCTCTTGTGCGATACTGCTTCATTTCATACGGATTAACCACAGATACGAACATTCCATGTTCTTTCAGATAGGTTGCCACCGGCAGATGATAGATGCTGGTAGCTTCCATCACAAACCTGACCTCGTCATCCATCCTTTTGAACATATTAGCCAGTGATTTCAAGTCTGTTTCCGTGTGCTGAAACTCAAACGGACTTGCGACGATCTCGCCGTAAGGTTTAATGGCACAAGTTGTACTTTTTCCCTTTGAAACATCGATTCCTACGCTTATCATAACGACCTCCTGAGTGTATTTTGTAGCTGTCCAACCGCACTTATTATCACTCATTTTAGTTCGTTACACGGAAGCGCCATATCGTCCCAACCTGCTTAAACGAGTTCATATAACAAGGGGTTGGTTGACGGTTTTTATGTCGGATGCGATGACCCAGAAAAGCACCTCGCCAGACCAACTACTTCCCTCATTATATGAAATAAGTGCAGCAAGTAGAGAGTGTAATCTCTATCTGCTACACTTTTATGGTACTAAAAAGTCCCATCGGCGCGATAGGACTTTGATTTCATTTCGTCCCCATCGCTCAGGCTTTAGCACCTTACCACAAAGGCAGGTTGCTGCACGGTCTTCGGGCCTGTCCCTATTTTACCACAAACGAAAAGAAAGGCTCTGCGCATTTCGCACAGAGCCTGCCTCGAAGCATTTCTTATTTATATACTCCCTCCAGAAATTCCAGATAATCCTTGTTGAACTTCTCGGGATCCTCAAACATCAAGCCGTGACCGCATCCGGGGAAGATGTCAAGTATCGCGCCTTTGATGTGTTCTTTCATGTATTCGCCGTGCTCCGGATAATACAGCAGCCCGTTTCCGCTGTAAGCCAGGAATGTCGGAACATCGATCTTTGGAAGGACTTCTCTGTAGTCCTTGATGGCCATCGCGATCCACATATTCAGTACGCAGTGCGGAGTGTTTTGGAGTGCCTGTTCCATTGCCCATTTATACAGATCACTGTTCTGGTCAAATCCCTCTGCAAAGATCAACGGAATGAAGATGTCACACGCTGCAGGCCAGTTCGTCGCAATGACTTCCATGAATTCCAGATTGTCAACGGCATTGAATACCTTTGACTGTCCCAGCTGCCATTCGTCATCGGCCAGGAGCTTCGGCGTCATATCGATGAGGCAGATGCTCTTCAGATTTTCATTGCCGAACAGATCGATGTAGTTCAACGTGATACTTGTTCCCATGGACCATCCGACCAGGTTGACATCTTTGAGACCCAGGAACTCAATCAATTCATGCAGATCCTTCGCAAATGTGTCGAGGCTCATCCCCATTTCGGTCGCCTCCGGAGATCTGTCCGAAAGCCCATGTCCTCTGAGATCGTAAGTGATAACTTGATAATTCTGGGAGAATACCGGCGTCTGATACCGATAGAAATTAGAATTACAGTCCCAGCCATGAATCAGAACGACAGGTTCACCCTCTCCATTAATTTCATAATAGAGCTTACACTTATCGCTTGTTTCAAAATAAGCCATGTCGATTCCTCCTTTCAAATCACTTATATCTTGCAAAACCATTTTACCTTATTATCTGTGTTTAATTATATCGTTTAATCAATTCTCCTGCAAGTAGAATAACTATTTCATCCTTTGAGACTGTTCCTGAATCTAAGTACTGAATCTCCGTGAGTTCAGGATAATGCGCTATTAGTTGTGCTTGACTTATGTCAAGCAATAGCGGAAGAACAATCTTCTGACCACTTTCATTTTGTTGGCTTAAAAACTCATATAACTCCTTTTCTGTCCATTCTCTATCAAAAAAGTTCTCCGAAATAATAATAACTGCAAACTCAGAATTTGACGTACCGTCTAAAATAACTTGTTTCCAGTTGTCGCCCCAGGAAATTGTTTCTGTATCATAGAAAACGTCAATGCCGAGCCTCTTGACTTTCATTACAAGAAGATCAACATAGTCTTTTTTATCTTTGCTTGCATGGGAAATAAACACATCATATTTCTTGTGATTTTTCTTAGTTTCAAGTTTCTCTTGTCTTGCGCTCCTTCACATCAAGGACTGGCGTGGCTAAGAGCACTAGAGTGTACTCCTGTGTCTTTTCATTCGGCACGATTCCATCCAACAGTTCTGTTCCTTCAAAAACAATCTTAAGAGTACCGTTTGTCTGAATTAGAAGAGACATTGGGAGTTGACAGGTTTTTAGACAGAGTAAGCGAAGACACATTTGCTGTTTTGACTGATATAGTTCGCGAATCAAAAGATATTATAGAAAGTAAAACGCGAAATATTAAAGAGTCTTTTCAAATGCACTGGAATACAAAGATTCTCTCATCAATGTCGTTGGAAAAAGTGTTTAACTCTTGCTATATTGACTCGTTTTCCGATCTCATTATATGTACTGGCAGCATTTCTGCTGCCCTTTTTTAGTATTTCTTTTCTCTTCTCTTCTTTGATTCCTTCCGGCCATCAACCCAGAAGCAGAAACAACGCTTACCATAGTCTCTGGCATATACTCTGGTGCCGTCCTTCTTTGTGACATACGCTGTGTATACCCACATAAGCGACCTCCTTCTTTACCCAACGATCATATTCAGAATCTCTTTCGTAAACGTAATGATGATTCCGCCGGCCAGAGTCAGAAATCCATTGGCTCTCTGGCTCGGGTCATGTGACTTCAGCGACAGGCCGACCTGCATGATGCCAAGACCCAGCAGGATCAGTCCTATGGCTCTGATCAGGCTGAAGATGAAATTGGACAGATTGTTGACTGTCGTGATGGGATCTCCCGCCGCATAGCAGATGCCCGCACCGATCGTAAAGCACAGCACAGCTGCCACATACATCACCAGTCCCAGCCTCATGGTGCTGGTGCTCCCGTTCAGATTGATCATTTTATTCCTGTTTTCCATTGATGCTCTTTTCCTCCTTCTCTTCTGATGCAAGTTCTCTCGCCACATCCTCTTCAGACAGCAGCACGTAATCTGTTTCCGGAATATCCGGCAGATCCTCCGGCAGCTGCGAGTCGAAGCTCAGCGCGATCGTGCCGACAGCACGACTCGTGTCCCCATGAACATAAGGCTTCGCCTTCCCATCCGCCGTCAGCGCCACGTTCGGGTGCTTCAGAATGTCATACTTCAGATCCTTTACCGGCCTCTCTCCGCGGATGAACAGCAGCGCATACCGGTTATCCAGCATGCGCACCTCATCCGGCGTCATGAGCTCCCGTCCGGCGTTCTGGTCATTCTTGTTGTAATTGCCGTTTCTTCCAAAACTTCGCCCATAGGTATTCGTATCGATGGTCTCCTTACCCATCAACTCACTGACGTATTTATGAGTCGCCTGTTCGTTGCCGCCCAGGTAGACGAACTCGTCACAGTTGCCGACTACGCTCTCCCAGTCCTTCTCATACAGAGCCTTCAGCTGCGTCAGGTTCTGCAGAATGATGCTGACCGACACGCCACGAGATCGCATGGTCGAAAGGATCTTCTGAAAGTCCTCCGGCATTGCGATGTTGGGGAACTCATCACACAGGAACTGCACATGCAAAGGCAGGCTCCCTCCGTACTTCTTATCCGCCAGTTCAAAGAGCTGCTGGAAGAGCTGCGTGTAGAGGATGCTCACCAGGAAGTTGAAGGACGTGTCGTTATCCGGAATGATGGCGAACAGCGCAGTCTTCTCCTCCCCGATCCTGTTCAGCTCCAGCTCATCCGTAATGGTCAGCTTCGCTACACTCTCCAAATTGAACTTCTCAAGCCTTGCCGCAAGGGTGATCTGGATGGACTTCAGGGTCTTCGCAGCACCGGAATGATACGCGTCGTAGTACTTCAGCGCAATGTGATCCGGATCGGTCTGCTGCAGATCTCTGAACAGAGAGTCCAGGGCGCTCGGCGCGTTGTCCTCCTCGTCCACCTCTCCTGCCCTGATCATCTCCATGACCATGGCGAAGTTCTGCTCCTCCACCGGCGCCTCATACTTCAGATAGAACATCAGCGCAAGCAAAAGCATCTGCGCCGCTGTGTCCCAGAACGGATCGTTGGTCTGCGCTCCCTTCGGCGTCGTGGACTTAAACAGGTTTGTGGCAAGTCTTTGCACGTCATTGTCGTCTCTGAGATAGACGAATGGATTGTAGCAATGGCTTTTTTCCATGGAGATCAGGTCCAAGACTTTCAGGGAATATCCTTTCTTAAGAAGCAGCTGACCCGTGTCACGAAGGATCTCGCCCTTCGGGTCTAATATGACAAGACTGTTTTCCGCCGCCTGCATGACATTTGGTTTTACGAAAAACCGGGTCTTGCCTGCACCAGAGCCTCCGATCACCAGCACGTTCAGGTTGCGGCGGTGCTTCCTGCCGTCGAATCCGATCTTCACATGCTGCGTCAGGATCTTGTTCAAGCTTTCCGGCTTTTGCATATACTTGCGGTTCACCGATGACGCGTCGCCCCACTTCGCGGAGCCGTGCTCCTCTCCCCTCCGGTAGTTCTTCCGGGATGACAGCCAGATGAAGATCCCCATAGCGTACGCCAGCAGACAGAAAAAGACAGCCCGAAGGCTGCCCTCTGTCCACCGGATCTGCAAAGGCTGTTTAAAGATTTCATCGATCTGCTCAAAAACTTCAAATAGATTCCCGTCCCAGTAAGGTGCGACCTTCAGCGCAATCCATACGACGGGAATCACTCCGGCGAGGGAGTAAATCATGATGTCTCTTCTGTTCATCTCTCTGCTTCTCTGTGTCCTTTGCTCAGTTCTACCTGTTCCTGCACCTTGTGATGGATGCAATCCGCTGTGAAGCGCATGCCGCCCAGTTCCTTACGGACTTCCTTCTCCTCCATTCCGCGGAAGCTCTCCGCCATCCTGCCGAAGTCGATGTCCGGCGCCTCAAGGCCGTAGCGCTTAGTGACAAGATAGGCGCTGAATTCCGCCCTGCTGATCACGTCGTCTCTTCCCGGTCCTTCACCGCCGGTCAGCATGGCCACGGCCTGCTCTCTTGCGATCACGAAGAACTTCGTGTCAGGATCCAGACCTTCCTTCACATGGATCTGATCAGTCTGTGGATCGTACAGCGCATAGGCCTCGTCCGGAAGCTCCGGCTTTTCGATGGCCTGTGGACTGCACTCCATCAGAAGCTCCGTCGCGCTTCTGTAGACCGGTTTGGTCACGTTGCGGTCTGCCGCCGTTGTCTGGGAAATATCAAAGAGCTTCTCCACCTTCGATGTCATGCCCATGGTCCCGTCCGGCCTCTCATAGTAGTCGGCTTTCAGCGTCAGGATCCCCTTCTCGCCCTTCTTCAGCGATACGTTATCACTCTTCCAGTCTTCAAAGGTCCTTACCCACGTAGCCTCCGGCTTCTGCTCCATGATGAGCAGCACGTTGGATGCCGAGTGGCCGAACAGCTTAGCCTGCAGATCGGCATACTCCTTCAGTCTGTCTGCCGACAGCAGGCTCTGCGTCGCCTCTGACAGCGCATCAAAGACTACTGCCTTCTCCTGCTGCTTGAATGCTCTGTATTCTTCATTACTCATTCTTTCCGTCATATGTTACCTGTCCTTTCCCGGTGCCTTCTTCCCCGACACCGATTTCACTGCGTTTCTGACTGCTTCGCTCGCCTTCGGATCCAGCGTTGCCGCTCTGGAGCGTTCCCGCTCTCTCTTCTGGCGAACGATCTCGGCGCGGTAGCCATTCAGCTTTTCTCTCACCGATGACTTATCCGCCTCCCCAGTCTTTCCATTTGATCGGCCGTCCTGCTTCGAGTCTGGCGCGGACAGAGGGCCGCGGTCTGTCTTTGCCGAAATGGGGTCCGATGTGACCTTCTCCTGCGAAGGCCGGCCTTTCGGGAAGACCCTGTCCTTTTCTTTCTGGATGCTGGTCTGCACCGTTCCCTGAGGCACCGTCGTCAGGCGGAACCGTTCCGTGATGCGCTGGATCTTGGACGCGTCGTCCGCCCTGGCGATCACATCCACCGCCGCGTTCGGATCCGGGTTATTCCTGTCCTTCAGAACGCAGTACAGTACGCCGTACCGCTTCGCCTCTTTGGAGAACTTCTTCAGATCCTCCTGACGGATGGTGAACACCTTCAGTTCCCTGCCGGACTTCAGCATGCTGGTCAGTCTGGCCTTTCCCTTCGTCTTCTGCTCCTGTTTCAGCGTTGCGTACAAAAGCAGACTGATGTTTTTGGCTCCGTTGCCGGAGATCTTTGCGGCGACTTCCACGCCTTCCAGTGACAGCCTGACGATCTGTTCCGCCGCGTCTCCTCCTGGATTCATGTTTCCTCACTCCTTTCTTCCTGGTGTCACATTCTGTAATGCTGGCATTAACGTTCTCTGTCTTTCTTCCGGTCGCGGTCGATGAGCACGAGGTTGTCCCTCACATGTCCGGATCGCTCCCGTATCTGCTCGCACACCTTGACCTCCCGACGCAGCTGTTTCAGCTGCGTAGTGAGCATTTTGATCTCTTCCCTGGTCTCTGTGATCTCCGTCTCCGGAAGCACGCGCCTGGCCTTCTTCCTCAGTTCATCTCTTCTGGCCGAGATATCCGCCATCTTTTTCTCCGCCCGCTCCTGATGCAAAGAAAGATCTTCCTCTGTGCTGATGTGGTAGCGGCAGAGCAGTTTCGCCTGCTCGCTGTACTGGTCGCACTTCAGAAGATCCTCTTTGAGGGCGGTATGAAGATGAGTCGGATTCTGCCTGTACTTCGGAAGGTAACCAAGCTCATAGCAGTACCTGAGATACAGCTTCTCAAGTCCGGACCTGCCCATGATGCGGTCGATGCGTCTTCTCAGGCTGTAGTTGTTCGGGATGCGGTACTGCTCTCTGAGCCGGACGGTGCGAACACTGATGTCGTTGTCCGCGATACGTTCTTCGATCCGCTCTCTGGTGTACTCGTTGCCCAACCTATAAAGACGGATCGGTTTCTTCCATCCGGGCGGTACGATAGACCAGTGCTTTCTCTTTGGATCAAAGCGCAGAAAGTATCCGCGCTTTCTCATCTCTGTCTGAAACTCTTCCATGTTGACGGACAGAGCAACCGCCTCATCGATGGCCTGCCGTGCGACGTTATACCTCGTCGGCATGCCGGCCTGTTCCATCTTGTAAAGATACTGATTGACTCCTCTGCCTCTCGGGTTTTCTATGACAGACAGCCCGTGCTCCCGGCAGAGCCGGTCGGACACATCGCGCATCCGCTGATACGTCTCCCGGCAGTCATGATATCTGCTGCCATCTTTAAAGGATATGGAGTTGATGACGAAGTGGTTATGGACGCACTTTGTGTTCACGTGCGTTGCGACCACGACCTGGAACCGGTCGCCCCACAGTTCCTTTGCCAGCGCAAGGCCGACCTCATGGGCCTGCTGCGGCGTGGCCTCGCCCTTCCGAAAGCTCTGGTATCCATGAAACGCAACGATACCACCCTCTTTGCCGAACCGCTGCTTCACCATCTGGAATTCATCTCTGGCAAAGGTCTTGTTGCAGTTGAGTGTGGAGACGAAATACTTCATCTCCGTCTTGTCTTCGTTGGCCGCGTACTCGATGACGTCATCCAGTGCCTGCAGTTCTTCTTCCGTGCGGCCTGCCTTTGCGTCAGGATTCACTGTCTTCTCCTCATTGCTGACGTATCTGATCGGCGCGTCGAAGCTTTTGCGGATGTCCCATATCTTCGTTACTGCCATGGCTGCTCCATCCTTTCCGGAAGCAGGTACCGCTGCTCGATGGCGTGCTGGAATGCGTGCCAGCGTTTTGACTCTTCCTGCAGAAGCTGCTGCACCTGCGGCTCATTGATCCTTGTCTCCATCATCTCCAGACGGTCACCCATCGTTTTGATGAGTTCCATGGTCCTATAGAACTGATCGTCCGGTGCTGGGCGCGGCGCATAGCCTTTGATCAGCATGCGGATGAAGGTCGATTCATCCATGCACGCATCAGAGACCTTCTGCTCGAGGTCGGCCTTTTCCTCATTGGTCAGCCAGACCTGTACTCTTCGTTGTCGTTTTCTCATGTCTTGTTATCACCTCCTGACCTGTGACAGACTGTCTTAACCAAGGGTGTGCATGCTCAACCATCGATGTTATAGAGAACATCAAACCCGTGCTTACACCCTTACCTTCAAGGGGAGCTTCCCGCCTTCCACTGGGGAGGAGGCCTGCTCCCTTTGTTCTCCCTTTGTGCTCCCACCTGTGCGTTCATGTGTGCGCTCATCTGTGCGCTCAGCACTGGAGGGGTTTCAGGGGTCTCCCCTGAGTTCGCCGGACTGCTCGTGAGAGCAGAGAGGCAGTGCTTGTTAAAATTATGTTGATGTCAACATAAATTTAATTATCCCGACAAATGGATTATGCCGATGTTTCAACTGGGCCCATGAAAACACTGGATTTTCGATCAAAAACATCGGCATAACTGAAACCTTAATGTAAACGCCGCCAACAAAAAGTCGGCATAACTGTCTGGTAAATGTAGAATCTCCTTGATGACTTATATCCATGTATATGTTTTTCAGAGAGGAGGTTTTCCATGGAAAAAGAAAAGATTTTGGTGTCCGATCTTGCTGATGCTATGCTGAACGCAATGGAATCTGACGGATATTCCAAGTTGACTATATGGGGAAACACATATAAAAGAGTTCAGTCATTCGTCATCTATTCGAAGCAGGCAGGTGTTCCATATTATTCCGATGGACTTGTGGAACAATACAAAGCCGATATTGAAAAAAGATACCTTAATGGAGAGATCCAGCGACACCACAGAAACGATCTCCGCAATCATGTTGACAAGCTTCGGATGTACCATGATTTTGGGAGAATCGAGCCACCATATCGAGTGCGGGGAACGAAGTATGTTTTGAGTGATAATTACCAACAGTTATTCGATCGTTTCATATCTTCACTGGATAAGAATCCCAAAGCAACAGCAGATATATCCTGGTCAGTCAGACGGTATCTGCATTATCTTCAGAGTAAGGGCATAACCGATTTGGGTGAAGCGAAAGTCGATGATGCCAGAGCCTTTCTGGTCGATATGACGTGCTCCATGAAACTGGCATCATTGAAAAATCTGGTTGGTTATCTCCGGCAATTCCAGCTGTTTCTTAACGAAAACGCCATCCCTTCACCTGATTGCACGTTGTTGTTTTCTGTAAGAATCCCTCGTGAATATCCCATCTATGATTATGTTCATGATGATGAACTGGAAGCCATTCTTGCACAGGTAGACACTACTACACCAAAGGGAAAGCGCGATTATGCAATCATTCTGCTCGGTGCTCTGCTAGGGGTTCGTGCAGGCGACATCATCCATCTGAAGCTTGCAGATTTCAACTGGAATACAAATGAAATCCGTTATATACAATCCAAGACAGGCAACCCTATCGTACTGCCGCTTCTTCCTGCAGTTGCGGCGGCTGTTGATGACTATCTTCAAAATGCAAGACCCAACTGCGATTATGAAGAACTGTTTTTAAGAGTCCATTCACCAATATATCCTTTCAGCTCCGGTGTTGCCATCCAGTATATGTTCTCAAGATATGCCAACGCTGCCGGGATAGATCGGAAGCCTGGTGATGGCAAGAATTTTCATGGCCTGAGGAGACGTCTCGGTAGGAATATGGTAACAAAAAATGTTCCAATGACGACGGTTGCTCAGGTCCTTGGTCATCAGAGTTTTGATTCAACCAGACAGTATATATCTCTCGACAGTGAGAATCTAAAGATCTGCGCGCTGGACTTCAGAGGGATCCTGGTAGAAAGAGAGGAACTCAATGGATAGAGAATTGAAAAGTGCATTACAAAACGATTTCTACAACTATATTGAGTTCAGAAAGTCTCTTTCCAGATCGACCAGAGCAACGACAACTTATATACGGAATCTTGATCGATACATTTGTGAAAACTATCCCGACGAAACTGAACTCACGGAGCCCATCGTGATGGGATGGCTCAACCCGAATGCAAATGAAAGCACCTCGACATTAAACGCCCGGGCATCCTTCATCAGGGTGCTTGCAACACATCTTTGCAGTATTGGAAAGAATGCGTATATTATTCCACAATTTTTTTGTTCGTCCCATCCTCATCCATTGCCATATCTGTTTACAAATGACGAGCTCAGACAATTGTTCCACGCCATCGATGCGGATAAGGAAATACCAACCTTTCAGGGATGTATTCTTTCTACGTTGCTGCGGATGATCTATACATGCGGACTGCGACCCGGTGAAGGGCTGCGGATCCTAAGGGAAAATGTAAATCTGACAACCGGTGAAATCCTTCTGGTCAGGACCAAGAACCATAAAGAACGGCTCGTTATTATGTCTGAAGATATGCTGGAACTGGCATGCAGGTATGCGCGAATCCGAGATATTGCATACTCTGACAGCATGTATTTTTTTCCTTCGCCAACAGGAAAGGCTTACTCAACCGATTGGTTGGCAGCGAATTTCCGGCGATACTTTTTTCAGATACATTCTGAAGATGATCCCGCAGAAATGCCTCATGCAAGAGTATATGACCTCCGTCATCTGTTCGCATCTCAGCGTCTCGTACGATGGCTGAATGAAGGTGTTGATCTGAATGTGAAACTCCCATATTTGAGGACATATATGGGACACGGATCCATGGAGGAAACAGAGTACTACATTCATATTCTGCCGGAAAGCCTGACCTCATCCAAGGCAGTTGATTTCGATTCAATGGAAATGATTATCCCGGAGGTGAATGATGATTAAAGCGAACAATGACACAAATACTCTGTTTCAATTGATCCACGACTATCTGGTGCTTTATCTCCCCAAACAGCGCAATGCAAGTCCCAACACCATTGAATCCTGCAGGACAGCATTGAACCAGTTACTGGATTTTATGGTTGCAGAAAGGGGTCTGACTCTAAAGGATATTTCCTTTGAGTGCCTCAACAGAGATGTACTGATGGCATTTCTTGATTACCTGACAGACAACCGAAATGTATCTGCGGCAACCAGAAACCAGAGGCTTGCCTGCATCCGTGGATTCATCCGATATTCATCCGCAAGGAAACCAGAGCTGATCAGTCTGATGGTTGATCTGTCGGCGATTCCTGCCCAAAAAGATATGACCAACACAGGTGTAGACTACTTGTCCGAAAACGCTATGCAGGCGCTGTTGATGCAGCCGGACACATCAAAGCTTAAAGGAATACGGGATCTGTTCTTTATGGTTCTGATGTACGACACGGCCGCACGAATACAGGAAATGATCGATATCCGCATATGTGACATACGCACCGGAAACACGCCTACTGTAACGCTTACCGGCAAGGGATCTAAGAAAAGGGTTGTCCCTCTGATGGGAAAAACAGTACTGCATTTTGAAAGATATATGTCTCTTTTTCACCCTGAAGAAAGCTTCAATTCCACAAAGTATTTGTTTTATGTGGTAAGAAGCAAACAGCATTTCCAGATGTCTGACGATGCGGTTCGGAGGTTTCTGAACAAGTATGCTAAGGCGGCACATGATCATTGCAGCGAAGTCCCCGACAGAATACATCCCCATCTTTTTCGTCACAGCAGAGCTATGCATCTGTACCAAAGAGGGATGGATCTGACATTGATATCTCAGTGGCTGGGTCATGCAAGTATTCAGTCTACACTTATCTACGCACATGCAGATACAGAACAGAAACGAAAAGCAATAGAACTGGCTAACGGTGACATACTCATGAACACTTTTAGTGATTTCAGTACAACAAACGATGAGGACCAGATGCTGAAAAAACTGTACGGTCTTATTTGATTTACCAGACAGTTATGCCGACTTTTTGTTGGCGGCGTTTACATTAAGGTTTCAGTTATGCCGATGTTTTTGATCGAAAATCCAGTGTTTTCATGGGCCCAGTTGAAACATCGGCATAATCCATTTGTCGGGATAATTAAATTTAAGCAGACTGGTCTGCGCATTTTTCTCCATGTGCGCTCACCGTTCCTGGTCTATTGTCTTTGATGGCGGTCCCGGCTCATATTTCTCTGCAAAGATGCCGTCTTTTCCCTGGAAAAACATCTCCGGAAGTTCGAACTTTTTCCGGAATTTCTCTTCCAGGTCTTTCGGTAGTGACAGGAATTTTTCGCTTTCGATCGGCGCGTAACAAATAAAAAAAGGTCCTGCGATGATATCCAGAACCTTCCCGTTTTCATCCTGTATTGCGCGGTTCATCTGCCGTCGTTTCATCTTTCCTTCGTCGTCACAGATGATGGCTACATCTTCTACACGCGGATCATTCTCATCATAAAACGGTGTATACTCCTCGATCATTCCGCCGACGGTTTCCTGCATGGATCTGAGATCATCATTGATCTCGATGACCTCCGCTTTCTCCATCGGGCGGCATACAATGACCCTGATCTGCTCCTGTTCTTTTATTTCAAACTCGCTGTGTGTCATATACTCTTCCTCCTGTTATCCTTGCTTCTTTCTGTCGCAAATGCTGCAGATAATCGTTGCAGTCTTTACCGATCGGAGGTGGTTCATTGCGGATTTTGTAGTAGGGTTTCAGCTGATCAGCGATGGATACTGCAGCATTTCTTCCTGCAAAGTCAGCATCCAGATGCAATGCGATCGCACTGACTTCTTCATGCCTGTCCAGTGCCTTTGTCAGCGCTGCCGGAAGTTTCATCAGCTGCGTTCCTCTTCTGGAGGCATATACACCGCCCAGTGAAACCATCGGTTCTGCTCTCCACTCCCCCGTTCTCTGTTTCATGATCGTGGCAAAGGAAAGCAGATCGATAGCGCTCTCAAATACGTGAATCGTGCTGCCCCCGCGTTCGATCCGAAAGGCATATTTCTTATCTGATCCTGCTGCCTCGCCCATGATTTTCTCGGGTCTGGTCGCTCTGAAACTTGCGTATCTCGGCACCTGATCATGGTCATAGCCAACAAAAATGCAGTTGTGATATGGAAGTGATTCATAGAGAAGTCCCTCCCGGATACAGCTTTCGACGACCTCCCGGTCGATGCCTCTGCCTGTCAGATAGCGGATGATCTGATCATTGCTTCTTGATTTCTCCGGCAGCAGCAGACGTTTTTCGACCCGTTTTTCCGGTCTTTGCGCATCAAAAAACGAAGGGCTTTTCCCCTCCGTATCCAGTATCATTCCCATTGCCTGAAGGAATGGGATCTCTTTGACTTTGACCAGATAATCCAGGGCTGATGCTCCTCCAAATCCCCTGCTCCACCAGTTCCATTTGCCATTGGAGATCTTCAGGCTGTCATGTTCCCTTGTGCAGTATTCGTTACCGGATACATGCACAAGCTCTCCCGGATCGTGCAGTCTGAGATACGTCAAAAGATCCATTTCCCGGGCCTTTGCGATCTGCTCGTTTGTGTAGTATGGCATGTTTCTCACCTGCCTTCATCACGGGATTTCTGCTTCTCTCGCTGCGCCTGCTTTTGCAAAGACTGGTCGATTGCGGTGATCATTTCATCGGAAGCCGCGCGGATCCTCTCCAGGGAATCCTTTAGCTCTTTTGTCTCCTTGCCGGAAGCCCAGGATGCCAGGTACGGGAACGTGTAGTCCCCGGAATCCACAATGGAAAGTGCGCTACCGACGCAGAAAGCGATGCTCTCGGCCTCTGTTTCCTTGTGTCTACAGTCGATTGGATGGTCCGGATCTGCCGCCTCTCTGCTGTGATAGGTGGCGTGGCTGACCTCATGCAAAAGCGTTTTGATGGTCTGCGCCTGACTCATACCGGACTTGATGGCAATGCGCTTTTCTCCGTCGTGATAGTAACCCTTGGCGCCGCCTTCGATCTCTTCAAATCGGACCGGAACAGGGCTGATGCTGACCAAAGCGTTAAAGATCCTGTGATAATCCCTGACGTCTCCGGACAATTCATCCACCCCGATAGAAGGCAGTTCTTTGCCTTCCGTCTGCTCCAGTGCGAACACGGAAACAACTCTGAACCCGGTCAGTTCCATCATTTTCGGATCACCGTTTTCGTCCTTTTCTTCGGTCTCGACTTTATACTTACAAGGTGCCAGGATCTTGATCGCCTTCTCGCCTTTGCGGACTTGCCTACCGAAGTTCTGCTGCCAGGATCTGTAGCCAGCAACTGCTGTCGCTGCAGGATATTGAGCAGAAATCAGCAGGCAGTTGTTCAGCGAATAGTTGTGGAACTTGCTCATGCAGGCAAGGTATTCCTTGTAACGATCGCTTTCGAAGACTGCCTTCACACCTTCCTCCAGCTTTTCTGTAAGCTCCTTGATCCGTTCTTTCTGAGATTTCCTGTCCGGACTTCTGTTGTGTTTCTGATCTGTCAATTTGATCTCCTCCCTCCTATTCATACTCATATGTTTCTATGTCCTCATAGGGACAGAATGGCGTATCCTTCAGCATAGCGAACAGGTACTGCCCGTCGTATGGGCATCTGTTTTTATGCTTGGGACAGCTGTCCATACAGCACTCGTTGTAACAAAAAAGATGCGGATTTCTCCTCACCTGCCTGACGTATTTACTTAATCTGTTTCTCACTTTTACTCCTCCTTCGTCCTATTAAAAAAGCCATGAGCGTCATTGCCCATGGCAGATGTATCCGTTTGGTCTTATCTGTCACTATCTATGCCAAAACAAAAGAGCCTGGGTCCATATCATCGCGATACTTTCCAGGCCCTTTGCCTCTCTCGTATTCTCTTTTCCAGTCTTTCTTACGAGG
>Ga0256404_1001553_pt1 | contig 54770 bp, 44 predicted proteins | sample RumenRJG_01DNA_FD_185990 | JGI IMG/M metagenome (GOLD analysis project Ga0256404, IMG submission 185990) | Bovine rumen microbial communities from Lethbridge, Alberta, Canada - RJG_01 | ecosystem: Host-associated > Mammals > Digestive system > Stomach > Rumen | place: Canada: Alberta | collected... | reverse complement strand
GCTTCGAATTAAGCCAAATCCTGATTGTCATGATAGGCTTATTGTACTCGATTATGGATTATCAACAGAGCAAGCATACCATTGTGGAGCATCCAGTAAGGATGCAGGACGAAAACTCTGTGCTATTAACAAGGTGGAATCGGTACAAATGATTCGTCCGGTTGTTGATGCTTTGTTAAAACTTCCAGATAAAAGTATTTAAAGGAGATGATATTATTGGGGAAAGAAAAAGCAAAAGTATATCTATATACCCGTGTTTCCACATCAATGCAGATAGATGGATATAAAAAACTGGGTTTTGAAGATAAGGTTCAGAAATATAAGGATATGAGACTAAAGCTTTAAAACCCACGCATTGCGTAATCGATAGCGGCGTGTTATACCGCGGTTATAATCACGCAATGCGAGAAGAAAAGACAATGGATTCAGAAAAACAATGGAAAAGATGCTTTAAAGGAACTGAATAAATGCTTAATGAATATTTAGAAAAATCAAAATATGTGAATTATGATGACTCAAATGTCAGGAATATGGCTGATCGATTAAGAGCGGAATCTGTCGACGAGTTGTCTCTTGTTAAAAATACATATCTTTTTGTCAGAGATGAGATCAACCATTCCTGGGATGTGCAGGATAAACGTGTGACGGTATCCGCAAGTGATGTCTTGCGGGAGGGCGTAGGTATTTGCTGGGCAAAAGCTAATCTTCTGGCAGCGCTACTTAGGGCAAATGGAATTCCTGCCGGATTCAGTTATCAACGCCTGACATTGGGAGATACTCCTGATACGGGTTACTGTATACATGCATTAAATACTGTATATATAAAGAGTCTTAATAAATGGATCAGGCTTGATGCAAGAGGCAATAAGGAAGGGATAAATGCTGAGTTTTCACTTGACGATGAAAAGCTGGCATTCCATATCACATCTGAAGGTGAAGAAGATTATCATGATAATCATTCCTATCCGGACAAGAGACTTATGAAAGTCCTTGAAGAAAGCACCGATGCCCTTGATATGTATCTTCATCATTTACCGGATCGGTTGTCATACAGTGTTGATATAAAGATAGCGACACAAAATGATATAGATCTTTTGATGAGCAGTCGTTTAGAAATGCTGAAGGTTGTTAATAATTTGGATTACGCGTATGAATACAGTGATGAGATGATTAATAATAGCCGGAATTATTTTGAGGATGGAAATCATACAACAGTTCTTGCAATGGATGGAGATAGAGTTATCGGATGTGCAACGATGAGTTATATAAGTATCATGCCGACATTTTCACACCCGACAGGAAAGAGAGCTCATCTTATGAATGTATATACCATGAAAGAGTGGCAGAGGAGAGGCATCGCTAAGAAAATGGTTTCGATATTGATCGAAGAGGCATGGAAGCGAGGAGTCACGGAAATCAGTCTGGATGCAACAGAAGAAGGACGACCACTATATTATGAGCTTGGATTTACAGATTCAGATGAATGTATGGTGTTAGCAAAATCATAAATTGTTGCTGAAGGGGAAATATTGAAAGCATTTAATCATGTGCAGATTGATGCTTCATTTCCGGCAAAGCGGATATATAAGCTTCGTGGATATAAAGAAGAGTGTAAAATGAGCATCTATCAGCAGATAAAGGAAAAGTTCATAATGAAAAATGCCCGGGAGGACTGGGCACCGTACCGTACAGAGCTAACGGAAATGATTCTTGACAGAGACCCTGAAAGCGTGATGATCATTGGCGCAGGACATTGTAATGATATTGATCTTTGCAGAATTGCGGCAGCGGCCGGGAGAGTGATACTTCTTGATATCGATAAAGAGGCAACCGCGGGGGCTGTGAATATGCTTCCTGAAGATCTGATGGATAAGGTTACATGCAAAGAAGCATCTCTTACCGGTATCAGTGAAGATGATATGGAGGGATTCTGCGACAGGCTGATGGAGCATGCAAGAGAGGCCGGTAAATGTCACCAGACGGAGATCTTCCGCGAAGCGCTCTTAACAGAGATTGATACGCTGGAGGAAAAGCTTATAAGCAAAGAAAAAGACTTAAATGATCTTATCCCAAAAGAAGCTGCAGAAGTTGTGGTATGCTGCGGAGTATGCAGTCAGCTTTTTTCTTCGTTATCATTTTATATAAGATCCTTGCTTTACAGTCTGGAGGATATTCTTCCCGGAGTCGCTTTGCTTGAGGAAGCTTTTCATGAAAGGATCCGCCGGATGAATGAACGGATAATTCCGGCCATTAACAGGGCAATATATAAGGCGGCAGGAAAAACTGCCATTTTCGGAAATGAAAATATGCCGGAGGCTCCTGTAGAAGGCGCATATCAATGTATCATGGATGTAAGAGGGGCATTTTCTCCGGAGGAAAGACATCTTGTATGGTCCTTTAATAAGACTCAGGGCATTACATATGATATGCTTATACAGATTTGTGACAAAAATAAATTATAATGATAGTCAGCGGTAATCTTTAAGGTTGCCGCTTTTATATTGCAGGGGAAAGCTAAACCAGGATGCAATCAAGGTATGGCAAAATCGTATATTTGGATATAAAAAAGTTGAATAGCCTGCATATATAAAATAAATTGACATGTGATAAACTTATAATATAATGATTTGAGTGTCGAAAGAATATACAGACACTATTTTGGAAAAGAATATTTTTTTTTCAGGAGGCAATTTATAATGAAGAAGGTTTTAACAATACAGGATATCTCTTGTCTTGGAAAATGCTCTACAACCGTTGCGCTGCCTATCATTTCAGCAATGGGCGTTGAGACTGTAATACTTCCTACGGCAGTTCTGTCTACACATACAATGTTCAAGAATTTTACTGTTAAGGATCTTATGGATCAGCTTGTTCCGATCACAGATCACTGGAAGGCAGAAGGCGTTAAGTTTGACGCCATCTATACAGGTTATCTTGGATCAGCTGAGGAGATTGAGATAGTAAAGAAGATATTTGATGAGTTCAAGACAGAAGATACACTTATCTTCATCGATCCTGTAATGGCTGATAACGGAAAGCTTTATCCTGCATTTGATGAAGCTTATGCAAAGGAAAATGCAGTTCTTTGCGGCAAGGCAGATATCATCGTGCCAAATATCACTGAAGCATGCTTCATGACTGATACAGAGTATAAGGAAGTATATGATGAGGAGTATGTAAAGACTCTTCTCGGAAAGCTTGCAAAGCTTGGTGCCAAGAAGGTTGTTCTTACAGGCGTTTCACTTTCAGAGGGTAAGACAGGCGTTTACGGCTATGATACAGAGACTGACCAGTACTTCACATATCAGAATGACAGAGTAGATGCAATGTTCCATGGAACAGGCGATATCTTCGCCAGCGTTTCTGTAGGCGCTCTTACAAGAGGACTTTCACTTGATCAGGCATTTAAGCTCGCTGCTGATTACACAGCAGATACTATCAAGACTACTATAGAGAATCCTGAGAAGCCATGGTACGGCGTTGATTTTGAGACAACTATTCCGGAACTTGTTACTGAACTTGGCAAGCTTACAAAATAGTTTAAGGAGCATGTGGGATTTTGTGGACCATTGGTTTACATAATCGATAATGAACGATAAAAAACAATAATATAATCAATAAAACCATCAATCAGACAGACATTTCATAAATTAAAAAGTTTATGCAAATGTCTGTTTTTTTATGCTTATCTTGTAAAGAAAGTGATGCTTTTTTGGGTTGTTAAGCAGTTTGCGATATGATAAAATTAAATTTAGTATTGTCATTAATCAATGGCAAAAAAACAGTATTTTAGGTGAGGTGTTAAATGGCAGAATATGTTATTAGCGGATGTTCATCTGCAGATCTCAGTAAATCCTGGCTGGAAAGACGTAATATTGAATATATAGAATTTAATTACGAACTTGGGGGGACACAGTACAAGGATGACTTTGGAGTATCTGTAGCGCCGCATGATCTGTATGAAAGAATGCTCGCAGGTGAGGATTCAAAGACTTCCCAGATCAGTATCGGTGATTATTTTGATCATTTTAAAAGGATACTTGATTCAGGAAGGGATCTGATCCATGTTACGCTGTCAACGGGCATTTCCGGAACATATAATTCAGCTGTACTTGCAGCAAATGAACTGAGAGAAAAATATCCTGACAGAAAGATATATGTAGTGGATTCAATGGCTGCATCATCAGGCTTCGGCCTTCTTCTGGACAAAATGGCAGACTTAAGGGATAAGGGCATGGGCATAGAAATGCTGTATGCCTGGACTGAGGAGAATAAGCTTCGTGCAGTGCACTGGTTCTTCTCAAGCGATCTTACATTTTATATCAAGGGTGGAAGAGTCAGCAAGACAGCGGGCTTTATCGGAACAGTTCTCAGTATATGCCCTCTGTTAAATGTAGATTATATGGGAAGGCTTATTCCGAGAGAAAAGATCAGGACCAAGAAAAAGGTTATCAGAAGACTTGTTGATAAAATGAAGGAAGATGCCGAGAAGGGAACCGATTATGATGATACATGCTTTATCTCACATTCGGACTGCCTGGAGGATGCTGAAGCAGTAATGAAGCTGATCGAGGCTGAGTTTCCTAAGATGAAGGGAAAGGTAAGGATATTCCCTATAGGCGCAACAATCGGATGTCATACAGGCCCTGGAACGGTTGCACTGTTCTTCTGGGGCAGGAAGAGAGTAGATTAGGATGAATAAAAATGATTTCGCTCCGCTTCCTCCGATGGGATGGAACAGCTATGATTATTATGACACCACTGTAACAGAAGCTGATGTGAAGAGAAATGCCGACTACATGGCGGACAAGCTTCTGGAATACGGCTGGGAATATGTTGTAGTAGATATTGAATGGTACGCTAAAGGTGCCGGCAGCAGGAGAAGCGAGTATCAGTATATACCATTTTCAACACTTTATATGGATGAATATTCACGCCTCTTGCCGGATCCTGACAGATTTCCGTCATCGCGCGACGGCGCAGGCTTTAAACCTCTTGCGGACTACGTTCATTCTAAGGGGCTTAAATTCGGAATCCATATCATGAGAGGAATCCCAAGAAATGCGGCTCATTCTCATGGGGCAGTTCTTGGAACGGATGTGACTGCTGATGATATCGCGGATCCTTCTTCAATATGCAGGTGGAATCCGGATATGTACGGAGTCAGGGATTCTCAGGCCGGTCAGGCTTATTATGATTCAATCATAGAGCTTTACGCCGTATGGGGCGTTGATTATATCAAATGCGATGATATCTGCAATACAAATGCATATCCTCATGCTCCTTATTCAGGAAAGCATGAGATTGAAATGCTTGCTAAGGCTATCGACAAATGCGGCCGACCGATAGTGCTCTCACTATCACCGGGACCGGCTCTTATAGAGCATTCATGGCATTATAAGAAATATGCAAATATGTGGCGTATAACAGATGATCTCTGGGATCAGTGGCCGCTTCTTCTGGATATGTTCAGACGCTGCGAGCTGTGGCAGGATCATGTATCGAAGGGCTGTTATCCGGACTGTGATATGCTTCCTATAGGCGTCATGGGAAAGGGCTTCGGAAATGAGTGGAGATCGAACTTTACCAAGGACGAGCAGAAAACAATGCTTACTCTCTGGTGTATATTCGGTTCACCTCTTATGATAGGCAGCGAGCTTCCTCTCATGGATGAGTGGACAGTTGAACTTCTTACCAACAGACAGATCCTTTCGATGTTATCTCCTGAGAACAGACCTCATCAGATACTTAGAAATGAAGAAGAGGCAGTATGGGAGGCTAAAAATGATGCAAATGGTGATCATTTTGCAGCACTTTTCAATCTGTCGGATGAAGAGAGAACAGTAAGCGTAAAGATTTCTGATCTTACCGTAAGCGGTAGTGAGACTGTAAAGCAGAATATCGCGGATTTTTGGACAGGAGAGAGATTATCGGTTGATCAGGAAACGATAAGCATGAAGCTTCCGGCACACGGATGCGCAGCGTTTAAACTGTGATCAGGAAGTCTGCACTATATGATCAGCTGATGAAATATATAATAATGATGTTAAATGCGTAGTGGTTGAAAGACTGCTGCGCATTTTTTTTGTTTGAAGTTCTGTGATGACAAGCGGATTGCCGCGTTTTAAAAGGTTTTTCATACAGGCAGCATGTTATCACAGATATTTCACAAAATTTGTTAGCACTCACACTTGACGAGTGCTAACAAAAGTGATATAACATAAACAAGTTGAGAAACTTAAATGAAAAAACACTTACAGTTCGAAAGGAGAATAAGATTATGTATTACACAAATATTTTTAATGATGGTTTTGTAGAGGATTTTTTAGATGAGCTTTTCGGAGGTGCTGCTGACAGAGGATGTGCATGCGATACAGGAAGAAAGCCGGAGCAGCCAAAGAGAACTGCCAATGTAAGAACAGATATCGAGGAAACTGAAAAGGGTTATACATTTACAGTTGAGCTTCCTGGATTTGATAAATCCGAGGTAAAGATCGAGCTTAAGGATAACTACCTTACAGTTAAGGCTGAGCATGCTCCAAAGACAGAAGAGAATGCAGAAGGTGCTGCAAAGAAGAGATACATCCGCAGAGAAAGATACAATGGAGTAAGACAGAGAAGCTACTTCGTTGGCGAAGACATCAATGCAGAAGGCATCAAGGCCGGATTCAACAATGGAATCCTCACAATTGATATTCCTAAGAAAGAGCCAAAGGAAGAGGCTAAGGTTACTATCTCAATTGACTAATGATCAGTTGAGCAGACCGAAAAGATAAGATTTTGCTTTTTGTTTCATAATATCCCCCCCCCTCATAGCAAAACAGATACCGTCGGACAACCGGCGGTATTTGTTTTTTTAGAATTAGATGGTTATACGGCACAGAACGTGGTATAATAAAAATGTATTTTATTTTCGAATAGGAGCTTTTTTATGAGTGAAAGACAGGTATTAAAACAGCAGATCTTCACAGGTGAGAGGGCGCTTTATCAGGCGATTGACCTTGATATAAATAATTGTACATTTATGGATGGAGAGTCGCCCCTTAAGGAAAGTAAGGATATCACAGTAGAGAACAGTATGTTTAAATGGCGATATCCTCTTTGGTACAGCGCTAACATTGATATAAGGAACTGCATGTTTTTTGAAGGCGTCAGGGCAGGCTTCTGGTATACTCAGAATCTGAAGATTTCCGGATCGACCATCGATTCGCCTAAGAATATAAGAAGATGCAGAGATATAGAACTTACAGATGTCAGCTTCACAAATGGTCCCGAAACACTTTGGTTCTGTGATGATATCAGAATGAAAAATGTGTACGCACGGGGAGATTATTTTGCTATGAACTGCAGCAATATCAAGGCAGACGGACTTGAGCTGGTTGGCAAATATTCATTTGACGATGTGAAAAATGTTGAGATCCATGACTCAAGACTTATGACCAAGGACGCATTCTGGAACAGCGAAAATGTAACCGTTTATGATTCATTTATCTCTGCAGAATATCTCGGGTGGAATTCAAAGAATCTTACATTTATCAACTGTACTATAGAAAGTCTTCAGGGACTCTGCTACGTTGAAAATCTCGTTATGAGAAACTGCAGAACGCTGAATACGACTCTTGCTTTTGAATATTCTACCTGCGATGTTGAGGTAAAAGGCCATATTGACAGCATTAAGAATCCAAAGGGCGGAGTGATACGTGCGGATTCTATTGGTGAAGTGATCATGGAAGATAACCGGGTTGATACGTCGAATACTATCATAGAGACAGGGAAGGCGTGATCCGTTCTAAAGAGCATTAATGTGAAATTAAAGGATGCTGAAGGTTAACGAAAAGTTTTAAGGATTTTGAAGCTTTTTGATATTTATGATTTTTTTGAAGGACAGTTGAAGGTTGACATAACATGAATCCGGCTGGGTTACAGATACAGGAGGTGCCGTATGAATAGTTTTTATGATCTTACAGTAGAAAACACAAAGGGTGAGACGATAAGTCTCGCTGATTTTAAAGGTAAAGTAGTCCTTGTTGTAAATACAGCTACGGGCTGTGGTTTCACACCTCAATATAAGGACCTTGAGTCAATGTATAAAAAATTGCACGATAAGGGTTTTGAGATAATTGATGTTCCATGTAATCAGTTCGCTGATCAGACTCCGGGAACTGACGAAGAGATAAATGAATTCTGTACGATCAATTATCATACAACATTTCCGAGAATGAAAAAGTCTGATGTAAATGGAGAGAATGCCATCCCGCTTTTTAAATTCCTTAAAGAGCAGAAGGGCTTTGATGGCTTCGGAATAACTCCGAAAGGTATCGGCATGACTGCTGTCCTGAGAGCGATGGATAAGGACTATAAAAATACTCCGGATATCAAATGGAATTTTACAAAGTTTCTGATAGACAGAGAAGGAACTGTAGTTGCCAGATTTGAGCCGACGGAGAGAATGGAAAAGGTATTCAAGGCGGTTGAGGAACTGCTGTAATTATATTCCCGAAGACTTTGAAAAGAAAAAATAAAAGATAATTATGTATACCGGATTAACTGATAATATGAAAAAATCACTTGAAAAAGGGCGCGAATACCACGTATTCCGCCCTTTTTATTTGACCAACACCTTGCAAAGTGGTATACTATTGCAAGATTGTGGATATATAGCGCGCAAATTATCTGCAAATCATATTTCGTAAAGTCTGCTCCGAAGAAGGATCAGTGATCCGGACAAGAGAAGAGAGAGCAGATAATACTTAGAGATGAAAGGATATCCAATTATGTACGACAAGGTTTCGACAAAACTTAACTTTACTGAGAATGAGGATAAGGTTCTTAAGTTTTGGAATGAAAACAAAGTTTTTGAGAAGAGTATTGATGAGAAGAAGGAGCTTCCGACTTATACCTTCTATGACGGACCTCCAACAGCAAATGGTAAGCCGCACATCGGCCATGTACTTACACGAGTTATCAAGGATATGATCCCTAGATATCAGACAATGAAGGGACACAAGATAATCCGTAAGGCAGGATGGGATACACACGGCCTCCCTGTTGAGCTTGAGGTTGAGAAAGAACTTGGAATAAACGGTAAGGAGCAGATCGAGGAATACGGCATCGAGCCGTTCATCGGTAAATGTAAGGAGTCTGTATGGCAGTACAAGAGCATGTGGGAGGAGTTCTCCGGCAAGGTTGGTTTCTGGGCTGACATGGATGATCCTTATGTAACTTACCATAATGATTATATAGAGTCTGAATGGTGGGCACTTAAAACTATCTGGGACAAGGGTCTCCTTTACAAGGGCTTCAAGGTTGTACCTTACTGTCCTCGCTGCGGAACTCCGCTTTCGAGCCACGAGGTTGCCCAGGGTTATAAGACAGTTAAGGAGCGTTCTGCAGTAGTAAGATTCAAGGCTATAGATCCTGATGCAGCTGAGCAGTACTATTTCCTTGCATGGACAACAACACCATGGACACTTCCTTCAAATACTTATCTTTGCGTAAATCCTGATGAGAACTACGTAAAGGTTAAGGCAGTTGATGGTTATACATATGTTCTTGCCGAGGCACTTCTTGATAAGGTTATCGGCGGACTCCTTGATATTAAGGATAAGGAAGGAAATGCCAAGTTTACTGCAAATGCAGATGGCAAGGCATATGAGATCCTTGAGACTTACAAGGGTTCAGAGCTTGAATATAAAGAGTACGAGCCGCTCTTCGCATGCGCAGGAGAGAAGGCTGCAAAGCAGCACAAGAAGGCTCATTTCGTTGTATGTGACGGATACGTTACTATGGAAGATGGTACAGGTATCGTTCATATCGCTCCTGCATTCGGTGAGGATGACGGACGTGTAGGACGTAAATATGACGGACCATTTATCCAGTTTGTAGACGGAAAAGGTAATATGACAGAGGAGACTCCATTTGCAGGTCTCTTCGTTAAAGATGCAGATCCAAAGGTACTTGTTGACCTTGAGGAGAGAGGACTTCTCTTCGCTGCACCTAAGTTCGAGCATGACTATCCACATTGCTGGAGATGCGACACACCACTCATCTACTATGCAAGAGAGTCATGGTTTATAAAGATGACAGCTGTTTCTGATGAAATGGTTGCAAATAATAATACAGTTAACTGGATACCGGAAGGTATCGGTAAGGGACGTTTCGGCGAGTGGCTGAAGAACGTTCAGGACTGGGGAATCTCACGTAACCGTTACTGGGGTACTCCGCTCAATATCTGGGAGTGTGCAGAGAACGGCAATCAGATCTCTATCGGAAGTATAGCCGAACTTCGTGAGAAGGGCTATATCCTTGGCGAGAATGGCGAGAAGCTTCCTGTTCCTGAAGATATCGAGCTTCACAGACCATTTGTTGATGCAGTCATCATCGATGATCCTGAATCAGGACTTCCTATGAAGAGAGTACCTGAGGTTATCGACTGCTGGTTCGATTCAGGTGCGATGCCATTTGCACAGTGGCATTATCCATTTGAGAACAAGGACATCTTCGAGGACAACTTCCCGGCTGACTTTATCTCAGAGGCAGTTGACCAGACAAGAGGATGGTTCTATTCACTTATGGCTGAGTCAACACTTCTCTTCAACAAGGCTCCTTACAAGAACGTTATTGTACTTGGTCACGTTCAGGATAAGGACGGACAGAAGATGAGTAAGTCTAAGGGAAATGCAGTTGATCCGATGGAAGCACTTAATAAGTACGGCGCAGATGCTATCAGATGGTATTTCTATACCAACTCAGCACCTTGGCTGCCTAACAGATTCCACGAGGACGCAGTTCTCGAGGGACAGAGAAAGTTCATGGGAACTCTCTGGAATACATATGCATTCTATACACTCTATGCTGAGATCGATCAGTTCAATCCGCTGGAATACAGCCTTGAATATGATAAGCTTTCAGTTATGGATAAATGGCTTCTCAGCAAGCTTAACTCAGCAGTTAAGGCATTTGATGAGCAGCTTGGCAATTACAGGATTCCTGAAGCAGCAAAGGTTCTTGCTGAGTTCGTGGATGATATGAGTAACTGGTATGTAAGACGCTGCCGTGAGAGATATTGGGTTAAGGATATGCCTCAGGACAAGATAAATGCTTACATGACACTTTATACAGCTCTTGTAACAATCTGTGAGGTTGCAGCCCCTATGGTTCCATTCCTTACAGAGAGCATCTATCAGAATCTTGTAAGAAATATTGATAAGGACGCTCCTATAAGCATCCACCTCTGCGACTATCCGGAGGTAGATGAAAAACTTATCGACAAGGAACTCGAGGACAACATGGATGAGGTTCTTAAGTGCGTTGTATTCGGACGTGCAGCAAGAAATACCTCAAACATAAAGAACAGACAGCCTATAGCTAATATGTTCATTAAGTCTGATAAGGAGCTTCCTGCATTCTTCGTTGATATCATCAAGGATGAGCTTAACATCAAGAATGTTGAGTGGAAGGAAGACGTTTCAGAGTTTTCTACATACATTTTCAAGCCGCAGCTCAGAACTGTTGGTCCTAAGTATGGAAAGTGCCTTGGAGGCATCAAGGAATACCTTGCAAATGTAGATGGTAATGCTGCCATGAAGACACTTAAGGAAACAGGAGCACTTACATTTACAGTAAATGACACAGAGATTTCTCTTCTTGAAGAGGATCTTCTTATAGAAGTTGCAAAGTCAGATGATTTTGTAACAGAGGGTGATAACTATGTAACCGTCGTTCTCGATACAAGGCTTACACCTGAACTTATCGAGGAGGGTTATGTAAGAGAGATCATTTCCAAGATTCAGTCAATGCGTAAGGAAGCAGACTTCGATGTTACTGACAGGATCAATGTTTACGTTGAAGGAAATGATAGAATCTCTGAGATCATCGCTGCTAACAAGGATGTGATAAGAACTGCTGTTCTTGCAGATTCTGTTATTAGCGGAGAGACAAACGGCTTCATCAAGGATTGGAACATAAATGGTGAAGACGTTAAGATGGGCGTTGCAAGGGTATGATAATTTTTATGATATAGAGGAGGAAGATGAATGAAGAAAATTGCTGATTTTGATAAGGCGGCCTTTAAGCAGGAGGTTGTCAACAATGTTAAGATTCTCTACAGAAGAGATATCGAAGAGGCAACACCCCAGATGATATATCAGGCTGTAGCCTATGCTGTTAAGGATGATATCATTGACAGATGGATTGAAACCCACAAGGTTTACAAGAAGCAGAATGTCAAGAAGGTTTATTATCTTTCAATGGAATTCCTTATCGGAAGACTTCTTGGAAATAATATCTTAAGCCTTGGTTATTATCCACAGATCAAGGAAGCGCTTGATGAGATGGGCTTTGATATGAACTTTATAGAGGATCAGGAGAGAGATCCTGCACTTGGAAATGGCGGTCTCGGAAGACTTGCAGCATGTTTCCTTGATTCACTTTCTACTCTCGGTTATCCTGCATACGGATGCGGTATCCGTTACCGTTATGGTATGTTCAAGCAGAAGATCAAGGACGGATATCAGTATGAAGTTCCGGACGATTGGTTAAAGAATGGCTATCCTTTTGAGGTTAAGCGTGCAGAGTATGCAGTTGAGGTTAAGTTCGGCGGATACGTTAAGGTTGAGCAGAAGAACGGACGCAACCAGTTTGTTCAGGAAGGATACAGATCAGTACGTGCGGTACCATATGATCTTCCTGTTGTAGGATATGGCAATAATGTTGTAAATACACTCAGAATCTGGGACGCAGAGGCTCCACAGGAATTCAACCTTGAGTCATTCGACAGAGGTGAGTACGATAAGGCTGTAGAAGAGGCTAACCTTGCAAGAACTCTTGTTGAGGTTCTCTATCCAAATGATAATCACATCTCCGGTAAGGAGCTCAGACTTAAGCAGCAGTATTTCTTCATTTCTGCTTCAGTTCAGAGAGCAATCCTTAAGTTTAAGGAGAACAACGATGATATCCATACTCTTCCGGATAAGGTTGTATTCCAGTTAAATGATACACATCCAACAGTTTGTGTAGCAGAGCTTATGAGAATCCTCATGGATGAGGAAGGACTTGAGTGGGATGATGCATGGGATATCACAACACGTACATGTGCATACACAAACCACACTATCATGTCAGAGGCTCTTGAGAAGTGGCCTATCGAGCTCTTCAGCAGACTGCTTCCTCGTGTATATCAGATCGTTGAGGAGATCAACAGAAGATTCATCCAGAAGATTCAGGAGATGTATCCGGGCAATCAGGATAAGGTTAAGTCAATGGCTATCCTTTACGATGGACAGGTTAAGATGGCTCACCTTGCAATCGCTGGTTCATTCTCTGTAAATGGTGTTGCAAAGCTTCACACAGAGATCCTTAAGAAGAGAGAGCTTAGAGACTTCTATGAGATGAGACCGGAGCAGTTCAACAATAAGACAAATGGTATCACACAGAGAAGATTCCTTGCTCACGGAAATCCGCTTCTTGCAAAGTGGCTCAATGATAATATCGGTGATGGATGGATCACAGATCTGTCTCAGATCAGTAAGGTTAAGGTTCTTGTTGATGATCCAAAGTATCAGCAGGAATTCATGAATATTAAATATCAGAACAAGCTTCGTCTTGCTCAGTACATCAAGGAGAACAATGGTATCGATGTTGATCCAAACTCTATCTTCGATGTACAGATCAAGAGACTTCATGAGTATAAGAGACAGCTTCTCAATATACTTCATGTAATGCACCTTTACAACGAACTGAAGGAGAATCCGGATATGGATATGTATCCAAGAACCTTCATCTTTGGTGCAAAGGCTGCTGCCGGCTACAAGAGAGCAAAGCTTACTATCAAGCTTATCAACTCAGTAGCAGATGTTATCAATAATGATGCATCTATCGATGGCAAGATCAAGGTTGTATTTATCGAGGATTACAGAGTATCAAATGCAGAGATTATTGTTGCTGCAGCTGATGTTTCAGAGCAGATCTCAACTGCTTCACGTGAGGCTTCAGGTACAGGTAACATGAAGTTCATGCTTAACGGTGCTCCTACACTCGGAACAATGGATGGTGCAAACGTAGAGATCGTTGAAGAGGTTGGCGCTGAGAATGCATTTATCTTCGGACTTTCAGCTGATGAGGTTATGAAGTATGAGCGTGAGGGCGGATACAATCCTTGGGATATCTTCAACTCTAATCAGAATGTAAGAAAGGTTCTTACACAGCTGATCAACGGTATGTATTCTCCTGATGATCCTGAAAGATTCAGAGATCTGTATGATTCACTTACCAGAGAAGATGTATACTTTATCCTTAAGGATTTCGATTCATATGCAGAGGCTCAGAAGCGTGTTGATGAAGCTTACAGAGACACAGCGGCATGGGCTCGTATGGCTATGATGAATACAGCCTGCTCAGGCAAGTTCTCATCAGACAGAACCATCGAAGAGTATGTTAAGGATATCTGGCATCTCGAGAAGGTTAAGGTTGAACTGAAGAAGAAAAGTAAATAAATCGAATAAACAATAATATGATGCACCGCCACATTGGTTATAAATAATGAGGCGGTGCATTTTATTACATCAGGAGATACCACTTATGCATAAGATGATACAAAATTGTATAAATGATGTATGGTTAAAGCGAAAGGAGGAAATATGTATAAAGAAACTGATGATTAGAAGAAAGGAGCCAAAAATGAAGAAAAAGATTTTAATATCAATTATTATGGTAATGTCTATAATAATGAATGCAGGTGTTGAAACATATGCGTATAATTTTAATGGACAAACTGTACCGTATCCGAATAATGTTAAAATTTATATTTATGCGTCAGCTAGTCCGTGGGCAGGAACGATATATACATATGCACAAAAATGGAATGAATGTAATGAAATAACAATAACATCTGGTACAACTACTGATAGTGTGATATTATTTTATGGAGATTATAACACAAGTAATGGAACCTACGGTATTTGTGTAAGTGTTAATTCATCCAAATCGAATATTACATTTTATAACGCATTTACCCAAACTTCATCAGCTTGGAGAAACGAAACAGTTGTTCATGAAGTTGGACATGCATTAGGTCTGGCTCATTGTAATTCTGCTGATAATGCAGTTTCCGTTATGCGTGCATCGGGATTTAATAATCAGGCGAAGCCTTTATCTGATGACAAGGCCGGAATTTCTGCAAAATATTAAAAATGGGGGTGAGTTTTATGAAAAAAAGACTATTGTTGATATTTGTTATGATTTTTGCAGTGGGTAGTATTTCGGCTTGCGGAAAGAATAATAAGGATAATGATTCTGCTAAAGGCAAAGATATTATGGTTGGAGCAAAAACTGATAGCTATGATTCGGTTGATAAACTGATATCAAGTGCTGACTTAGTTGTAATTGGTAAAAAAACAGGGGTTGAAAATGTTATTTTAAATATTGATAATGATGGTGACTTTGTAAATGGATATACCCTTAGCAATTTCAAAGTCTCAAAGATAGATAAGGACAGTACCGGCAAACTGACGGAGGGTTCTGTTATTACAGTGTTAGAAAATGAAGTGCATGATGAAAATACTGGGAATACATATCATATAGCCGGATATACAGCTATGAATATGAATGATGATTATGTTTTATATCTGGAATATAATAAGTTTTCTGATGGGCAGGAGTATTATACGCCTCTTGCCGCAGTATATGGAATATCGTCTTTAGGTAAAGAATATGAGATGATAGATTACGGTGAAGGAGTAAATGAAGAGGTTAATGCTCTTCGTAAAAAGATTCGTGAAAAACTGAATATTGAGTGATTATAGATAACAATTTAATCCTGATTATTTAATAAAAGAACCGGTAAAATGTTGCTTTACTGGTTCTTTATTTGTATCCATGATAGAAAGAAGATTAATCTAATTATGGCGGTTAGCATCAATAAAGCTTTGTATATCCTCTTCGGTAAGATCATAAGGAAGCATAACTGTTGAGGTATAATGTCCGGGTCTGTCAGGCCCATAGGTAAAATTTCCGTCATACTTAAGAACAATATTACTGATATTTTCAATTCCAAAACCATGATTTAAACTTTTTGGACCTTTTGAGGTTGATGTTTTCGGCACAAAAGAGTTCTCAATATTTATTACCAGATTGGAATCATTAGTGAATATTTCTATATTTACATATCTTTTTATTTTCATACTATCTGATTCAAATATGGTTTTTACAGCTTTAAATGCATTTTCAAGAAGATTACCCAGAATAATGCTTAGATCGTAATCATTTGGTTTGATGTGGGCAACATCAATATTAATTCTATAATTGACTTCTATTTTTTCTTTCCTTGCAATCAATAAATAATTGGAAATAAGAGAATCTATAACTATATTTCCTGATTTGTTTACTGTATTTTCACCGGTAAGATGTTCTTTCGATGTGTTTATATACTGGAGAAGCTTATTATATTCATGTGATTGTATGTAGCCTTCTATAGTTGTAAAAGTACTGTTTATTTCATGGATCATACGATGGGTATTTCTGTATGATTCCTGAATATGAGTATAGTTTTCACTTTGATAATCCATCTGTTTCTGGAGTAAATGGTTTTTTCTGAGAGTTGTATAATAATCTACAGAATTGTGGAACAGAATATAATTAAAAAAGTTTATAACAAATAGCATTAAAATGATTATAAAGCTATCTCCAAATGAGTCCGAAGGAACGTTGTAGGCGTGCGGGAGCTTTAGTGTTATTAAAACGGACATTATGGGAGTGACAGAAAGAAGAAGGTTAAAGGCGGAATTTCTGTATTCATCTGAATATGAAAAAATGTTTCTGATTGCAAGCGTCGCAATAAAAATAAGAAACTTGCTTAAAGTGATTATGTAGATATAAAGATACTCTTCGGGTATCACTTTTGTGAGATAGACTAATCCCAGTAATCCATAGGCACCTACTTCACCAAGAGCTGCTATCATATGAAAAACAATGGTGAAAATCACTCGATATCGTGTTGGAACAGAAAATGCTAAGGTGCATATATATGTGGTTATGACGGAAAGGAAAATGGTAACAATCTGTTTTATGGTACCGGTATTACTTGCCCATAAGTGTGAATTTAGCCACAGAATTACTTCGACTGTAACTATAAGGGAATAAAATGGTATTTTTTTCCATTTGATCTTTCCGAGCATACTCATTAAAAAGAATATCAGAATAAAAGCATCAAGGAGTATATTAGATATTTCAAAGATGTTATGGATCAACCTGTGGTTCCTCCTCTGAATAATTTAAGAGTATTGTCGCTGATATATTTTCGGAAGGATTTTTCATAATGTCTGCTGAGTCTTACTGAACATCCATTCTTTAGTATTATATCATTATTTTTTATTTTATATATATACCTTGTATTGACGATTGTATCCTTTGAACATTGAGCAAAATAGTGCTGATGAAGTAAATCTGAAATATCCTTTAGAGTTGATTTGACATTTTTTTTATCAATTGACTGGTCAAAAGGATATATATTGATATATCCGCGCCTTCCGTGGGCTATCTGTACGTAAGATATATCATTAAGGTTTATAAACTCGGTTAGTTCTGAGTTTTCAATAACAATACTATGAAAATTATCACGTTCTAATCTTTTTTCAAGCCTTTTCCAAAGAGTACAAAAATTATCATATTCAACAGGCTTTAATATATAATCAAAAGCTTCGACATTAAAGCTCTTACTAATATAATCAGGATAACTACTGATGAAAACAATTTGAGTTTTGAAATTCTTTTTATTACGTATTGCTTGGGCAAGCTCTAATCCGGTCATTCCCGGCATTTCAACATCCAAAAAGATTATATCATAACATAATCCGTCCTGGCTAGATGCTTTAAACTCTTCTGCAGAATGAAAAGCTTTCACGGAAATCTTAACAGCGACTTCTCTTTCCATTTGCATCTTTTTAATATGATTATCCAGAGTCCTGATAATTTTTTTATCATCGTCACATATTGCTATATTCATTTTGGACCTCCTTTTTAACAAGAATCCTAATAAGCAGCACATCAGGGTTGAAAGAAAAACGTAAGTTAATATAAAAGCATAAATATTTTTCTCTATAATAATTAAAAAAATAAAAGTGACGGTCAGGAGAAGTGTAATAGCTTTACTTCTTCTTTTTAATTTAGTAAGAAGCGAAGAATTGAATCGTTTATTCGGAGTATCTACCGGTCCGGTTATTAGTATTAAGACTGTTGCCGAAGTGAAAAGAATGGTAGTTATTAATGGTGGAATGGGATGCTCAGGTATCACAGTGATGGCTATACCTGAATACAGGTATGACAAAAAATTACATATCGTTTTTGTTGGAGCATGTACCCCACCATATGCCGCCCTTACAGGATATAAAACGGTGAGGAAAAACAGTGCTTCAAGGAAGGCACCGCTAAAGAATCCAATCATTATATTTATTATAATGAATAATACATTTTCTGCAATATAGTCAAAACAGTATTTATATAAACCGGCATCTTTTGAATCTATTAAGTCGGTTTTAATACAGTAAGCTGTGATTTTTTCTGTGATTAAATTCATTTCACTCCTTATCCGAAAACAGTTATGATCCACTTTTGTTACAGGATAATTATATTAGATAAATGAATTGACAGATTTTTTTATGTATAAGAGGTACTGTAGCATGCATGAAATGCATTTCATCACATGAATTAATACCACTTAGACACGAAATATGTCGAATAAAGTGGAGTGTCTTATAATGAATTATCATGGCCATGAGAGAAGTTTTTGATTGCAGAAACAGAAGGAGGTGTGGATGTTGAGATCAAAAATAGCAATGAGATTTGCAAGGCTTTTGGTGCTAATGGCACCTTATATAGCAGGACTTGCGTCTGAGTCTTGCAGGATTATTTGGTACCAGCCGAAAGAACCGGATGGACTTGAAGAGTTCGCAAAGAAATTCAAAAGGTAAAAAGCGGTGTTGAAAGAAGTAAAAGCTTAGATAATAAAAAGACAAGCGGAGGTTAAGTTTGAAAACGTATGATTATTGTGGCCGCGATTTTAAGCACGGCATTAATTGATTTTACTGTTACATCAGTTTATGGCTGTTCGGAAAACAACTGCGAGGAAAATCATCCAGAGATAATTGAAAATTATGTTAGGGATAGATTATCAGATTATTACTGGATTTCAAATGTGGATATTGAACTTGCGGAAAAGAGTGAGGGAGGGGACATATTTTTTATTTGCGCAGATGGAATGCTGAAGTATTCGTCTGTATCAGAAGAACCTTATTTTCATGGCATGATGGATGTGCTTAATATGGGTGATCTGATATGAAAAATGATCTGCTGAATAAAGTGTCGGAAGATACAAAATATGAAGCTGTTGGCTGGTTTAGGCCTATAGCATATTCTGAAGGATAAATAATTGTATATGCAACACTTTTGGAGGATAAAACTATTCCTGAAAGTGCGGATAAGGTGGTTGCTTTATATAATGAAAATGGACAATTGTATGACTATATAGGAGATTAGTAGTTTACTTTACTATTACACAAAAAACTGCAAATATTATCGAAGTTATGTGGGATGATATTTATGGTATTCTTGAGTCCGGTGAATATAGACTGATTCTTGTGGTTTCGATACAAAGAAATAATTTCTTCCCGGATAATCATAAGATTTTTTATATAGCAAAAAGTTTTAAAATTCAGTGATACGTTAGTAGTATGATCAGGAAAAGGGCGGTGAGACAGAGGATAATCTGTTTGGCCGTCCTTTAATATTTTGACTATCTTTATAATACTGCTATTGACAAGTATTAATCGTGATATTATTATCAATAATGATAACGGTAATGATTATTATAGTTGATAACAATAGTTGTATGATGATTTTTAAGGTTTTATTTGTAATGAGGGAACAGAGTTTATGGATATTATAAGTGTTTTATCAAATCCCGTGAGGATGCGGATTTTGCAGTATCTGATAGGACATGGAGACGGAACTACGAAGCAGATAGCCGAATATGCGTCAAATATACCGAAGCCGACATTATACCGGCACATTAATTATCTTATTGAGAATGGGATAGTAATTGTCAAGGAGGAACGTAAGGTAAGAGGAAGTGTAGAGAGGCTTTTATCGGCAGATCCGGCAAAAATGTATAATGAAAAGGATATTTCAGGGCTTGCCTACCAGTTTCTTATGGGGCTGTATTTTAGCTTCTATAAGTATTCTCAGAAGCCTGATGCGGATCCTGTCAGAGATAAGCTTGCTCTTTCTACGGCAAACTTTAATCTGACAGACGAGGAGATGGATAGCTTTATAAATGATATTTCAGAAATTATGAAGAAATATGATGAAATTTCCACGAAATCTAAAGGAAGACTTAGAAATGTATCACTCATTCTTTCGCCGGCTGAAGACGGAGAAGAAAGCGGTATCAGTGAGGAAAAGTAAGAGTCGTGAAGTAATGATTCGTAGGGCGTTGTGTGAATAATACGATTATTTTATGAGTAAAGGTTGAAAGAAAATGCTTATAATAGATCATTTGGAAAAAATATATAAAGGGACCGATAAAGGAATCCGGGATATATCAATTCATGTTGAACCCGGAGATATATATGCATTTATCGGGCATAACGGAGCGGGAAAAACGACGCTTCTTAGGGCAATCACAGGCATACATGAATTTGATAAGGGTGAGGTTATTATTGACGGAGTGAAGCTTCGGGATGATCCGCTGGAGGTAAAAAAGCGTTTTGCCTATATTCCGGATAATCCTGATATTTATGAGTTTCTTACCGGAATACAGTATCTGCAGCTTATTGCGGATGTGTTTGGAGTCAGAGAGGCAGAAAGGGAAAATATTGCCGGGAAGTATGCAGAGCTTTTTGAGATAACAGACTCACTTGGGGATCTCATATCTTCATATTCGCACGGAATGAAGCAGAAGCTGGTAATCATTTCAGCTCTTATTCATAAACCAAAGCTTCTTATCATGGATGAACCGTTTGTTGGACTGGATCCGAAGGCGGCATTTGTACTTAAGGAAATAATGCGTGAAATGATAGCTGAGGGCTCGGCTATATTTTTCTCAACTCATGTTCTTGAGGTTGCTGAAAAGCTTTGTAATAAGGTAGCCATAATAAAAGACGGAAGGCTTGTCACAAGCGGCCATATGGAGGATGTAGTAAAGGCTGGCACGTCTCTTGAAGACCTGTTTATGGAAACGACAGCATTGTAATTATTTGTTTGGGAGAGCTTAAAATGAAGCAATTTCGAATGCTTGCAAGATTAGAACTGATAAATATATTTGGTCTGAATGAGTTTAAATACATGAAGGATCCACAGGGCAGAAAGAGGAAGGGCCTTTTACTTTTTATATTTGGTATGCTGGGGTTAATGCTTATCGGATATTCTGTTGCCGGGGCCGAGGGTCTAAAGGAGCTTGGACTTACGGATAAGATACCATTTATGTTTTTTATTATGGCTTTCATGAGCCAGTTTATGCTTGGGGCGATTAAGGCAAAGGGACAGCTCTACAGAGAAAAGGATATGGAGCTTCTGGCAGGACTTCCGATCAAGGGAGTAGGTGTTGTGAGTGCAAGAACATTCAGAATGTATGTTGAGGGGCTGCTGCTCTGGTTTGGCATATATCTTCCGGGAATGATGGTATATTGTGTGGAAAGCAATGTTGATATACTATTTTTTATAACATTACTGCCGGTGCTCCTGATCTGTCCGATACTGCCGGTGGTTTTTTCTGCCTGGATAGGCATATTTTTTGCATCGATCATAGCAAAAAATCGTCATAAGATACTTACTGAGGTAATCTTAATGATCGTAGTTGTGCTCGGAATGTTCGTCTTATATTCTGTGATAATGTCTAATACAGGCATGCAGGGTGGAAAGTCTGAGATATCTGACGCTGCCAGAGAGAAGCTTTACGAGACTGTGAGAAGCAGCATTATTTATACTGAAGAAGCGCTGCCGCCTTTAAAGGCTGCAAGTAAAGCATTTGCAGAAACTGATATACCGGGAATATTACTGTACGTATTTGTTTCGATAGCTTCTTTTGCAGTGACAGTCGCAGTTATCGGAAGAAAATTCTTCATAATTTCAGCAAAGCTTTTTACTTCTTCAAAGCATAGAGAGTATCAGCTGGAAGCTATGAAGGAGAACTCCGTAATGAAGGCTCTTTTGAAAAAGGAAGCAGCAAGGTATTTTTCATCCGGAGTATATATAACCAATACGCTTGTGGGACCGGTAATTGCGATAGCTATGTCGGTTGCTGCGGCATTTATAGATATACATAAGCCAATTGCTTTACAGGGGACAACATTATCTGCAAATCTTGCAGCAGGAATACCATATATTATAGGACCGGTCTTGTCATTTGTAGCTATCTCTGCATCGTCAGTATCCCTTGAAGGAAAAAACTGGTGGATACCGAAGAGTCTGCCGGTATTATCAAAAACAGTGCTGAGTGCAAAGGTAATCTTTAATCTTTTGGTCCTTGCACCGTTTTTCGGGCTGGTAGAGTTGATAATGCTTTTTACAGTAAGGGTAAGCCTGTTGGAGAGGCTGTGGCTTATACTTATTCCTCTTGTAACTATAGTTTATTCGGCTCTGCTGGGTCTTATGTTAAATATTAAATTCCCTAAATTCAAATGGGAATCCGAGACTGAGGTTGTAAAGCAGAGTGCAGCAAGCGGCTTAAGCTTTCTTCTGATATTTCCGGTACTAATAATGGCGTCAGGTGCAATGGTAATACCTGAGGAGTACAGAAATCTGATGAATCCGGCTGCATTTCTTCTGCTTACTGTCATTTCTTATGTGCTCTATCATAAACTCTGCAAGGTAAGGCTTGAGAGACTTGGATAGTGCAGAAGCTGGCAAATACGAGACGATCAGACGGCGCATAAGAATGATATCTGAGAGCGCTATGCAGATTGATTCGGGATGAATCAGACGGCGCATAAGAATGATATCAGAGAGCGCTATGCAGATTGATTCGGGATGAATAAGATGACGCATAAGAATGATATCTGAGAGCGCCATGCAGATTGATTCGGGATGGATCAGATGATGAATGAAAAAAATAAAATTATTGACATGTTTAAAAAATAATGTATAATTCACATTAGTTGAATAAGATTTTAAACCAACGACGTGGAGATAACGGTGAAAGATGTGCACCCAGAGATCGAATCCGAAGCAGTTTTCTTTTCTGACTGTGGGGCTGTGAGATTCGTTGTAACAGTTCATCAAATGGACCACCGAGGGAGCAGTGAAATCTTAAAAGTCATTTCGGATTTTGAAGAGAGTAGCATGTTACGTGAGCGAGCGTTAATCGCTGGGGATATGATGGTATCCCGACAGAGTGCAGTAGGTTTTATCTGTACCGGCTACCGGGGATAAGGCGGTAGAAAGTATGGATAAGGCAGGCTGAAATAAGGTGGCACCGCGATTTTATCGTCCTTAAACTGATAAGTTATTCAGTTTGAGGACTTTTTATTTTGTATTAAGGAAAGGATGAAGAAGGAATGAGTAAAGGAAGATTTGGTGAGTTTGGAGGTCAGTATATTCCGGAAACTCTCATGAACGAGATCAAAAAACTGGAAGAAGCATATGAGCATTATAAAAATGATCCTGAATTTGTAGCAGAGCTTGATAAGCTTAATCGTGAATATGCAGGTCGTCCATCGTTACTTTATTATGCTGAGAAGATGACTAAGGATCTGGGCGGAGCTAAGATCTATCTTAAGAGAGAGGATCTGAATCATACAGGATCACATAAGATCAATAACGTTCTCGGACAGGTTCTTCTTGCCAAGAAAATGGGTAAGACAAGAGTAATCGCTGAGACAGGAGCCGGACAGCACGGAGTTGCGACAGCAACAGCTGCAGCACTTATGGATATGGAATGTGAGATATTCATGGGTGAAGAGGATACTAAGAGACAGGCGCTCAATGTATTCAGAATGGAGCTTCTCGGAGCAAAGGTACATCCGGTAACAACAGGTACAAAGGTTCTTAAGGATGCTGTAAATGAGACCATGAGAGAGTGGACCAAGAGAGTTGATGATACACTTTATGTACTTGGTTCTGTAATGGGTCCTCATCCATTTCCAACTATAGTAAGAGATTTCCAGTCAATAATCAGTAAGGAAAGCAGAGCTCAGATACTTGAGGCTGAGGGAAGGCTTCCGGATGCAGTAGTTGCCTGTGTAGGCGGCGGAAGCAATGCAATCGGTTCCTTCTATGAATATATAAAGGATGAAGGCGTAAAGCTTATCGGTTGTGAGGCAGCCGGACTTGGCGTTGATAATCCTAAGAACGCAGCAACTATGGCAAATGGTTCTATCGGTATCTTCCACGGTATGAAGTCACTCTTCTGTCAGGATGAATACGGACAGATCGCTCCTGTATATTCAATATCAGCAGGACTTGATTATCCAGGCATCGGACCTGAGCATGCATACCTTGCAGAGACAGGAAGAGCACAGTATGTTCCAATTACTGATGAAGAAGCGGTATGTGCATTTGAGTATCTTTCAAAGACTGAAGGTATTATACCGGCTATCGAGAGCAGCCATGCGGTTGCACATGTTATGAAGATTGCACCGACTATGCCTAAGGACAGCATCATCGTATGTACGATCTCAGGACGTGGAGATAAGGACGTTGCAGCAATCGCACGTTATCGCGGAATTAACATTTATGAGTAGGTTTTTCCGGAAGGATCATTGGGAATATTAAAGAAGCATGTAAATGAAAGCTTATAAACATGCAGGGAAGGTATTTAAGGTACAGAAAGGAAAGAAGTATTATGTATAAGGATATTTTAGCAAAGGTTACAAATAAAGAGACACTTACACCGGAAGAGATTTCAGAGTTTATTGGTGCGGTTGCAGCAGATGAGGTTACACCCGTTCAGATAGCAGGTTTTCAGGTTGGACTTCTTATGAAGGGTACAAGCGTTGAGGAGCTTGCTGCATTTGCAAATGCTATGCGTGCAAACTGCGTTCCTATTAAGGCAAATGTAGAAGCAGAAATGATGGATACCTGCGGAACCGGCGGAGGACTCAGCACATTCAACATTTCAACAGCAACAGCTCTAGTAGCAGCTGCTGCAGGAATTCCTATAGCAAAGCACGGAAGCAGATCAATATCTTCACTTTCAGGTAGTGCAGACGTACTTGAAGCACTTGGAGTAAATATCAATCTTGACAAGGATCAGGCAGCACAGCTTATCGAGAAGATCGGAATAGCATTTATCTATGCACCGCTTTTCCATCCGGTTATGGGCAAGGTTCTTCCACCGGAAAGTGAGCTTGGTATCAAGACTATCTTCTATACTATCATCGGACCGCTCATCAATCCTGCATTTGCACCAAGACATCTTCTTGGCGTTTATAAGCCTGAGCTTCTTGAGACAGTTTCTGAGGTTGCAAGACGTATCGGCTATACAAAGGCTATGTTTGTATACGGTGAAGACGGACTTGATGAGATTTCTCTTCTCGGAAAGACTAAGATCTACGAGCTTAAGGACGGAGAGATCCTTAAATATACTATAGCACCTGAAGATTTCGGACTTAAGAGCTGCACTCTTGAGGATATCAAGACAGGTACACCTGAAGAGAACGCTGCAACTATAAAGGGCGTATTTAACGGTGAGATCACAGGACCTAAGAAGGATGCTATAATCCTTAATGCATCAGGCGCACTTGTTGTCGGCGGAAAGGCTGAGAACTTTGAAGAGGGTATTGCTCTTGCAAGAGAGATCATCGAGAGCGGCGCTGCATTAAAGAAGCTTAATGAGCTTGTTGAAGAATCAAATAAGTTTGCAAAATAAATTACTTTTACGATAAGGATTTTACGACAGCATGAGTAAGATTTTATTTTCAGAGAGCCTGATCAATAAGAAAATGTCCGGGAAGGCTATACCTGTTATAGCGGATATAAAATGTATCTCTCCGGGCGAGGGAAGGCTTATAGATATCGCAGACGCACCATCATCAGCTAAGATGATGGAGGAGGCCGGAGCACCTGCCATCTCCGTAGTTACCGAACCGGGGGACTTCGGAGGTTCGATAGATCTTCTTGAGAGGATCACGGCAGAGGTAAGCATTCCGGTGCTTCGAAAGGATTTTATCAGATCAAAGGATGAGATCGATATATCCATCAGGTGCGGCGCAAGCGCAGTGCTTCTTATGTGTGCGGTAATGAATGAAGAAACGATGAGAATGTGTTATTCTTATTGTCTGGAATGCGGCATAGAGCCTTTCGTTGAAACTCATACGCCGGAGGAACTGGCATTTGCGAAGGAGCTTGGCGCAAAGCTTATCGGTATAAATAACCGTAATATCCTCCAGCTTGAGAAGGACGGAGGAACTGTAGAAACCATCAGTAATATGCTGGAGGAAGTGAGAAAGCTTAAGGAGGAAAGACCGGACGTGGTTCTGGTCAGCGAAAGCGGTATACTTACTCCGGAGGATGTAAGGACTGCTGTAAGCTGCGGAGCGGATGCGGCTCTTGTCGGAACAGCCATCTGGAAGGCTGAGGATCCGGCCGGCTATTATAAAAAGCTTTCATTTTCTGAGTGAAATATATTATGAATGATATTAAGATCAAGATCTGCGGGCTGATGCGCGAGAAGGATGTTGAGAGCTGCATCAGAAATGGCGTGGATATAGTAGGCTTTGTAACTGAATATCCTGTAGAGGTTCCCTGGAACATGGATAGAAAGAGAACTAAGGAGCTGATTACTTTCTTCAGAGAGACAAGAGAAAGATACGGTTCTTCTGCAAAATGCTGCATCGTTTCAGGAGGAGACAGTGATAAGCTCTCCGGACTTATCGAAGAGCTTGAACCTGATTATCTGCAGATGCATTATAAAGAAGATTGCAGGATCATCAGAGAAGTGACCGGGAGAAAGGGTGCTTCCAAAACGGTGGTGATCAAAACCGTTCCGAATGATGCGGCCGAAAGAATAAGGCAGAGTGGAAATGAAGAGCCTTCAGCTGCAGCGGCTGCCTTCGCAGAAAGCGGAGCAGGGATAATCCTTGTTGATGCAAGAGGAGCGGAAAATGCAGCCGGAAGCAGTGCGAAGCTTGATGAAAAGCTTTATAATGAAGTAAAAGAAGCGGTTGATATTCCTGTGATGGCGGCAGGCGGTATCACAGCAGAAAATGTTAAGAGCATCATAAATGACCTTAGTCCGGACATGATAGATGTGATGACCGGAGTAGAGGAATCCACAGGCGTAAAGTCTGAGGCAAAGATAGAAAAACTGATCCAGCAGATCAAAGTTAGAAAGGGATGACAAAATGAGTAATATTTACAAGGCATTTGAAAATAAAAAAGCATTTATAGCATTTCTTACAGCAGGTGATCCGGATTTCGAAACAAGTCTGGAATGCTTTAGAGCTGTTGTAAGAGGAGGAGCAGACCTGATCGAGGTTGGTATACCATTTTCTGATCCTATAGCAGAGGGACCGGTCATTCAGGAGGCTGATATCAGAGCGCTTTCGAGCGGAATGACAACTGACAAGGTATTTGATCTGGTTAAGGAGCTTAGAAAAGAAACAGATATTCCTATAGTATTCATGTCATACATCAATCCGATCTTCCATTACGGCGCTGACAAGTTCTTCAAGAAGGCTGCCGAGGCAGGTGCTGACGGAGCCATAGTTCCGGATATGCCATACGAAGAGAAGGGTGAGCTTCTTGAAACAGCTGAGAAGTACGGTCTTGACATCATTTCCATGATCGCACCTACATCAGATCAGAGGATCAAGATGATCGCAGAGGAAGCAAAGGGCTTTATCTATGTTGTTTCTTCACTGGGTGTAACAGGCGTAAGATCTGAGATAAATACAGATATCGGATCTATGGTAAAGGTTATCAAGGAGAATACTGATGTTCCAGCTGCTATCGGTTTCGGTATCAGCACACCTGAGCAGGCAAAGAAGATGGCAGGAGTTGCTGATGGAGTTATCGTTGGTTCTGCCATGGTGAAGATAGTTGCTGCAGAGGGTAAGAATGCTCCTGAGAAGCTTTTTGAGTATGTTAAGAGCATGAAGGAAGCTATTATCTAGAATTATAATGGTATTTTTCCAGAATAATTCGTATAGACTAAACTAATATTCTTGTATAGAATTATATGCAGAGGAGTGCGTTCATTCCTCTGCATTTTGCATTTTAGGAAAAACTTTTGATTCTTTACGGCGTCTTAAATGTGCCATTGAATGAGTTTTAGAGAGGGGTATATCAGGTATGGATATTAGTAAGATCAAAGTAGATACCAGCAGGTTTGGATTGCAGGAGGTATCAGAAATTGAAAAGATAAAGCTTACTCCGGCAGCATGTGCACTTGATCTTGGAGACGGAAGCGAGAGAGCTGAATACGTAGATCAGGATTATATTATAAATAAGCTTGGAAGACCTCACAGAAATGTAGGTATCATGTATACATATTATCCGAATGACAAGGAATGGCCGACAAGATCCAGCGAGGCTTATCCTGATATGGAGGTTCATGGTCAGTGGGATTATCCGTATGATGATTATTTTGTATACGGAGGAGGAATCGGCGGAAGCCTTAAGGGACAGCCGTTTAATGAAATGAGGGATATCAGACGTCACGGACAGGATGTTACCCTCACTCTTACTATCGACTGCAGCTGTACAGATGAGCAGCTTACTGCTATTGCAAAGGATCTTCGCAGCTTCGGAAGGATGAGACTCAGGATCAATCATGAATGTGCAGGAACATGGTTCACTCATAACAGAAGATATTCATATAAAGAGATCGGAGAATTTTTCGTAAGATTCCATAATATCATTAAGAAGGAAGCTCCGAATGTACAGACAGTATTCTGTTCAGGTTTCCTTGCTTCTGACGGAAAGATGGAGAAGGAGGATGATTTCCTCGAAGCCTTCAGAGCATGCGATGTGTGGTCGGGAGACAGATATCTGGCACTTCATTTCGGATGGCCTTTTGATATCTGCGACAAGGGAGATCTCACATATGCGATCAATCCTGTAGGCAATTATATTGACGGACTTGACAAGACGATCGCAAGACTGAGAGAGATCTGCGACGGCGAGAAGAAACCGTTTTCTGCTACAGAATTCAATACAGATGGTGATGTTACCGGACCGAGACTTCAGGGACTTGGACTTCTGAAGTTTGCGGAATATATGAGAGAGAAAAAGCCTGACTGGAACTACAGCATGTCTATGTATCAGTTCCGTGACAGAGGAAGGCTCGGACTTGAGATAGAGGATCCAAATAATCAGAATGTTGGTATCGAGCAGCCGCTTATGGATGACTATAAGACGCTTCTCTATGATCCGTATTTCCAGCCGGGATCAGAGGTGATCGAGAAGATCTATGACAGAAAGACTGCCAAGGAAAGCAGCAGTATTGATAAATGTATCAAGAATACAAAGCTTCGCTGGGGCGGCGCAGAGGATGCCGAAGGCCTCAGATTCAAGATAAAGCTTAAGGAGAAGCCGGAGTTCTTCGATATGGCATTTCCTGAGGATATGAATCTAATGATAGAAGTAAATGGCATCTGGTTTTACAAGAGGCCGGGTGTCAGAGTGATAGATGCTATGCCTGCATTCTTTAGAAAGGATGCAAAGCCGGTTGCACCGGGTGAGGAGATTACAGTTACTGTCTTCGCACCTCCTGCAGATGGCGAGAACCCGGTAACCGATAAGGCAGACTGGGCAACAAATTATCGTACAAAAATGACAGGTTCGCTTGGCTTCAGGATCAGATATGAAGCCTGCGGATCAATTGTGTAAGGGTGACAGAAAATGCATTTTAAGGTTGCAGCGGTTTTTTCGGATAATATGGTCCTGCAGCAGGGCAAAAGGGTATGCATCTTCGGTGAAGCCGGGGATGGTATCAGAGTAAATGTAAGCTATCTTGGCTATAATGCAGAAGGTGTATCTGCAGACGGACATTTCAGAGTGTATCTTCCACCTATGGAGGCAACGAAGCTTCCGGAGGGTGGTTCGTCGGAAGTCATGAGCTGCGGAAGTGATATGGTCATTACCGCGTCATTTACGGATGGAAGAGAAAATGCAAGCGGAGCCGGCTGTGAGAACAGTGGAGCCGATTCTGCAGAAGAAAGCGGCAGGAAGATCGTTTTTAAAAATGTTGTTGTCGGCGAGGTATGGCTTGCAGGCGGACAGTCAAATATGGAATATGAGCTGCAGAATATGATCGGCGGAAAGGATATTCTTAACGCTGAAAATGACCTGCAGGACAGCGGCAGAAGGTATTCTCCATTTGTAAGATTTTATTATACGCAGAAGAAGGGCTTTATAGATGAGGAGTTCCTTCAGTCAGAGGAGAAAACCTGCTGGAATACATTTTCGGCTGAAAACGCTAAGTGCTGGTCGGCTGTAGGCTTTTTATACGCAAGGCAGCTCGCTGAGAAGCTTGGTGTGATAGTAGGCGTAGTCGGCTGCAACTGGGGCGGAACCTCCGCTTCGGCATGGCTCGACAGAGAAAGCATGCTTTCCGATGAAGATACAAGGATCTACATAGATGAATATGATGAGAAGACTGCCGGAAAGACTCTCTCAGAGATGGAGAAGGAATATAAGGAATATGAGGTAGAGATAGCCGAGTGGGACAGGCAGGCCGCTAAGATCTGGAGCGAAAAGCCTTCTCTCAGCTGGGAAGAAATGCAGAATATCCTTGGACCGAACCGTTATCCGGGACCTATGGGAGTTTACAATCCTATGCGTCCGACAGGACTTTATGAGTGTATGCTGAAGAGGATAATGCCTTATACTCTTCGTGGATTTATATATTATCAGGGCGAGAGCGATGATCACAGGCCGGAGGTTTATTATAAGCTCTTTACGATGCTTATAAGAAAATGGCGTGAATATTTTGAAGATGAAGGGCTTGCATTTTTACATGTTCAGCTGCCTATGCACAGATATCCGGCGGATCCGGACAAGAAGAACTGGTGCATCATACGTGAAGCACAGATGAAGGCTTATCTTGATAATGCCGCCGACGGAATAGCTGTAGGCATTGACTCGGGTGAATTCAATGAGATTCATCCGAAGGATAAGAGGAATGTTTCTGACAGACTTGCACGACAGGCGCTCTATAAGGTTTATAATGTACTTCCTGAGAGAGAAGCCTTTGGACCTATATTTTCAAGAGCTGAGTCTGTTGAAGCAGGCGCTGACAGTAATTCTGAAAATGCTGTCGGAAGCCTTGTGCTTACTTTTGATCATGCAGAGGAAGGCTTTATCGTAAGAGCGGTCAATCCTTCAGAGGATGAGAGAGCACATGAAACAGATATCATAAATAATGATGGTATCATCGGCTTTGAGATTGCCGGCAAAGATGGAGTATACTATCCGGCAGTTGTAAGCTTTACAGATTTAAAAGACAATATAAAAGGCTCCGGTACTGCCGTATCGTGCAGCTCCGAAGCCGTTAAAAATACGATAATCCTTAGTTCTGATAAGGTAAAGGAGCCTGTTTCAGCCAGATATCTCTGGACAAATTATGGAACGGTATCAATCTTTGGTAAAGACACCGGAATTCCACTCGCTCCATTCAGATTCTGATCAGAACAGCTATACTAAATATCTAGAACACCGACCTTGTGGTTATAGGCAGCTTTTTCACAGCTGTCGAGAAGCTTCTTCATGTAAGAAGTCATGACCTTAGGGTCGGTTTTCATTTCATCGGTTACCCATTCGGTTATCATTCCGCAGAAACCGTATGAGAAGAACTTCGCAAAGAATTTACGCTCTTCAATATTGATATGACTGTTCTGGTCCAGAACATCGATAGCCCTGCTGAAGAAAACTTCAGCATTTTCAAGAAGATACTGGTTGATATAGTTTCCGGCATGCTTGATGGTATTGATGTAGAAGGCTTTATCCTCGTACATCACACGCATAGCGTCAAGAAGCTTGGTGCTCCAGTTATCAAAGCTGAGATCGCTCATATTCGGAATGAGGATGTCGTTCATATATATCCATTTCAGCAGAACGTATTTATCCTGGAAATGGTAATAAAATGTCTGTCTGTTGATGTTGCAGTTTTCGGAGATATCTCCGATTGATATTTTATCGAAGGGCTTAGTCTGGGAAAGCTCTTTAAGGCTTTTTGCGATAGCCTGCTTTGTTAAGATAGATCCTGCCATTTTCCACCTCTTTCTGAAAAAAAAATTAATTTTACAATGATCATAGAATTGAACTTTTTACTAGTGTAACATATTTTGACATATGTTTAAAAGTGTAAAAAAATAAATATTTAAAAAAATTACATATTTTGATATTATGAGATAGATAACTGTGACTAAAATAAGCGTTTTTTCGGATTTTTGTCCGTGTTAAGGTTATTTTAAGGTTAGAAGTATATAAATAAGTGGAGGACAGAAAAAAATGGTTTATCTTATAGGTATAGTATTTTCGCTTTTTATTGTTTTGGGCATCATTTATGTTGTATGTGTGAGCAAGATTGATAAGGTCGAGAATAAATACAGAAATGAAGCATCGACCATGGATACATTTTTGTGGGATATACAGCACAGACTGAAGAAGGCTTCGGAGATAGTTGAGAAATACGGCGTAGATCCTGAGACCATCAGAGATGCTGAAGCACTCGGACTCGGTATGCCGACTTCACTTCAGATGCTGAAGCTTACTAAATATATGGAGAAATATGAGAATCTGAAGCATATTGACCGTTCAACATTCACAGATGCGGCTGACAGGGAAGGTGTTGAGAAGCTTATCATGGAGATCGAGCAGCTTCGCCGTGAGCTTATCGCTGAGACTGTTGTACATAATAAGAGCGTAAATGCGTATAATAGCGTTATATCAAGATTTCCGTATTCATTTGTCGCACATAGAAAGAGAAAGTCGACAAAGAGTACATTTTATTATGCGGCTCCTGCTGATGATCAGTAAAGAAGAGGAGACTGCAGCGGGGCTTAGGATGCAGGTATGAAATAGTGAGGAGGGTTTGTTATGAGGGTTCTGGTAGTTGAAGACGAAAAAAGACTTGCGGAAACTCTGGCGGATATAATCTCAGAGAGCGGAGATACCGTTGATATATCAAATGATGGCGAGGAAGGCTTTTTTAATGCGGTTTCCGGTATATATGATGCGATCGTTCTGGATGTAATGCTTCCGGGAATGAACGGATTTGACATACTTCGAAAGATCCGCGAGGAAGGCATTTCCACACCTGTTCTTATGTTAACTGCACGTACCGAACTCGGAGACAGAGTAAACGGACTGAACCTCGGCGCAGACTATTATCTTACAAAGCCTTTCGAAAATGAAGAGCTGATTGCGTCTCTTCATGCGATAATGAGAAGAAAGGCGGATTTTGTTCCTGACGATATCAAATTCGGCGATCTTACGATACATCCGTCAACCTGTACCATCTCCTGCAAGGGTAAAGATATCAAGCTCAGCGTAAAGGAATTTGAGCTTCTCAGATATCTTATGATAAGCGGTAAAAATATCATTTCCAAGGAGACTATAATCAATAAGATCTGGGGCTATGACTCAGATGCGGGCGATAATAATGTTGAAGCATATATTTCATTTTTGCGCAGAAAGCTGACTGTCCTTAAGTCATCTGTATCCATCAAGGCTGTAAGGAAGGTCGGATATCATTTAGAGGAAGAATAGATGAAGAAAAATGACAGAAACAGGAAAAATATGCCTAAATCAGCCGTGAGTGATAAGGTTCTGTTAAAAAGACTCCGGATAAAATTCTGCCTTGTTACGATGCTTATCGTCGTGGCTTTTCTTCTGGTGGTATTCTCCGCCCAGTATATTTCCAATAAAAATACAATGGCAACTGAAAACAAAAAGGCTCTCGAGTCTGCCCTTCAGCGCTTTGAGAAGAATAACTCAAGGGGGCAGGGCGGAAATGAGAACATTCCGGGAGGCTTTCCGGGAGACTTTGACAACAATCAGCCGCCTCAGGATAACTGGAATGACAATGATCAGACCACTCAGGATAATGGCAAGGAAAACTCACCGAATACTGGAGAAGGTGGTTCCGATTCTGATATACAGGACGATAGAAAGGGCTTTAGATATAATTACGAAGAGATGGCGGACTTTAGAAACCGCGGCGAGATGAACGAGCTGTCAAAGGTCCCTGTACTCTGTGTGCTCAGAAACAGCGAAGGAAACCTTATCGTAGAGAGAAATGATATCTTCTTTATCGAAAATGAGGACTCTGAGACTCTGGTTAAGGCTGCTGACGCTACCGGTAAGAAAACCGGCGTGCTTTCAGATTATAAGATAAGATTCATGAAGCTTGAACTGGACGGCGGCAACTGTGCATATGCATTTGCCGACATTTCTTCAGAGATAAAGCTGCTGAATTCACAGATCATCAAATCGATATGGATAAGTCTTGCGGTAGCGGCAGTACTTTTCGTGATAAGCATTTTACTTGCAAAATGGGCCACGAGACCGGTCGAGAGAGCATTTTCGGATCAGAGAAGGTTTATAGCGGATGCTTCACATGAGCTTAAGACACCACTTGCGGTCATCATTTCCAATACAGATATGGTTGTGAAATCCGATGACTTAAGTGATAAGAATAAGAGACGTATGGATAATGTAAAGGCTGAATCCGCAAGAATGAAGGAGCTTGTTCAGGAACTCATCGATCTTGCAAGAGGAGAGGCTTCCGGCAATAAGGTTTCTATGGAAGAGGTCAACTACAGCGACCTTTTAGAGGAAGATACAATGGGCTGGGAGGCGCCTGTATTTGATGCGGGTAAGTCTCTCATTACGGAGATCGAGCCTGATGTTGTGGTAAAGGGCAACCGCGACAAGCTGCGTCAGCTGGCGGATATCCTTATAGATAATGCGTTAAAATACAGCAGTCCTGCATCAGAGATAACAGTATCTCTAAAGACCAAGGACAAAGGAAAGGATAAGAGGAGTGTTACCCTGGCGGTAAAGAATCAGGGCGCAGCCCTTTCCGAGGAAGAGAAGACAAAGATATTCGAAAGGTTTTACAGAAGCGATGAATCAAGAGAAAGCACTCCGGGCTACGGTCTTGGACTTTCAATAGCGCTTCAGCTGGCAGACCTTCACGGAGGCAGATTATCCGTTGAAAGCTGTGAGGAAAATGGCAAAAACTACAACATTTTCAAGTTTAAAATGTATAAATAAGAGAAAATGTTTAAAATTTAATATTTTTGTAATAAATTTAATAAAAAAGTAAAAACATACACTTTACATAATGATTTTTTTGTTTTATACTGTCAATCAGAGTGGTTATAAAAGACATTATGTAAAGTGTTGTTTTATAACGTAGTCCGAAAAAAAGGACCGGAGAGTTTTTGGGAAGATGTATTTTTTTGGAGGTTTCATCATGCGTAAAGGACTTAGAAAGAGACTTATGACTTTTGCGCTTGTCGGTGCACTTGCTTTTATGCCTATGTCGGGAAGAATAAGCCGTGTGTCTGCCGATGAGGACGAATCATCAGAAGAAACTATAGAAGAGATAGAAGCCAAGAAGGCAGCTACAGAACAGAAGATCAAGGATGCCGAGGGTAAGCTTGAAGAGCTTCAGAAGAACAGAGAGGATGTTTCCTTTGTTGTTTCACAGCTTGATGAAGAGATCGGCGAATATGTCAAGAAGATAGATGAACTTAATATAACCAAGACACAGCTTCAGGCAGAGATAGCTGTTACAGAGCTGAAAATCCAGAATACAATGTATGAGGAACAGCTTCAGTATGATAATATGAAGGAACGTATTCAGTATGCATACGAAAATGGTGATGAAGCCTATATCGATGCTCTTATGAATGTTGATGATTATAAGAACATGCTGAACAATTCTGAATACGCATCACAGATTTCCGAGTATGACCAGAAGCAGCTCAATAAGCTTTGTCAGATCAGAGATAGTATAGGTGTTTATAAGAACCTTCTTAAGGAAAAGCTTGAAAAGGTTGAAGAGGTCAAGGCAGAATCCGAAGCAGAGCAGGAAGCCCTTCAGGTAATGATGGATGGCAAGAGACAGCTCCTCGGTGAATATGACTCTCAGATCTATCAGACAGAGGGTGAGATCTCAGACCTTCAGGCTGTAACAGAAGCCTTTGATGCTCAGATCCTTCAGATTGCTCAGGCTGCAGCGGCAGCAGAGGAAGCAAGACGTCAGGAAGAAGAAAGAAGACGTCAGGAAGAGGAAGAGAGAAGGCGTCAGGAGGAAGAAGAAGAGAGAAGACGTCGTGAAGAAGAGCAGGACGACGAAGACGACGAAGACGATGAAGACGATGATTATGACGACGAAGACGATGATGATGACGATGACGATCCTCCGATCTACTACACAGGCGGAGATTTAAGATGGCCGATGCCTTCAAGTGATTACATCTCATCTTACTACGGCGGACGTTCAGCTCCTGTACCGGGTGCATCAACCTATCATCAGGCTATCGATATCGGATGCTCAATGTATTCAGAGGTTGTTTCATCAGAGTCCGGAACAGTCACAGCTACCGGATATAATGAAGCAAGAGGATATTATATAATCGTTTATCACGGCAATAATATAAGTACTCTTTATCAGCATCTGTCCAGCTTTGCAGTAGGAAACGGTGAGTACGTTTCAAGAGGACAGGTTATAGCATATTCAGGAATGACAGGATATGCATCAGGACCTCATCTTCATTACGAGGTTATAGTTGATGGTGAGAGAGTTGATCCTCTTATTTATACCAATCCAAGCATAAGTTACTAATTGAATAAGATTTTTAAGCGCAGCAGCTGTTACAGTCTGCTGCGTTTTTTGTTGTTTTCGGCTTTTCGGGAACAGTTTTTGGCGCGTGTCTAAAAATGCGACAATTGTCAAAAAATGTATGATTACAAAATCTTATTTTGGATTTATGCTTGTGCTGAATTAAAAAAGAAACATAAATCGGAGGTGTATTAAATATGAGCAGGTTTGGTAAAACTGTAGTAAAGCTCAGAGTACCTATTCTGATCATGTCGCTTTTGCTTCTTGTACCGGCGGCTATGGGGTATTTCAAAACACGTATCAATTATGATGTGCTGACTTACCTTCCAAAGGACATCGAGACAATGAAGGGTCAGGAGATACTTGCAAATGATTTCGGAACGGGAGCCTTCTCTCTGGTAGTTGTAGAGGGAATGAAAGACAAAGATGTAGTAAGTCTTAAGGAAAAGATTGAAAAGGTCGATAACGTAAAGTCAGTTATCTGGTATGACACGCTTATGGACATTTCAATTCCGGAAGACCTGATCCCGGAAAGGGTACTTGAGGCGTTCAGAAATGGAGACAGCACTCTGATGGCAGTTCTTTTCAGCAGTACGATGTCGTCTGATGAAACCATGAATGCCATACAGGAGATCAGAAAGCTTGCAGACAAGCAGGTTTTCATAAGCGGAATGTCAGCAGTCGTAACAGACACGAAGCTTCTTTCAGACGATCAGGTACCTAAATATGTACTTATCGCAGTTGCACTTTCACTTATCGTTCTCGGCATCACGATGGATTCCTTCCTGATACCGATATTCTTCCTACTTAGTATAGGAATGGCGATCATCTATAACCTCGGAACAAATGTGTTCAAGGGCGAGATATCATATATCACCCAGGCTCTTGCAGCAGTGCTTCAGCTTGCGGTAACAATGGACTACTCAATCTTCCTGTGGCACAGCTACACGGATGAGAAGAAAAAGTTTTCCGACAAGAATGAAGCTATGGCAGAAGCCATTAATAAGACGCTTTCTTCGGTTGTAGGAAGCTCTATCACAACAGTTGCAGGCTTCGTTGCTCTCTGCTTCATGAGCTTCACTTTAGGACTTGACCTTGGTGTCGTAATGGCAAAGGGCGTAGTTATCGGCGTTATAAGTTGTGTAACAATACTTCCTTCACTGATACTTATCTTTGACAAGGCAATATCAAAGACCTCGCACAAGCCGCTTATTCCAAAGCTTGATAAGCTTTGCGAGTTTGTTGTAAAGAGATCATGGATATTCCTGATAGTATTTGTTCTTGGACTTGCACCTGCATTTTATGGATATAAAAATACAAAGGTTTATTACAATCTTGATACCTCACTTCCTAAGAGACTTGACAGTATCGTAGCAAATAACAAGCTTCAGGAAAAATTCAATATGAATTCAACTCACATGCTTCTGCTTGACGGAAAGCTTGGTGCGAAGAAGGTAAATAAGATCATAGAAGAGATCGAAGAGCTTGATGGTATCAAGGCTGTTCTCGGAATGGAATCGGTACTCGGACCTATGATCCCTGAGGAATTGCTTCCTGAGAGGATCGAGAAGATATTTAACAACGGTGAGTATGAGATGCTCCTGGTAATGTCTGAGTACAAGGTTGCATCAGATGAAGTAAATAAACAGTGTGATGAGATAAATACCATCATCAAGAAATATGATGACAAGGGCATGCTTATAGGTGAGGCACCTTGTACCAAGGATCTTATAGAGATCACAGATGAGGATTTCAATAAGGTAAATGCAGTTTCAATCGGACTTGTAGCTATCATCATACTTCTGGTATTTAAATCAATATCAGTTCCGGCAGTACTTGTATGTGTTATCGAGTTTGCGATATTCATAAATCTAGGTATTCCATATTATACAAATACAGTGCTTCCTTTCGTAGCATCAATCGTAATCGGAACCATACAGCTTGGTTCTACCGTAGACTACGGAATACTTATGACGAATAAGTTCAAGGAAGCAAGACTTAAGGGTCTTAACGGATGCGATGCAGCAACAGAGGCACTTAAGGGTTCTATCAATTCAGTAATCGTAAGTGCACTTACATTCTTCTCTGCAACATTTGGCGTAGGCCTTTATTCGGAGATAGATATGATCAGTTCACTTTGTGTACTGATGGCCAGAGGCGCGATAATCAGTATGCTGGTTGTTATATTTGTCCTTCCTGCATTTTTAAGATTGTTCAGCAAGCTTATTACCGTTACCTCAATAGGCTTCAGTGGTAAGAAGGAAGAACCGGGAAATGAATTGCCTGATGCTCCAAAAGCAGCATAGGTAGAGAGGAGAGATTAGAATGAGAAAGAGAATCGTTAGTTCAGCACTTTGTGCAGCAATGCTGCTTAGCCTTTGCAGCTGTGGCAACGCTGATAATACAAAGAAGGTTGATGTAACAGAACCTGCGGCAGCAGCTACAGAAGAGATCGAGCTCAGTGAGGGAGGTTCTACAGAGGTTCTTGATGATATATTAGGTGATACTGTTAAAACCTCTGAGGCAGTTGATTCTGACAAGGATGAAACAGTTTATGTAATAGCCGAAGCAGACGGCAGCAAAAAGGATGTAATAGTCAGCGAGTGGCTTAAAAATAAGGACAAGGCTGATGTGATCGAGGATGTCAGTGATCTTACTGATATCGAAAATGTTAAAGGCGATGAGACCTTTACAGTTGATGGTAATAAGGTAAGCTGGCAGGCAAACGGAAAGCCTATCTATTATCAGGGAAAAACTGATAAGGAAGTACCGGTTGAGCTGAAGGTTACATATTATCTCGATGGTAAGGAGGTTACTCCTAAGGAGATAGCCGGCAAGAGCGGCAGCGTTAAGATCAGATTTGATTATATCAATAAGTCCAAGAAGGATGACATTTATACACCATTTATCATGGCAACAGGCTTCTTCCTTGACAATACGAAGTTCAGCAATGTTAAGGTTGAAAATGGTAAGTATGTTTCAGATGGAAACAAGAGCGTTATCATAGGCTTCGGTATTCCGGGACTTAAGGACAGCCTTAAGGTTGATGCTGATAAGTACAATGTAACAATTCCTGATTATTTCGAGGTTACAGCTGATACAACAGACTTCAAGCTTGACATGACACTTACTATCGCAGCTACAGGTCTTGTAGGAGAGAATATCAATGAGATTGATTTCTCTACACTTGCAGAGCAGGTAAATGGTTTACTTACAGAGTATCAGAACGGCGTAAACAGTCTTGTTGAAGGTATCACAAGCTACACAGCAGGCGTTTCACAGATTTCAGGCGGAGCAGGAGAGCTTGCAAATGGTTCCCTTCAGTTAAAGGAAGGTCTTGACCAGATCTACGCAGGCGGCATCACACTTTCAAATGCTCTTGAAAGTGCAAATATCGGTGCAGGCCAGCTCAAAAATGCATTTGAAGGAGAGAACGGTGTTCTTGCCGGTTCCGGAAAGCTTGCAGGCGGACTTGCAACACTTAATGAATCTGTAAAGGATCTCTCACTTCCAGAGATTCCTTCAGCAGCAGATCTAAAATTTACAGAGGAACAGCAGAAGGCAGCTGAAGAAGCTATCTCGAAGGCAGCACAGGCTATCCTTGAGGATGAGGGAGTTGTCATCGATTTGTCAGAGCTTGAGGCATTTGAAGCTATGACTGAAGAAGAGCAGACTGCAGCCATCATCAAGAAGGCAGCTGAGGCAGCAAAGGATGATCCAAACGTACAGAAGATCATTACATCTGAAGAGGTTCAGGGACTTATCGAATCAACAGTTAACGGCATCATCGAGCAGAAGACTGATGAATATATGGCTTCTGATGAAGGAAAGGCTAAGATCGCAGAAGCACTTGGTCAGTATAAGGATAAAACTGTAGCAAGCATCCTCGGTTCGGCAGATGCTCCTTCAGATCTTGCTATGGCAGCTATCGGAGGACTTCAGTATCAGTATGCGCAGCAGGGCGTTCAGCTTTCAGCAGCAGATGCTTATGCAGCACTTCTTAGTGGAGTAAATGATAAGCTCAGCAGTGAGGAAAGCATCGCAGAGACTAAGGCAATGCTTATACCTGCAGTAAGAGCAAAGGTTAAGGAAACTATCAAGGCAGGCTACGCTGAGCAGATCAAGACTCAGGTTACAGAAGGCTACAGACAGCTGATCGGAAATGCATTTGCGGCAGGTTACGGAAATGCATATAAGGAACTCGGAACAAAGATGATGGACGTTGCAGGCAAGATGGAATATATCATCAAGGTATATGCAAATCAGGGCGTAATGTTCGGACTTGATCAGGCACTTACAATGGTTAAATCAACAATGTCAGATTATGCACCTCAGATCGAGAAGCTTAAGGGTGGTGTTTCACAGCTTGCAGACGGTTCTAAGCAGCTTGATGAAGGTCTCAACAAGCTTTATAAGGGAAATGCAGATCTTTCAAACGGACTTGAGAGAATATATGCTTCAGTTCCAACACTTACTACAGGACTTGGAACAGCAGCAGCCGGAGCAGGACAGTTAAGTACAGGCGCAGACAAGTTAAAGACAGGTGCTGCAGAGCTTGACAGCCACAGCCAGGAGCTTGTAAATGGCGGAAAGAAGCTTAAGGATGCTACAGATCAGATAGTAGTTAAATTCACAGATGCTGAAAACACCTTAGGTGAGATTGCAGAAAATGCAACAGAGATCATCGAGGCCGGCAAGGCTTATAATAACTTTGCAGGACTTTCAGATGATATGAAGGGTAATGTGAAGTTCATTATCAAGACTGCCGAAGTTTCAGCTGAATAATTTAATCATCATTCATCAACATATAAACGCAGTAATGCATAGAGGCGCCCGCTCGGTTGTAGAGAAATACAGCTGGAGGGGCGCCTCTTGCATTTTTTATTCAATTCAAAAACAGCCATACACCCGTTAGAAGTAGAAAAATACAGTCTGACAGGCGTTTGGCTGTTTTTTGCTTAGTTGAATCCCACAAGCTTCTGTGAGATCGTATATCCTGTTTTGATGATGAACATACCCGGTTTAGACTTCATCTGCATAGCCTTGCCGAGGAAATGTCTGTAAACGTATTTGTACTGTGAGGAGTGCTCCTTCAGGAAGCTCCAGAGCTTATCACGTTCTGCCAGAGATTCAGGTGTACCGATCTTGATGAGAAATGCTGTGGAAATCGTCATCATCATGGCAAGATACTGACTCATGTATCTGCGGAGCATGCCGTTTTCTACATTTCTCAGATTGTGATCTTCGATCATGAGCTTTGTGACAAGCACCTGCTGATCGATCCTGCTCATCATAACCTTTTCATTTACGGACTGGTCGCTGCGGCCTATCACATAATGATAAAGGTCAACATCAAGATAGTATATCTTCCTTACAAACGGAAGTGGATGGTAAACGTAGATATTGTCTACGTAGAATGTATGCTTAGGCATCTCAATGCCGCTCTTGCGAAGAAGAGTGGTTCTGTAGATTACGGAATGCATAAGAATATTCTGCCATGGCATGAATCTGCCAAGCTTGTTCCAGTTAAATGGTGTACGTACAGGCATTACATTTCTGTAATTGATCCTTTTCTTATGCTTCTTGCCGGCTTTCTCATATACGTAATCCGAAATGATCATGTCAAAGTTGTTGTCCATGGAATCATTTTCGGCAAGGAAATTCATGACTGCTGCAAGAGCGCGGCGGTTAAGCCAGTCATCACTGTCCAGAACCTTATAGTATTTACCGCTGGCATTTGCAAGTCCTGTCATAACGGCGTCTCCGTGACCACCGTTTTCTTTATGGATAACCTTGATGATATCAGGGTATTTTGCTGCATAGGCATCAGCCATCTCAGGAGTTTTATCGGTTGAACCGTCGTCAACTATAAGTACTTCGATGCGGTTGTCTCCGATCAGCGTAGACTTAAGAGCACGCTGGAGATAGCTTTCCGAATTGTAGCAGGGAATCGCTATTGTTAAAAGCTTATTATTACCTTTCATCTGATCCTTTCTTCCTTAGACCCCGGACCTTCCGGGAGGAGTAATGTACAAATATTACGGTCAAAAATATTATTTCTTATCTTTTGTACCGGACCGGTCTGTTCATGCGGCTGCATCATTACTTTCTATCTTCGTTACAGGAGTACATACAGTCTTTCTGCTTCTGATATCCTCAGGAAGGTAGAGCGGAATGTAGAAGAGACCTGCCATTATAAAGGCACCGATAACATCAATTATCGAATGCTGCTTAAGAAATACAGTTGCTGCGATGATCAGTACGGATAAGATGATCGTAAAGATCGTTATGAGTCTGTGCTTTTTCGGCAAATTCGATTTTAATATAGCAGTTTCAACACAGAGAGTGTTGTAAACATGAATACTTGGAAATACATTTGTAGGTGTATCTATTTTGTAAAGGTACTTAACTATCCTTGCACAGAAGTTGTCTCTTGTAATTTCTACCGGACGAAGGGCGAGTGCATTTGGCCAGAAGTAGCAGATGATGATAAATGCAGTCATGCCCAGTGCCAGAAACCATGCAAGCTTTTTAAAACCTTCAAAATCAAAGAAAATAAAGAGTCCTACTGAAATGAAGATGAAAGCAAACCACAGATAATATGGTATAATGAAAAACTCGCAGAAAGGAATGTGGTCATCAACAGAGCTGTGGATATAGTTAAAGTCAACGTCATTTCGCTTCTCAAGCATAAAGAAGCTTATGAAATACGCCGGAATATATAATAACCATAGAAAATATTTATATTTTTGAAATTTGCTTTTCTCTGACATTTTCCTGTCCTTTTTTGTTTTCTACCAAACTATAAAGCTGTTATAAGCCGGCAGCATTTTTCACCGGCAGAATGTGAACTGTTATCTAAGCATAAGTAAGTACACTTCAGTGCATATATGTTACACTCAGACACACTATATTAGTTTATGATAAAAAAACGATAATGTCAAAGCTAAGTTGTAAATAATAAGTAAATTATAAGATATTTTATACAAAGTTTTAAGAATGTATGTTTTTCACGTCTTTTATAGAACAAAAAATTGTGATATACTGTTAGCTATGTATTACATTATGAATGATCTGCACATATACTCTTAAAGAGCTTATTCTCACGGCAGTGTTTTGTGCATATAGATTTTTATGTGATAACTATGGGTTTTTTGTTTAATGATATGGAGAGATAAGGGGTGCTTATATGAGTGAACTGTATGAAAACAGAGAATTGTCATGGCTTAGATTTAATGAGAGAGTTTTAGAGGAGGCCGAGGACAGCCGTTCGCCTCTCTGCGAAAGGCTCAGCTTTGTGTCCATTTTCCAGACAAATCTGGATGAGTTTTTTATGGTCAGAGTCGGTTCTCTTCATGACCAGATGCTGCTTGAGGATAATCCGAGAGAGAATAAGACTAATATGACTGCAGAGGAGCAGATAGATGCGATAGCTGACAGAGTAAAGGTTCTGTCGGCAAGGCATGATCTGGCTTACAGGGAGCTTATGGCTGAGCTTGAGAAGCAGGGTATCAGGATAATCAACTTTGCAAAGCTTGATGATAAGGAAGCAGAATATCTTAAGGGATATTTTGACCGTGAGATCCTCCCGCTTCTTTCACCGATGACCGTTTCGAAGAAGCAGCCATTTCCATTTATAAAAAATAATGAGATATATGCAGTATCGGTTCTTGCTAACAAGAACAATAAAGAGCGTATAGGCATCATCCCATGCAATGACGGTATGTTCAGAAGACTTATTGAGATACCGGGAAGCAAGGGATATTATATGCTTGCGGAGGAACTTATACTTCACTGCCTTCCGGAGGTATTTACAGGATATACGGTTGTCAGCAAATCTCTTGTAAGGATCACGAGAAATGCAGACATTGATGCGGATAAGGTTTATGATGAGGAACTGAATTACCGCGACCATATGGCAGAAGTAATAAAGCAGAGACGTAAGCTCTGCCCTGTTCGTATGGAATATACAAGAGATATGGACAAAAAGGTGCTCAGCAGGATCAGAGAGCATTTAAACATAAGTGAGAATATGATGTTCAAGAAGGGCGCACCGCTTGATATGTCATTTGTCTTTGATATTCAGGATGCACTGCGTCACAAACCGGAGCTTTTCTTCGAGAAGAGGATACCGCAGAAGTCAGTGATGTTCGACGAGACAAAGCCGCTGCTCCCTCAGATAGAGGAGAGCGATAAGCTGCTGTCATATCCGTATGAAAGCATCAGACCTTTCCTTAACATGTTGACAGAGGCAGCAAATGATCCAAATGTAGTATCCATAAAAATGACTCTCTACAGACTTGCCAAGCACAGCAAGGTCGTTGAGGCGCTTGTTGAAGCAGCTGAAAATGGCAAGCAGGTAGATGTTTTGGTAGAGCTTAAGGCAAGATTCGACGAGGAAAATAATATCGAGTGGTCAAGAATGCTTGAGAAGGCAGGCTGCCACGTTATTTACGGACTCGAGGGCATTAAGGTGCATTCAAAGCTCTGTCTCATCACTCTCAGGAAGGATGACGGAGTTAAATATATAACCCAGATAGGTACCGGAAACTATAATGAGAAGACATCAAGGCTTTATACCGACATTTCACTTCTTACCGCAAATGAGAAGATCGGTGCCGAGGCTGCGAAGATATTCCAGAAGCTTTCGCTGAATCAGGTAATTAAGGAGACAGATATTCTGATGGTTGCTCCAAAATGCCTGCAGAACAAGGTTATCGACAGGATCGACAGAGAGATCCAGATAGCAAAGGACGGCGGCGATGGATATCTGGGCATCAAGATCAATTCGCTTACGGATAAGAAGATAATTGATAAGCTGATTGAGGCGTCTATGGCCGGCGTAAAGATTGAAATGGTGATAAGAGGTATATGCTGCCTCAGATCACAGATTCCGGGCAAGACGGATAATATAAAGATAACCAGCGTTGTAGGAAGATTCCTTGAGCATTCGAGGATTTATATCTTCGGCAGGGGCGAGAGAGAGGAAATCTATATCGCATCAGCTGATTATATGACAAGAAACACAGTAAGACGTGTCGAGGTTGCTGCGCCTATACTTGAAGAAGGGCTGAAGAAGCGTGTAAGAGACATATTTAACATGATGCTCAGCGATAATTACAAGGCAAGAATACAGCAGCCGGACGGAAGCTATGTAAGGGTTCCGGCAGGCGACACTATCATAAATTCACAGGAAAGATTGTACGAGATAGCTTATGAAGAAGCGGCAGGAAGCGCAACAGCCGGAAAAGAATAAGAAAACTGAAGAAAACAGTACGGAAATTCTGAACGAGATAGCTGATCCGTCAGGTATGGATCTGGACGAGGATTTCGACATCAAAAAGGGCAAGGAGAAGAGGAAGAAAAAGAAGCACCGATTCTACAGAGTCAGTATCAAGACATTTATCTTCATCAGTACCATTATAGTCCTTGTGGTGTGTATGGGACTTTTCAGCATCGGTATAGTAAGATCTCTGAAGAAATCCGAGGTAAAGGATCTTCAGCAGGATATTTATATCAATGCCTGCTCGCTGGCTGACCAGATCGGACGCGAGAACAAGCTTTCTTCATTTGAAGATAGCAGTGTAGGAAGCGATATAGATGTATTTGCGCAGTCTCAGAAGGGACGTATCCTCGTAATTGGAAGTGATTACAGGATCGTTAAGGATTCCTACAACTTTAAGGATGGTTCATATATCATAAGCCGTGATGTTTTTGATGTTATGAAGGGTTCAATCGATGAGGTCAACCGTATCGTTGACGGATATGTAGAGGTAATACTTCCTCTCAGATTCTCCGGAAGGATAGTGGGAGTCCTAATCTCGACCGGAAGTATAACTCAGATAAATATTGAGAACAAAAAGCTTTATACGAGAAGTCTTTTCGTAGTTATAGCAGTTATAGCTCTGGGAGTTGTATCTCTTATGCTTGTGGCCGGTTTTTCGGTTAAGGAGCTTAACAGGATCAACAAGCAGATCTACGAGATATCTGAAGGAGATTTCCAGAACAGGCTTAAGGTCAGAGGCTTTAAGGAAACCAGATATCTGGCAGAGAACTATAATGCCGTGCTGCAGAAGCTTGATTCTATAGACGGTACGCGTCAGGAATTCGTGTCAAATGTCTCACACGAGCTGAAAACGCCGATCACCTCGATGAAGGTGCTTGCGGAATCAATACAGCAGAATGACAGTGATGATATCGGTATGTACCGTGAATTCATGTCGGACATTGTTGAGGAGCTTGACAGAGAGACCAAGATGATAAATGACCTTCTGACTCTCGTTAAGACTGACAGGCAGAATGCAGTCATGAATTACGAAGAGAAGAGTATAAATGAGCTTCTTGAGGTGATCATCAAGAGAGTTACTCCGATAGCCGACAAGAGAGGCATTAAGCTGATCTACGAGAGCTACCGCGATGTAACAGCTGATGTGGATGAGGTTAAGCTTTCGCTTGCTTTATCCAATCTTATAGAAAATGCTGTAAAATATAATGTCGATAATGGCTGGGTTAAGATTTCCCTTAATGCAGACGTAAAATCCTTCTATATCAAGGTTGCCGATTCCGGTGTAGGTATTCCGGATGATGCAAAGGATAAGGTTTTCGATAGATTTTACAGAGTTGATAAGGCAAGAAGCAGGGATACCGGAGGAACCGGCCTTGGACTTGCCATAGCAAGAAATGCCATCATTTCCCATGATGGTACCATAAGACTTTACAGTGAACAGGGAAAAGGAACAACATTTACGGTCAGAATACCGATAAAGCACGAGGTTGAGGAAGAGGAAGAGTGATGAAGAAGAAAAAATGGTCACGCATAGCTGCTGTCGGAGCAGTCCTTTTCATACTTGCCTTCGGGGCTGCATGCGGTGATGACAAAAAAAATACTGAGAAAAATGATATTTCAGATATTTCAAGAGATAACATAGTGACCTTATATCATTCTGATGGACGTGAGATAGTTAAGGGTGATGATTATCTTCTGAAGCAGCCGGATTCCTTCAACGCATCGGTTGAGGAGATCGTAAACGCTCTGAAGACGGATGAAAGCTTCCGAATTCTCAGCTTTGAGCCGGACGAATACAGCAATATAACGCTTGTTATAACTGATGTGACGGAGCACAATGCCGAGGAGACGCTTCTTGAGGAGGCAGCTCTGGTAAATACATTTTCCCAGATAAATGGAATGGCCAGGATGACCATCATCATTCAGAAGGAAAATGGTGAAGAGAAGGAGAAAAATGTATTCACTAAGGATTCATTTTTGTATTATGATTCAGCTGATGAATATATGAATGAATCTGAGCTGACATTTTATATTCCGAATGAATCCGGGAAAAAGCTTAAGCGTGTGATAAGCAAGGTTACGCTGGAAAACGGAGATTCTCCGGAGATGGCGATGCTTAAATATCTGAGAGATGAAGGTGTTTTCTCTGATGATACAGAGATAATCAGTGTATTTACCAGAGGCGGAGTATGTTACATTAACTTCTCAAATGATATTCAGAAGGAAGGAAAATACTCGGACGAGCTGGTTTTATACTCGATAGTTGACAGCCTGACAAATACGAAGGGTATTAATTATGTCAGGATTTATATTGACGGAGATGAGTCGGGCGTATTCAGGGGAAGCCTGGATATATCCGGAATGCTTATCTTTGAAGGAGGATTAATAGAATAATTTGAAAAGACCGTTATGCATTGCAGGAGTCATGTTTGCGCTTGGAGAGGCTGTTTGCAGATTCTGCTTGTTTACGGACCATAAAGAAATGGCGATGACTATTGTTGTATCCATTTTAGTTATGATATTACTGATTCCGGGAGTGGTTCTGCGTGGCAGAGCCACTTTTTTTCGTACTAAAAAGATAAATGTAAGGCAGGTTCTTATAATTGAGATAATCTTCATCACCGGAATGCTGTGGGCGTACATATATTACGGAAATATAAGGATACTGCCGGCCGGCACAAGGATAGAAGGTGAATTTGTGCTGCTTGAGAAATCTGAATCTGAGCAGGGATATAGCTGTATCTTTGAAGGAGACGGAGTAAAAGTCTACAGCTTCGTGGAGGTGGATGCTTTTGGAAGGGATGCTTCGAGTGATTCTTCAGAGGGGGCATCAAAGAGTGTGGCTGTGGGGGATGCTTTGAGTGCGGCGGCTGGAGCTTCTTCGGATGAAGAGTTTTTAAGAGTCGGAAGAGGATACAGGATCACGGCGAAGGTTTCAGAAGCATCATCTGCTTCAAATCCGGGACAGTTCGACATGAAGCGCTATCTTTCCGGAAAGGGCGTCGTAAACTGTATAAAGCTTGAGAGAATAGAGAGATTTCCAGAAAGAGACAGTCTGATAAGAAGCTTTCTCAGTGACAGAAGAACTTCTCTTGCAGATTCGCTCGACAGACTGCTTCAGCCTAAATATGCAGGAATACTAAAGGCGATGCTTCTTGGAGACAAGACAGACCTTGATGCAAGGATCAGAAAAATGTATCAGAAAAACGGCATCGCACATCTTCTCGCAATATCAGCTCTGCACGTAGCGCTAATTGCTTCATTTTGTAAGGCTTTGCTCAGACTTGCGGGGTTTGGAAGGAAGAAGAGAGCAGTGCTGACGATAGCATTTCTCTGCTTGTATGGTATAATGACAGGCTTTTCGGAGGCAACGCAGAGGGCGTTCATCATTTTATCGGTAAGCTGTATGGCGGAGGCTTTGGGGAGAACGGCAGATAAGCCGACTGCGCTGTCATTTTCTTTTCTTGTCATGATGATAATTCAGCCGCAGGTGATAATAAGCAGCGGCTTCCGGATGAGTTATGCAGCGGCGCTTGGCGTGACTTTTGCGGACAGTATCTACCGCAGCATCTACGGAGACGAGCGCTTTACCGATATGAACAGAAGATACAGAAAAAGGTTCAAATTGCTTGTCCGGGGAACAGTTGGTTCGGTTACGATAAATGCCTGTATGCTCCCCGTGCTTCTTGATACTTACTGTGAAATACCGCTTTACAGTCTTTTGATAAATGCTCTTGTTATACCAATGCTTACGATTGTGGTTGCCGGCGGTTTTATAGCTTCGATTATCGGGCTGATACCCGGATGCATTTATATCGCAAAGGCTGTCCTGCTCCCTGCGAAAATGATTCTTTGGTTTTATGAAAAGCTCTGCAGCGTCATGCTGAAGCTTCCGGCAGCACTGCTTAATCCGGGTCATCCGGAAATGTATGCCGTGATAGTTTACATAATCCTGATGATATTGCTTTTTGTTTACATAATATTTTCTTCTTCATCTGCTCGAAATGATACCGCAGGAGTACTGAGAAAGCTGTTGAAGAAAGAGAATAGAAGGTTGAGGAAGAAAGAGGATAGGCGGTTGAAGAGGAAAGAGAAGGAAAGGCTGACAAAGACAGTGGAGAGGCATCTGAAGAAGAGTATGAAGGTGAATAGACTTCATAGTTTGGGGGAAGATGGTATCAGAAGATATATTGAGAGAAGGTATGCGGCGATATATTTTACAGGATGTTTTATCCTTGCGGCAGGGCTTTTATGTTTTTCATTTTTCAGTAATAGACACACGAACTTCGCTGCATTTCTGGATGTGGGGCAGGGAAATTCCATACTCATACATACTTCGGATGGCGTAAATATCATTTATGACGGAGGAAGCAGCAGTAACAAAAAGTCCGGGGAGAATATAATTCTGCCGGCGCTTAAGTATTATGGAATGTCACACATTGATCTTGTGATGCTTTCTCACGGAGACATAGATCACGTCAACGGGCTGGTTTACCTTTTTGAAGAGGCAGAGCTTGAAGGACTTAAGCTTGACAGGCTTTGCATTGCAGAAGGGGCGGTAATGACAAAGGAACTGCAGAAGCTTCTTTCTGCTGCTGATGCTATAGGCTGCGAAGTTATTTATGGCTATGCAGGAATGGGCTTTGCGGCAGGAAATGCTGAAATAAAAGTTCTGTATCCTGAGAAAACGCAGAAAACAGCAGGTGGTTTTGGAGAAGACGGAAAGGCATTTGGAAGCGAAAAATTGTCAGAAGGTGTAGAGAGCCTGCAAGGAGGAGAGACTAACGAAAAGTCTCTTGTGGTCAGGGTTGATTTTTCAGGAACATCGATACTTCTTACGGGTGATATTGGTTTTGAAACTGAAGAAAGAATATTGCAGAATATGGAAACTAAAGAGCTTACTGGACAAAAAACTCTTAAAACTGATATTTTGCAGTGTCCGCACCATGGTTCTGCATATTCCTCATCGGAAGAATTCATTGCTGCAGTTAGTCCTAGAATGGTTGTTATATCATGCGGAAAGCATAACCGTTACGGCCATCCTGCAATGTCCACATTGGAACGTCTTGATACAGCAGGATGCGATGTTTTTCGCACGGATCACAGCGGATGTATAACGATAAATATTAAACGTGGGAATTTGAATGTAAGTGAATATACAGAGTAGTAAAGCTTTCGCCGGAAAAGGGCATCTTCGGATCAATGTCATCTTAACTTAATGACATTGATCTTCGGATGCTCTTTTTTGTATGAAAAACTGTCCCGATACTTGAAGAAATATGATATAGTATTTTTGTTGGGTAAAGTTTTTAACTTTTTAATATAATTTACGATTGAATGTTCGGGTGAGAGAAGTATATCAATATACAGAAATTATAGAGAGGATGTAACGGGTATTCATAATGTGGTTTAAGATGCATCCATGGGTATTTCCCATAATTATAGGCGGTATCGGTATTTTATATTTGATAATAAATATCGGAGCAATCATCGAGACAAAAAAGAATCAGGCAAAAGGGTCTGATCATCATATTTCGGGCATTCCGTTTTTAGGCGGAATACATTTACTTATCGCAGGACTCATCAGCCCTATCAAATGGCTGGCACTGTTTTGTGTTTTGGATTACACATTGTGGAGTTTTCTCTATTCTGTATTTATAGGAGATCGCTTTAAGAAAAATGATGAGCAGTCAGGAAAACACGCGAAGAATCTGACGCAAGTAGAATATGATACTCTTGAGGGAGAAAATCAGTGCGCGACTGACGTAGAGAAGGGCAGAATGGAAATAAGAACTGTAAAATCATCTGCCGTGAATATCAGTGACATACTCGTATTTTTAATGTTACTTATACTTTCTGTTGTCGGCTTTATAGGCAGGAATGTTATTTTGGGATATCTGGCGGGAGTGCCTGCTGCATTGCTATTTCCGTTTCTTACGTTAAAACGCCCTTTTTTTATGGCAGATGTCCGGGGGATACTATTCAGGAAATCAACGGGTTTTGGATATGGAGAAGCAAGATTTCTTGAATGGGAACAGGTAGAGGCAATCATCTCGGACAATCAGATTTTAAGTATAGATGAAAGGCTTGACGGCATATCGGAAAACAAATTAAATGCGGATGCGCTATCTGGATTGAGTGCTTTTGAAGGGTATACTGAGGAAGAATGCGAGGACCAGGCAGAGTGGATAGCAAATGGATTTTACATAGTGATTAAACCGCCGGAGAAAGGTAAATCGGAACTGCTTGAACTTGGATCGTTTTTTCGTCAGAAAGATTTCTTGAAAAAACTGGAAAGCTTAAAAACACTATGGTTATATCATTTTAAAATCAAGCCTGATAGAAAAATCTGACTGATGATAAGGAAAATCGAAAAATGAAATTTGGAAATGGCTATCTTTTGAAATGCTTATATAAATCGGAATAAAATGACCTAAGAAATCATAGGAATAGATGATAGTTCTATTAGATGTTAAAGAGGCAGATAGAATGAAACATGTGCATGATTATGAAATAAGACATAATGCGCTCAGCGCAGAAGAGTTCAAGCTTTTGTGGGAATCGGTAATAGGACAGCCGTTAACCATAGAGCAGGCAAGACTTGCAATTGAGAATACTCTTTTTAGTGTTTCTATGTATGATGGAGACACTATTATTGCTATGGCAAGAGTAATAGAGGATAATGGTTTATGTTACTACATAAAGGATGTGATGGTCAGACTGGAGTATCGGGGAAAAGAGTTAGGCAGGCGTCTTATCGATGAACTAAATTCGAAAAGTTCAGAAATGAGTATTATAATAGATGATCAGTATAGACACAAATCACGTTATGAAGAATTTTTCGATGCATTTTGTAAAAAATTAGAGAAGCGTTTTAATGATATCCCTGTTTTTGATGCGGCAATGCAATTTTATAAGATGTATCATTTAATAAAGTATTCAAGCAATCACAATAGCGTGGTATGTGGTCCTAATGTATATGATGAAGCATATCTTTACCTTAACGGAATACGTCTTGAAGAGGTGGTTCGTAAACTTGTAAAAGACAACGGCATAAAATATCTGCCTGCTGCTTTAGTTTACCTAAAGAAAGCTTTTTTTAGATTCATACTCATCAATGAGAACGGTGAGTTTTATCTTGATGACGGAACATACCTCGGCACAGTGTATAAAAAGATAGTTGAGAGTATTCTCAGTGGTGAAAAAGAGGTTGTTCCGATACGAAACGAGCGTGTATTTACCAGTCTTGAAAGACACGGTTGGAATCCTGATAAGATCATTGATACTGCGCCTATTGAAGATAAATACAGGGAGCTTGGATTTTCGGTTTTCCCTGCAGCAAAGAAATTCTTTGAGGTGATCCCTACCGGTAAATATAGGATCTGGCTCTCTAATTCTGATGATGATTGCTATATAGGATTTTACCCTAATAAAAGAATGAAAGATCCGAAAGAAATCCAAAATGAAATAGGTGAGGATCTGATAGACGAGAATCTGCTGACTATTGCTTCAAAAAGAGATGCAAACTTCTTCATAAGCGAGAGTGGTAAATTTTACGCACAGTATGATTTCACCAGAGAAATGTTCTATGTGACGGATGATCTGTATTTATTTATATACTACCTGCTGATAAATCGAAACGGTTTTTGAAACCATCAAAAGGGCAAAGATAAAAAACAAGTATTCTGATGAAACTATCATAGAACAGACTTCTGAACTTGTTGAAAGAGTAAAAACACAGAAACTGCTATAAGACAAGGTTGCCATATTTGCGGTACAAACGAAGAGCCAGATGGAGGTAATGAAGTATGTATTCTCTTTTGCTTGCATTAATATATCTGATATTTGTTAGTCTTGGGCTACCGGATTCCCTTCTGGGATCAGGTTGGCCTACGATGCAGGCGGCGTTTGGAGTTCCATCTTCGTATGCCGGTTATGTTTCGATGGCAATTTCATTTATGACGATAATATCGGCGCTGATCAGCCCAAGGATGATCAGAAGATTTCATACAAAGTGGATCGTGATCGTATCCATCCTGCTGACAGTGTTTGGGCTTCTTGGCTTTTCATTCTCGACATCATATGCGATGCTTTTTGTGTTTGTTATACCCTACGGTCTTGGAGCCGGTGCGATAGATGCTTCCGTGAATCATTATGTAGCGAACAACTACTCCGGTTCGGTAATGAATTTCCTTCACTGTTTCTATGGAGTTGGTGCGGTTATCAGCCCGAATATCATGGCATTGGCACTAAGAAAGGCAAGGTGGAATGAGGGATACAGATGGACGGCTTATATCCAGATGACCATTCTGCTTGTATGTATATTGTCTCTGCCACTTTGGAAAAAGAATGAAAGCAGTACAGAAACTGAGGAGGCAGGAGCCGGTATCAGAGAAGCACTTAAGGTTCCCGGAGTTATACTGACTCTGATCGCGTTCTTTGCGTATTGCTCCGGAGAGGCGACATGTTTTCTGTGGACTTCCAGTTATTTTGCCGGCGTAAAAGAAGGGCTTTCTGATGGTTTGATCGCATCGTTCGGATCGTTGATATTCGGCGGACTGATGCTCGGCAGACTTTGCTAATGTGCGATAAAGAAGTAATAGAAGTGTAAAAAATTTTGCCGTTCCTATCCGGCACTTAGGGCTGTGTCGGATAGGTCAGGCGTTAGGCTTCCGGCAAGTCTATCTTGCCGACAAAGCT
>Ga0256404_1001551_pt1 | contig 54799 bp, 51 predicted proteins | sample RumenRJG_01DNA_FD_185990 | JGI IMG/M metagenome (GOLD analysis project Ga0256404, IMG submission 185990) | Bovine rumen microbial communities from Lethbridge, Alberta, Canada - RJG_01 | ecosystem: Host-associated > Mammals > Digestive system > Stomach > Rumen | place: Canada: Alberta | collected... | reverse complement strand
CGTAGGGGAATAGGGGGAAAATGTCAGCTTTTGTACCAGTTTTTTCTGTCCCCCTGTTGCCCCGAAGTTTCCCCCTCGTTAAACTGACAGCGTGACGGCACAAGCCATCAGCGTAGTGCCTTTTCAATACGAAACGCCCTGCAAGAGAGGGCGTTCCCTTGTAACATTGACAGAAATGTCGCCCTGACGGCGCGCGCCGTCAGCGTAGTGTCTTTTCAATACGAAACGCCCTGCAATGAGGGCGTTTCCTTGCAGCATCAGCTGCAGCAGCCTGTTCTCTTTACGAATGAGTTACAGTCGGTACACTCAGGAACTGTCGGATCATCCTCGTGAGTTCCGACAGAAATGCTGTCAAGGCTGCAATAGTTCTCGGTCACCATGTTATGCTGACACTGCGATACGCTGCATCTGATACAATTGTTTTTCTTCTTGCTATCCATTTCAGAATCGCTCCTTAATATATATTAAGTTCCGTTCGGGAACTGTTTTTATCTTTACCGTTTTCTGTCCGTTTATACATCTGTATCTGTATTGTTACCATTTTTTAATTGACCTGTTTAGTTTTTAATAGTATAATAGTATATGATATGACATTTTTATACATTTTTCAGGATGGGTATTACTATTATGTTTAAACGATTCGCTGAATTTTTTATTGCTGTTCTGACTGCTTCTGCCTGTATAGCCTCTGCTTCATGCAGCAGTAACGTCCCTCATAACAGCAGCACTTCGCTCAATGGTCTGAATGTTTCGGGAACTGAGGACACCGGTGCTGTCGGCGTCGATCACTTCTATGCCGAAACGACTTCCGCCGTGACTACCACTCCACCGGAAACTACCACTTCCACTACAACCGCTGTCGCAACTACCGCTCCCCAGTTCATCAAGGGCGATATATGCGATGTCAACGGTAAAAAGCTTCTCTCGACCGATCTTAACTCCGGCGTTCGGATATACGATCAGAATTACAGGATCTCTTTCGCAAACATCCTCGATGCCACTACATCAGACGGCTTCGATGCGGCTCTGAACGATACGCTCTCCGTTCCGAACCCTACCCCCGTGAACGGCAGAACTGACTATGCACAGTCCGTCAGACTTACCCTCAATGCCGACCTCCAGAATGCCATATATCAGTATATGCAGGCAAACAACCTCATCGGATCGGCAGTTGTCATGCGTACCGATGGCTCGGTGCTTTCCGAAGTCTCCTACCCTTCCTATGATCCCGATCTCTACCGCGCTGACCACTCATATGCAAACACGCTTATCCCCGGAACTTTCTTTAACCGCGCATTCCAGAACGCTTCACCGGGTTCATGCTTCAAGATAATTTCCGCAATGGTCGCTGACATGAACGGTATCGAGTCTCTCACAGACGAGGGCAACTGGGTGGATTCCGGCACTGCTATCCACAACTGGGACTGGGATACCGCTCAGTACAGCTACCCGATGCAGCGCGATCTCGTTTCAGCTGTTGCAAAATCAAGCAATGTGTTCTTCGCAAAGGCTTTCCAGATGGTCGGCGCTGAAAACGTCCTCACTCAGCTGCGCGAATACTTCATGTTTGCCAACGATACGCCTATCGAATGCGATTTCGGACCTATCGAGAACAATATCGAGGTCTACTGCAATGATGATCTCCGCAGAAGCGGCTTCGGTCAGGCTCATGTAAGAACTTGTCCGCTGTATCTCGCAGCACTCTGCCGCGAGGCTGTTTACGGCGACATGGTGCGTCCGTTCGTGCTCAGCAGCTGCGTTGATACAAACGACCTCACAACTCCTTCTGCTGAGGGCAGCAAGCCATACGATGTTATCGCATCTGTTCCGGCTGAATACCGCGATTCCCTGCTTGAAGGTATGCTCGGAGTGACCTCGCACCTCGGAATATATATCCCGGAAGGCTACACCCTATATACGAAAACCGGTACTGCTGAGGTCGGCAGCGGCGACTACCTCTACATAACAGGCTGTCTCAAAAACAACGCCGACAATACTGATTCTCAGCCGGTATTCACCGATTATTCCGATTACGGCAATAACGGCTCTTACATAATAGTAATGCAGATACAGAACCCCAAAGAGCATAATTTCGCATACGCAAGCGATTCTGCCGCTTACTACAAGGGTATCATCGACCTTGTCCTGAGCTATTGACATTCCTGCATTTTTCAGTTATAATATTCCTCAGCAAAGACCTTTCATACGATATAACAGTTTCCTTAATTCTAAAGGAGGTTTTGAAATGTCCAAGAATACAGACGAAGAACTCAACAAGCTTTATAAAGAGATAAAAAGCCAGAAGCTTGCGGAATCTGAAAGCGCTCCGCACAAAAGAAGCTCCGGAAGCTCAGGCAGCGAAAGCGGCGACCTGATGCAGTTCTTTATCGGTCTCATCATGCTCGCAGGCGGACTTTATATGGTCCTTCAGAATATAAACGTTACAAGCAGCTGGGGATTTTTCTCCTACCGCATCGGATTCTTTCAGGTGTCAAGCGGTATGGTGCTTCTCCCCTCGATCATCGGCATACTCATGCTGTTCATGATGGAAAAGCGTATATTCGGCTGGATAGTCCTCTCGATAGGTATTGCGATAATCCTTCTTTCTGTTTTCCTTACGACGCATATCTACTGGAAAACTACCAGCGCTTACAACTTCATTATCATGTTCGGTTTTGTCGCTGCCGGCGCAGGTCTTGTTATCAAACAACTCTTCAAACAGCGCTGAAACTCTGAAATAAAAGCGTATCACTCAGGCGATACGCTTTTTTATTTTGCAGCATATCCGTTGCCGGAAGGGCTTTTGGAAAAAATTCATTTTGCCTATTGCAATTTATCGTGCGTTGTGATATAATAAGTTGTAAGCGCGCTTTTTAGTGCGATCGCTATAATTAAATTTTATTTTTACGAAAAGAGGAATTGAAATGCCTGCAAATATTGTAGTAGGAACTCAGTGGGGCGATGAAGGTAAGGGCAAGATCATCGACATCCTCGCTTCACGCGCTGACGTAGTCGTTCGCTCTCAGGGCGGCAACAATGCCGGTCATACCGTTGTAAACAACGGCGAGGTCTATAAACTCCACCTCATTCCTTCCGGTATTCTCTACCCCAACACACTCTGCCTTATCGGCGCAGGTGTAGTTCTCGATCCTAAGGACTTCATCGGTGAACTCGACAGTCTCTCGGCAAGAGGTATCAAGACAGAAGGTCACCTTAAAGTTGATCCGCGCGCTCAGATCGTTATGCCTTGGCATATCGCTCTCGATGGTCTCTCTGAGGCTTTCCGCGGCGGCAAGGACATCGGTACTACAAAACGCGGCATAGGTCCTACATATATGGATAAATACGAAAGATGCGGCATACGTATGTATGATCTCGTTCATCCTGAGGTCCTCGCTGAAAAGATACAGTCCACAGGTAAGCTCAAGAACAAGATCATTACTGAGGTCTACGGCGGCGAAGCCTTCGATCTCGATGCTGTAACAAAGGAATACACAGAATACGGCAAGCGTCTTCTCCCTTACATGGATGATGTTTCCGTTCTTACCTTCGATGCTCACAAGGCTGGCAAAACTATCATGTTCGAGGGCGCTCAGGCTACTCTCCTCGACATTGATTTCGGTACTTACCCTTATGTTACCTCATCACATCCGCTTTCAGCAGGTGTATGCGTTGGTACAGGTGTAGGTCCGAAGGTGATCACAAACATCATCGGCGTTGCTAAGGCTTATACTACCCGCGTAGGCAAAGGTCCTTTCCCGACCGAGCTCGATGACGCAACCGGCGATCAGATCAGAAATGTCGGCGGCGAATTCGGTACTACTACCGGCAGACCAAGAAGAACCGGCTGGTTCGATGCTGTTATCGTGCGCCATTCTGTAAGAGTTAACGGTCTCGACAGCCTCGCTATCAATAAGCTCGATACTCTCGCTAATATCCCTACTCTTAAAATGTGTGTTGCTTACAAGAAGCCAGACGGCACTGTTACCGAAAACTTCCCTGCAACTCTTGAAGAGCTCGACGGATGTACTCCTGTTTATGAGGAATTCCCGGGATTCACTGAGGACATCTCAAAGTGTACTTCATTCGATGCGCTCCCAGAAAACTGCAAGAAGTACATCGAGCGCCTTGAGCAGCTCGTTGGCTGCCCTGTAAGCATGGTAGGTATCGGTCCGGACAGATCCCAGATCCTCGAAAGATGATCCTTCCGCTTCCATACACTTTCAAATGAGGTGATCTCTATGAACGAAGATAATAACTTCGGCGGCAATATCCCGGAAGATATTGATTATTCCGGCGGAGAGCAGAAGCTCGGTGCTCCCACAGGTGTTTCCGCCCCTGTTCTCGACGATATAGATTATGTTGCCCCGTCCGCTAAAAAAGAAGGACCGACAGGTGTAAGCGCTCCTGTTCTCGATGATATGAGCAGCTATATACCTCAGTCCTCGAAGAAAGACGGACCGACAGGTGTAAGTGCTCCTGTTCTTGACGATATGGAAAGCTACACCCCCGACAGCAGTAAAAAAGGCGCTCCCACAGGCGTAAGTGCCCCCGTTCTCGATGATGTTCCGGATAGCTTCGATAAGCCCGCTGCTGATCAGCTTGTACTTTCAGATGAAGACATCGTAAACGGTCTTACTCCCGAACTCAAGGAACGCTTCCTGAATCTCCCTGCCGATAAACAGAAGCAGGTCATAGAAATGAGAAGATCACAGCTCGGAGCTGTTGCTCCGGCTGCTCCGGTCACAGCACCGGTTCTCGATGAGGATAATTACACTCCGCCGCCGAAAAAGGAAGCACCTTCCGAACCGGCTGCTCCGATCTCAGCTCCGGTACTTGACGACGAACCGGAAGCCCCTAAGTACGTCCGCAAATATGCAGATGAGGATACCGAACGCGCTAAGCAGGAAGCAAGAAAATCTGTTTCCGCAGGTCTGACCTCAAATCAGAAGGACTCGAAAAAGAGTCTCGAAATGATGCTCCAGCTTAAAGAGGAACGCCGCGCAGAAGTTGCTGCAAAGGGCTTCAAGGTAACAGTTGTGGTATCGCTTATCGGCATACTCGCTTCTGTATGCTTCTTCCTCCTCTATTCCGGCGAATACTTCGGTCTCGGATATAAGGACGGCATGAGCGGTATCAGCTCAAAGGTAGAATCACTTTCACTCTATCTTGCGATCGGCTCAGGACTTTGCTCACTCGCTCTTTTATCAGGCATAGGCGGTTTCAAATCGCTTGCTTCTGTCGTATACCTGCTGTTCAGCTTCATACAGCTGATACCCGGTGCGCCGATGCTGCTTCAGCATGAAGGCAGCAAGCCTAAAGCAGTCCTGCTTTATACGGTCGCACTGATCGGCTCTATCACGGTACTGGTCGCACTTTCCGCCAGCGAAGCTATCGGACAGTTCTTCAAAAGGGAAAAGAACTAAGCAGCGGCGGGGAGCCCACGCAGGCTTCCACGGCAGCGTGACGCTGCACCCTTCCACGTTGTCGCTCGTGAACTCGCTCACTTTGACGGTAACACTTACACGTACTCGCTCACGTCACTTATCATGAATGGGCTGCAAGGAAGGGCGTTCCCTTAATTATATTATACTATCTAAAGGGAGGCAGATGTCTCCCTTTTTCTGTGGATGACAATATTTTTCTCAATTCCCTATTGCAATTTTTTCCAAGCTGTGATATAATATTAACGATGGGGTTTTGTCCCCGTAAATGAAATTCTCAGGAGGAAATTTTTCTATGTTAACTTCAGCTACCGAAATGCTCCAGAAAGCAAGAGCTGGCAAATATGCAGTTGGTCAGTTCAACATCAACAACCTCGAGTGGACTAAGGCTATCCTTCTTACTGCTCAGGAACTCAATTCACCTGTTATCCTCGGCGTTTCTGAAGGCGCTGGCAAGTACATGACAGGCTTCGAGACTGTTGCTGCTATGGTTGCAGCTATGGACAAGTCTCTCGGAATCACTGTTCCGGTTGCTCTCCACCTCGATCACGGCTCATACGAGGGCTGCTACAAGTGCATCAAGGCTGGCTTCACTTCTATCATGTTCGATGGTTCACACTTCCCGATCGACGAGAACGTTGCTAAGACTACTGAACTCGTAAACGTTGCTCACGGTCTTGGTCTCTCTATCGAGGCTGAGGTAGGCGCTATCGGCGGTGAAGAAGACGGTGTTATCGGTAAGGGCGAATGTGCTGATCCTAACGAGTGCAAGATGATCGCTGATCTCGGCGTTGACTTCCTCGCAGCCGGTATCGGTAACATCCACGGCGTTTACCCTGAAAACTGGGAAGGTCTCAGCTTCGAGACTCTTGAAGCTATCAACAAGACTGTCGGCGAAATGCCTCTCGTTCTCCACGGCGGTACAGGTATCCCTGACGATATGATCACTAAGGCTATCTCCCTCGGCGTTGCTAAGATCAACGTTAATACTGAGTGCCAGCTCGTTTTCGCTGACGCTACAAGAAAGTATATCGAGGCTGGTAAGGATCAGCAGGGTAAGGGCTTCGACCCAAGAAAACTCCTCGCTCCCGGATTCGAGGCTATCAAGGCTAAGGTCAAGGAGAAGATGGAACTCTTCGGAAGCGTTAACAAGGCTTAATCGTTCTATAAATTATGTAAGGGACTGCTTCGGCAGTCCCTTTTTTCATCAGCCTCCGCTGATAGTTCCTGTGATAACAAGTGTGCTTACGCCGGGCTGAACGCTCCATACTCCTGTTGCGGGATCCTGTGAATACTCCGCAGCCGGTACGGTTATCTCGCCTGCGATAGACGTAAACACGCCTGTTGTGTCGTCGTAATTATAGTTTGTGCCCTCTGTCCAGTCAGTGCCGTTGAATCTTGCTGTAAGTCCTGTGAGGACGGGATCAAAGATGTCGCTGAAGATGATGTCGTCACCTGAAACTGCTTCGGCTGCACCTGAATTCTGGATAATGAAGGTGTAGGTCACTGTACCGTTTTCCTCAACAGTTGTCGGACTGAGCGACTTGCTGATAGCAAGAACAGGCTCTGCTGCCGGTGTTGTGACAGCAGACGCAGTAACGTCTGAAATGCCGCTGCCTGAAATAGTCGAAGTAACGGTTATAGAAGCGCCGTCGCCGTAAGGTGCATACTGATTGGTCTTTACCGCATAGACTATCGCTGCATTTCCGCCAGCTGGTATACTGATACCTGTAACTGTAAGCGGAGAAGTCGATGTCACTGTGGGAGCAGGCTGTTCAACACCATTGACATAGTAATTGATGCTGCCGTCAGTGTAGGTCAGCGGAACGACAGTGATCTTCGGGGAAGGTGCCTCGCCGGCAGTATAAGCGCCAAGATCGCTCGTAACTGTGAGGTTTGTGAGATCCTCCGAGCCGCTGTTGACCATATTGATAACGTAAACGTTCTCGCTGTCGGGCGAATAGGTCGGAATGATAGCGTCCTTATATGCCGAGAGTATGCCGATTATCTCGCCGGCTGTTATATTTGAACTCAGCACATTTCCGTTGAAAGATAAAGTTGCCTGATTATAAAAAGCTGCCATAATGATTCCTCCGATCGGCTTCTGAAGCCGGATTTCGGGAGGGAGAGCGTCCCTCCCTCATTGACCATTATATGCAGCTTTGCTTTTTTGGTGACAATGACCGCAGCTAACGGCTCTTGACAAGCAGTTCCTTTTCAATGCCGATATTCCCCTCAAGAGTGTAATTGACCGTCAGTGTTATTCCTGACGCGGTCACCTCTTTACTGATAGTGCGGTCGATTATCTTAGTTTCCTCGGGGATGAAATTCTTCTCGTAAATGAATATCCTGCGGTTGAGTTCGGATTCGAGCTCCTCAGGGGTGAGCGTTATTGTTTCGAGCGATGTCTCACTGTTGCGCCGGCGTACTACCGATACAGGGAGCTCCTTTCCAAAGAGCACAAGCGGCGAATCACTTACCTCCGTTCGCTGCTGCTCATAGCTTCTGCGTCCGAACGAAAGAGGAATATCAAGGCTGAAAAGTCTGAGCGAATCATCGCTGCACTCGTTGCCGGTAAGGACGTTCCTTACAGTCTCGAAGCTTCCGGAAAAAACGACCGTTTCATCGTATTTTCCGATTATCTCGCCCATAGCGTGATGCAGATAATTCTCCTTCCACTTTGTAGAGGTAACTCCGCTTACAAGCAGAGTTCCCTTCCTTACGTAATCGCCTATCTTATGCATGAGGAAGCCGTCGAGGACTGTAAAGTCCGTTATTTGAGCGTCCTTCGATGAAACAATATTGCAGGGAACGTTCCTTTTAGGCGCTTCCGGTGCCGGAACTACCTCTGTGACATCTACCACTATGCGGTTGCCGGTACGCCTTATAGCTGCCCATGATACGCCTTTCACACGGACACGCAGTTCATTCTCGCAGTATCGCAGGTCGAGGTCACGGATGTGAGCGCCGGAGCGTATGCCGAGTTCATCGAGAACAGCAAGGATGTCCTCATCGCAAACCGTGTTATTGCCCTGTATCTCGATAGTTACAACTACATTCGAGAAGTAAGCGATGATGAACACCGCAAGCACTGCACCTATCAGCAGACCTATCCTGCGGCGGTATTTCAGCAGCTTTGAGGAAAGTGTAGGCAGTTCTCGGTGTTCGAGCTCTATTCCGCACTCTTCCGCTATCGACTTCACCTTTGCAAGGTCGTGGCGGTATATCTCAGCAAAGAACGTATCATTGCGGCAGAACTGCTCGAAGCACATTATCCTGCCGCAGTGTATCATATTAATGAAGCGGTAGAGGTTCTTACCTTTTGCGGTTATTCTTATGCAGCCTCTCAGCTGATCTTTCATTTGAAGCGCTGCTCCTTTCCTCAAATTCGATACGCGAAAAACGTCCGCGGATGATAAGTCCGCGCGTCTTGAAATCAAAAGCCCTAAGACCGCTCCCCCATACATTAATGTACATACTCCCGGAAATAAGACGCATGAACACCTCGTTGTATTCCTCTATGCGGCGGCAGTTCTCGATAAGCATTTCGCGGTTGCAATCGAAGTGTATCTGCGGCTGGAGACACAGCTTATCGTAAGTTATGTCCGAGATCTTTCTGAACATCAAATCACTCCCTGTGATAAATCTTCACATCCAATAATATGATTAATGGGGTGATGAATATGAAGAATACTGCAAAAAAAGCGACTGCACTCATCAAAGCAGCCGCTATTATGTGGGGAGGCTGGTTCTGCATGACAAAAAGCACAGCCGCTTCCGAAGCGGTAAGCAGTGCATCAGAACGATGTCTTACAGCTGTGATACCCTCGCTTTATGCGATGATGATAGTCTCAGGTCTTATGATACGCACCGGACTGATACAAGGTGCAGCCCGTTACACCAGCCGCGCAGGACGGCTTATTTTCGGTATGGAGGGCGAAGTATCCGCAGTTTTTCTGTTCAGTATGTTTGCCGGCTATCCGGTCGGGGCAAGGATGATAGGTCAGCTTTACGATTCCGGCAGACTGAGCAAGCGCCGCGCGGAATTGTTCTGCGGAGTATGCTACGGGGCAGGTCCGGCATTTGTACAGGGCTGCATAGCGCAGCGGCTTTACGGCTCTCAAGCGGTCGGGCGGACGATAGTAATATCAACTGTCGCCGCAAACATCGTCCTCGCTCTCGGACTTTCCCTCTTTGTACGCAGGGGAGCTGCCGATACTCCCCCTGCAAAAGCTGCTTGCTCAAAGGATGTGCTCACGGACTGCATCCTCTCCGCCGGACGTTCAATGGCTGAGATATGCTTCATGATAACCGCATTTGCAGTCGCAGCAGCAATGCTCGATGATTCGGGAGCTTTCAACGTTTTGGGCGACAGGTATGCGACTATCGCAAGGACAGTTCTCGATGTAACTGCCGTTGAGGAGCTCCCCCGCCGCGACTACACTCTCATACCGCTGCTGAGCGGTATAGTATCATTCGGAGGAATATGCGTGATATGTCAGGCGGCGGCAATGAATTCCGGCAGACTGAATGCTGCTCCGATGATAATAATGCGCGTAATATCGGGAGTTATCAGCTATTTCGTATGCCGCCTTATAATGCCGTATACCCTCCGCGGCGAGACCGTTGCGGCGGCTTCGTCACATATCTCGCTTCACAGCGCTCCCTCACCGATACCCTCAGTAATGCTCATCCTCATGACCTTCATGCTTCTGAGTAAAGACCGCTCCGATAATAAAATGAACAGTTGTCACGAGGTCAAAAAAGTGGTATAATATACTAAAGACTAAGTGAGGTGATTGGAATGAAGGAGTTCCCGAAGGCTGAAGCGCTCCTTAAAAGGCTTGAGGATGCCGGTTTCGAGGCATATTATGTAGGCGGATGTGTCCGCGATCATCTTATGGGAAGAGCTGTCCACGATGTTGACATCACGACAAATGCGCTCCCGGAACAGACTGCCGCTGTCTTTGAGGGGTATAAGGTCATACCGACTGGCATCAGGCACGGCACTGTAACAGTCCTCGCAGAGGGCACTCCCTACGAGATAACCACATACCGCGTGGACGGCAGCTATTCGGATTCACGCCGTCCGGACAGCGTTGAGTTCACTCCGGACATCGTTCAGGATCTCGCGCGGCGTGATTTCACCATGAACGCCATCGCTATGGACATCCGCGGCAATATAGTCGATCCCTTCGGCGGACGCGGCGACATTGAACACTCACTGATACGGTGTGTCGGAGAGCCGGAAAAGCGCTTCACTGAGGACGCTCTGCGTATCATGCGCGGAATAAGATTCGCCTCGCAGCTAGGATTCGGCATCGAAGAAAAAACCGCGCAGGCTATCATTGATATGCGCGGCAGACTGAGCATCATTTCAAGGGAGAGAGTGCGCGAGGAGCTCGACAAGCTTCTCTGCGGAAAGGACTGCGGCAAAGTCCTTACTGATTACCGCGTGATAATCGCCGAGATCATTCCGGAAATGGTCGCCTGCTTCGGGTTCGATCAGTTCTCGCGCTATCACAAGTACGATGTCTATGAGCATATCGTAAAGGCTGTCACATCTGCACCGCAGGATCAGCTGATCCTCAGACGCGCCCTGCTTCTCCACGACATCGCCAAGCCTCAGATGTTCACCCTCGATGAAAACGGTGTCGGACACTTCAAAGGTCATGCAAAAGTCAGCGCGGAAATGGCTAAGGAAATCCTCACCCGCCTGCGCTTCGACAACAGGACTATCGCTCTCACATCACAGCTTATCTCACACCACAGCGACAAGATCCACTCGGAAAGACAGATACGTCTTATGGTCAGTGAGCTTGGCATCGAGACCTTCCTCATGCTCATGGACTTCAAAAAATACGATAACTGCGGCAAAAATGATTTCGTGCTGGACGAGAATAAGGAGTTCGACCGCTTTAAGGTCATCGCGCGTGAATTCGCCGATTCCGGGGAATGTATAACCCTCTCACAGCTCGCGATCAGCGGCAGCGACCTCACAGAACTCGGTTTCAGGGGCAAAGAGATCGGAACTGCTCTTGCACAGCTTCATTCCCTCGTCATAAGCGGCGATCTTCCCAACGATAAGCAGGCGCTGACAAACTACATCTTAAACGAGATCAACACAACACTGGAGTGATAATATGATAAAAGGCAGGATACATTCAACGGAAAGCTTCGGAACGGTAGACGGTCCGGGAGTACGATTCGTAGTGTTCTTTCAGGGATGTCCGCTCCGCTGCAAATACTGCCATAATCCCGATACATGGGACTTTTCCGGCGGCAGAGAGGTCACCGCGGACGAGCTCATGAAGGAGTACGATTCGTATAAGGAATTCCTGAAATCAGGCGGTATTACTGCTACCGGCGGCGAACCTCTCGCACAGCCGGAATTCCTGACAGAGCTTTTCAGGCTTGCTAAAAGCAAGGGAGTTCACACCTGTCTGGACACATCTGCCGGATGCTACGATCCTGATTCCCACAGCAGGATCGACGAGGCTCTGAAATATACCGACCTCGTTATGCTCGACATAAAACATATCGACGATGCCGCACACAAGCAGCTCACAGGTCACACAAACCGCAATATACTCGCATTTGCAGAGCATATCCGCGAACTCGGTATACCGGTCTGGATAAGACACGTTGTAGTTCCCGGCATCACCGATGACCGCGATGAGCTCTTCCGTCTCGGAGAATACATCGCCACTCTCAAAAACATCAAGGCGCTGGACGTCCTGCCGTATCATGACATGGCGAAGTCCAAATACGAGCAGCTTGGTATCCCATATCCGCTTCCGGAAACTCCGCCGCTCACAAAAGAACAGGCTATCGCTGCCCGTGAGATCATTCTCAGCGGTATAAAGTCCGCTCTTCATAAGCACGAATAATTGATAAAAAATGCCCTCTGTGTTACAATAAACACGGAGAGCGCAGAGCCTGCGCTCCCTTCCACGTTGACGCTCGTAAACTCGCTTACTTTGTCGCCATAGCTTAAACGTACTCGCTAACACCACAAACAATGGGCTTCTAAAGGGGGGTCGCCCCTTTAGTCAGGTCAAGGGCTGAGGGCGTTTCCTTATAATAACAACGCTGCTGCTTACTTTACTAATAGTCGTAATTGAGATAATAGATATATGCACAAGAAAAAAATAGCCGCCCAACTTCCACATAAGGCGACTATTTCATATTAATTTGTCCTTGGAGGAGAACCGCTGAGCCATAAGGCTTATGCGGTGCTCTTTTTTTTATATTATTCTTCTTTCAACTTATCGAAAGCGTCATCGAAGGCAATATCGTCCATAGTGGACGGAGTGCGTCCTGCTTTCGGAGGCATGGTCATACCGCACGATATATCGCTCATTTCGACATCTCCGCCGGTGACGTAGGTCTCACGTATCTCCTGCTCGGTAGATTCGCGCATTTCCTTCTGACGTTCAAGATCGCGCTGGTATTCCATTGCGAAATCCATTTCGCCGCCTGTGAGACTTTTTTCATACTTTCTGTGTTCCGAGGGAAGTCCTGCTTCCTCACGTTTAGCGTCAACAACGTAATTTGCAAGCGATTCTGTAAGGCTTGCCAGAACTCCTATCAGTCCGAACGGATGCCTGCGTCTTCTGTAACTCATAACTATCTCCTCCTGAGAGTCCGGCATTCTCTTACCCCTGAGAACGCCGGAATGCTGCTTTATAATGATTTTCCCAATATCCTTCAGGCAGCACCGCACATAAGCTGTGCGGTACTGTCTTAGCAGATGAACACACTTTCACCGAGCAGATCACTCTGCCTGTGATGTGGAATCGCTGTCGTCAAGCGGAACATTTATCAGCATACCGCTGTTGCTTCCTGTAACCTTAGGCATAACGCCGTTCCACTTCTGGATCTGCTCATAAGCGATGACCTTATCCGAAAGTGATTCTTCAAGAAGCTTGTTAGCGTCTGCCTGAGCCTGTGCCTGTGCGAGGATAGCCTCTGCCTCTGCCTTAGCGGTTATGATCTTCTTATCCGCATCAGTCTGAGCGATGACCTTGACCTGTTTCTGTTCGGTCTCGGTTTTAAGAAGATTCTGCTCTGCGACCTGCTTTGCCTCGATAGCATTGTTGAACTCATCCGAGAAATCGAAGTTCACAATGTTGAATTTTTCTATGTAGATACCGTAGTCCTTCAGCTTGAGTTCGAGGGCTGTCTTTACCTCGTCACCGACTGACTGACGCTCTGTGATGAGCTGTTCTGCGGTATATTTTGCTGTTGCGGACTTCATACACTCCTGTACAACAGGTGCGATGAGTACGGTCTTGTAGTCTTTTCCGACATCCTCATACATACTTGCTGAATTCAAAGAAACAAGACGGTAGTTTACAGCGATATTACTGCTGACTGTCTGCAAGTCCTTTGAAACGGCTGATGCCGGAGTCTCATAGACCTGTATCTTGTTCGACATCGTTTCAACTGTCTGCACGAAAGGTATTTTCAGGTGGAAGCCCGAATCGTAGGAAGTCTTTGAAACTTCACCGAGAGTGAGTACAACGCCTGTATAACCAGCCGGAACGATAGTGAATGAATTTGCTGCAACAATTAATGCTGCAAGTCCGGCAATTATCCATTTGACCGGCTTAAAGCTGCCTTTTTTAGGCATATTCTTATTGAGTTCTCTAATATCAACAGACATATATTTTTCCTCCTGTAATATAACGCTTATTGAAAAGTATTATCAGTATTCTTATTGTTTTTATCTTTCCGGCTGAAAAGATCCGTGAACATATCTACGGCATTGAAAACGCCGTCTGTTAAAGCATACATAATGAATATTATCCCTCCGAACAAAATGAAGAATATCACCTTCAGTATCACGGAAGAAATTGACTTTTTCTCATCCATAGCATCACGCTTTCATTATGATCCGCTCTCCACCGCTTAAATATCAATGATCTCCTTGGCAGCATCTGCGTCCTGTTGGCTTTGCGGTACTCCTTTCATTCGCTTGACAACAAATGCTGAGAGTGTGAGCAATGCTGCAAGAGGTAAGCACAGAATTATGCCTGTTGTTATCAAAAGACTTTTTATCGTTATTCCCATATCATTTTCCTCCTTAGGCTATTGCCTATTTTCCGTAGCTTCCGGAATTGACTTCCTCAATTACAATTTCGAGTACCTCTTCCATAACGGCTTTAAGTCTGCCGCTGTGATAGCCCATTACCATTACGAACATCGCCTTGCTCAGCTTTTCCGCATTGGCTATATCGCATTTATGAGCGTCTATCTCTGCGCTGATGAGCTTCCTGACAGCGTCCGGAGAGAACCGGTAGCCGTCCTCAGCCTTGAAGATTATCCTGCAAAGCATATTGTAAAGGTGAATATCAGCGATGATGTCATCCGAGTTATCGTCAACATCGCCGTTGACATAGGACATCAGCTTTGCAATGTCTTCAAGCTTCATCGCGCTTCTGAGCATATTTATGAGAAGTATACGAAGCACCTGTTTTTCCGAGTATTTCTTGCCTATTGTCGCAGATACCCAGCCGCGTTTTATCCAGTTCTGGATAGTCGAGCCGCCAAGACCTGTAAGTGCTGATAGCTGGGAAAGCGTAAGCCCTCCGGTAGCTTCAAGCACAGGGGCTATGAGCGAAAATGCCGACTCTCTGGCTTGTTCTGCGAATTTAAGGGTAGTACCCGGAATGTATCTCTGCATAAACTAAACTCCTCTCACGTGATGATATGATTATATCACAGGTTCACATGAACTTCAAATATCATCTTAGGACGATTTGAGCTGTTTCTGCTGCATTTTTTGAATTTATATTTGAATTTCACACTATTTCGTTTATTTTCAACTTTTTTCACCCATTTGTATTTTTTTGATCTCCCCGGCATATATATTAGTGAATCTAATTCATAAGGGGTGATCATTTTGAATATCCAGCCCGATCAGAGAGCGGTCGTACTCGGCAGATATATCCTCGAAAACAAAGCCACTGTACGCTCTGCCGCAAGCAAATTCGGGATAAGTAAATCCACTGTACATAAGGACATACAAAAAGAGAAAGCATAGAGCCTGTCAGCATAATTACAATGTGCGTGACAGGCTCTTTTCTGTTAGTAGTTCAACTCTATGCGTATATTCTGTTTTTCATCGACAACGATACTCTTTATCAGTGTTTTGAGCTCGGCATTTGTCATTTTTCCAATGGTAGAATAATTTTCAATGCTCTCTTCAATTCTGTCATAAAGCTCCTTGGCTTTTCGGGCTGCATCCTCCGGACTTTCGTATTGCCTCAGATCAAGTTCAACCTGAGCTATCTGCTTGTCAATATCGGCTGTTCTTTCTTTAAGCTCCGTTATAGTTATTATGTTGCCCTCAAACATTGCTATTTGTTTCTTCCTCAGAACTCTGAGCTTTTCAAGCTGTGCTGTAAGTGCAGTTGTAGGACTTTTAGGCTGATTTTTTTTATAATGTTCAAGCACCTCATTCGCAAATATCCTCTTGTCTGATACTAACGTTCTGAAATACTTGTCGATGTTTTCGATAAGCTCTTCTTCGGGAATTACAGTCATATTGTTACACGAGGCTGCACCGAAGTGGTTCCTTCCGGAACAGCTCCAGAATACCCTGTCATATCCAACTCTCTTATAACGTATCCTTCTGAATGAATAGCCGCAGACAGCACAGGTGATAAGAGTACTGAACGGATATTTGTTTCCACGTTTCTTATGCAGAGTTGCAGCAATTTCAAGGTTGTTTGATTCGTTGACTGCCTGCGCCCTCTCCCATAATTCAAGCGGGATTATTGCAAACTCCGGTCGTTCTATCTCTATCCATTCGGATTTGTCTTTCTTTCGGCGTGTTTTCTCAATAAAGTCCTCTATCTCAGTTACGTTGTTTACCACATAACCTGCATAGAGCTTGTTTTTTAGGATACGGCTGACTGCTGTTGTTGTCCAGTTGACTCCCCTTAAACTTTTAAGCCCTCTGGCATTAAGTATCTTGGATATTTTGTGAGTTCCGTAACCCTGATTAACGTAAAGGTCAAATATCTCCCTGACAATTTCCGCTTCCTGTTCGTTGATCTGTAAATTGAAATAGTCGCCCTTGGTCTTTATGTAGCCATAACAGAAATTAGGAACCTTGCCTTTTTCAGCGTTTATCCTCTTTCCGAACTTTACACGCTTAGAGGTATTAGCCGATTCCTCCTGTGCTAAAGCTCCGAATATTGAGAGTATTACTTCGCTGCTTTCGTTTGTCTGCATATTTCCGGTAATGAAAATAACATTGACACCGTTCGCTTTCAGCTTTCGTGTGCTTTTGAGTAGATCTACTGTATTTCTTGCAAATCTTGAAACGTCCTTGACAAGAATACAGTCAAAAATACCGCTGCTGCTGTCGGACATCATTTTATTGAATTCGTCACGCTTTTTTGTCGAAGTTCCGGTTATTCCTTCATCAGCGTATATCTTGATAAGGTTCAGGTCGTTTTGCTTTGCATACTCCGAAAAGAATGCTTTCTGTGCCTCAAAGGAATTGAGCTGATCCTCCTTTTCTGTTGATACTCGGCAATACGCCACTACATTTTTCATATCATTTTACCTCCTTGGGCGGATAATTATACCGCATATCCGCCCATTCTGGTCGTGAAATTTTTGTGAATTTTTAGAATTGTTGAACGTCCATTACCAGAACATTGTCATTAATGCTGAGCCTATCCGCCCACGTTTAGAATGTCTCTCAGCAATTGCTGCTAATTCTTTCGTTAGTAAAAGTACCTGTTGTTATGCTTGAACTTCCGGAACTGCTTTCGTCTTTAAGCTGCCTTGCTAATGAGCTTGCAGCCGCAATTACCAGTCTTTTGATAAGCCTCTCCGTATCGCTCTTGCTCTGTGGAGCGTTCACAAATATGTAGTTCCTCATATCAGCCCTCCGTTCTCATTCGCCGCAGAATGATTCTCGCTGTTCAAGTTTATGAAACCGGACAGGCTGTTATGAATAACAGCATAGAGTGAACCTTTCTTCAAATGAATCGCTTTTCTCTTTCTCATAATGTATTCTCCTATAAGTAATATTTCTTTCCTTGACCACTTATGTGCTGTGAATCAAATAAAAGATACTACCTATATGAGCAACGTTATTGAACAAGTAGGCTGATTTTCGGGTGAAGTGTCGCACATTTTTTGACGTGTCGCTCCATATGATACACGATGAAATCAAGTCCTACTGTCGGTGCAATTACCACCAACGTGAGGGACATTAAAATCAATTTATCTCATTCGGTGCTGATTGTCGGCACTCTCACAAAAATGCGGATACGTTATACAAATTGTAATTATCAGAAAGATCTAGCGTGAGAATAGAATAGATTTTATTGAGACGTTTTCTATAGATGAATTTCAAGAGCTTGAAAATGATTCTCAATTTTCGTGCAATGAACAATCACTGCGACCGTGAGAAAGAAATAATCAACTTGTTCCGCCGCTGTTCTTAAATTTTTTGTGCTTGAATTTCTTATTCTTGGGCGTTGCCTGCACAAGAGGTTTAAACTGATCTGCAAAGCTTATATCAGAGCTGTAATAATCGTATTTCGATATGCACTCCGCAAATCCTAATTTCTCATACTCTGGTGTGATCTGCTGATTGGGCATAAGCTCTTCAATCGCTTCTCCGGTAATATCATCTGCTTTTGTACGCTCAATTCCAATTGTCTTGGAAGTGGAATGCGTTAGATATGATTTACCCGACATAATAAGGTCAGCTAAATTATCGCACTCTGCTTCTTGCAGCGGATTCCACGAGCTTATCGTTATATCCCTGTCAAGGTTCTTTGAATACAGATATCCCTTTGCACCGTGAAGCTCATTTTCACACTCATACATATTTTTGATAAGGTAATTCTTAACTCGCTTAAAGCTTTCGGTATCAGTAATGTTATCGGCGCAAACAGAGCCGTTTTTCCAAAGTGTCCTGATAGCTTGCTGAGTTACCGTAGAATCAAAATTGCATAACATATGATAATGCCAGTATTTATTTTGCTGCCGTGAAAATGTGGCTATGTAACGGAAATTATCATAGTGATCGTTTATTCTTTTGATAAACAGCTTGAATTCTGAATGTGTTTTTTCAATATTACAAGCAAAGTCCTTTTCAAACAGCTTTGGGTCAAATGTAAGTGTAATAAACTTCATTATGCCAATTTTAAAGCTGTTATAGCATATCTCGCTGATCTTGGACGAGCGCATTTTCATACGCTTCTTGTAGTTGTAATCATAGTACTTGCCTCTTCCGCAGTCCGGCTTGGGAATCCCCTTGTCATAAACCGGAATGACCATATTCTGACAGTCAATGATTTTTGTTCTGTTCCGGCTCAGTCTGAACTGAATTCCGTCAAGCTTCTCATAAGTTTTCATAGTAAGCCTCCTTGATATAAAATAGGTTTGAATTGGGAGATAAATTAGTAATGTAAATAGTTATAAGATTTAATAGAATATATTTTTAAATTAATTAGGTTATAACATTTACAATAAGTTTTTACACTTTTTTAATAAATGTTATACCACTATATATCTACACGTAGTAATTACTTGATCTGCTCACAAGTTGAAATTATCTCAATTTCAAAGTGGACGTGTCTATAAAAATGCCAATGCATAGCATATTAAATTTGCATTTTAATATTTTTGTTCAATCGTCCGAATATTTCTGTTTGTAATTGTGCAGAATTACAAGTAGGAGGGTAAAAAAATAAGAACTCCAAAGGTTCCTGCTTTGCTTTTGATTATACAACTCATATGCTGTTTTGTAGTTACCGATTTCTATTGCATTTCTGGCTTGCTGTCTACCTATCTCTGCTTGATAGCCTGCATCAAATGCATTATCTATTTGATGATGTATTACTTCATCATCTATTAGCATTTCATTACCACAATAATTACAAGAACATTTCTTTAAGTCTGCGTTTGCTTTTAATTGCGCCCCACATTTATTACAAGTTAAGTCTATAAGTTTCATCTCGATGTCATCATCTCTTTAAATAAAAATTTATATTCTCTACTGGATTGAATGTAGGTGGGGAGGTATAAAAAAGAGCACCGGTGAGGTGCTCTTTTTGTTTGTATGATTTGATAAACTTGACAAATCTTTAAATTTGTGATATGATATTATAAAGAAGTAGGTTTCTCTGGTTGAGTGCTTCTTTAAATATATTCTGACAGTCTGATAGGAGGTAATGTCTATGTTATTAAATATAGGGGTTGCTGTAACCTTGATACTGCTGATACGCGGCGGTATTGAAATGATTGATAGCCTATTTTAATATAGACTAATTCATTAGTTGAGGAATATTTAAAACATGGACAAGAGTTCTCTCTATAGGATTAGATTGAACTCCCCTAAAGTAAAGATTTGTAATAATAGGATTGAGTGGTAGCACACCCATCCTATTATTTTTTATTTATTAAATCATATTCTCTATTGGAAGTAATGTATGTGGAAATGTATGGAATATAAAAGAGCACTCTTTTTAGGAGTGCTCTTGTGATTGTAGTGGCATTATTTGTTTTATTACTCTTTTATTTTGAATCGTATAAACTATGTATGGTTTGGTTTTCTTACCTTGTGTTTCGTACCTTTTTAATGAACGAATTACATCAACTGTCTTTTTTATCTCGTCTGGCTTCTTTTTAGTTTGCTTGATATTATCTTCTAGTTGCAAGTCAAGTTCATCATATACATTGTCTCTGACATAAACTGCAAATGCCATTGGCTGCTTGTTTTGGATTTGAGATGTGAGTAATTTTGCAGTGTAGTGTGACTCATATAGTTCAAGTGGTGTACTAATACAACTGCTTCCACTTGTAATTTGTAATGCTATTCTTTTATCAATGTAACCGTATAGTATTATACAGTTAAAATTATAGAATTTTGCTAACATCTCTTCCTCCGATGTATCTGAAAAAATTTCAAGTACATCAGTATTGATATTAGCTGGTATACTTGTCTCTTTAAGTATATCATCTTCTGGAGTAGGTGTCAAGGGGTTTGGTGTGGTGTTCATTTTGGATATCCTCCTGCTTTAGTTTTTATTGTTTAATCATTATAAATTAAATTGTCCTGGTATGACATTTTTTGTCGATTTATTGTTCTGACCTGTACCTTTCGTTTGCTGAAACCATTTGTACTTGCATTTAGGACAGCCGGTTTCATATCCTTTCGCTGTTCTTCTATTCGGTGTTGCTTGCCATTCTCCATTTTTACCGTATCCGCATTTTGTACATTTCCAATAGACCTTCCTATTTGCACCAGATTTTATATTTTCAGGCTTTATATCATTTAATGTTGGGTGCCACTCTTTTGCAAGCTCAGGAAATTTAGATTTTAAATCATTAACACCTGGTGCAACTACTTTTTTGCTTGTTTTATGAATTTTATTGTCAAATATATTATAGCCACAAGCCGGGCAACCAGTTTTACGGTAAGTTCGCTCATGAACTTTTCTAAGCCACTCACCATTTTTACCGTATCCGCATTTTGTGCATTGCCAATAAATTTCTTTGTTTGATTTGACTGTAAGTTCCTCTATTTTATATTGATTTAAGCTTTTATGATATTCAGCAACTATTTGCGGAAATATATGTATTAATCCATTATCCTTTGTCACTATACTTGTACCGTATGTCTTATGACAAGTTTTGTCATACCAATTATAACCACAAGCCGGACAGCCGCTTTTACGGCTCACCCTATTTATAACTGTAATTACCCAATCTTCTTTTGAACCGTATCCGCAATTATTACAGTGCCAAAACGCTCTTAAATTAGAGCCGGGTTTTATATCTTTAACTGCTATCTTATTCTTTTCGTTATTCCACTCTTTTGCTAAGTCAGGATACTTATACTCTAAAGACTTTTCATATTCTATCTTTCCACTTGAATAAGCTATCGCATTTTGCCTTGCCTCATATAGGTTTATTTCTTGTATTGAATGCCTCAATGATTTTAAAATATAGTCAAGGATTTCTTCTAATTGTTTATCTATCTTACTATAAGCTGTTTTTATGCATATGTAATCCGGTGTAAATATGTGTTCAAGTTCATTATAAGTATCATCAATTATTTCAATGAACCTTATATTCTTATCTTTGCATAGTGCTTTCTTTATTTTTGTCTTGTCTTCTCTTCCATCGTGCCAGTATGTAGGTGAGTATTCTATTGCTAATGGTATTTCTGCTATTGCAATGTCAAATTCTATTCCTTGTGGATTCTCTTGTGATTTAAGTACTCTTGGTCTGCTTTCTGCTGTAGGATATATCTGCTTTAATGCCCAGTATAAAAACTGTTCTGGGTAAGACGTTCCCATTGCAGAACATACTGTACAATTTCGTGAATCTTGCCAAGTTCTGTGAATAACTGTATCGTACCAGAAGTGACCAAAACGACATTTCCATTTGATTTTCTTATGACTTCCATATGATATGTCTTCTAAAGTTAATTGCTCTCCTTTATCTGTTTCACCAGTCCACTCATGTTGCAATTGTTTCCCTCTTTCTCCATGATTTATGCACCATGTCAATAAATCATTCTCACCTTTGATTAATACTCCCATTAAGTATACACCACCTTAAAAATTATTTATAACTTATTCTACTGGAATGAATGTATAAAAATAAGTGAGCACATTTTGTACTCACTTACTTAGCTACTATATTTTTAGATGTCAAGCTCCCAGTCAACATCTGGTATATCATCTGGTACATCGTATCCCTCATCCCAGTCTCCACCGCCTTGATTTGCTGGAGGTGTGTATGGAGGCTGTGTTGGAGGAGGTGTCACTACAGGAGGCTGTGTTGGTGTCTCAACTGGTGGTGTGTAAACTGGCTGTGTCTGCTGCTGTGGAGGCTCTACGTATGTGGGTGTTCCGCCACCGCCGTTATTGATGTTTCCACCGGAATTGTTATTGTTGCTGTTGTCCTGAGGTGCCTGTGTTGGAGCTTCTGTAGGTGCTTCTGTAGGTGCCTCTGTTGTTGGCTCTGGCTTTTTGTACTTTTCTTTGATTGTTTCAATTGCTTCGCCTGTAGCAACCTTTTTATCCTTTGTGAGCTCCTTATATTCCTTGATGAATGTATCTAAATCACAAGTTACTTCATCCTTTATTGTATCGAATAGTTTTGTAAGCTCTTCTTTTTCCTTAGCTTCTGCTTCTGCCTTTGCTTCTGTGTCTGTCATTTCATTACCTGTGTTTACTTTATATCCATTCTTTTCATTATAAGACTGAATTGCCTCTGTAATAAACTCTATTGCCTCTGTTTTTGTTATTGCAGTGTTCCACTTTGTATCTGCTGGTGTGAGGTCGTTTTCATTTGCGAGAACTAGTGCTTTGTAGATTGCCTCTGGACACTGTGTGGGCGTCTGAAGTGCAAGTGCTAACTGCTCTGCGTTTGTCTTTGTATGCTCTGTTGAAACTACTTCCTTTACGTCTGTAAGCTTAGATGTTGAAAGGTCTACTGCATTGATTTTATCCTCGCCATATATTGACGACATTACTAAGTAAACGTATTCACCTTTACTCATTGCTTTAGATGCATTATCCTGTGTAAGCGACTCGTCTGATGTAGCTATAAAGGCATGTGCGTTTGAGAGGGCTGCGAAGGAGGTGTACTGGGTGTCACCAACTGCGTCCTTGAAACTCTGGTCTACTGTCGGATTTGATGCTGCTGGGTTTGTGGCTCTGGAGGCTACTGTCATTGCTTCGAGACGTGAGAGGGATTTACCACCGTTAAAGTAATTTGGTGTGTTGTCTGGGAGTAAATTGAAATATCCATTGATTATTGCTGCATATTCGTCGCTGTCTTCAATGTCTGCGTAAGTATTCTTAACTGCTGCCCTGAGTATATCCTGATTATCAGAGTCGTTAAACTTCTCTACTGTAGCCTTGTTTGAGAAGGCTGTTAAGAGAGTTGGGTTATCTGTGTGCTTACCTACTGCGTCTACGTAAATGCAACCAGTCTTTATGCCTGCTTTTGTCTCTACGCCCATTACTGCTTCAAACTTGGCTCTGTAGCCTGGATATGTATTAAGCTTTGAGAGTGGTACCCATTCTAACTGCTGTACTTCACCCTGCTCGTTGAACTCATTCTCTTCTACGAGAAACTCTACCTGTGTGTCTCCACCTAGTTCATTTACAGTGTCCACTACCTGAGACTTGCTTGAACTACTGCAGCCTGACAGCTGTGATGCTGCCACTATCAGTGTTAGTATCGGTACGACTACCTTTACTACTTTTCTTTTTATAAATTTTCCATCCATTTGTAGGACTCTCCTTTTATTAGGTATATTATTTAACATTCACTCGCTTCGCTGAATAATTCGGTAATTTACGTATATAATTATATCACTACCGCCGTTTGTTGTCAACAACTTTTCGGTAATTATAATAACTCCTTTTAGGTGTTATTATTAATTAGGTGGGGTGATACAAATGATAGCGAAACTAAAGTACCTGAGAAATAAAAAAGGCATCAGCCAAGAAAAATTAGCCAATGCCCTTGGTGATATAAGTCAGCAGTCGATAAACAAATATGAGAATCACAAAATAGAACCTGATATCCAAATGCTTATAAAGCTTGCAGATTTTTTTGACACCTCGGTTGACTTCCTTATAGGTCACACCAATATCGAACAGGAGGTCGATTCACTTACTGAATATCACCTTACAGAAAAGGAAATCTCTCTCGTTGACAGTTTCAGAAAAATGACTCCTCATCAGCAAGACTGCATCAAGGAATTACTTTTAAGCTTTACAGAAGAAAATCAGCAGTCATTATAATTCTTTTTCAGTTCAATTATTTCTTCTCTTAATACTGCAATAACCCTTTCAAGCTTATTTATCCTTTCACCAAGACTTCTTGTTTTTCCGTTATGCTTATCGAATCTATCTGAAACGATATTCATCTTGATGTCCATATCTGAATTCTTATCATTAAACTGTACTTCTTCGTTATCACAGAACATTTTTACCTCTGTAATGCCCTTGATATTGTCACGGCAGATAAGCAAGTTTATATCATCGTTGCTAAAGTCCTTACCGTTAATATTAAAGCTTAGCATCGTCATTATCTCCTTTCTGTCTGAGATACCTTCGTATCCGGTATTGCAGGGTAGAGAGTGGGATATTAGTTTTTTGGCTCAGTTTCTTCCAACTCATTGAGTGTTTAAGATTATAAAGTTCAAAATCACTGTAAACATGATAATTACCAGTAAGCAGCTTGTCGTTTTTCTGAATCTCTTCTTTCAGTTCGGCGAGCTGCTTTTCTATCCTGTCGAACCTTTTATTAATGTCCATGCTGATATTGGTCTGACTGCTCACAATTCCGGAACACAATTTATATACTGTCTTGCAGACAGTGATCACCATATCAATTTTCGCTGATATATCGTTATTTCCGCTCATTTTTCTCTCACATCCTTCCCGAAACCGCCAATCCCGAAATTAATCAAACTTAATCAAATCCCACCCTCCACACCACTCAGAATCACTTTGGAACCACCTCTAACCCCAAATCAATATCCTTACCCCTATTAAACTCCTACCCCCGAAAAACTCAATCTGGAACCTCTGGAACACATTCAAATGTTACCTTACTCGTTCAAGGAAAGTAGAGCAGTAATGCTTGATCTGGTTATTATTTCCACGTTGAACCAGGAATACAAGACTATTATCCAAGGCTGAAAACCTATATACTATACCCGTTTTTTTTAGGAGCTTTTTTATCATGTGGCTATGTCTTACGTTATCTGACTTCAAGCACCATTCCAGATTGTCAGGACTGAAATTTGGCTTTATCATCAGTCTTTCTGCCGTATCAACGTTTCCTGATCCATCAAGGACATTTGCCTCTAACCCTTTATAGCTTACTGCTACTTTGTCTGCGTGAATATCACAGGCAATAAGTATCAGTCTTTCCAAGAGTATATTCATTCCGTCAATGCTTATCTTTACACGCCCGTTGTCTATGCCTCTTGGTGTACCAACTCCGCCAGTGCTTCTTTTATTTCCATTTATGTCATATTTCTCATAATGACCGTCAAAGAAAGCATTTATCTTTCTCTTGTTCTTGAAGAACACTTCCACATGATCTTCAAAACGTTCAACGTGATCCACCTTTAATAAGAACCACTGGATATTATTAGTAGAAGAATAGTTCTTCAAATATTTCTGCACGTCACAGAATTTCATAATGGAAATCTTTAAACCAACCGGAAGTTTATCGTTAAATGCTTCTAACTTGCTTTCTATATTATTCATAATGATTACTCCTTATCTTTACTGTATTCGGCTTCATATCGAGCGATAAGACTATAAACTGTCGCTCTCGTAACTTTAAGCCGTCTGGCAGCCTCACTCACTGATATTTGTTTAGCTTTTATTGCATATATCAGTTCCATTACAAGCTGCTCGTCACGTTTTACCGGCTTTCGCCCTGTATATTTACCTTGTGCCTTTGCTATTGCTATACCTTCACGCTGGCGTTCAAGCAAATTCTGACGTTCAAATTCATTGATCGCTGCTATCAGTGAAAGCATTAGTCTTCCTGTTGACAAATTCGTATCAAAGTTCTCTTTGAGACTTACAAGCTGAATATTGTGCTTGTCCATAGAATCAATGATTTTCAGCAGATCAACAGTGCTTCTGCTCAGTCTGCTCCAGTCCATTACATAAATCGTATCGCCCTCACGGACAAACTCGATCATTTCTTTGAATTTCTGTCTGTCAGTATCTTTACCAGAGCATTTGTCAATAAACCATTTGTCAATATCATATTGCTTTAATGCCTCAATCTGTCGCTGCTCATTCTGTTCAGCCGTCGACACTCTCACATAAGCAATGTTCACAGTGTTCCCCCTCCTTTGCCTTTATTTTTGCCAACCAGTCTGACTACTGGTGTTTTTCACATTTTGCACCTCCGTTCGTTTTGGCTATACCTTTGGCTGACACTCTCAAAGTGTCGGATATGAACCGTAAATTTGACATTTTTGACACTTGATTTTACATATATAAATAAAATCACCCTACTCTCCAAATTATGCACATTTCAGAGTAGTCCTATATTTTCAGCAATGAGGAGATAAAAAAATAAAGCCAACAGCTTTTCAGCTATTGACTTCAAATATCAGATATTTGTTTATTTTTCCCTTACAAGGTAAATATCGTCAAGGGTACAGCGCCCCATACACAGTTCGAGCATATCAATCTCACGGTAGGTAGTGAGATTATTTTCACGGAGAATATCCGCAATATTTTGCCTGTCCTTGGGGATTATCCTGTCGCTTACCCAGAGTGAAGCAAGCTCATGATCGAGTTCCATTCTGCCGTTTGTCATAAACCTGTGTATCATTGCAGGGGGATTGTCCTTTTTCATTTCGTCGGGAGCACATCTGAAACGCATTCTGAATTTGCCGGTCTTGTCGCTGTAGTAAAGCGTTCCCCAGACGTAATCCTTGCCCTTTCGGGTACTCTTTATCGTGTATTCTCTCACAATATGATACCTCCGTTACGCATTTTCTCATATCGGTAATCAAGCGCCGTTCTTATTATTTCCTTATGCTCACGGCTTATGAAGCGTTCAAGTCCTCTGAATATTTTTCTGTACGCTTCATCTGTCAAGCGAGGCAATTCATAAGATCTGCTGATATTTTCGAGATTCTTGTCAAGGCTGAGACTGCCAACAAAGTTGTTGACGGTTATCTCGCTCTTATAGTCCCAGTTCTGCATAAGCCTTACGTTATTTCCGTATTGATAGGTAAGTGATCTGCCGTTGTCGAATATTGGCGAGGGGACAATATTGTTGTCACGGTCGTAAAGTATCTCAATATTATGTCCGTGACGGTCATCGTTAATTACAAGATAGTCAAGCATAAACACATAGTCAAGGTACTCCTGCAAGCCTATTCTTCGGCAGTAATCAAGGGGACTTTCGGTTTTGGCGAGCCTGTTTGTGAGATAGTCGGTCACAATAGGTATAGCGGTATATCCGCTTTTGACGAAGTTCAGGCTCTTTGCAACGTAAGTCTCATACTCCCTGCTGTCAACTATTATTCTTGCCATTTCGCCTGTGTATTTCAGAACAGGAAAGCCGAGGTATTCGCCCAAACGGCTAACTATGACTTCAATTGCAGTCTCGCAACCGCTGAATCTGCCATACTTGAAATCGGGCAGCTTGTAATAATATTTCTTGTTGCCGGATATGTGTTCGGATTTCAGATAAGTTCCTCCGGAGGAAGAACTACTGTAGCTCCATTTCAAAAAAGTCAGGTCTTTCACTATCTCACCCCCATATCCCTATTATACCGCTTTTTTACGGAAAAAGCAATATGCCAGTTGACATTAGTCGAATGTCGTGCTATAATATCTCCGAAGCACACGAAAAATCCCTGTTTTACGTCATTCTCTATCTATACATCCGTACATAAGGATGTCAGCGAAAGACTTAAAAGAGAAGACCCTGTGCTTTTCGCGCAGGTAAAGGATATTTTGGAGATAAATAAAAAAGAACGCCATATCCGCGGCGGAATGGCAACTAAAAAGAAATACGAAAAAATCGCAAGCTATAAGCATACCATTTCCAGATAGCAGCTATCAGCAAAAAGCGTACCGAAAGGGGAGCCCCCTTTGGCGGATTCGCAGGTTACCAAATATGAGCCGTTACTTTACGGCTCGGTAGCCCACTTTTTTCCGCTAAGGAGAGCAGCCTAAATCGATACGCTTTATTTTTTTGTCATATTTCCTTTTATTCACGGTATAAGTTAAAAGCGTTGAGTTTCATTCGTGCATCTTGCTATTTGGGTTATTATGTGTTATAATAAAATGATAACACAACTCAATCCAGATAAGGTACAGAGAGGTGATTTTTATGATATATCTGCTCGAAGACGATGCCGGTATCAGAAGCTTTGTACTGTATGCTCTTGACAGTGCCGGCTATGAGGTTGAAGGCTTTGAAGCTCCTTCCGCATTTTATGCAGCTATGGCAAAGCAGCTTCCCGATCTGCTGCTGCTCGATATTATGCTCCCCGAAGAGGACGGGCTGAGTATTCTTAAAAAGCTCCGCAGCAGCAGCGAAACTTCCCTGCTTCCGGTTATAATGCTCACCGCAAAGGGAACTGAGTACGACAAGGTTACAGGTCTCGATTTAGGTGCGGATGACTACATCGCAAAGCCGTTCGGCACTATGGAACTCATTTCGAGGATCAAAGCACTCCTGAGACGTTCCAACCCCGGAAATGAAGATGCCATGACTCTTGGCGGAATCACGATATATCCGGTCAGACGTGAGGTCTATGCCGAAGGTAAAACGGTGTCTCTCACCAAAAAGGAATACGAGCTGCTGCTGATGCTGATACGCAATAAGGGTACTGTCTTTACACGCGATGAACTCCTGAGCAAGGTGTGGGGCTACGATTTTTCCGGCGAGAGCAGAACCGTTGATGTTCACATAAGAACTCTGCGCTCGAAGCTCGGAAAATGCGGCGACATCATCGAAACAGCAAGAGGTGTCGGATATAAGGCAGGTGATCCGATGAATGACTAAGCGCATTGCCCGCAGCATAATCCTGTTATCGTGCTTTGCAGCCCTTTTCTCGACAGTCATAGTGACCGTAGTTGTAAACCGCTATTTCTCAAAGCGTATCAGAGATGAAATGATCGCCGAGACCACATTAATAGCAAGAGGTGCAGAATTCGGCGGTATCAACTATTTCAGAAAAACCGACTTCAAGGATATGCACGTCTCATGGATAGCGCATGACGGCTCGATACTCTATGACAGCAAGGACGAGACCGAGAGTATGGCAGATGATCCGGATTTCATCGCCGCCATTGAAGACGGCAGTTCATCGTCCTCAGATATGTCGCTGAATATCAACCGCTCACTGCTCAATTATTCAATGAGGATCTCCGATGGAACTGTGGTGCGTATTTCGGATGTTCATATATCATACGTTTCACAGCTTGAAAGAGTTGTAAGGATACTTCTGGTATTCTTTCTGGCATCAACGGCAATATCAATGGTCACAGCAACCATTGTATCGCGCTGGATAGTACGTCCTATCAATGAAATAGACCTCGATTCACCGAAGGTATACGATTCATTCCCTGAACTCACCCCGCTTCTCGACAAGCTAAGAACACAAAACCGCATGGTCGCAAAGCAGATGTATGAACTCCGCGAGAGCCGCGAGCAGTTCAGCCTTATTACCGAAAGCATGAGCGAGGGTCTTATCGTTGCCGATCAGAAGCTTACCGTTCTCGCCTGCAACAGCGGAGCACTTCATCTGCTCGGAGTAAAAAAAAGCTGCGTAGGAAGTTCGATCTATGCCCTGAATAATTCCGAGGCATTCCGCAAATGCGTACAGAATGCAGCCGGCGGACGGCACTCCGAGATAGTCCTTTCTACCGATAAGGGCGACAGAGAGATAATCGCAAGCCCTGCAAAAGCTGCATATACAGTCAACGGTATCGTAGTATTCATCATGGACGTTACCGAAAAGCAGCAGCTTGAAACTATGCGCCGTGAATTCACTTCAAATGTAACTCATGAGCTTAAAACGCCGCTAACTACTATATACGGTATGTCTGATCTGCTTGCGAACAATATGGTAAAGCAGCCGGATGTTCCGCAGTTCGGAAGCAGCATCCGCAATGAAGCCGACCGTCTTATGAAGCTGATAAACGACATCGTATCGCTCTCAAAGCTCGACGAGAACTCAGTTCCGGACGAGACTGAGGACATTGATCTCTTTGAACTCTCAGCCGAGATAATGTACCGCCTTGCACCGACGGCTTCAAAGAAAAATGTCAGCTACAATGTAACCGGCGAACACGTTATATTCAAAGGAAACCGCACTATCCTCGATGAGGTCATAACAAACCTCTGCGATAACGCTATAAAGTACAATAACGAGGGCGGAAGCTATCTTGTAAAGATCGCTCACCTGCCCAAAAGCGCTATTATAACAGTAAGCGATACAGGTATGGGAATACCGCAGCAGTCGATAGGAAGGGTTTTCGAGCGCTTCTACCGCGTTGACAAGAGCCGCTCGCGCAAGATCAAGGGAACAGGTCTCGGACTTTCTATCGTAAAGCACGGAGTTATGTACCATAACGGCAATGTCAGCTGTGAAAGCGACATCGGAAAAGGTACAGTTTTTACTATCGAGCTGCCATTATAAAAAAAGCAGAATGACCTCAGTGTCACTCTGCTGAGAAATACAGCCGCCGGAGCGCTTTCCGACGGCTGTATCTTTATATATCAATGTTTTCTATTGTCCGGATGTGTGAGACTCAGCCGCCGTAACCCGGTCTGCCGGGCTGTGTGGAGCTGCCCTGTCCGCGTGTCATTGCTGTACCGCCTGATACCTTGCCTGAGACGTATAATGCCGGCTGACCGAGTGTTGAGATGTTAGTGCCGCCTGTGACCTCTGCGTTTGAATAAGCAGTTACGTTTGAATCACCGTATGCGTAGGTCAGTCTTGAACCTGTCTTACTTGATGCAAGGACTGTTCCGTCGCTTGCTGCGAATACCATCTGTGTGGACATATCGTAGCCTTTACCGCCGTTCATGCCGAGACCGCCGAGTGCATAGCCGCCATTGTAGGTGATCGAATAGCCGTCGCCGCTGTCGAATGAATCGCCGCCGTTTCCGAAGTAGTAGCCGCCGTTGAAGATAACAGGACCGTTGGAATCGAAGCCGTCAGCGTCATTGAAGGATGTGTTCACGGAAACGATACCGCCGTTGAGATACATCTCACCGTATGTGCTGCTCATTCCGCCGCCTCCCGGGAATCCCCAGCCGCCCTGACCGAAGCCGGTGTTATTGTTATTGCCTGAGGAATCTGCGCCGCCGGCTGAATTATAGCCGTCATCCCTTGAAACGATGTAGATATTGCCGTTGTTCTGATAGATGTAAACAGCTTCCATACCTTCATAGCAGGCTGTTACATAGACCTCAAGGCTTGTGTAGTCGGTTCCGGCTGTTTTTCCGCCGATGTAGAGCGAAGCATCTGAATGTACAGCATCATCGGCAGAAGCGAGCTTCAGCTTGCCTGCATTGAGGACAGCATCGCCGCTGCAATGGATACAGTCATCGGAGGAATCAACTGTGATATTGCCGCCGTTGATAGTGATATTGCCCTTGCTCTGCCATGTAGTACCGGCTGCATCGTAAAGACCTACTGCCTTGATGCCCTTAGCGGAAACGTCAGTTTTATTGGAATTGCCGTCCTGCGAGCCTGAAGATGAGCCTGAAGCTGTGTATGTACTTCCTGTGCAGGTGTAGATATTGAGGTCGCCGCCGTTCATTATGAACTCCTGTTCAGCCTGAATACCGTCGCCGTAGGAATTAATGTCTATCGTACCGCCGTTTACAGTTACAGCACCGTAGGACTTGTCTGCGGATGTATCTGTGGATGTGGCTTTGATACCGTCGCCCTGAGAGGTCTTTACTGTGAGCTTGAGACCTGAGTTATCAGCAGCAGTACCGTCGGACTTCACATCATCGCCGATAGTAACGCTGTCCTTGGCGCGGATACCGTCGTCAACAGCAGTTACAGTAATATTGCCGTTATAGATCTTTATGTCGTTCTTGCAAACGATAGCATCGTCCGTATTGCCGCTTATCTCAAGAATACCGCTGCCCTTGAACTTTATGTCATCGCGGGCAAAGACAGCACCCTCAACGGTATTGACATTGCCGTCCGAATCAGTGTAGGTCTGGGTGTGGGATGTGCCGTCCGAGATAGTATTATAGGTTCCGGCTTTGGCAGTTATCTGCATCTCATCTCCTATCGAAGCGACATATATCGGAGCTGTGTTAAGGTTAGCAAGCTGTACATCATTGAGAACGAGCTCTACCTTTCCCTCCGGATAGGCAGTTTTGTCAACATCAACAGTTATCTGTGCTGTTGCGCTGCTGCCTGTTACTGTGTATTTGCCGGGCTTGGTAATTGTTACAGCGCCTTCATTTACGGTCACTGAATCAGAAGCTGCGCTTGTCTCGACTGATCCGCCGTTAAAATTTATGGTATTATCTCCGTCTGCAGCAGGATCCACAGTTTCGGGTACCGGGAAAAATGCAGCAAGATCAACGTTATCAAATGTATTAACGCTGTCTGTGATGTCGAATCTGTCATTCTTATCCTCGCCTGTGCCGTAAGCAGCAGTCGCATTGTTGCCGAGATTTTCTATGAACACCTGCTTGCCTATGAGCATTGAAGGATCGGAGATAAGAACGTACTTATACTTCTTGGTGAAATCTACCTTGCCGCTCATAGAGCTTACGATAAGGGTATTTGCTTTCTTCCATGTACCGTCCTTGGTATTGGTTTCATCGTCGATGCAGTTGAGAAGGAACACTGCCTGATTCTCAGCTGTCACGTTCTTTGCCTGATTGTCGGTAGCTGTTGCGATAACAGTTCCGCCTGTGATGTTCACAGAAGCTGCTGTGAAGCCGCGATCGCCGCCTGCGATGATCTCTCCGCCGGAGATGTCGATAGATGTCTCAGCCTGTACAGCATCGTTTCCAGCCTTGATAGAAACAGTACCGCCTGTGATGCTTACAGCGTCCTTAGAGGACTTGATACCGTCGCCCTCAGCGTCGATAGTGAGAGTTCCGCTCTTTACGGTCACCGACTTCTTTGCAGCAACAGCATCGGTCTTATCAGTTGAGTTGAGAGTTTTTATATTGACAACGCCGCCGTTGATCTTGATGTCGTTATTGCATGAAACAGCCTTCTGAGTATTTGCAGTTATGCTGAGGACACCTGTACCAAGCTCGCCGCCCTTGATAGTGATGTCGTCCTTAGCCTCGATGACAGCATCATTTGTAGGAGTACCTGCTGCATCAACATAAGCAGTATCGCCGTCCGAGAGAGTATTTTCAGTGCCGTCCACGATATTGACGGAAGTGTTCTCAGAGTTTGAAACGAGTATCGCAGGAGCGCTCTTGCCTGTAATACTTGCGCCGTTGAGGAACAGCTTAACTGTATCCGGATCTGCTGCCTCATCGGGGATATTAACGCATATCTGACCGTCATCAAGAGTGCCCTCTATATAATATGAGCCTGAGTGACTGATCGTAAGAGTTGTGCCTTCAACAGCAGTATAACCGTTTGTATCGCCTTCAACTGTTATGCTGCTGCCGCTGAGAATTATCTTGACGTTATCGGTTACCGGATCAACATTCTCCTCGATCGGGAGCTTGTCGATAAGCTTGAGAGAATACTGCTGAATCAGCAGGGCATCGGTAAGATTTATGCCGTCCTTGCCGTCAACATCGCCGTTCAGCTTGCCTTCAACGGTTATCCTGTCGTTATCTGTACCGGTTACATCGTATTTTGACGGATTAAGGCAAGCCTGCATTATCATAACGGCATCAGACATATTTACCTCGCCGTCGCAATTGGCATCACCGTAAGCCGGTGCTTTTTCTGCTGCCTGAGCAGCTGTAAAAGGGATCGCAGTTGCTATCATGCAGGCTGAGGATAGTCCTGCAAGAACTTTTTTAATAGCAGATCTTTTCATTTCAATTACTCCTTAAAGTTGATTCGGCTTCGTGCCTTTTTTACTATGGCATCAGTATAGCAACATTCTCTTAAAATAATCTTAAAATCAGCCAAAAACTGTATATTTTTTTGTCTGCAAGAGGTGTTCCCTATATATAATAGTAAGAAATGAGCCCGCCGTGTTTTTGCTGAGTTCTGACCGATTATTGCGATTGTTTTTCTATACATTTGACTTTATTTTCCAATAATAGTATCATAATACTGTGATAGTAACGTGAAATTTTACAAATATTATTTCCCTTTTAAGATAATTTTAAGAAACAGCAGGTATAATATGGTCAAACGATACGAAAGGAGCGTGAATCTCCGGAAGTACAGACTTACCGGAGGAAACTATGGCTATTAATACGTTTGCACGCAAGGAGATCAAATTCCTACTTAATATGGAACAGTATGAAGCTCTCATGGATGTTATCAGTATCTACATGAATCCGGATAAATACTGCGTCGGCGGAAAAGAATACGGCATCTACAATATCTATTACGACACCCAGGATGACTACCTCATCCGCACCTCTCTCTCAAAACCTTATTATAAGGAAAAGATAAGGCTTCGCAGCTACTATTCACCGGCTGCTCCCGATGATACTGTCTTTCTTGAGATCAAGAAAAAGATCGGCGGCATCGTTACCAAGAGAAGAGTTTCCATGACTCTTGAGGAGTCCGACAGATATTTTGCCGACCGCTCAAAGCCGGAATCCTCAAAGTATATCACTCAGCAGGTCTTCCGCGAGCTCGATGTCTTCCTCGATCACTACCCTATCGCACCGAAGCAGTACATAAGCTATCAGCGCGAGGCTTTCTTCGGTAAGGATAACAGCGATTTTCGTCTTACATTTGACAGAAAGATCACAGAACGCCGCTTCGATCTCTCCCTCGGAAACGAAAGCTACGGCAATTACATCATCGGTGCGGATCAGAGACTTATGGAGATCAAGGTCTCGGACGCTATGCCCGACTGGCTTGTAAGAAAACTATCAGAACTCGGTATCTACAAGACCAGCTTCTCTAAATACGGAATGGCTTATCAGAACTTCGTAAAGGAAAACATCGGAGACCATAAGCAGATCTACGTATCCGGCATATCTATCATCAATAATAATATCTTAATGAACAGGAGTGTTTGATTTATGTTCCCAAACGGATTCTTCGGAAATGTTTTGTCAAAATATGAGGACGGCGTTGCCGTAAGCGAAAAGATAACCGGCAAGGATTTCTTCATCTGCTTATGTGCAGCACTGCTGATAGGCTTCCTCATTTCAATGGTATATATCCTCTCACACCGCAAGGAAGGCTATTCACAGAGCTATGTCATGACCATGATAATGCTCCCTTCGATCGTATGTATAATACTTCTCACCATAAATTCACTTGCCGGCGCACTCAGTGTTGCAGGCGCATTCAGTCTCGTAAGATTCAGGAGCGTCGCCGGTGATCCGAAGGATATATCGTTCATATTCTTCGCAATGGCAGCCGGAGTTGCCTGCGGTGTAGGATATGTAGGCTTCGGTATTTGCTTCTTCGCTGTGCTCGGTATCGTTATGTACGTCCTCTCAGTAGCTGATTTCGGCAGAAGCGCAGTAAATCACATGACATTAAAAATAACTATACCGGAAGACCTCGATTATCAGGGCGTTTTCGATCCTGTCCTCAGCAAATATACACAGTTCCACAAGCTCAGAAGAGTTAAGACCACAAACTTCGGTACTCTTTTTGAACTCATTTACAGCGTTGAGGTCAAGGAAGACATCAACCAGAAGGCTTTCCTCGATGAACTCCGCGCTCTCAACGGCAATATGACTATCAATCTCGTGTTCTTCAGATACGACGATAAGATATATGAATCCTGAGTAGTATGAATGAAAAAGGCAACGAGCCGCCGCATAGTGTCATAGCTGTGCAATAAAGCGGCTCGCTGTCTTTATATCGGTTAAAGGAGATGTTTATTATGAAATACCGCAAGGCAATAGCATTTATGTCCGCACTGATGCTCATGGCATCAGCTTTCTCATGCGGAAAGAGTGATTCCGGTTCTGACAGCGCAGTTCAGGACGCTGTTTCGACTGAGAACGTTTCATCCACAGATACCTCAAAGGACTCCTCAAAGCAGAAAACTACCGGAACTACCTCTGCGAAGTCCGACAGTTCCAAGACTACAACTACCACAAGCACCTCATCCGCTGACACGACCGATACAAGCAATAGTGCGTCCGGAGGCTCTTCAGGCTCAGGCGGCAGTTCGTCCGGCAGAAACAGCAGCAATTCTTCATCCCAGAACAAGTCCTCGTCCGGCTCGGACAGCGGCTCATCATCCGGCAGCAGCTCCGGCGGAAGCTCGGGAACAAACTCAGGAAGCAGTTCTTCCTCAGGCAGCGGAAGTTCATCCGGAAGCGGAAGCTCCGGCAGCAGCAGCTCTTCATCCGGTTCAGGAAACAGCTCCAAGGGAGTCGAGCCCGAACCTGTTACAACTCCGTCCTCATCCGACCTCAAGGACGACGAGATCAAGACCTACACCGCTGAGGTGAAACTCGGCAGCTCAACGACCTTCACCGGCGATAATGTAAGCGTATCAGGCTCGACCGTAAAGATAACCGGTGCCGGCGACTACATATTTACAGGCAAGCTCAGCGATGGTCAGATATACGTTGACGCTGATACCGAGGACAAGGTCACTCTCGTTCTCAACGGCGTTGACATCAACTGCAACTACGGTCCGGCGATACTTATAAACCAATCCAAGAAGTGTACTGTCAAGGTCAAGGAGGGCTCAGTGAACAATCTCTCCGACAACGTCAAGGACAAAGCCTATGACGGCGTTATCTTCTCAAACGATACTATCAGGATCAAGGGCAAGGGAACACTCAATATCAATGCCGGAAACGCTCACGGCATCGCCAGCGATGATGACGTTATCTTCGAGAACAGCGTCTGCAATATAACCTCCAACAAATCCGGTATACACGCCAACGACAATATCACCATAAGCGGCGGCACACTCAGTATCACAGCCGGTTCAAACGGTCTCAAATCGAAGGACTCCATCACCATCAGCGGCGGTACTTCCTTCATAACAGGCGGCAAAAAGGACAGCAACAGTGCTATCTACGCTGCCGGCGCTTTCGATTACACGGACGGCATCCTCTGCGCTGCCGGAAATGCTGTCACCGCACCGACAAGCTCAGCTTACCCGTATGCGGTGGTGGAGTTCGCCGAAGCTGTTTCATCGGGTACACAGGTATCCTTCCTCATCAACGGCGACCAGAAGGCTTCTTTCGCCCCCAAAAAGGACTATCGCAGAGTTATACTCCTCACACCGGAGGCTTCTTCCGGCAGCAAACTTACAGTACGTTTAGGCGATGTCACAAAGGGAGAATTCACGCTCTCATCCGGAAGCAATACGTGCAAAGTTGGTTGAATTTGAAGTATGTATAATTTGTAAATCAGAATATATATATTACTTATTTACAATAAGTTAACACAAATTCTCTTAAAAATTTGTTCAAAAATACACTTTTGTGCATTTGTGTATTCTTTTGTATATTGTAATATTCATATCTCCGTAATATAATATATATAGCGATGGAGTTATAGGTGTTCAGTATCAAGTACCCTCCCCTCTCATGTGCTTGATACTGAATATTTGTTCATCGTACGCCATAGAAATAGTTTTGTCAACAAATAAAACTAACCCCTTTCATTTGTAATTTTTTCATGTTTTCTATTCTCAATCATTTATTTTAACTTAACTTCACAGCGATTCACAGTGCTAAACGGCTTTGCCGTTTGAATCGCCGCCTTCCTTCCTCAAGGAAGGAATTTTTTTACCATTAAAAATTCGCAAACAAAATTATATAATCTGCTTGACAAATTATATTTTGTGTGGTATTATAAATTCAAAGGAAATTATCCATCCAAGCGAGGTGATCCCATTGAAAAAAAGCGTTTACAGTCTCGTCCTCATGGACGATGTCATCAAAGCCGTCGACCGCGAGGCTTACAAACGCGGTACAAGCCGCTCGAACCTCATCAACCAGATACTCGCAGAGCAGCTTTCCTGCGTCACACCGGAAATGCGTATGCGCGAGATTTTCGGCTCGGTCGCTGAGCTGATCAGCAGCAGTTTCCACATACAGCAGCAGCGCTCCGCTTCCCTTATGACGCTGCGCACCGCCCTCGAATACAAGTACCGTCCGACTATCAACTATAAGGTCGAACTCGAACGAGTACCCTCAGAGTACATCGGAACTCTCAGGGTGCAGATCCGCACACAGAGCAGCGTACTGAAAGGTCTGTTCAACAGCTTCTTCACCTACCGCGCCGGACTTGAAAGCTCTGCGCTCGCCGCCCTCGGCAGGGACGATTACCTCTGCGAGCTCTCGGACGGCTGCTTCTCACGCAGACTTATCACCCCTTCTCTTGACCCCGAACAGACCGGCGAGGCGATAAGCTGCTACGTCAAAGACCTCGACAGGTCCGTGCAGACCTACTTCGCTGCACCGCATGACTTCCAGCACTATGCTCCCGAACTCGCAAAGGATTACACCGCGATGCTCGAAAGATTCATATTGTAGCACTTACGACACATACACACACAGCTATTGATAAGGAGGCTTTTTTATGAATACTGAAAAATACACAAAACAAACCGTCGCTTCTATTATAAAAGCGCAGAATATCGCCGTTATGAACTCAAACCAGATCGTTGAACCGCTGCACATCCTCGCAGGACTTCTCAAGCAGGAAAACGGTCTTATCCCGCAGCTTCTCAAAAAAATGAACATCGACACCGATATGTTCGAGGCTGAGACCGACAAGAAACTCGGTGCGCTGCCAAAGGTCACCGGCAGCGGCAGAAGCAGCAATGTAGGCATTTCCGGTGATACCGACCGTATGCTCATGACCGCCGAAAAGATCGCAGAAAATATGAAGGACGAATACGTCTCAGTTGAGCACGTTTTCCTCGCTATCCTCGGCTGCAAGAACAAGGACACCGATGCGCTCCTCAAAGCCTTTAACATCTCTCAGGATGCTTTCCTCAATGCACTTATGTCTGTCCGCGGCAACACAAGAGTTACAAGCGAGAATCCCGAAGAGACCTACGATGTACTCACGAAATACGGTCAGGAGCTTGTCGGACTTGCCATGAGAAACAAGCTCGATCCGGTCATCGGACGTGACAGCGAAATAAGAAACGTAATCCGCATACTTTCGCGTAAGACCAAGAATAACCCAGTCCTCATCGGCGAGCCGGGTGTCGGAAAGACCGCCATAGCTGAGGGACTTGCACTCCGTATCGTTGCCGGAGATGTTCCGGATTCGCTCAAAGACCGCAAGATATTCTCGCTCGACCTCGGAGCACTCGTTGCCGGTGCTAAGTACCGCGGCGAATTCGAGGAACGTCTCAAAGCCGTGCTGAACGAGATCAAGAACAGCAACGGTCAGATAATCCTCTTCATTGATGAGCTCCACACCATAGTCGGTGCGGGCAAGACCGACGGCGCTATGGACGCAGGAAACCTCCTCAAACCTATGCTTGCAAGAGGAGAGCTCCACTGCATCGGTGCAACTACCCTCAACGAGTACCGCCAGTACATTGAAAAAGATCCGGCGCTCGAAAGACGTTTCCAGCCGGTAATGGTCGATGAGCCGACCGTTGAGGACACTATCTCTATCCTCCGCGGACTTAAAGAACGCTATGAGGTTTTCCACGGCGTAAAAATACACGATAACGCTCTCATTTCGGCAGCAGTTCTCTCGAACCGCTACATCTCCGACCGTTTCCTGCCGGATAAGGCTATCGACCTCATAGACGAAGCCTGCGCTACGATACGTACAGAAATGGACTCCATGCCTACCGAAATGGACGAGATCTCACGCAAGATAATCCAGCTTGAGATCGAGGAAGCCGCTCTCAAAAAGGAAAACGACAGCATCTCAAAGGAACACCTCGTTGAGATACAGCAGGAACTCTCAGAACTCCGCGATAAATTCAAGTCTATGAAGGCAAAGTGGGAGAACGAAAAGACCGACATCTCCGAAGTACGCAAGCTGCGTGAAGAGATCGAGCGTCTCGGCGGCGAGATCGACAAGGCTGAGCGTGAATACGACCTCAACAAGGCTGCTGAGCTGAAATACGGCAGACTCCCTGCACTTCAGAAACAGCTCTCAGAGTTTGAACAGAAAGCCGAACAGGACATCGCCGGCGACCGTCTGCTGCGAGACAAGGTAACTGATGAAGAGGTCGCAAAGATAGTCTGCCGCTGGACCGGTATACCGGTATCGAAGCTTATGGAAGGCGAAAAGGAAAAGATACTCGGTCTTGAAAAGCTGCTACACAAGCGCGTTATAGGTCAGGACGAGGCTGTAACAAAGGTAAGTGAGGCTATACTGCGTTCACGCGCCGGCATACAAGACCCGAACCGTCCGATAGGCTCGTTCCTCTTCCTCGGACCTACCGGCGTCGGCAAGACGGAACTCGCAAAGGCACTCTCCGAGATACTCTTCGATGACGAGAAAAATATAATCCGTATCGACATGAGCGAATACATGGAAAAGCATAGCGTGAGCAGACTTATCGGAGCGCCTCCCGGATATGTCGGCTATGACGAGGGCGGTCAGCTTACGGAAGCAGTCCGCAGAAAGCCTTATTCGGTAGTCCTCTTTGATGAGGTAGAGAAGGCGCATCCGGACGTTTTCAATGTCCTTCTGCAAGTCCTCGATGACGGACGTATCACCGATTCTCAGGGACGCACTGTCGATTTCAAGAATACTATCATCATCCTCACATCAAACCTCGGCTCGCACTTCATCCTCGACGGTATCGACTCCGACGGCAACATCACCGATGATGCAAGAAAAAGCGTTGATTCACTGCTGAAGCAGCAGTTCCGTCCGGAATTCCTCAACCGTCTCGATGAGATAATCTTCTACAAGCCGCTCACAAAGAATAATATCATGAAGATAGTCGATCTCATGCTCGCTGATCTCCAGAAGCGTCTCGACGACAAGCACCTGCGCTTGAATGTTTCCGATGAGGCAAAGAACTACATCATCGAGCGCGGTTATGATCCTAACTTCGGCGCACGTCCGCTCAGAAGATTCATCCAGAGCCGTCTTGAAACTCTCGTTGCAAAGGAGATAATCTCCAGCGATCTTTCCGCCGGCGACACTATCAATATCGGAGTCGAGAACGATTCCCTTACTGTTATCTGATCGCATCAAAGCCGTTACTTCCCTATTTTACGCCGGTCAAAAACAGCCGGAGCAGTCGTTTTTATAGATATTTTCCATAAAAATCTCGCTGTATATAGCCTGATATAGGTCGTTTTGTCATTTTTTTCGCATTTCCTTGACAAATCGGTGCAAAGGGTATATAATTCAATTGTAAATTCTTATATATGGAGGAAATCATTATGACAAAGACTGAACTTATCGGCGTTGTTGCTGAAAAGACCGAATTCACCAAGAAGAATGCTGAGATCGCTGTTAACGCAGTTATTTCTGCTATCACAGACTCTCTTTCTAAGGGTGAAAAGGTTTCTATCGTTGGCTTCGGTACATTTGAAGTTCGCGACAGAAAGGCTAAGCAGGTTAAGAATCCTCAGACAGGCAAAATGATGACTGCTCCTGCTTCAAAGGCTCCGGCTTTCAAGGCTGGTCAGGCTCTGAAGAACGCAGTTAACAAGAAGTAATTTTAAGGAGGTCAATATCATGGCTGAAACAAAAAAGCTCGTAGAAGCTAAGGCTGAAGATAAGGCTGCTGCTCCTGCTGCTGAAAAGAAGACAGCTGCTAAGAAGCCGGCTGCTAAGAAGGCTGCTGCTCCGAAGAAGGCTGCTGAAAAGAAAACAACTGCTAAGGCTGCTGCTTCCGAGAACGTTTACGTTGAATACCTCGGTGCTCAGATCACTTCACAGGATCTCATCAAGAAGGCTAAGGCAGCTTCTGGTGTAAAGTCTCCTAAGGTAGTTAACGTTTATGTTAAGCCTGAGGACAACATGGTTTACTATGTTGTTGACAATAACGCAGGCAGCTTCCCGCTCGTTGACTGATCCAATATAGAAGCGCCGTTAAGATGCTTCCCTTATTAACAAACAAAATACCGGATCTCAGATTTGAGATCCGGTTATTTTTTTGCAGCTTATTCAGCTGCGCATTCTGCTTCAAGTCTTTTTTTGTGCATAAGAAGTACGATCGCCGTACCTGTCAGAAGTACGATAGTTGTGGCGATACTTCCCTCAATACCAAACTCACCGCCGGTAAGAAAGGCGTGTGAGCTGTTCTGGGATGTCCTGAATATCGACTCGGACTGCCCGCTTCCGCTGACGCTGATACCGTAGAGATTGCCCTGCGTGAAATTCCACACCGAGTGTATTCCGCAAACGCCCCAGATGTTGTCGAAATGGATCATATAGACCGCCGCAAAAACTCCGTAAAGTATGAGGTTAGTCATAGCGAGCGGCGATATTCCGGGATTTGCCGCATGAGCAAGTCCGAATGCGACCGAACTTATCCCTATCGCAAGGTAAGGCGAATGACTTCCGCCGACAGAGGTCATAAGATAGCCGCGGAAGATGAATTCCTCGCTCATTCCCTGCACCAGGAATCCCACGAAATACATAAGTATGAGCAATTTGCTGCTATCCTTAACGTATGAGAGTTTATTCGCACCGAAAAGCAATGTCAGAAGCACTATCGCCGACATCATTGCCGCCCCCATGAAAAGTCCTGAGACATAGTGCAGTGCTGCTCTGCGCTTGCGGCAGCCCATTGACGTTACCTTACGCATCTCAAAAAACCGGCAGTAGAACAGGCTTATCACCGTACCGAATCCCGTACTCAGCAGTGTCGGTATCATGACATTTGGTTTCATCGCAACTTCCGTAGCAATGGTCATCGACTGCTTGAAAGTAAGCTCCTTATCGGAATTGAGAAATCCCTGATCGCGCAGAGCCTCTTCCATAGGCTTAGCCGAAACCAGCGCAGGTATAATTGATTCGGCAACGTATATCACAAGGAATACCGCCAGAAAAGCCATTATCAGCTTCCAGAGCTGCTTTGGTGCGTGTGACTTCGAGGATTCCCTGAACATATTGCAATTCAGATCTATCATATCAATTCTCCTGAAAATGTTTTAGTCTTCCGAAACAGTTACCTTCACTCTTGTTCCGTACGGCACCTTGCTTCCGGCAGCTACGCTCTGCTTTGTGACCTTGCCCTTATCGCCTTCGTTCTCAACGGTAAGACCTGCCTTTGCAAGCTTCTCACGCGCTTCATCGAGAGTATTTCCGCTTACATCCGGAACAGTAGTGTTGTCCTGAGACTTCTTTCCCTGCGAGATCACAAGCGTTATCTCAGTGCCATCAGAGGCTTTGACTCCGCCCTCGATGCTCTGTGAGATGATATGATCCTTTGCAACGCTGTCGCTGAACTGATACATCGGCTTTATCCTGAATCCGAGGTCAGAGAGAGTCATCTTCGCAACGGTGTAGGAATTATCGACCACGTCCGGGACCTCGATAAGTGCCTTGAGAGTAGTTATCTCAGGGTAGTCCGTTTCGGTCGGAGTTGTAACCGTGGTAGTAGCGGTAGTTGAAGCAGCGGTAGTGACTGACGGCATATCATCATCATCAGTGAAGCCGCTTTTCTGCATTACCAGTATCACGAGAACTACCATGACCACCAAAAGTATGATTATCGCAATTATCAGCTTTTTCATAGGATTCTTGCCTTCGCTGCCCTTCTTGTGCTGAGAAGGCGGCTGCATACCTCCGCTGTACTGCGGACGGTTATGCTGAGGCGGTGGGAACTGTCCCTGCTGATAATTCTGCTGAGGCGGCGGGTACTGTCCCTGCTGGTAATTCTGCTGAGGTGGTGGGAACTGTCCCTGCTGATAATTCTGCTGAGGCGGCGGGTACTGTCCCTGCTGATAATTCTGCTGAGGTGGTGGGAACTGTCCCTGCTGATAATTCTGCTGAGGCGGTGGGTACTGTCCCTGCTGATAATTCTGCTGAGGTGGCGGGAGCTGCCCTTGCTGCTGAGGGAGCTGTCCGTTATTCAGTACCTGAGTTGGCATATCATCAGGGTGGACACGTCCGAGCCCTGAGAACTTCATTCTGCTGCCGTTGTTATTCTGAGGATCTCCGTTATGAAAATTATTCTTTTCGTTATCTGACATAAACGCTCTGCCGTCTTTCACGGCAGATACACCTCCCTGCAATTATTCTTCTATAATAAAATATCTTTTGTGTTCTGTATTTATCATATCGCATATATCGCGGATAAGCTTCTGATTCAGCGGACGCTCGGTGTGTGTTTTTCCGGTAAGTCTGTCGATAGCTCCGGTTTCGAGCGAACGGTCAACTACATAGCGTATCATTCTGTCAACGTTAGTATAGGTCGTGGACATTTCCTCGGCTATCTTCGTGTAGACGTTCTTCACTATCCCCTTTACCGCCTGCGGATCATTCAAAACTATCTCTATGGCTCTGCAAAGGAAGTCAAAGCCCTTGGAGTCCTCATAAATGCCGTATTTCCGCAGATAATCTGCGATGTAAGGTATCTCGCTATCAAAGCCGCCGGTCACATAGCCCTCAATGATCTTCGCAAGACGTTCAAACGGCATGGGCATAGTCAGGACTGCGAATGCTCCTGCATCGTAGCAGCTCTGTATCTGGTCGGGACTGTCCGAAAAATCGAGCAGAAATACCCGGAGTTCCGGGAAATCCCTGCTGAGAGCCCGCAGCTTCATATGATCGTATCTGATATTGTCACCGCGAGGGAGGATAAACGCCGCCGGAAACTCATTTTCTATCGCCGCATATACGTCCGCCTGCGAAACGTTGCAGAATTCCGCACGAAGCTTAAGATCACGAAGTTTATCCGCCAGATAATCGTAAGCGTATTTCTCATAACCATGCAGACGGCAGCATATCAGAACCAAATTTTCCGCCTTACGGCTCGCCATTAACGATCACTCCCTCTTTCCGATGCTTACCTAATGATTATAACATATAATTGTCAAAATAGCAAGATGCACGAATGAAACTCAGCGCTTTTGACTTGTGCCGTGAATAAGCCAGCTGCATTCAGCAACATAAATAGAAATAAGTGCCTCGCTTTGCAGCAGTGCAATAATTCCGCAGGTTTCTATTGACAAAATATGAATAATGTGTAATAATTATAAGTGTAATATACTCGTGGATATGGTATTTGATTACCAAAAATTATGAGAGGAGAGTATAGCAATGTTTAAACGATTTATGAGCGGTCTGCTCGCAGCTGCCGTAGTTGCTTCCGGTGCTTCATTGGCAGCGCCTGAGGTAAACGTCACAGCAGACGCCGCCTCAAACTACAACTACGCTGAGATCATGGATATGTCGATGTTCTTCTACGAAGCTCAGCAGGCAGGTCCGCTGCCGGAATGGAACAGAGTTGAGTGGAGATGCGATTCCACTATGGATGACCCCGTTCTCGGAGGCTGGTACGATGCCGGCGACCACGTAAAATTCAACCTCCCTATGGCTTACTCAGCTTCAATGCTCGCATGGGGACTCTATCAGTATCCTGATGGTCTCGAAAAGACCGACCTCATGGAAACTTACGTAAACAACCTCACCTTCGCGCTCGATTACCTCGCAAAGTGCGACCTCGGTGATGAGGTCATCTATCAGGTAGGTATCGGTAAAGTCGACCATACATGGTGGGGACCTGTAAGTCTCCTCAAAGAGGGCATGGAGGACAGCGGTCAGGACTATAAGGAAGTGCGTCAAGCTCTGAAGTCAGACCACGGTTGTACCGCTGTATTCGGCGAAATGGCTGCTGCACTCGCTGCCGGCTACGCTTCTCTTCAGGGCAGAGTGGACAAGGCAAAGCTCGATGATTACCTCGAACACGCTAAAAACATCTACAATATCGCTAAGGAATCGCCTGACGATGAAGTTTATAACCTCAGCGATGCTAACGGCTTCTATCGGTCGCGCCACTACTACGATCAGCTTTTCTACGCTGCTAACTGGCTCTATATCGCTACCGGCGATAAGGACTTCCTCGATGATGCCAAGGACTTCATCCCTCACCTCGATAGGGAATTAGGTCAGCCGGACGTCATCTCTTACGGCTGGTGCCACTGCTGGGACGATAACCTTCAGGGCGCTATGCTCCTGTATGCTATCAATACCGGCGATAAGGACGCTATCGCTCACGTAAAGAAGCACCTCAAATACTGGGTCAACGCTGAGGGCGTTCTCGTACTCCTTGACGGCGGTCTCCGCTGGCTCAACGAGTGGGGATGTCTCAGATACGCAAATACTGCCGCCTTCATCGCAGAGGTCGCAAGTGATACGATCTTCAAGGGCGAGGATAACACCTCATATACTGATTTCGCTGAAACTCAGCTCCACTACGCTCTCGGTGAGAATCCGGACAATTACAGCTACCTCATCGGCTACGGCGAGAATTATCCGAAGAACCCTCACCACAGAACAGCTCACGGCTCATGGAAAAACGATGTAAAAGTTCCAAGCACAACCCGCCATATCCTTTACGGCGGTCTCGTAGGCGGTCCTGACAAGGAAGGCAATTACGATGATAACGACCGTGATAAATACTTCTATACCGAAGTTGCTACCGACTATAACGCCGGCTTTACCGCACTTCTCTGCAAGATGCTCGATCAGTACGGCGGCAAGAGAGATCCTGAATTCCCACCTAAGGAAGTACACGATGGTCCTGAGTTCTTCGTTGAGAGCCTCCTGAAGGAATCAAGTGCAGGCGGCGTTACGATCAGCTTCAAGCTCACAAACCACTCCGCTTGGCCGGCTCGTGTACAGGATAACCTCTCCTTCCGCTACTACATGGATCTCAGCGAGGTCATCGAGGCAGGCAAAGATCCGGAACAGCTCGTTATCCGCTGCGACCGCGATCAGGCTGCAATGTACAGCGATAAGGGAGTTTCCGGCGCTGTTATCTCAAAGCCTAAAAAGTACGACGGCAATATCTACTACATCGAGGTAACTCTTCCGGACGGACGCGCTGTCCTTCCTATCTCCGAGGGCTCACATCAGTGCGAGATACTCCTTGCGATCGTAATGCCTGATTATCTCAGCAGCGGCTGGGATTCAACAAACGATCCTTCATTCAAGGAGCTCAAATCATCCGCTGCTTCCGCAGGCGCAGACGGCAAGGCTACGGGAGTTGTCTCACCTTATGTTCCGGTTTACGTCAACGGCGAGCTCTACTACGGCTATGAGCCGGACGGCACTTACAAGGACGGTCTCGGCGATTCTCCGAAGGATAAGCCGGAGCCTTCATCCGATGCAACCGATCCCGTTACTGAGGAGGATACCTACCACGTTTCACCGCCTGTAACTCTTCCGGATCCGACTAAAATTGCCGGAGATGCTAACGGCGACACAGAAGTTAATATGTCTGATGTTGTACTGGTAATGCAGTCCAGCCTCAATCCTAAGAAGTACGGTATCAACGGTACGAGCGAGGATTGCATGAAGAAAGAAAACGAAATGTTCGCTGATGTCGACGGCGTTACAGGCGTAAGCGCAACTGACGCTCTCCTCATCCAGAAATTCACTCTCAAACTCGTCAATAAACTCACTATCACATTCTATCAGTAATTCACTAAAGGACATACTTTTTGTGTTGTATCCATATGGCACTTTACCGGGAACTTACCGGGGCAAACCTTTCTGAGGAAAGGTTCTTCCCCGGTCCCCTTTCCAAAGACTTTTATTTCGTTTTTTTCGCAATGGTATAAAGATTCCGGAAGTCAAATAGGCTTCCGGTTTTTTATTTTTATGTTAGCACTTATACCATTGCGAAAAAAACAAGACGAAAGTTTTAGGAAGGGAGTTTGAGGGTGACTCCCCGCAGTGCGGGGAGATGTCCGAAGGACAAAGGGGACCGCCGCTGTTGGCGGAACCCTTTCTCAAAAGGGTTTCCTTCAATAAATTGCCGATAAACTGCTATCCGGGTACAGCATAAGAGGTATGCCCTTTTGTGAATCCCGGTGACTTTTCCGGCATATAATATTCGAGTATATAATTTTTTTGCGGTCGATAGCGGCTGGACGTTTGCGTAATTGCCCCAGATCACAAACACGAGGACTGTCAAGACCGCCGTTTACGGCGCTTGTTTTAGTCTTGACCGGCTGAGTGTTTGTGGTAAAATAGGCAATTGCGAACGTCGGCTCAGCAAATCTGACAAAAGAGTTATCGAATCCAATTTTCCCGGAAGGTGATCGAATGAAAAAAACAGCAGTGATATTTGCAATGCTGCCGCTTCTTGTGGGATGCAGCCGGAGCGTATCAGCAGATCCGCCGCAGAGCGGTACTGTTCCGGCTACTGTTGCGGCTACCTATTATGAACAGAACATCGGTCAGTTCGCGGACGAAATACCTCAGCGCAGCGTAGTCAACTACGATCATCAGACCGGCGAATGGCTGCCTTATATGCGCTACGAGGACGATATGAAGGGTAAAACCGCCGAGGAATTCCGCAGTGCTGTGAGAAGGCGCTTCGAGGCTGCAAAGGCTGATTCCGTGAACACGGTCTATGTACACGTCCACCCGAACGGCGACGCCTATTACCGTTCGGACATATTCCCGAAAGGGCCGAGCTGGGACGGCGATTACGATCCGCTCCAGATAATGACCGAAGAAGCTCATGCACTCGGACTCTCCATTCACGCATGGCTGAATCCGCTCAGGTGTCAGACCGCGGAGGCTATGGACGCTCTCCCAGATACCTTCGTGATAAAGCAGTGGACGCTCCAGCCGGACAGTCACATCACCGTTAATGTCGGCGGAAGGTGGTATCTCGATCCGGCAGCGGACGAGACTGTAACTCTTCTCAGGGACTGCATCAGAGAGATCGCGCAGAGGTATGAGGTCGACGGCTTCCACATCGACGATTACTTCTACCCTACCGCTGACGCTTCGTTCGACAGTGAAAGATTCGCCGCAAGCGGTGCGGATGACCTCTCGGAATGGCGTCTTTCCAACTGTACACGCCTTGTAAAGGCTATGTATGACGAGGTAAAGGCTGCGGACGAACGTCTTGAATTCGGCATCAGTCCACAGGGAAGCATCTCCGGCAACTATGATTCGCAGTTCGCTGATGTAAGGCTCTGGGCAGGTCAGGAGGGCTACTGCGATTACATCGTGCCGCAGATATATTTCGGATTCAGGAACGAAAGCTGTCCGTTTGCTGAGACTCTCGCTCAATGGGAGAGCATGACCGCTCCCGCAGTGCGGCTTGTGATCGGACTTGCACAGTATAAGCTCGGGAAAGCTGACAAATGGGCAGGCGCTGGCGGCGAGGATGAGTGGATAGAGTCGCCGGACATCATCAGCCGTCAGATAGAGCTTGTGAAGAATTCCACGGCGAACGGCTATGCGCTGTACAAATGAATTTATTGACAACTCCCCTGCCGCATGGTATAATTAAGTCATTAAATGGTATCGCTATGGCGGTACATTCGGGAGATCTGCCATGAAAAAGATTATTATCACAGCTGCCGCTGCTATGCTGTGCCTTTGCTCCTGCGGAAATTCTGCGGGAAGCGAAAGCAGCAATAAATTCAGCAAGGACTACGAAAAGGCTTTCATCGACTACGTTGAGACCTATAACAGCTTCGATGCGGCTAAGGAAATGAAGTACCTCTACCTCGATTCCCTCATTGACCAGCTGAACGACGATCAGCGGAAAACTATCGAGGATACCCTCAGAGATGATTATGATGAATTCCGCAGTCTTATCAAAAAATACGGTGAGGATGCCAGACTTGAGATCACGGATATACAGTCCGAGCCTCTTGATGCGGAGGCACTCTCAGCCGCTAAGTATTTCCTCTGCGCCGATTACTCTATGGACTCCCTCAAATGCGATGAGAACAGCGTCCGCGTAAGCGAGGGCTATGAGATAACGGCTGACGCTTCCTATTCGGGCAGCAGCGAAAAAAACACACAAACTCAGGCTTGTATGGCTTACGTTGAGGGCGACGGCTGGAAAATATTCGACGGCTGGACCTCCGAGCAGCTTCGCAAGGCTTGTAAGGCAAAAAAGTCCGCTGAGACAGAAGGAGCAGCAAAATGAAACGTTTAACAGCTATTGCGCTTGCAATTATCATGACAGCTGCGGTGTCCTGTGACAGCAGAAAGTCCGGCAGCGGAGCTTCCGGAAACGATGCCGGAAACGGCTCTGGCTCTGAGGAATTCCCGGAGATCGAGGTCACCTTCATGGACGTCGGCAAGGCTGACTGCATGGTCATCAGAAGCGGCGAAACTACCGCCGTTATCGACTGCGGCGAAAAGGATGACGGCAAGGATCTTGTGAAATTTCTCCAGAAGCAGGATGTCAAGACCGTTGACAAGCTTATTATCACTCATTACGACAAGGATCATGTAGGCGGTGCGGCTAAGCTTATCGAGCTTATGGACGTTCGCAGCGTTATAGGTCCGGACTACAATGAGAAAAGCGACGAATTTGAAAAATTCCGCAGCGCTATGAGGGCTAAGGGTATCGGACTGAAATGCCTGCGAGAGGATATGGAGTTTGAACTCGGCGGTGCGAATTACAGGGTATATGCGCCGGAACGCAGCTATTACGGTCCGGATGACGAAAATGATTTTTCACTCGTTGTGCGCCTCGATTACCACGATACTTCGATGATATTCGCAGCAGATGCTATGGAACAGCGGCTTTCCGAGGTCATGGACATCGGCAGCTGCGATCTGCTGAAGGTACCCTATCATGGACGTAAAATAGCCAATCTCGACAGCTTCCTCGATGAGGTCTCACCGGAATACGCTGTCGTAAGCACCTCGGAAAAGGAGTATTCCTCGAATACCCGTAAGCTTCTTGAGGAACACGGCGCGGAGGTCTTCACGACCTTCGATGACGGCGATATAACCGCCGTTACAAACGGCTGTACCATAAGCATAAGCACAGATAATTGATGTTACGCCTTCCGCGTTGTCACTCGTGAACCCGATTATAAAACAGTCTATTGACACAAAAAAGCCTCACAGCAAGGGGAGCCCCCTTTGGCGGTTTCGCAGGATACCGAATATGTACCGTAAATTTACGGCTCGGTAGCCCACAAATTCCGCTAAGGGAAGCACTCTAATGTGAGGCTTTCGTTTTATATCGTTATCAGAATTTATTTATGATATGGAGCGAATACTTCTGTATCAGCAGAGCATCGTTGAGGTCGATACCGTCTTTGCCGTCAACGTTGGCATTTATAATGCCCTGCGAAGTGATGCGGTCCGGACTTGTACCTTTTTCGCCGTACTTCTGCGGGTTCAGTGAAGCCTGCATTACCATTACGGCATCCGACATATCTATTGATCCATCGCAGTTGGCATCACCTTTCATACCGTCTGTTACATCAGAGGAAGTATCAGGTTCAGTATCAGGTTCAGTATCAGGTTCTGTGTCAGGTTCAGTCTCCGGCTCGGTAGGATGTTCGTTTACCGGATCCATACTCGGCTCTGTATCGCCCCACCATGACCAGCGGTCATCGGTACGGTAAGCAGCTGCGGCAGGAGATTCAGTCCATGTGAAAACGTTATCGTAGAGGTGACCTTCATTGTAATAGAACTGAGCCATAGCGCAGATCTCGTCAGCGTAGGTGCGGTAAGCGCCTGCGTCCTCAGCCATATCGCACCAGCCTGTGTTGAAGCCCTTCAGACAGTTTCTTACTACCTGATAGCCGTGCATTCCGTGCTTGTTTATGCAGAGCTCAGCGAAGTGGAGTATCTTTCTGATACCCATGTGGTTGGAAACGATAGCATCATAGAAATTCGATTCGTTGAAGGTATACTGGAACATTTCCGGAACATTATCTTCCTTGTCGAAGGTCGGGTTACAGTCAGCGAAGGCAGTAACAGCGGTCTGCATAGTGCCATAGGCATGGGCAGGATTAACGCCGAAGCCGTCGAGCTGAGCAGTCTCGATGTCAGCACCGTCACCGTTGCCGCCGAGAGTTGATTCTCTTGTACCGAGTCCGAGGAAAAGCGCATACACCTTTTCGCGCTCTGTCTGACCGAGACGCTTGGAAATGAGCTCCCAATGCTCGTCGATCTCCTTGTAGAGGGCGTATTTTACCTCCTGAACGGTCATATTGTGGTTGATAGCACGTATCTTTGCGGTCGAAGCGTTTGCGGGAGTATTTCTCTCACCGTAGTTGAAGGGATTTCCCACGCCCTCCTTCTGAACATTGCGCGATGTATCGTGAGCGGGATCGCACTCACTGCCTGCCCACTCATAGCTGGCATGAACAACATAATTATTAACGTTTCCGCTGTAATAAACAGGTGCGGCGTAGGCTGTCATTATCATAGCAGCTGTAATTATCCCAATAAATCTCTTTTTCATTTTTATCACCTCAGAAATTTGAACCGTTCCAACCCCAGTTCTCGGTCTCAGAATACTTAACGTATATCCTGTCCGCCGAGATACCGAGCTGATGTGTTAATATACCGGTTATATTGCGTGTAAGAGCTGAAAGTGCGCTTGAAGAAGCCCCGCCGTAGACCGAGACCTCGACCATTGCAGCTGCATCGCGTGTTCCCTTGAACCACAGCCTGTATTCAGGCTCGATGCCTACCATAAGCCAGCTTTCGGATTTTCCGGGGATAGCAGTTATAGCCTGTCCGAGAGCGGTCTTGATGATGTCCGCCTTATCGACTGATACCGATACGTTCGTTTTTACGTTAATAAACGGCATGATTATTACCTCCTTTATTATCAGATATTCTTTTTGAATTCAATAAATTCCTCGTATGTTCCCTGACGGTCGATACAGCCCTCAGGAGTTATTTCGATTATACGATTTGCGGTAGTCTGAAGGATTTCGTGGTCGTGCGAAGAAAGCAGCACAACGCCCTTGAAGTTGATAAGACTGTTGTTTACTGCGGTTATGCTTTCAAGGTCGAGGTGATTGGTCGGACGGTCAAGCAGAAGCACGTTTGAACCGAAAAGCATCATGCGCGAGAACATACATCTTACCTTTTCGCCGCCTGAAAGTACATTTACAGGCTTGTATACGTCATCTCCGGAGAAGAGCATACGTCCGAGGAAGCCGCGCAGATAGGTCTCGGTCTCGTCCTTGACTGAGTACTGTCTTATCCAGTCGAGGATAGATAGCTCGCAGCCGTTGAAGTATTCGCCGTTATCGACCGGCATATAAGATGTCGTAACAGATACGCCCCACTTGAAAGTGCCCTCGTCCGGCTGTTCCTCTTCCATGAGAATCTTGAAAAGCATCGTTATAGCCTGTTCGCTCTCACCGATGAATGCGACTTTGTCGGTGCGTCCGAGGGTAAAGCTTACGTTATTGAGCAGCTTAACGCCGTCGACGGTCTTGCTGATGCCGTCCACCTGAAGAACGTCCTTGCCGAGTTCTCTGTCCATATCGAAGCCGATGAACGGATAGCGTCTGCTTGAAGCCGGAAGCTCCTCAACGGTAAGCTTCTCGATAAGCTTACGTCTTGAAGTAGCCTGATTCGATTTCGACTTGTTAGCCGAGAATCTTGCAATGAATTCCTTGAGTTCCTTGATCTTTTCCTCGTTTTTCTTGTTCTGCTGCTTTATCATACGCTGGATGAGTGCGCTTGATTCGTACCAGAATTCGTAGTTTCCGACGTACATCTTGATCTTGTTGTAGTCTATGTCCACGATGTGGGTGCAGACATTGTTGAGGAAGTGACGGTCATGCGATACCACGATAACAGTACCGAAATACTCGGAGAGAAATTCCTCAAGCCACTTAACAGCGTCAATATCGAGGTGGTTGGTAGGCTCGTCAAGCAGGATTATGTCCGGATTTCCGAAGAGTGCCTGCGCCAGAAGCACCTTGACCTTATCATTACCCGAAAGACCTGCCATCTGCTGATAGAGAATGTCCTCCGGCAGACCGAGTCCCTGAATAAGCTTGGAAGCATCGGATTCAGCCTCCCAGCCGTTGAGCTCAACAAATTCGCCTTCAAGTTCAGAAGCCTTAACGCCGTCCTCTTCCGAGAAATCCTCTTTAGCGTAGAGAGCGTCCTTTTCCTGCATAATGTCGTAAAGGCGCTGATTTCCCATTATAACGGTATCGAGGACTGTGTATTCGTCATAAGCGAAGTGGTCCTGTTTGAGTACGCTCAGACGCTCCTCCTTAGGCATCACGACCTCTCCCGAAGCCGGTTCGAGTTCGCCGCAAAGCACTCTCAGGAAAGTTGATTTGCCTGCACCGTTCGCACCGATAACGCCGTAGCAGTTACCGTTTGTGAATTTGAGATTGACGTTTTTGAAGAGCGTTGTTCCGCCGAACTGTACGCTGACGTTGCTTACTGTTATCATATTACCTCCGAAATTACCATGCACCGGCATTCTTAAAGATGCTTCACTTATGGAAAAGGTGAGACACCTCTTTTTGGTGCTTCTTTATTCATTCATAACTATACAATTTTAATTATACCACACAATCCAGAAAATAGCAAGATACACAGCAAAAAACTAATAATTTTTTATCAGGCAGCGGGGAGCCTCCGCTGGCTTCCACGGCGGAGAGCCTCCGCTGGCTTCCACGTTGACGCTCGTAAACTCGCTTACTTTGTAGCCATAGCTTAAACGTACTCGCTAACATCACAAACAATGGGATTCTAAAGGGATGTTATCCCTTTAGCGGATTCCAAAGGCAGAGCCTTTGGTCGCCGCTTTCGGCTTTTAAGGCGGCGAAACTCTCGAAGGCGCTTC
>Ga0256404_1001550_pt1 | contig 54849 bp, 33 predicted proteins | sample RumenRJG_01DNA_FD_185990 | JGI IMG/M metagenome (GOLD analysis project Ga0256404, IMG submission 185990) | Bovine rumen microbial communities from Lethbridge, Alberta, Canada - RJG_01 | ecosystem: Host-associated > Mammals > Digestive system > Stomach > Rumen | place: Canada: Alberta | collected... | reverse complement strand
ATCGGGCAATATGCCCGATGTGTAAAAATCATTAAGAGGTTTAGGAAGGGGGTCTGGGGGATAACCCTTCTCCAAAAGGGTTTCCCCCAGCTGCCACGCAAGGGTGCTGCGGTAAATTCTGATTTATATTCCCAGTTTGTCTTTTACCGCCTGTGAAAGTTCTTTTACTGCATTTTCGGGGTCGGGGGCTTTCATTATTGCCGATACTGCACATATGCCGCTTATCCCGATACCCTTCAGCACGTCTATATTGTCCTTATTCAGTCCGCCGATAGCATTTACGGGGATAGGCACAGCTTTGCATATCTTATCGAGCATTTGCGTTGATGTCAGCACCGTTTTTACCTTTGTGGTGGTTGGGTAGATAGCCCCCACGCCGAGATAATCCGCACCCTGCTCAAAGGCTTCAAGCGCCTGCTCCACAGTTTTTGCGGTGGCACCGATTATAATATCATCGCCAAGTATTTCCCTTGCAGTCTTTACGGGCATATCGCTCTGGCCAAGGTGGACGCCCTCGGTGTGCGCTGCAAGTGCAACGTCGATCCTATCGTCGATTATCAGGGGCACGTTAAACTGCTTTGCAAGGGCATGGACTTTTTGTGCAAGGTCGATATACTCTCTTGTGGTGCGTTCTTTTTCACGAAGCTGTATAAGATCCACTCCCCCGGCAAGGGCTGAACCTACACGGGAAAGGAACTCCTTTTCGGTATAGGGGGTGCTGTCGGTTATAAAATAGATCCTTGTGTTCAGGTCTTTCATTGTATTTGCTCCTTTTTGGTGTTTGCCTGTCAGGCATCACTTATGCTTATTTTTGAAAGCTCTTTTATCTGTTTATCGGTAAGTGTTGAAAGTGCATCCAGCAGGTTCACCATAAAGCTGCCGGAGCCTTTGCCGGTCTGTGCAAGCTCGCCGCAGATACCAAACACGGCGCTTGCGGCGGTGGCTGCATCAAGGGGGGCTGCCGCTGAAAGGAAGGCGGCGCACAATGCGCCTTGCATACAGCCTGTTCCCGTTACAGTGGAAAGCTGTATGCAGCCGTTATCCACAAGCGCAAGGCGTTTTCCGTCGGTAACGATGTCGGTCTTTCCGCTTGCAAGCACAACTGTGCCGTATTTTACAGCAAGCTGCAGGGCTGTATTTGCCGCATCTTTTTCACTCAGGCTTTTATCCGCATCCACCCCGGAGGAGGAATAGAGCGGGTCAAAAAGGGCGGTTATCTCGGAATAGTTCCCTTTTATAACACTTGGCAAGGAAGTATCAATAAGGTGCAGGGCATAATCTCTGCGGGTAGTCAAGCAGGCGCTTCCGCACACGTCAAGCACAAAGGGGATACCCTTTTGTTTTGCAGTTTGTGCGCTGATAAGCATAGACTGCTTGCGTACATCGGTGATATTTCCCATATTGAGCATTACTGCCCCGGCACAGGCGGTCATCACAGCCGCTTCCTCGGGGTGCTCTGCCATCATAGGGCGTGCACCTGTGGAAAGTATCACATTGGCGCACTGGTTTATCGAGATGGGGTTGGTTATACAATGTATCAGGGGGGATCTCTCCCTGAGGGTTTTTCTTATTTCAGTTATCATCTGTGACCTTTGTGCCTCCCAGCTTTTTTATAACAAAGTAGACAAGGGCTATACACCCGAAGGCTATCAGAGAACCGTAGGCGGCATAGCGGGTGGTGCTTTCGCTGAGCTTGAACATTGAGCTTACCACTTCAACCACCACGAAGGCTATGGCTCCGAAGGCGGCGATGGTCAGGGAATTTGAAAGCACGCTGCCGTTATCGGCAAAGGCAGCCGAACCCAGGGCTTTTTGCATTTTGACAAGGCTTCCGTTGGCGGCAAGTTTACGCAGGAAGAAATACGCTATGCTTCCGCCGATGAGGGTGCCCGCAACAAAGGAGGGAATGTAAAAGGTCCAGCCAAGCCCTTCTCTGCCCATGATAAAGCGCATTACAGGATAGGAAACAATGGCGCCCACGATACCTGTGCCGATGACCTCGCCAAGGACGGCACAGATGATCTTGCCTTTTGAGAGCCTGTAAAATACTCCGGAGAGGAATGCTCCGAACACTGCGCCGGTGAGGGCAAGGGGCGGTATACCCATAAAAGCCATACGTATTATTCCGATAAGTGTGGCGCACAAAAGCGAATACCACGGTCCGATAAGCACCGAGCATACTATGTTTATAAGGTGCGCCATGGGGCACATACCCTCTACTCTGAGTATAGGTGAGATAACAACGCCTAATGCTATTAGCATAGAGAGCACGACCATTTTCATAAGGTTCTTTGATCTTTTCACTTGAATATCCTCTTTTCGCATAATTTTTCGGTCGCAGATCAATTTCTGCCTCTCACCCTGAAACACAGGTTCCCATCGCAAAAATACAAGACACAAGGAGCTCCCCTTCTATCCGCCCGAACTTCGGGATAAGCGTTGTCACTTCCTTTCAGACAAAATAAAAACAGGACCCGCATTAAGGCAAGCCCTGCACATGGACGAAATAACATCATGTTCCTACGTTGGCATTACCCAAATCAGGTCTACGGTCAAAGGTAACACCTTTTTCTCAGCCTGTCCGCACAAGCTCCCGTTAAGATATCGGATAAGAGTTAAACTCTCATCATCTAATATTATACACCCGTAAATCGCAAATTGCAAGAACATTTAGTGAATTTTTATACTTATACAAAAGCACAAAGAGAATATCCTCAACCGCTGCGTAAGGATAACGGGGGATAAAACAGAAAGTAAACTATTATCAAATTATTGGATTTGCACCCGAAGGGGTTATAGGGGGACAACCACCTTGCATAGCAAGGCAGGGAAAGCCCCCTAAAAAGCGAACAAATAGTGTGGTTGGGTTCTTTCTTGCTTATTGCCTCTGATCCTCTATTTTTCAGCGGGCATGCTGTGTGCCGGGGCGGTTTATTGACATACTCTGTGGAAATATGGTATAATTTCAACAGCATAACAGATTATTTATTGATCTTACTTTACAGGGGTGAACATATGAAAAAGATAACTAACAAGAAAGGATTATATGCGGCTGTTATCGGCAGTTTGCTTATAGCCGCAATACTTATTTTCGGTACCCTATGGACAGGTCAAAAGGCAAAGCACGACACCGAAAGAGCTGTCGGCTCTGTGAGCAGGCTTTATCTTGACGAGCTTGCGGGCAGGCGTGAGCAGGTGGTGGCTTCGGCTTTGAAACGCAACATTAAAAATATTCAGACGGCGGTGGGGCTTCTTACACAAGAGGACCTTAAAGATCCTCAGCATTTGCAGGCCTACCAAAGGCGCATGAAGCAGCTTTACACCCTTGAAAAGTTTGCTTTTGTGGATACCAACGGTCTTATATACACCTCAGAGGGGACTCAGAACGACATCGGGCAATACAACTTTAATTACAACAGAATCTCAAAGCCCGAGATCTCAGTCAAGGACAGCGGCAGCGCAAACAAGAGCGTTATAATCGCTATCCCTGTGGACAGGCTTGCGTTTAACGGGCAGACCCTTTCCGTTTGCTTTATGGAGATAAACATGAACACCATGCTTGAGGGTGTATCTTTACAGTCGGACCACAACAACACCACATTCTGCAACATATACACCTCACATGGTACGGCGCTTACAGACATGGTACTTGGGGGACTTGCAAGCGAGGACAATCTTCTCGAAGCTTTACAGCACGCAGAATTCGAGGACAGTTCCGATTCGGCACAAAACATCAGAGAGAATTTTGCAAAGGGCCAGGCAGGTATCGTTTCATTTACCTACAACGGTACGAAGGAGACCCTTTCATACACTCCCATAAAGGGTACGGACTGGATGCTCACATACCTTGTGAGGGAAAGCGTTATAAGCGACAACATCGGCTCGGTATCCCGTGGGATAATCATAAGAAGCCTTGTGCAGACTGCGCTTACAGCTATTGTGCTGCTTGCCATGTTTACTTTTGTCTTTTGGCAGAACAGGAAAAATACAAAGCTGGAGCTGGAAAAAGAGGCTGCACAGGTCGAGAACCGTGTAAAACAGGAGGAGCTTGAGGAAAGATTACAGCTGCAAAACGAACTGCTTGAACAGGAAAAGCAGCGCACACGGCAGGATCACATGATAACGGCGCTGGCTTCGGATTACAAGACCGTTTACTACGTTAACCTTGACAACGACGAATGCACTTGTTACCGCTCGTCGGTAGATGCCGTGGAGGGTCCGCAGGTCGGGGATCATTTCAGCTTTCGTGAGGCATTTACCCGCTATGCAAACGAAAGGGTGGCACAAAGCTACCGGGAAGGATTTCTGCAGTTCATCGAGCCGGACAACATACGCAAGAGGCTTGAAAATAAACTTATCCTCACATACCGTTATCTTGCGGTGTACCAGGGCAGAGAGTCTTACGAGATGCTGAGAATGGCAGGTGTACGCCATGCACAGGACAGAGATGATCACATTGTTCACGCAATTGGCGTAGGGTTTACCGACATTGACAGCGAGATGAGAGATTCTATGGCGCAAAGTCTTGCGCTCAGCGACGCTCTGGCTGCTGTTAAGGAGGCAAGCAAGGCAAAGACTGCGTTCCTTTCAAACATGAGCCACGAGATAAGAACGCCGATGAACGCAATCATCGGGCTTAACAGCATCGCTTTGCACGATCCGCAGATCTCCGACAAGACACGGGGGTTCCTTGAAAAAATAGGCGATTCGGCAAATCATCTTCTTGGGCTTATAAACGACATTCTGGATATGTCAAGGATAGAGTCGGGCAAGATGGTTCTTAAAAACGAGGACTTCTCATTTGACAGGCTTATGGAGCAGATCAACACCATTTTCAGCGCACAGTGCGAGGACAAGGGGCTTGAATACAGCTGTCACGTTGAGGACTCGGTGGGGTCTCACTACATTGGCGACAGCATGAAGCTGCGCCAGGTGCTTATAAACATTCTGGGCAACGCTGTCAAGTTTACTCCCACGGGGGGAAAGGTAGAACTTTCGGCTCAAAGGACGGCACAATTCGGCAACAAATCCACTTTACGTTTCACCATTTCAGACACGGGTATCGGCATGAGCAAGGATTATCTGCCCAAGATATTTGAGACATTCAGCCAGGAGGACAGCTCAGCCACGAATAAATACGGCAGCTCGGGGCTTGGTCTGGCTATCACCAAAAACATTGTTGAGATGATGAACGGCAACATCGAGGTCCAAAGTGAAAAGGGCAAGGGCACCACATTTTTCGTTACGGTCACTCTTATGGATTCCGCACAGACCGGAGGCGACGGGGACAACGACATCGACGTACAGATCCACAAAATGAGCATACTTGTCATAGACGATGACCCTATTGCCTGTCAGCACGCAAAACTTGTGCTTGAAAAGGAGGGCATAAGCTGTGAGACGGTACTTTCGGGAAGAGAGGCTATTGAGCAGGTCAGGGTACGCCAGGCGAGAAACAAGCCTTACGAGCTTATACTTGTTGATCTTAAAATGCCTGAGATGGACGGTGTACAGACTACAAGGGAGATACGAAAGATCGTTGGTCACGACTCGGCAATAATAATCATCACCGCTTACAAGTGGGACGATGTGCTTGACGAGGCTGTAAACGCAGGTGTGGACAGCTTTATTTCAAAGCCGGTATTTGCAGGCAATGTGATCGAGGAATACAAAAGCGCTTACCAAAAGAAGAAAAAAGCACAGCCCAAGGACAAACCAAAGGCAGAGCTTAAAGGCAGGCACATACTTCTTGCAGAGGACGTTGAGATCAACGCACAGATCATGGAGATGGTGCTTTCCATGAAGGAGATGACTGTGGATCACGCACAAAACGGAAAGATCGCTTTGGAGAAATTTGCTCACAGCGATGTGGGCACTTACGATGCAATACTTATGGACATAAGGATGCCTGAAATGGACGGGCTTGAGGCTACGGCAAAGATAAGGGCTCTGGACAGGGCTGATGCAAAGACGATCCCCATAATAGCTCTGACTGCAAACGCATTTGACGAGGATGTACAAAGAAGCTTACAGGCGGGAATGAACGCACATCTGAGCAAGCCTATTGACAACGACGCTTTGTTTGATATGCTTCAAAGCGTGATAAAATAAGGGAACGGTACAAACAACAGCCGTGGACATCAAACTATCGGAGGGTCTCCGAAGGGTGAGTTCACGGCTGTATTTTGTTTTTAAAAAAAGCATAATATGAACCGAAAATGCCACGGGGCAAACTAACGGGTGCTGTTTTGACAATGGAGTTGACCATTGGCTTTGATGTTCTTTATTGCGGCATCTGCTGTGGTCTGTTTCTGCCTTGCAAAAAATCTGAGCCGAGAGGTTGGTCTCGGCTCTGTGCTGGGTTTTAAATTATCTGCTTTGTTGATCAGCAGTGATCAGATAACATCCGGTATGATCTTTGCATTTGTATAGACCACAAAGTCATCTGCCTTTGTGGGGATAAGGTATTTGTTTTCGTCGGCATCGATCGTGTCGTACATCTTCATTTCCAGAGTCATTCTGTAATTGGAATACATCAGTCCGTCGGAATTGGAATTGAATTTTGAATCGCCGGTATACGCCTCAAATTCAATAGGCACATAGTATACACCGTCTGATGCATTACCTATGGTCTGAAGCTTATCCTTTCTGACCCTTATCCTGTAAGCATTATCCTCTCTTGTGACCTTTATTATAACATTTCCCTGTGAGTCGGTCTTTTCGGCACCGTCGGCATCATTAGATTGGTCAAACAGTGTCGAATCCAGATCACCGGTTATCTTAATGTTTTCAATATAGTCACTGATTTTCAGATAGGAATTGTAGTCAGCCTTGTTGGAAAGTCTCAGCGTCATCTCAATGTACTCTCCGCTTTCCTTGAGCATACTTGTATCATACCTTGCCTGTGTACGGATCTTTGACTTGGTCTTCACTTTCTCCACGCCCTGATCGTCAACATCCATTTCGGCTGCGTTGATACCAAGGTCGCTGTAAGGTCCGGCTATGTCGCCTGAGGTTTTTCTCACATTGTACTCAAGCGTAGCCTTCTTCTGAGCTGTTACGTAGTACCGATTGGTCTCCTTATCGTACTTTTTAGATGTTGCGCTGTACGGTGCACTTTCCACAGATGAAGAAATGTTTGAATATCCTATCACCCTTGTACCTATCTTTGTACTACTGATATTCTCGTTCACCGGGAACTGTATCGGCAGATCAAGAGGATCGGAATACGTCAGTCGGTACTTCACCTGCATCGTCACAGCATAGCTGTTATCAGGATCGCTTATATCTTCTATGAGGTTATTGGTGTTTATCAGCTCAATATAGTTCTCTGTTATGTTCCAGGACCTGCCGCTCACGTCTTTGCCGCCTTCTGAAACTACTGAAGTTCCGCCGTACAGCTTGTATTCGGAAATGGTTACCTGCGGTTTGCCCTTGAGCTGTATACCTATCAATGATGCCGCATCTTCAGCCGTCTTCATATCATATGTTGCCAGGAACATTTGATATATCGAAGATGTGTCCTTGTTGTTGAGCATATTGCTGGCAACGCCTTGCTTAACAGCATCACTGCCGTTAAGCTTTATGGTGGATGTCATAACAATATCCAGATAATTATTGTTACTTGTCATCTCAAGATTGCCCGTCTTTGAATCAACCTTCATATCAAGCGAAGGAAGATACAGGTTTCCTGTATACAAGCCTACCGATCTATTCTTTCAAATTTACCATAGTCTTTATGCTGCATAGGCTCACTTCTTTTCTATATGAAACATATGTTTTGCTTACAATCACAGTATATCAAAGTGTGAGATAAAAGTCAACAGCCGTTCAACTAAGTGCGCCATTTGGCGACAGTTAAGCGGCTGCTTTTTATACTTTGTATGTATGCACAAAAGCAAGAACCAATGTTTGTCAGCTTTTGATGCTCTTTATCCATTCCTCATATTCTTGCGCAAGGTTTTTAGATCCTGCAACGCACATCTGCCTTTTGAACTGTGCCACCCAGCTCCAGAAAGTAGTGGAGATTTGCACTTCAACATCGGCAGAGTAGCAGTCTCCGTCCTTTGTTATATCCGTCTTTTCGCCAAATTTATCATAGACCTGACCGATGAGCTTCTTGGAGAATACAAGCGATAGCTTTTCTGTTTTGCCGCCGTACATTCTGAACACCTGCTCGGTATACTGTGACACCTTGTCGATCTTTGCACCTGCTTTTTTGCTGATGCCATTATCAAGCATTTCAACGGAGTCCATACGGTCAACACGGTAGTTCTTGATCTCATTTTCTGCTGTTTTATCGTATTTCATAAGGTAGTAGTTATCATTATTGAATACCAGTGCAACAGGCTCGGTTATATACTTTTCTCCGTCTTTGCGGTACTCTTTATCCCGATTCTCGTCAAGGTCAAAGTATTTGAACGAGGCTTTTTTCTTGTATCTTATACATTGTTCAAGTGTATTGACATTGTAGTATATATGCTCGTTGGTGTGTTTGCGTGTATTGAAGTGGATAATGTTCTCTGTGAGGATCTCTGCCTGGTGGCTGCCGCTCAATGCTGCTATCTTCTTTATGAGGTCCTCGGTCTTTTTTTCTGTAATGAAGCTTGCTGCCTGGACTGCGTCAATGAGTATCTTCAGTTCCGCCAGGCTGAAGCTTCGGTCATCGATATAGAAGGCATTCTGGCGGCTGATCTTGGTTTGCATTATCTCATAGCCTTGCTCGTTCAGAAATGCGATGTCCTTTGCGATAGTTCTTCTGTCGGTAGTGACACCGACTTTTGAGAGCCGTTCGCAAAGGTCATTCGTTCCTATGGGGTTATCAAGGTCGCTGTCCTGCTGCAGTATTTCCAGCAGTTTGACGATGCGAAGCTTCTTATTATTCGGTTCAGACACGGTTGCTTCTCTCCATTGAGAAAGATCAGAGCCGAGAGGGTTAGTCTCGGCTCTGGGAGAATCTTCGATGCTATATCATCTTGTATTGCAGTTTGGAATTAGTATAGATGATATGATCTGATGCGTGCGGTTGTGTATCAGGTGTTGCCGTGGTATCGATGCTGCCATACATATCCGCTGTAAGATTTACTTTGTAATTAGAGTATGCTTTTGTTGTTCCGAATCCATTTGTCTCACCTGTAAGAACATCAAACGAGATATATATCGAGTAGACCTTATCTGCAACCTTATGGAGAGAATTCTTATGCGCTCTCAGGGTTATCGTCTTGCCATCAGCACTCATAGATGCTACGACATTTGTATCGGACGTACCCGTTCCCTGTGTATACAAAGCAGTAGTATCATTTTTGTCTGCTTTGATAGTAAGGTTCTGGAAATACTGCCTGATGTCAAGAGGTGTTGTTGCGTTATAACCGTCCTTCTTGCTGGTCAGAGTAAGATTAAACTCAATATAATCACCCGGATCCTGAAGGTCAAGATAGCTGTATGTAGCTGTTGAATCAATATGTCCCTTATTTGTGTTTTTTGTTCCTTCATCAAACGGATTGATACCAAGTGAACTGTACTGTCCGTCAGGACTGGTCATTGTCTTTTCAGCATTATACGTAAGAGTTGCAGAGGCAAGATCTGTTATATAATATCTGTTCTCTTTGTTGTTTTTTACATCACTAACTGGAAGCGATGTAGCACTGTATGCTCCGTTTTCAGCTACAGAGGAGATGTTAGAGTATCCTCGCACCATAGATCCGATTCTAGCATCATTTTCAACTGTTCTTTTGGCGAACTGTTTTGAAAGGTTACCTTCAGAATACTCCACAGCAAATGTAACCTGAATTGTTGCTGTATAAGCATTATTGGAATCTCGCAGATACGGGTTCAGATTTACCTTGTTCCTAAGCTCAATATAGTTGCTCGTCATATTCTTTTCTGGATCAAGCTCATCTGACAAAGGAAGTATTGATGTTCCTTTTGCTTCCTTTTCTTCTACTGTTTCAGGAACAGTAGAACCTGAATAGATCGTATAATCAGTTACTAAGATTGACGATATAGCGGATGTATCAACTCCTATTTTGGTCGCTATTGTATTTGAGTCAGTTAGCTCTGCAACATCATAATTCATAAGGAATGTCTGATAGATGGTTGAACTAGGATTATTCTCCAGATTCTTATTTATAAAATCGGTCAACGCTGTTTCTGTCAGTCCAACATGTGCGGTCATAGTAACTGTAAGCAGATTATTACTCTTACTCATCTTATATGTACTTGCTACACGAGGAGTAACTGTCAATTCCATCTGATCGTTTGTGTAAAGGTTTCCGATAAACAGATGAACAGGTTTGTTATTGTCATTTCCCGCAACTACCTTATTAGGCTGCCAATTTGAGTTATTTGTAGCATGTTGTGCAAATCTTTCGGCAGACCTTATTTCATAGTGGTAGATGTTTGTGCTTCCGCTGTTCTTATTTGTAAAGAAACTTAGATAGTAAACTTCCGGTTTTACATCAGTTACTGTAACAGTATACTTCACTGGTGGAGAGTCACCTGCTTCAATGTTTTTGTAATAGTTATCGCCAACCTTTACTGTTGCTTTATCCTCTGTTGTTTGCATGAGCTTACCATTTCCGTCAAGAGCAATTGAAAGCGTCAGCAAATCATTTAGAGGTGCCGGTTTAAATGGTGTTCCCTGTGCTGTTCCGTCGGTTGTAAACGAGTCAAACGCTATATGATAGTAATCCTTCGAATCTTTCTCTGTGATTGCTGCATCTTTATAATAATGCTTATCATTATTTGTTGCATCGACAAGTACCAACCTTGAATCCGGAGCCCAGCCGGTTGTATCCTTCATTGACAGCAGAAGATCCTTATAGAAATTCGACCCCTTGTAAACATTTTCACCGCCATTGATCGCATCTGCCCAATCTGTTAACTCACGATCATAATTGTACTCTATTCTCATCGTAACAGGATTTCCGAGGTTTTCAAACAATGTGTTTCCAGTATTAATGCTTGAATATGCACCGGAATAATAATTCGTTCCGGAAGCCAGCTTTGCACCGAATGTGTACTGAATCAATCTCTTACCGTAAATCGGTATATAGAGATGATATGCTACCTGTCCTGCACTCGAAGGATTGAGGAACTGAACATCCATCAGTGTAAACTGCGGTGTGTTTGGATCGGCATTATCAATATTTGCAGTATCTAGCTGGAAGCCTGTTGTAAAACGCTTCAATGATGCTGTTGTACCTGATTCTGCAACTTCGAATTTACCATTAGCGTATGTACACTTACGTAGCACGACCTTATAAACATTGCTTTTATCTTGCTGAAAAGTAAATGTTGGAGGCGAGTTGGTCAGGTTTTGAATATAATAGTTGATGTAATTTGTTACTGAGGTAATATCCGTATCCTCAACTACAAGCATCGGGAAATCATACGGGAAACTGCTTCCAAATTCTTCCTTCGATGTTGTAAGGTGTTCTTTTACTGCACTGACAAGACTATTATTTACCGAAGGTGCTTTTTGATATGATTGCGCCGGATTGCTCTTTTGAGGATTTTGTTTATCTTCAATGATCTTTGAAAATGCAGATTTATCCTTATCGACTGAGCTTAAAACATCTCCTGTAAGGAACTGTTCATCACCGATATACATTTTAGGACTCGATGTTACGTATGGATTATTGTCTGTAACTACTTGGTTTTTATAATCCTTGACATTTGTTGCACCGGTATCAACATCTGAGAAAGTCTTATTGCCATCCGATGCAGCTCCGTTATAATCTGCAAAAACAATGTAATTATTATCGGCAGTAGAATAATCGTTTGTACCTATAAACTTTGAAGGAATAAAATAACCCGGTTTGGCAGTGGTATTCTTGCAAGAAAGACCAACTATCTTAATCTTTTTTAAATTGTTTTTGGAAACAAGGTAACCGTGCTGACCTGCGGTGTTTTCTGTAGTGCCTCCTGTCCTGTCCTGAAATTGTAAATTATCACAAATAATATTATATCCGGAAAGCTCCGTTGGCAGCCAACCTGCTAATGCCGCAGAATAGTTTGAGATAAAAATAATATCTTTGATCAAAAAGTTTCTGATTTGAACAGGACCAGCAGATATATTGGCACACACGCCGGCAGTATCGTTAAATCCCCACATTTTGTATCCAACAACACTACAGTTATCCACAACAGCATTTTTCGCCGACAGACCACCGATTATTCCGCTGCAAGCTCTGTGCTCTAATCGTGGTGGATTCTTTCCCTTTATATTGTTTTCGTTAGGAACTATTTCTGTTGCACTCTTGATGACCGCATTTTTATCATTTTTTACATTACAATTCAAAAAAGCAAGGTAAGAAGCACCGCTTGTATCCGAACCTATCAATCCGCCAACACGGTGACCATAAACGCTAATGTTGTAAACATTACATTTTTCCAACTTCAAAGAATATGTAATGCCATTTTCAGTAACACTTTTAATGGTATGGCTTCTGCCTATAATGCCGCCTGCAACAACCGAGTCATTACCGTTTTCAACACCATTTTTCTCATTGTACCTATAATACTTTAGTCCTTCTTTATAGCCTATGCGCGAGTTGATATCAGTATTCTCTTGTCCTAACGTTATATCATACATTATAATAGGAGCATTTTTATCCGCCGTCTGTGCAAATCCTATTACTCCTCCTACACCGTTCTCAAAATCTTGATATGCGTTACCTTGATATTCAGTGAGAACATTCGGAAGTTTTATTTTAACATCATTGATATTAAGATTACCCTGCTTAAAATATCCCAAGATACCGCCCGAATAACGCTTGCTCGTTACAGTAAATGCCGTATCAGCGTTGATTTTCGAGATGCTTACCAAATGGTTCGTATTATGATTTGCAAGCTGAAGATTTCCGAAGAAGCCTCCTGCCGTTTCAAATCCATTTACAGTAAGACCTGACACACCTATGGTCTCAACAGTGATACTGTCAGCATCGGCAAAACCAGCATATCCGGCAACTCCACCGGTATTCAGATAAGCAACATTATTAACATTATTACCAATATAAATAGCGCTGCCATCATCAGTATCATGGAAGAAAACATAGTAATCTATTTTACCTGTAATATTCAGATCACTTATCTTATAAGCATCAGTTTTTGCGCCCTGATCAAATCTGTTATGGCGAAGCGTGTCAAATAGTCCAAATCCGCCCTTACTATTGTTTACAGGCAAATAGTTATCAAAGCTGCTTTCATAATGCTGAAGCGACATATTCATTGTTATTGTTACAGCAGACCCACTGCCGTTATTACTCTTACCACTAAATTTATGCAGACTGATTGTTCTTGCTTTAAGATAATCGTCTTGACTCGATTTAACACCGAAACCTATATTTCCTATTCCTCTATACCCGTCAGGTAGAGTCCATACAGTTTCAGTGCCGCCAAGCTTGAAATTGCAGACAGTATTATTATTTGTTAACGCAAGCACGCCATAGTTTGTTGTTCCGTCGATAACATCGGTATAGTTCTTTACCAGGAAAGGAACACCGCTTGTGCCATGATCTGCTGCAGCAAGGGTATAATCAGAAATATCCGCTTTAGCTTTTGGTGTGCCAACTGCACTATATGCTGCGTTCCTCATTCTGTGATAAGTTTTGCCATAGCTGTCACTTGAACTAACTGCTGTCAGCGCTGTTGGTGCACCAACAGTTGTGCTGCTCTGTGTCAGCAGAGACATAACGAACCAAGCCTGTGCGTTAGGGATACTAACGTCAGTGCTGTACATTGTTGAAGCTCCGGTTACGGTCGTATATGCTCCCGTAGAGAGCTTGTTTGCTTCTGTTTTCTTAATATCGGCTATAGAGTAATTCTTAGTGCTATTATGCATTGTAACGTCGTTTTCAGATGTTACATAGTCTGAGCCCTCTGTTACTGCATAGCCGTTAAGGACTCTGCCGATTATAGGGTTGACATAAAGCCACTGTTTATCTGAAATCGAAATAGGAGTTCTTTGGAATTCTGTAATCGTTTGCTCTGTATCTTCATTAAAAACCTCAATTGTTACAGTTTTGTTAATCTTTCCTGATGGTAAAGTGCTTAAACCCTGAACAGCTGATGTCATGTTTTTAAATATTACAGCGCCATTAACAACAGTACCTATGTATCCACCGACCGGAATGATCTGTGAATAATCACCAGCTAAGTCTATGTTGGAGCTCATAGATGAAAATGTGACTGATACTTTTTCAAGGATATTATCTCCACCGAGAACATTTGCTATTACTCCACCATAGCTTTTACATGTCGGGAATTTATCGCTATTATTACTTTGAGTAAGCAGAATATTATTTGTGCTTTGCACGCTTATTGTAAGATTCCTAACAACACTGCCATAACTGTTTCCAATAAGGGGTGAGCTACTCTTATTTGTAATGGTAAAATCGCCGCCGTCAATTACGCCTCTGAATACAGCAAAATCATTTTGTGTAGCACCTGAAGTGCTAATTGAGGTAAAGCTGCTGAGACCGGGATAAGTGCTGTTAAGTTCAACGTTTTTGCCAAGCTTATAATATGCGCCGGCAAGATACGTTCTTACTACTGTTGTAGATAGAGGTTTCTCACCTTCGCAAACATAGCTCCCTCCGCTATACGAAAATAACTTGTGATGTGTCTTTCCGCTTTTATCTTCACACCAATAAACAGTTCTTTCAGATGCACTAGGAAGAGTGACTGACGTACCATCATAGTTGGCATTGAGGATCTTTGCAAAGTTTTCAAGGTCGGTGCTGCTTTGGATCATATATGGATCGTTATAAGTTCCACATCCCTCGGCAGTAGTTGTTCTGTGGTTTACTTCAAGCTGATGTGTTGTAGTTGTTGATCCATAAGCAGTAGCAACATAAGGCAAGAAATTATTCTTGTTTGTATTCATATAGTTTCCGTTTGTATCAGCATTGCTTATAGGGCTGGTAAACTCTTCTGCCGAATCGGTTGAGCCTTCAATATATTTTCTTTCCAAATTAGGATATTCACCTTCGGTAGTATAACCAACTTCCTTACCGTAGGTAACATATCTTCCATCTGAGCCCCAGTCGTTTGCCCATGTGTAAGTATAAGTGCCTGTCGAACCAGATTCAAACTCAAATTTATCGAGCAAGGTTGCTTTTGTGAAAATGGTTCTGTTTGTTCCGTAAGCTGTATCTAACGCAGTGTTTTCGTCATTTGTATTATCAACGGAGGTAGTTCGACCATCAAGCTTCATCATTGTGAAATTCAAGTTCAGTCCTTTTGCTGTGGATGAACCAACTTCACCAATGAGACTGCTTGCAGCTTTCGGATAAGTTCCATCTTTCTTTATATACGGAACATTTGCAGATGTATCAGTTGTGTACTTGTTTGTAGTTTTTACGTTCTTGGCTGTAAGATTTGTATATTTCAGGATCTTATTGATTACGAGAGGTGCATAGGTCTTTGAATCTCCGGTAACATTTGTAATATTATGAATATACACGCCATCCAGATCAAGACCATCTATATTAATTACCGCTTTGTTGGTATCAGAAGCTCCATCTATGGTTCCGCAGATAAGTGCTCCTGAATATCCGTTAATTACAGGAGTATTTCCTTGCAGAGCAACAGTATTGACTGTTACGGTTTTGCCGGTATATACGTTGCGCAGCAAACCTGCGTGCAACAGATAGTGCTGAGTCGTTGAATTCTTAGTGTTATTGTACAGAGATGTTTTCTGCGAATTGTTTGTTCCACCGTTGACCTTTTCGCTTTCCTCGAATTCATAATTATAAAATTTGAATATTCCTTGCACTTTAACATTGTTGTCAACATCAACTGGATACCAACTATATCCGTTCATATCATAAGTAGCGGAAGCAATTTCATTGTTGCTAAACGGATTGGCAAAACTACTTCTTATGCTCTGATGTGCATACTGATTCAAGCCCCAGCTCATAAGCTTTTTCTGAGCTGTGCTTAAATTTTCAGAATTATTGCTTGTTACTGTATCAAGGTTGTAATAATATCTCGTCCAAGGATTTGGTTTTGCACCCTGTGATGTTTGTGCCTGATAGCTCTTACTAGCAGTTGAGCCATTCATATTAAGACCATTTGTCTCCGTGGTCTTTATAGAAACTACACCTGCACCGTTTTTGAGGATATACTCGTCACCTGAATCATCGACGCCACTTCTTGTATCACCACTGTCAGTATAGTATGCGCTGTATGCGACTAACTCATCAAATACAGAGAATGATGTCAAAGTCGATGAGCTAATCGAATAGCACGTGGTTGTCGGCAGCAGAAGATAAATAGCTGAGGAACTGCCATCGGTCTTATAATTCTTGCCCGAATCACAATACCAGCCCTTGTTGACGATCATACCGAATGATCTGGGATTGTTCGCTGCTACATTTATCGAACTGATATCAAGTTTATTAACTGTCCATTTACCTGTAGCGTTATAAACAAGACCAGCCATATCCTTGACTGCGCCCGATGCTGTTATTTTAGAACCACTGTCAATTTTAACAATATTGTCAGGATCCAATCCAACAACAGCATCTGTATTTAACCACTGATAGCCAAGAAGTCCGCCCATAGATGTAGATTTCCCGGCACTGATCTCAAGATTATTTGTGGTAATCTTAGTAAGTGTCAGTGTTCTTGCGTTGAAATCTTTAGTTGCAGAATAACCCGAGATCATTGCTATAAGACCACCAATAATCTGATTTGTCTTTTCTGCAGTGTTTTCAATCTTTCCGCTGATGGTCAAATTTTGAAAACGCCAGTTCTGTACTTCGTTTGAAGTATGATAAATTTTTCCTATAACACCGCCGATACAAGTGCTTTCATCACTATTGCCGCCTGTAACATTTCCGGAAACGACAATTCCTTGAACACGCAAAGCATAATCTTTCGACGTTGTATTTTTATCCGGTTGATTTACCTCACCAACCAATCTTCCAAGATAGATGCTTTTGTTACCACCATAATCAAATTCAGTCGTTACATTCAAGGCATAAATCTTTGCCGATTTCTTAACAACAGCAGCCAATGCACCAACATAAACTGAATTTGCAGTAGGATAAACGCTTACCGTTCCGTTAATAGTTGATTTTTTAGTTGCAGCATCCGAAGCATTACCAACTTCAGAGCCGTTAAGAATTCCGAACAATCCATTATACCGATGGTTATATATTCTTCCATCGCCATCAGATCTTGTTTCGGCTGTTGATAGATCGTTTTCACCTCTAAAGCCATACGCTTCACCAATTGCCAATGTAACGGTAAAGCCTGAAGGCATAAAATTACTGTTATAGACACAATGTGACTCAATAAAACTATTATCCTTGTTGTTATCTCTTGTAAATCCGGTGATTCCGGTCCCTGAAAGATTTATATTGCCACTTAATGTCAGAGTTCCGGATACTGTATGTGCCGTAACAATATCAGATGAACTAAGCTTTATATTTAAAGCTGTTTTCGCAAAATCCGCAACAGAGCCTATAGTGTAGACAGGACCATCAATTGTTACTGTATGCGCTGTTTCGTTGACTGTCAACACGGTATTACCGCTGCCGAATTGCTCATATGAAACATTATAACTAGTTTCGTCACCCGTTTCATCATCGGTTTCGGTTATAGTGTCAGTGCTTTTAGCATTAAATCTGATTACTTCGCCCCAAGCACCTATGTCATCAGCTGATACTGCATCATCACTGCGCTGTAATTTCCAACCCGTTTCAGCAAAAATCAATGCATTACCACGAAAACCAACTATCTGACCGTAATTGTGAGCCTCACTTGTCGGTGCTTTTGACTTAGCACTTGAAAGGTCGGTTGTACCCGTCATTCTGAGCACGCCATCACCCAGATCACCCACAAGTCCGCCACCTGCAAATGTTCCATTTACTTTTATTGTAACATTATTGGCATCAACAAACGCTTTTGCTGCTTTTCCACAGAGTCCGCCAAATGTCAAGCTTCCTGCATTGTAAGCCTTGTTGACTGTAAAGCCATCAAACTTTACATAGCTTGCGTTGGTATCATCTATTATTCCAATAGCGCCACCGTAATATGTAGCCTTTCCGCTGCTCAGGTTTGTACTTGTTGTTAAACCTCCGATAGATAGGGTATTAATCAGCAGCGTATTAGAATACTTACCGATGAGTCCGCCATAGGAAGAAGCGTCACCCTCAGTATGTTTCGACTTAACGATAGCATTCGCCGTAAACTCATAGTTATGATCACATTCAAGCACACCAAACAAGCCGCCTATATGACCGGTACCATTCACTGCAGCATTAGTATCATCTATCCTGTATTTTGTAAGATCTATACTCGTTTCATTTGACTTAGGCTGATAATAACCATAGATCGCACCTGTTCCTTTTGTTCCGGAAATGAGCTGTGCAATATCGTAAGCAGAACTGCTCGGCATTACGACAGTAGCCTTATCAATCTTTCCGACAATACCTCCTGCATATCCATCCTTAGCTGTTGAAATATTAGCACTTACATTCTGAATGTTGGAACCGGTAAATGTAAATTTTGAATTCGATTCCATTTCACCAACGAGACCGCCAACATTTCCAGATGTAGTGGAAATATTCGTTACATTTCTGATAGCCTTACCTGCTGATGCTCCTATGGAAAATGACAACTCAGCTCCGGTCTTGAGCAAACCACATGCAAGGCCAAGATTAGACGTAGATTTCATTTCTATGGGATCCATATCTTCCTCTTGCTGATCCATAGTTACATTAAGTGTAAGTTTAGCATTGGTTCCCATCGTACCGATCATTCCACCGAAATCATCAAGAACCTGAGCAAGAGATGCTTCATCAGTAGCCGATGGCTTTTCCACAGAAACATTCCATACAGCTTTGGTTCCCGATGCGGCTATGACATTTTTTGCCAAAAGCGGAGTGGTGTCAACTTTGCTTTGACCACTCGGAATCTTACCATAAAAACGTGAGATCTTCAATTCATCACCATTGTTCAGAACAGCTGTATCAGTTACAAAGTTAAACAATGGTGCATCGAGATTAAGAACAAGGGTTTTACCTTGTTCAATTGAAATAGAACCTGAAAACGGGCTTTCGCTTGTTCCGAGACCAGCAAATCCTCTTTGATAGTATTGTGTTATTCCACTTGAAGTTTGGATTGTTATCTTATCATTTTGATGATAGGATGGATAAGTTTTTATACTTTCAGCATAGTCATAGAAATCTTGTATGGACAAAAGTATTTTGTTATCCGAATCGTGCTTGAAACGATAGTTGCTAGGTGGTTCGGATTCTGCTTTTGCAGTTATGCTCGTAAAAACAAGCTCGCTAAGTTTTTCTCCTATCTCAGCCGCAGGCAGAGCGCAAAAGACCATAACAAAAGCAGTCAGTCCGCTGACAAATCTTTTGCCTGCCTTTTTTCTAAAAAAATTACTAATGTATTTTTTCATACGCATCATTCTCCTAATGTCTGAGACACTGTGTTGATATTGTGCTGATATTAAGTAGCGGAGTCAAGTCACTCAGCTTTTTTAATCAGATGCCTTTGTAACAGTAATGTAAGTACCAACAGCCCGTGTTTTTCCAATAAAGTCCCATGTTGAACCAAGTTCTCCGTCAACCTTATACAGCTGAATATCATATCTGTTTCGATAATCCTTTGCCGAATCGTATGAATTGGCAGAAATAACAATTCTATCCCAGCCTCCTGAGCCACCAGAGGTGTATGTTACCTCCCCCGAAACAAACGGGAAAGCTCCGTTTGTTTCATAAAAGTCCTTATTTACAGCTATCTTTGTTGTGTCCCATTCGATCGTTATTGTTTCACTGCCAGAACCCGTAAGCACAAGATTGTAAGCATCGTATTTATCGGGAGCAGCTGTACTGGATAATGTTTTTTCATTGATATAATATTCCCAACCACTTGATTGTTCTGTCCTTTCTTCTTTAAGACCTATCGCAGCTGCCAGCGGTTTCAGATCTGAGAACTCGGAAGTAGGTGTTGCCTTTATTTGAACACGAATGTTAGTATCATTTGTAAGATCCCAGTTTTTTGAAAATTTTATTGTATATTTATTCTGTGACCTTGCATCTGTGCTGATTGTTTCATTCTCACTGCTGGTATATTCAAACGATGAACTACTGCTATCAAAATACTTGATAACATCAGTATCGTTCTTGACAATCTGTATTAACTTATTACTGCCTAGTGCGGTTATGGTATCGCCGTGATTATCAACAACTTTAATTTCAAGTCCGTAATCTATATTCTTTTTATAATAATCGCCTGAGCCGTCTATGTCGTAATTCCATACATAAACATCCACATCATAGGTAGAAGCGGTATCAGAACCTGTAAGCTGCCTTACATAGTATGGCTGATACTGGATTCTATTGTTATCAATAAGAGTGAGAAGATTGGACGAGAACATCATTTCACTTGATTCGTCATAGACAACTACTCTTTTCATATAGTTGTTGGTTCCAGGATATTCGGCAGAAGCTACCACTGCCAGAAGAGCAGTCAAAACAATAAGTGTCCATACAAGGAGCCACTGCTTCTTTATGAACTTAAATATTTTCTTTTTCATATTCAGCAGCTCCTTTCTTCAAAAATCAGATGTTTGTTTTACTTTCTTTCTGCTGTTATATAAACCATATCGGTTTCTTTGTTTTCGATCCCTGACGACGGTCGGTTGCCCCAAGTGACCTCCAAAACATAATAGTGGCAGAATTTTTTGTTTGAATCAGATTCTACTGGGATCTCATCTGATAGCCAATATGACGGTATATCATCATCGTCAACATTGGTCATACTATTAGGATAGTTCTCCGCATAATATGTATCGTTGTTTTTCGCTTTCATCGGATTGGTTGTGACATTGTTCTGATATCCATGACTTGTTGAGGTACTTACCGGACTTGTGCTGCGGACATAATACTTTATGGTTGTGCCGTCATTTTTATCATAAGTATCGTTATTGATCGAACCAAGCTCGTTTTCATTTCGGCTGTTTGCATTCAGTTTATACTCTACAATATAGTCATCGCTCACACCAGAAGGTTTGCTTGCATTTTCCGTCGCAGGGTATATTGTATATGTAAACTGGTTGTTATTTGTGTGTGCAAGCTGCAGCGTATATTTTTGTGTGTTCTTGCCCGAAACAGAGAAAACATACTGCTGACTGGTTACAGGAATGACTTTTCCGTCGTTGTCATGTGCGAGTCCTCCGGTGACAGGATCTATCTTGTAAGGACTTATAGCATTCATGTTGAAATACATCCTGTCTTCTCTGTGTGCGGCGTTAAGGTAAAGAGCGTTAGGGAACTCTACCTTATACAGCTCTGCTGCTTTTTTCTGTTCATTGAACCAAGCGTACGCAGGAATGGTTATGATAAGAGACAGGGTCATAACTATAGCTGTGACCAACGCCATCTTTTTCTTCTGCGGCAGCATATCAAATTTTTTGAATATTCCTTTCATATCTGCCTCACTCCTTGCTTAGCTTAAGATTTCTTTTGTACTGAAATGTCGATCATAAAATAGCTTACACTTGAACCGATCAAATAATCTGCCTCATTATATCCTGTGCTGAGCTTTTTAAAATTATCTGCATTTTTGGCATTTTCTATCTCTGTATCGGATACATTGTTTGTAAAGATTTGCTGCTTGTTGTCTTTCAGATACCGAATGACCTTGCCTTTATCGGTAGCAGATATATCCGAACCGTCATCAGTAGTATCCTGAACAATAGGGTAGCCGCTTCTCTGGTTTGTTGTATTATTCTTTAATGCTATCTGTCCGAGCGTATTTGTCCACATCCAGTATATTGTCACCTTTTGCGGGACATCTTTTACGGCATTTGTAAAAGTTTTTTCAAATGTTCTCGTTGTGATTGGTTTCTTATAGTGGTATCGATTGGCTTCAAGTGTTGTGCTTGCTGTGTCTCCAAGATCCTCAAAGAACATTATGTGACCTTTAAGGTACTGTTCAGCAGTTTGATATGAAGCCAGCAGATCCTGGTCAGTAATATCCGCAGTAGTCAGCTCGGAAATGCGCTTTATAGTTTTGTCATTGCCTGTTCCAAGTTCTCTGAAACCGATAGTATCAAGATCTATCTTTACAGTAAGAGTTCCGTTTTGTTTAGGAATGACATAAAACTCAATTACTCCCGAACTGTCCGGACCAAAGTCAGTTGCTTCATTAGCAACAGGTTTATATCTTATTTTTATTTTCTGTTTACTTCCGCCGGTTTCATAATAGCTGTCATCGTTGTAAGTTGCTTCATTACCAATCTCATATGTGCTGTCGGCTTTTGTAAACTCACTTTCATTTCTGACATTATTACCCTTAACCGCTATCTCAAACGGAGCGTTGGCTGCCTCGATTGCCATTGTGTCGGCGGTCACAGCTTTATTCATGGCAAACCATGCTATCGAGGCAAATATCATTATGAGCGCAATGAGCACCATCATCAGAATGATCTTTGTCAATCGTTTTTTCTGCTTACGGCGTTCTTCCTCGCTTTCGGCTTTCTTTTCTGCGACGACCTGTTCGGCTATTTTCTCCGCTGCTTCCCACAGTTTATTGTTCTCGCTCACTGTTCTTTCACTCATTACACTCACCTCGCTCTCTTCGTTTTTTGTTTAAATAATTGGACTTTTTTGTCAAGAGGGTGCACTTCCCCCTTGTGGGCATATTTTCTCTCTTATATTATACAATAAAAGTCCTCGTTTTGCAATAAGCATATTTGACAAAAATGCACAAAGCGTATTGTGTAATATACTGGATTTTTCACACTTTTAACAACAGTTCAATATATACAGACTATTCTCCGCTTATACCATACTATTATTGTATGATAAAAATGTGACGGAGAGTTAAAAATGGGGCGAAACAGCATTTTTCCCAGATGCAGGGACAAAAAGACCGGTCATGTACGATACATACACGACCGGGGATTTAATACATATTTTCGTCCGCAGATCAGCTATCCTTTTGTTCTTGGGCTTTTTGCTGATAATAGGCTCTTTTTTCCACATACATTTTAGTATCAGCCGCATGGTACAGGTGGTCGATAGACATTTCACCGTTTCTCATAGCATAGCCGATAGCACAGGAATACTTACAGGTGCTCATATTTGCTCTTATACGTTCCACCAGATCTTTCACATCGTCCTCTGAATTATCCACACACAGCACGGCAAATTCATCTCCGCCGATACGATAGACTCTCTGTCCGTACCGAGCTGCATTAATGAAGCATTCGGCAAGGGTCTTCAAGCCGTCGTCGCCTGCGGCATGGCCTTCAAAGTCGTTAAGATCTTTCAGTCCGTTCATATCCATTGCGACGATGGCGGTAATAGTATCGTCGAGTTTTTCCATATCCGAATAATAGCTTTTGCGGTTAAGGAGTCTTGTAAGGGGATCACGCTTTGTAAACTGCAGCAGCAGGAAGATATAATAAAGCAAGACGTCGATGGCGATGGTATTTGTGAACCAGTTATCCGCCTGGTCGGTCATACACAAAGGCATTACCAGGCACAAAGCGGCGGTAAAGGACATAAAAAGGATAAGGACAAAGTCCTCGGACTCTTTTTCTCTGCGTTTGATAAGGCAGACAAAAATATACGCCAGATACAGGGCATTGACCACATAGGTAATATATCCCAGGGGGCCTCGCTGGAAGTGGTTATCCTCGTTGATATAGAATACCCAATTATTATAAAGGGACAAAAAGCACAATGCGGCGTTAACAGCTGCGGGCAGAAAGACCCAGAATTTTCTTTGTGGGAAAAGGATCATTATCACGCAGACAAAAACGACGGTGATAAGAGAATAGTTCACCGCAGAAAGCACCGAACGCAGGGGGGAATACACCGGCTGATTTCCAAGGTAGCTTTCGATATGGTAGGTTATGGAATACAAAAAGAGCAGCGCCTCGGTCAGGGCGATATTATGGATCATACGCCTATCAAGGTGTACATCGGATTTTATAACGATCGAAAGACCGCCAAGCAAAACGAGAAAACCGAAATGGTGGGAAAGATATTCATTCAGATCCACATAATCAGCTCCTTTGCTCAAAAACATTCTTACTCGCATTACATTATAGCACAAATCTCACGCTATTGCAACAAAAAATTCACAAATAAGAATAAAAAGTCCGCAAGCGCTTAACTTACGGACTTTTGATGGCTCCCCCAGTTGGACTCGAACCAACGACCCTGCGGTTAACAGCCGCATGCTCTACCAGTGTAGACAAGTTAACCATTATGAAACAGTAAAAGTCTATTTTCAATCGAAAGATCCCTTTTGTTGTTTATTAATATCCTTATACATATTATATATGAAAAGCCCATTTAATTCAAGCATTATTTTAAATATGTTCCCATCCACCCCTCACAGAACTGTTCGTAATCCATGTTTAGCTGTATATTTACGCTATACCCCTTGCCAATCTCGATTCTGCTTATCAGCTGGGAGATTATCATCTTTTTCTGTCCGGTTGGGACAAGGTCAAATTCTTCCGCCCAACCCTTGAACTGTTCATACATCGGTTTTATCTTCATCATTGCATTTTTCTTGTTATTGAGCTCTTCTTCAGTTTTCTCTATCTGCGATTCTATAGCTGCTATGTTTTGCTGTACCTTGGTCATTGCCATTGATAACTGCTCTGGGGAATAAAAGCTCTCCCCTATCAGCGTATTTGCAATTTCTTCATTGAGTTTATCATATTGTGTCCTGCACTTATTATGCTCGGCTTTAAGCTTTGTCAGCTTAGCACGGCTTTTTTCCATCTCTTTTGAGTATTCTTTGCGAAATTCAGTCTCATCAGGTGCATCACTTATCCGTGAAAGCATATCTCTTACTACTGATAGAATCGTATTTTCTACCTTTTCTGCCGAATATACTGTCTGTCCATCGCATTCGCAAAGCTTTCTTGCCTTGTGATAACAGATATACCTCTCATAGACCTTGGTCTTTTCTATCCCATCTTTCGTTATATACTTTTCTTTATGAGCATTTGATGTGATCCTGCCACCACAGTGAGCACATACCATTATGCCTGAAAGCAATGATTTACTTTGATTTGTTAGGGTTATCTGCCTATTGGCAGCATTCTTTCTCATTCGTTGATCCAGTACAAACTGTGCTTTTTCAAATAACTGCTCATCGATAATTTGAAGTTCTTTCATATACGGTGAGACTGTTTCTCCCGATACTATGTATCCACAAGTCAGTTTGTTTCGCAGAATACGGATTATAGTGTTGGACTTGAATCTTGCCCCTGTATGAGTCCTGATACCGTGATCATTCAGATACTCCGCCAGCTTATATGACCCACAGCCTTCTTTTACGGTCTTTTCAAAGATAACGGTCACCCATTCTGCTTCCATAGGCTCGATTGCCAGGTCAAATATCTCTTTTCCTTTCTTATTAAGCCTACCATTCTTGGCTAGTCTGTATCCAAATGGCACACCGCCACCGGTATACTGTCCTTCCAGCGTAAGTTGTTTCATTCGAGTCTTGATACGCATAGATGTCTTTTCAGATTCTCCTGACGCTTGCCAGAATCTTATGTAATTCATAAGTTTATCAACATGGCTTTCAAAGCGCTGTTCTCCTTCCTGTACACTCCAGACACGGATCCCATGTTTTACAAACCATTCGACAACGAACGGGGTTTCATCATCTATTCTGCCTATTCTGTCAAACATGAACACCAGAAGTATCTGAAACTCACTCCGAAGTGCTGCCGCTTTGAGTTCCTGAATTGCATCACGATCTGTTGCCGAGACCTTGAAACCGGATATTCCTTTTTCAAGAAACTCCTTTCCTATGGTCCAGCCCATACGCTGTGCAAACTCCCTGCACGCTTCTCTTTGCATCGGTATATCGTCTTTTGTTTTATCCACCTGTTTGGTGGTAGACACTCTGTACAAGCTATACGCAATATTCTCCAACTATATCATTCCCTTCGTCCATTGATCTAGCTGTTTTGATCCTATGTTTAAATCCCTCAAGTATGATCCACAATGCCTGTCCTTTTGCATCATTGGACGGTCCTGCAAATCCGATATTTACTTCACAGCCATTTATCGTCTTGGTATACTTTTTATCCATACGATTTCCTCCTTCGACAAGGATACCACATTACCTTTCATAGTGGTATCACCAATGTTGACAAACAATTTGTAATACTTTATTGCATAAACAATAAAAACTATTCCTCATCGTTTTTATCTGCTTTTCCAGATGCTACACAAAGGCACATAGTCAAAACGCCCACGAAGCCTCCGGCTAAAAATCCAAGTATAAAGTGCATCATATTCATTACCTCCATTTTCATTCAAGATTCAAACTGACCTTCAGTGCCTGATCTACCTCAAGCATTTTCATATCATCGACTGTTCCGATGTAGTCGCCAAACCTATATCTGTCCAGAGTGAGTATCTGCTCTGCAAGAGCAGTGCTTTCAAGGAACAATCCGTAATTTCTTCCGAGTTCCACATGAGTTGGAAGCGTATTCTTGACCATTGATGTGATCGGTATCACTATTATTGTTCTCGAGCGGAGATTCCCGATGTCGTTCTGAACAACAAGAACCGGGCGATGTCCATCCTGCTCGGAACCGACTCCTTCTTCAAGCTGTGCGTAGTAGATTTGTCCTCTGCGGATCATAACGAACCCTCCTTCTTTTTTGCCAAAAAGCATTTATAATTTTCACAGTCACGGTAGCAAAGCACTCTGTCCGTCCTCAGATCTGCCCATACGCAGTGCTGACATTTAGGTGAATCCTTTGCTTCAGGGTATCTTTCAAAAAGCATATCCAATTCGGATTCTGTCAATTTTCTTCCATCACCAAAATCGTGGTCTCCTTCGACAAGCGTATATGCACCTATCAGTATCCATATTATTACCTGTCTCTCAGTGGTCTCGTTTATTTTGGCAAGCTGTGCAATGGTATAACCGTGATATATGAAATATGTATATGTGATAGAGATCGAAAGATCAAGATTTCTCATTCTGGAACGAATATTTCTATCTCGTATATCATTGATCCAGTCCAGTTCAACATTTATAGGTTCCGATAAATATTCTTTCTTTGTTTTTCTCATTGTGTTTTCCTCCTAATTATTTAACTCAGGTTATATGTAAAATGAACGGCGGTCTGTCACATGGGCAAACCGCCGTAACTTCGTTTTGCCTTCGTTTGCAGTATTTGTCCCTGACCGCCGCTGCACCGGAACAATACAGGCGAATGGCAGCTTACCACTCTCATGGGCATCTCACCCCTCTGCGGATCGCACAGAGCCGCCCTCATTGCTGTATGCTGTGACTAGACGGAAGTATCATTGTCCTCCTGCGTTTCATCGCCCTCGGGAAGCTGTCCCGATCTTTGAGAGGATATTACTCGCTCTGCATTTGTGCGTCATTGCGTATCTCTCGGCTGGCTGCCGACCTTCTACCGACCGCAGGATTGAAGTACCTGTATTGCTGCTATTCTGTTTTCAAGATTCAGTGGAATTATTTCTTCCACTTGTATACGGAATGAAAATCGCTGTTTGTAAACGATTTTTTTCTATGTTTCTAAAAGTTTGTTGATTTTAGCCAAAACTCGCACATGTTTATTGTGTATATTTTGCCTGGATGTCTTTAATACAATTGCACATTCCTGCTCACTTGGATTTTTAAAATATAGCAATTGAATAAGCTCTCTTTCTTGACGCTTTAATTCTGAAATCTTTTCTACCAGTTTCTTATTGATTGATGTCTCAACAATTGAATCATCAAAATCTATGAACTCGTGGAAATTCTCATATGAATCGTCATCACCACCTACAAGCATCGAAAACTGTATCTCATTGTTATAAAAACGAGAATCATTCTTTTCTTCTCTCCATACAGCCCTTTTGTATTCGGTAAAGACTTCATCTGAAACTTCAACATCCACCATCTTTCCAGATATAGTGTCATAAACCTTAAGTGTCTTATTTTCCATTATTTTTACCTCCGTTTTTGGTTTTCTTCTCGAATAGGCAAAAACGAAGTTTATGGAAATTTAGCTGTCATAGACAACCATTTTGATTGTATGAACATAGTTATCCTCCCTGCAGAGGACACAAAAAAAGAGCCTGCATGACTTACACACAGACTCAGCTTGCCGAAAAACAGGCACACTAAAGAAAGGGTACAAGTCCAGCAGTTATTCGGGGAAACCGAACAACTCCGTATTTGTATCCTCAGCCTTAATGCATATCGGCTTTGAATAATATTGAAATAAAAAAGGACACCGACAAGGTATACTCCTACTGTGTAGGAATATACCCTGCCGATGTCCTCCTGCAGCACTATCCGTGCCGGGTACAGTACGATCGGGTTCAGCTTGTTTCAGTACAAGGACTTATTATCAAGGCTCTGTTTCAGCCGGGCCTTGCATTCCGCAAACTGCTTGATCTTATTCTTTTTATGCCATTACAATGTCTATTACCTGATGACGGCGGCTGTGTCTTATCTTTTTTATCACAGCCCCGCATTTCGGACAGACAGCTTCTGTAACTTTGTTCTCATCCTCATATGCTTCGATAAGCTCGGAGCAGTTGGGACAATACCACTTCTGTATTTTCAGCTTATATCTGGTGGTTTTGTAAATCTCATTTTCATACATTATCTTTTCCTTTCCAAAATAATAAATACACAAATATTATGAGCTAATCTCATGGCTACTGTTTAATAAACTCGTAATTCTTTTTGCGCAATAAGAACGGTTTACTATCGACAAAACATTTGTTCTGCTTTCGTATATATTATATCACATTACATCTGAATGTCAATAGTCGTTTTACCATGTGGGAGTTTTCCCGTACAGTAAAACATCTGTTTTTTAATTATCGTTTGAATACACAAAAACACAAAGGATAATTTGTGAGGTTTGTACATTCGTTTCCTTGTTTTGGGAGGTGTGTACCATGTGATATACTCGTTTCTATGTACGAAGGCAGCCTTGTTGCCGGTACATGGTACATAAATTCTCATTCAATTGTTTAGGTGAACATCAGCTACTTTTTGTTTTTGAAAAAGATATCAAGCACGGTATCGCAGAACGCTTTGACAAGCAGAAAACCGATAACTATTGCGAGTATTCCTTTGAACATACAGATACCTCCTTATCAGCATCCATATCCATCCGTTATTTTTTCAGCGTTAGTATCTTGACTCTTCTGGAATCCTTCTTGTACAACTGATTGTCTTTCAGTTCCAGATACGGATTATCAGCAAGTACAAGCTTCGAGACATTATTGCATCGCAAAAACACACTCGTTCCTATTTTGCGCAAAGTGCTTGGCAGCTTTAGTTCTGTGATCTTTTCACAATCCTGAAATGCTTGGTCACATATTGTTGTAACCCCCTCTGGTATAGTCAACGATGTGATCTTTGCGCCCAAGAACGATCGACCCGCAATTACAGTAACACCTTCCGGAATAACAAGATCACCCGTGACAGGTTGCGATGAACACAAAAGAGTTTTACCAAGCACAACAAAGTCGGACTTCTTTTTCATATCTTCTATCCACTTAGTTCCGTCAAAAGAATCTGCAAAGATAAATGGTATATCACGGTTGACATTCACATTTTTAAGCATTTTACATCCAATAAATGCCGAAGAATCAATGCATACTACCGAATCAGGAATATCAACAGAACGCAGTTTTGCACATCCGGAGAACGCCCATTCTCCAATCACCTCAAGCCTCTGTGGAAGCTCTATGCTTTTAAGCATTTTGCAGCCCAAAAAAGCTTGTCTCCTTATTTCAGTTAATGAACTCGGGAGCTTCACCGAAGCCAGCTTTTCACATCCTTCGAAAGCATGATAATGAATTGATGTTACTCCTTCAGGTATGTCGATATGTGTTAAGCTCTTACACTTATAGAATGATGAATAACCGATCCTCTTTAATCCATTCGGGAGTTCTATAGATATGACTTTGGGTGTTTCTCTGCTTTCCATATCATAAAAAGCATTGTCTGCAATACAAGTAATATGTTCGGGTACTTTGAAAACAACTTCTTCTCTTTTATATACATTCCCTATGGTTGAGCCATACATAGGCAGTTTTACCTCTATCAAAGCCGAATCTATTATGATAGTTCTACAGTAAAGAACATCCACCTTATTATCCAGATAATCCTGGTAAGCCTGTTTTCTCAGGTTTTCAATCAATTTCGTGCCATAGAATGCATCTGGCCCGATTCGTTCAATACTTTTGGGTATATTAATTTGGGTGAGTTTTTTACAGTTGCGGAATGCCCATTTGCCTATCTCTTTTACGCCTTCAGGTATGGTAATGGATTTAATACCCCAGCGATTAGAGAACGCATTTTCATCAATACTAACGACCCCAGCTGGAATAACAATATCTGTCACACCAACTTCATCTTTGTACTTTGTCAACACACCATTTTTTATCTCAAATCCCATAATAAATCCCTCCTAAAACTTCAGAGATGCTATCGTACTGTCTGCCTCGGCGATAAGGTCTTTGAGTTCTTTCAGCCTTTGCTGGAGCTGCGATTTCTGCGTGCCGAGTTCGGTAATGATCGGGTCGTACTTTGCTTTCTGATCCTGTTTCTCGGCAGCTATCGCACTGTCGAGCTGCGGCAGCTGTGCGTTAAGCTCGTCAATCTGCGCCTGCAGTGCCTTTTTCTGCTTGCCCTTGAAAAATCCCAGGTGGCTCTTTTCGTCTGTCAGCCTTGCGATCTCCGCCTCGGTATCCTTTTTCTTGACCGACGACGGCACCTGTGCACTTTGCTGATCAAACGCCTCTCTCAGCTTGCTGTCAACTGCTCTGAGCTCTGCCTCAACTTCTTCTGCCTGCTGCTGAATCTTTGCCTTGTTTTCCTCAAGTTCCTTGATGACTGCACCGAGGTCAGCAAAGCACGGCACGCTTTCGGGGTCTATCTTGTGGGTGTACTTTTCAAGCTGTGCAGCCTGCTTTTTGATCTTGTCAAGCATTTTCTTTCTGCCGTTCTTACCGAGTTCCTCAAGCTCGGAAATGCTCGTATCTATCCGCTCCGGAATGTTTGCAGGCATTTCCTTTTTGGACAGCCACACTATCTTTTCTTTTGCCGCATTCCAGATCTCCACGGGAGTCATTCGCCACTGGAACGGCTGAGTGTTGTCAAGATAGTAATACTCATCCTTTTCGGGATTAGCAGCATAGCAAACATACAGGTTCACATCGCCCTGCTGTGCGGAGAACACATCGGATTTAAGGACTTTCTGTTTCTTATCAGTTCTTGCAACAACGCAAAGCCTTTCCTTTGCCCACTCAAATCTCATCAGGTCGACATAAGGGACATAATACTTTAAGCCTATGCCATCGAAGCGTTCACTCTTGTCAATATCTTTGAATTTTAATCTGAGATATGCTACATCTTCAGTGATCTTCTCTTTGAGCTTTGGCTTTTCTTTTTTTCTGAACCACTTCTGCGTGAGCTTGTATGCAAAATCGCACATTGATTCATCATCTTCATAGCCTGTCCACTCATAACGGGCGAGAGCATACATCACCGCACAAAGCTTGTCCTCAAACGACATACCGTAGATCAATTGTTCATATTTATCAAAGTTGTCATCAGCCTCTTTGCCCTTTATCCAGTCGATCATATCGTTGTATGAATAATCCGGTTTCGAGGATCCTAAGCAAGAAGTTATTGATGTCACATACCTGATGCTTTCACCATACGGACGGGTTCTGCACTTATTAAGTTCACCGAGCACCACATCATACACGGCATACATTAGTTCGCAGCTTCTTTCAAAATCCATCTTTGGTTCATAAGAGAACTCGAAACCAACGACATCTTCGCAGTAATGGTAGTACTCTCTCTCCTCTTCTGTCAGATACTTTTTAATATCATCCACTAATGTAAACTTGCCCTTGAAACCGACCTTGTGTGCATAATAGAACGCCTTGTAGTAGTTGGGAAGCTCAACAAGAATGTAATCCGTGTTCTCCGAAGGACAAAGCACGACCTTTGCACCATTGCGATTAAGATAATCTATGCATGAGGCATAATAGGATTCATCAATAAATACCGCAAACTCCTTGCCGTTAACATCAGCAAACGGATCGACATATTCATAAAAACGCTTGATCTCCAGATCGTTGATTCTCGGCGGGAAAACAGGCGGTATGTACTCGGCAGCAGCAACCTGAGGCGCAGCTGCTTCGGCTTTTATAGACGTTGGCTCGGAAGGCTCTTGTATAACGAGAGCCGGAGCTTCAACCGGTGAAGGCTCAACAGTCTTGTCAGGTGCTATTACTTTATCGGGTTGCTTGGCGGGTTTGGGAGCCATTGTTTCCTTTGCTTTTATCTCCTTGACCTGTCCATGCTTTTCTATTTTTTCCGATTGAGGCTCATCAAACTGCAGCCTGGTATTAGAACTATGGAATTCAACTTCTCTGCATGTCTCAGATATGAAATCCTGGGACATTAGATCCATAAGAGTAGCAACTTCTTCTGCATTCATTGATACATCAATATCTTCAATTCTACTATCAACGTTCAGCATCATAAGTGCAACAGGATCATTCATCAACTTATTTCCTATAGTCATAGCAATTGCTACTGGAAACTGAGGAGGGTAACTGTCGTCTAATCTTGCATACCAATTGAAAACCTCCTCCAGATTTTCAATATTATCATCCTTATCAAAAGCATCGTGATTGGGCAAGCGAGGATAATCAATAAACATATCCGAAAAACCAGGTATCCTGAAAATCAAAGTTATCTCGTCATCAGTAATTGTAATTCCTTTGCTTCCATTGCCTGTATAATACGTCTGTCCGTATTTTTCGATCATTTCACGCAAGAAATTCTTGAGCTTTTCAAAGAGAGCAAATGATTCTTGGTACATTTGGTCGATCTGTTGACAATTATTATCTATTTCCTCCTGACTTATACTATAATCCTCATCATCTATTAATTCTTTATAGTAGCTGATGCTGTCTGAACGGTATTCTTCAAAACCACTCTTTGAAACACGATATTTGCAAACAGTGATCATTCCATCGCCGTCATATTCTTCGCCCTCATCCTGATCATCGTCTTCACCCTCGTTGTTAACCTGCGGCGTTTCAACGGGTGAAGGTTGAATCGTCTCCTCGATTACTTCAGCTGGAGTATTATCAGGATTAACAATCGGTTCAGCATCTTGCTCTGTTTTGATGCCTGCTGACTGGCTCTCTGATTCTTCCTTTTCTGTTGAAGCTTCAACAGGCATAGCTTTTTCATCAGTTTCGACCGCATCTGGTATCTCACTGATTATTTCGTCAACACTATCGATGTAGGTTGGCTTCTCGAATCTATAGCAGCACTCAAAAGCCGCTTCATCCATAGTTACCGAACGATTCAGAATATATACAGTCGTCAGATTTCTACATGAAGAAAAAGACTCGGCGCCAATGGTCCTAACACTTTTGGGAATTACGATTCTTTCAAGCTGAGAGCACAAAGCAAAAGCATTATCTTCAATACTTTCAACGCCTTCAGATATTGATATGTTCTTCAGGTTTTCACAGCCATAGAATGCACGCTTTCCAATTACTCTAACACTATCAGGTATGATTACATCTGTTAGGATGCTGCGACCTTCAAATGAAGATTCACCAATGATTTTTACTCCATTCGGTATCATGACTTTAACAACGCCAGGTTCTTTTACATAATCCACTAACACGCCGTCTCTGATCACACAGAATCTATCCTGTGCATATTCTTCATACGGCTCATGATCAAGACCGTTTGCAATGGCGTATTCCTCAGCTGCAGATTTTGCATGACAATAAATCGGATTAATCGTACTAGCAGGTTCTGGATCCCATCTCCATCCTGAATCATCAATATTATCTTTAAATCCAAAAGCTTTCTCACCAATCTTCTTGAGACTTTTGGGTAAGGCTATAACATCAATATAATTGCAGTCGTAAAATGCTCTTGCTCCTATTTCCTTTATAGTTTCATTCAAAAACAGCTTTCTAAGAGCACGGCAATGAGAAAAAGCCTCCTCACCAATTCTCTGCGTGCTTTCAGGAATGATAAGTTTCCGTAGATTATCATTCGAGCAAAAAGCCTTATTGCCTATTTCAACAACGCCATCCGGGATCTCAAGGAACCTAAAATTGCACTTCTCAAAAGCACTATCGCCTATTATCTGCAATCCATCTGAGAATTTTACAGTATTCAGACTGTAACACTTTGCAAATGCTTCTGTACCAATTTTAGTAAGGCTTTTGGGAAACTCAATACTCTTCAGGTATTCGCAGCCTGAAAATACACCGTTTGCTATTTCTTTGACACCGTCAGGAATTACAACTCTGCGACTTAAACTACTCTTAACAATTCTTTTAAGAATACCGTCTTTCGAAATAGTCATTTTCATAGGAGGCTTAGTCGCTTTATATATACTGCGCATGTAGTGCCCCTTTTGCTTAATGACAATGTATGTGTATTCATCAAGAATATCTTCCGAAAAAGAGAAGGACTCCATCTGTGTCTCAGGATTTGCAAATGAAACGCTTTTAAGTGAATCACATTTGTCAAATGCATAGGATCGTACCAGCTGCACAGATGCAGGTATAGATACCGACTTAAGAGAACTACATCCGTCAAATGCTCCTATATCGATAGTTTTTACACTTTCAGGGATATTAACTTCTTCGAGTTTCTTGCAAAATGCAAATGAATAGCTGCTGATAGCCTCAAGTTTTGCATCTATTCTGACTGTTCTCAGTTTAGTACAATCGGAAAATGCATTTTCAGAAATGCTTTCAACGCTTTTGGGAATTGCGATCTGCTCAAACGAACAATGCAGAAACGCTTCTTTTCCTATGGTCTTCAAAGTGCTTGGAAGAACAATCTTATTTAATTTTCCAGCACGAGAACACGCATAATCACCAACTTCAATAACGCCATCAGGAATTACATATTCCGTTCTTCCCTGCGGCACAAACAACAAAACTGTACCATCCTTATTATACAGTACTCCGTCACGGCTTGAGAAATTGGGATTGTTTTTTGACACATAGATGTTAAGCAGATCACTGCACTCTATGAAACCCCAAACAGTTATCTTTTTGATCTTTTCTCCCAATGAAATAGATGTTATGCCTTTAATACCCTTAAACGCCGTTTTTCCGATGCCGTTAACTTTATCTGGAACAACAACATCTTGAGTATCATCATCTTTGATATACTGTGCAAGCAATCCGCTTTTTGAAATCTCAAATCCCATTTCCCTACCTCCTTAAAAACCTATTTTCTTTCCTGAATTCTTTGAAAGGTCGATATTTTCATCGGTGATATAATCCTGAACGTCGCTGAGGATAATGTCATTTCCGCCCTCGTCCTCTGTTCGCAGGTTCTGGTTCATTATAACCTGGTCGAGTATGTTTCTCACTGTTCTTGCGTTCGCAAAGTTGTCCTGCTTTCTGAAATACTCTGTTATGTCAAGCACAAGCTTCAACGCATCATCCTTGATAGTATAGTCCTTGCTATCAAGCATTCTGCAAGCTATCTCGCCAAGCTCTTCACGGCTGTAATCAGCAAAATCAAGCGTAAACTGAATGCGTGATGCAAGACCCGGGTTGGTGTTTATCATTTCAGTCATTTCGTTCTTATAGCCTGCCATGATAACGCAGAATTTGCCTCGCTTGTCCTCCATTTCCTTTAAGAGCACTGCGATAGCCTCTTCTCCGTAACTGCTGTTCTTGCTGTCATTAGTCAGTGCATATGCCTCATCAATGAACAGCACACCGCCCATTGCTTCGTTTATCTTTTCAAGTGTCTTTGGTGCTGTCGAACCTACATATTTACCGATAAGTCCGTGTGCATCAGTCTCTGTCAGCTTAGCCTCGGGCAGAACACCAGCATCATACAAAAGTCTTGAAAGTATCCTTGCAACTTCAGTTTTGCCTGTACCGGGGTTGCCGTAAAAGCACATGTGCAGGTTGAAATCCTCAGCATTCTTATTTCGCTTGCCGTAAGCCTTTATCTTTTTGACCATACGCTTCACTGAATCAAGACCAACAAGAGCATCAAGCTCTTCATCAGCTGTGAGAATACGCTTGTTGAGCTTTTCGCCCGTAAGCGGCAGGTCGATGCCCGAATCCTTTATGTACTTGTTGACATCAACGATCTCGATAAGACGCTCCTCAGAGCCGAGACACCGCAGACTGTGATTCATTGCGATCTGGTCGATGATATTGCGAACCTCACGGGCATTTGCAAAATTGGGATCTTTACGGCGAATATCCGTTATATCAAGAACTTTGTCCATTGCAGGCTCACTTATCTCATACTCTCTTGCTGTAAGCATAAGTGCCGCTATCTTTCCAAGCTCCTCACGGGAATAGTTCGGGAAATCAAGTTCAAACTGTATCCTTGATCTGAAGCCTGGATTGGTCTTTATCATATCGTTGAGCTTGTTCTTATATCCTGCGAGAATAACACAAAACTTGCCGCGGAAATCTTCCATAGCTTTTATAAGCGTTGCAACAGCTTCATTGCCGTAATCATATCCACTCTCATCGGGAACAAGCGAATATGCCTCGTCGATAAACAGCACTCCGCCCATCGCAGACTGAACTACTCCAAGTGTTTTCTGAGGCGTTTCGCCCATATATCTTCCGACAAGTCCGCTGCGGTCTGTCTCGACTACATTATCTGTCGGAAGCAAGCCATTTTCATGCAGTATGCCCGCAATTATTCTTGCGACCTCGGTCTTGCCTGTACCAGGATTGCCGTAAAAGCACATATGCAGATTAATATCTTTGTTATTCTTATTTGCAACAGCATAAGCTTTTATCTTCTGTATGCTGGTCTTTATCACATCAAGCCCGATAAGGTCGTTTAGCTTTCTTTCAGCCTTGCCGACATACAATTTGCCCTTATACAGCTTCATATACTGTCTCGGATCCATTTCAAGCATCTGATCGTAAATATCAAAAAGCTTTTCCTCAGGCAAATCGGACAAAAAGCTGTCGCTATCTATCAGCTTTAATACAGGTTCAAAACGGCTGTTGAAATGCTCAGATATACGCTTTGCACATTCTTCATCATCAAGCCATTTTTCATTGTTGAATATATACTTTTTCTCGATAGTCAGAACATCTGACCGCATTATCATTTCAACGGAGCTTAAAACTGCTCCGATCATTTCATTTATTTCCTTGCTGCCGTCATCAAATATATCGACGACATATTTCTTTTCAAGAACTTTTTCAAGCTCCTGCTTGCACTTTGAATAGAACGCATCCCAGTCGGGATCCTTGCCTATGCGCATCAGCTTTATAGAATAATTGGATGCCTCGCCATAGAGATTGTTCTGTTTAATAAACCTGAGGAGTTTATCTATGACCGTCTTTTGAAGCTCAAACAGCTCGTCTGCTTTTCTTGCACGGGTGTTATCAGGCGTCACTGTATATTTCATTATCACTTTCGGCATATCTGTTTCAATTGTTTCAAAAGGCAATCCGAGCACGCCAAAGAAAGCCTCAAGATCATCCTCGTTGGTGTTGATATGAAAACGTGCTCGTATAAGCTCTGCAACAAAAGTGTTCTCATATTTCTCGTGAACGAACCTGTTCACCTGTTCACAGGATCTGTTAAGACGGTCGATGAATGTTTCTGTCTTTTCAGAACTGCGGATAAAACTCGAGATCTTACCGAAGCTCGGGAAACGGTCAAGTGCCATATTGATTTTAGGGAAATCCACCTCCCCAATTTCAACGGGATCTGTGGCATATGATCTGATATATCTCTTTATCTCCGAAACAAGCACTTCACGCTTGTCATACGGAGTTTTGTACATAGTATATCCGCAGATACTGCAGCTGCATATCTTATCGCTCTGCTTTTCTTCTCCGCACGCTATGCACTTGTATGTATCCATCAATAATCAACTCCCAGGGCTTTCTTCGCAGCATCAAGCGGCGATTTGTAGAAAACAGCCTTTACCTCGTTCTTAATTCTGTCAGACAGCGCATTATACTTATCAATACATTCATCGGGTATCAGTATAGTTTTTGCACCTGCATTTGCACAGGCAACGAATATCTCGCCGATGTCACTTGAAAGCGGCATCATACTGCCCGACATAACGACCTTGCCGCAAACCACCGTTGACGGATTTACAGGTCTTTTTGCCAATGCAGAAAACAAACCAACGACTTCTGCAACTGAAAGCTCGTCACTCGCGCCCTTGCCTTGCAAGTCATTAAAGAACAAGCTATAATCATAGTCGTTGAACCTGCTGCTGACTATGTTTGCATACGACTCACCGCAGTAATTGAATGCAGCGGTGATGCTCTCCTTTACTGCCTTTGGTGAGCGACCGAGACCTTCAACATTTTTAAAGCTGAGTTTGCCCGTACCGCTGTCAAGCAGCTTGTTTTCAAGTCTGTAAATGCCAACTTTGCCTTCAACAGACTTACCGACAGCATAAACATAGCCCGGATTAACAAAGCTCGGAGGTATAAGCGTTCCGTCAGCTTCTTCTGGAAGCTGAATAATAAACTCCTGCTCTGTTTCAAGGTCAATATATCCAAGTCCTACATCACTGAATTCGGTCGGTGCCATTTTGCGAAGCTGTTCTTTGACCCTGCGTCTGCACTCGATAGAGTATTCAAGCAGCTCACGCATTTCCTCTTTTGTCATAACTTCATCAGGATAGATTATCTTTGCAAGCCCCGAAAAAGTTCTTCTGACCGCTGTTTCGTCACGGGTATTGAAGTTGCGGTTAAGCTCAAAATACTCACCGAAACTATTGGTGAAATCGAACTTTCTCATATCGTGACAGAACTCAGAGAAGCAGTCGGAGATAAGTCCGAAATGCTGTGTAAACAGGCTTGAACGGAGTTTTGGCGTCTCCCAGCCGGGGAGATAAGCGTGAATCCTGTCAAAGAAAGCCGAGTCATTATTAAACGAATCAGGGAACGGCTCAAACAGATTCGTTGTTCTAAGCATCTCACCTACCGTCTTGAAAGTGTTGCCCTCAAAAGCGATGGACGCATCGCTTCCAACAGACTCCGAGCCTCTTGCGAACGAGCCGTTAGCCATATAGTTCTTCATTGTCTGCACGAAATCAACAGGTGCTTTTTTCATTCCGCCGACCTCGTCAAACGCAACGCAGTCCCAGTTGCCGACAAGTCCTACTCTGCGTGCCTGCATGTTATAGAACATATTAGAAACGGTCGTCTGACCGCTGCTCATAAGGATAGAGAACGGCGAAAGCTCGCTGTACACATGGCTCTTTCCTGTTCCTCTCGGTCCAAGCTCAACGAGGTTATAGTTCTTCTGGATAAACGGCACAAATCTCAGCAAGTAATGGAATTTCTGCTTATCATCAAGTTCCTCTGGCTCATAACCTGCCGAGCGTAGCATAAGCGATACCCATTCCTCCTTGGTAAACTCTTTCCTTGCATCAACTATTTCATCAAGGTCGAGATTTGCCATCTGGATAGGCTTGAGCGTTTCAATATGGAAGGGTGAATCGTACTTTGATTTTTTCTTTTTCGCTTTTCTCTGCTTTTGTCTGTCATTTGAAAAGATATCTACTTCTTCCTCTTCTTCCTCTTTTGACGGATCCTCAAAGCCGATCCTGATTATGCACCATATTCCGCCGATAAGCAGCTTTTCGTTGTGCGACACAAGGTCAGGCTCAACCTCAAACGGAGAAATATCAAGATTAGTGAACCTCGCAATATACTTGCATTCAGCCTCTTCAAAACTTACTGTGATCTTGTCGATTACAGTATACTTTCCGTTTTCCTTGATCTTGTGCTTGACATATTCGCTCTGATCGGGCTTTACATAGTTCTCCGAAAGTATCTTTTTGATCTTTTCGATGCCGCTGTTGATTATCTCCTCGTCGTCTGTCGAGCAGTACATACCGAGCAGATATTCAAGCACATATGTGGGCACATTTGCGCCGCGCTTCATCAGCGCGGTAAGATCCTTTCTGACTATCTTGCCCGGAAATATATCTATGGCTTTTCTGTCAAGAGCATCCATATTCGTTCCTCCTGAAATCTTTAGAATTCAAATTCATCGGCAAATGCGATGCTTATTTTATAATCTTCCTTGGATACTGTTTCTTTGCTGTCCTTGTCAACGATATTCAGATAATAAGTCTCGCTGTCACTGTACTGCTCACCCTTCATAGCGAAGTTAGTCTTATATACTCTGTCTTCAGCATTCTGCGAGGTCTTATCCGCTGTGATAGTCTGCACATCGCTGATGATCTTACCATTCTTATCAGTGAAATAGACCTCAAATACTGCGGCAACCGTCTTACCCTCGACAGGCTCGACCTGATAGAATTTAAGCGGAACCATTGTCGTTGTAATTCTTCGGTTCGTTGCAAGAAGCTGAAGCTGTACTTTCTTGGTATCAACATAGTTCTTTGAATCCGCACGGAAATTCTTGAACTCGATCACAGGAACAGTTATTTCCTGCAGACTCATTCCGCCATGTACATAATTCATACCTCCGCCCTGCATTTTTATTCTTATTGATTCAAGCGGTGCAAACCCTTTAAGCTTGCTGTTATATGCTCCAAGTGAAACCTCCAGCATATGATCGCCGTTTCCGTCAGCAGATGTTATCGCATATCTTCTGTCGAGTTCCTTGATTTCTCCGCTGATGTTATCCTTTCCGAGTTTGTCACTTTCATTAAGCGGACTTCTCGAATACATGAATCCATGGTCTGATGTGATAATAATATTAGAACCGCTCAGCGTTCCACATATCATCTTCACCGTAGATTTGATCTCCTCAACAGCAGTTTCACAAGCCTCAAAAACCTGATTCTCAGTAGCTGCTTCTTCACCAAGCGCATCAATGACATTGTGATATATGTATACCACATCAGCACCGTTTACAAGTGCTCGTCTGTCCTCTTTTTTCATAGCCATAAGGTCAGAATACTTCACAGCTGCATTTTTAGGATTAAGACCTTTGAGCAGCTTATCACGGCTTGCTGTTCCTGCTGTGCTTACTCCGTCACAGTTGACTTTAATATCATCAGTCAGTTCAAGGCTACTGTGCGGAAGAAGTGCTGCCATTCCGAATTTAGTTGCAGACGGGAAAACTGACTGCATAGCTGAAAGCTTAGCTGTTCCGTTTGTTTCAGCTGTAAGTTTCTTTTCAAGTTCCTTTGCGATCTCAAATCTGAATGCATCTGAAATAATGACATAGGCTCTTGAGCCGCCTGTTACGATCGGCTGGACCTTCTGCTTGTAAAAATCATACTGCTGCGGAAGTCCTGTCAATCGCATATCGCTTTTAACATCTTCTTCGATAAGGTCAGACCACTTTGAACCGAGCTTGCTCAGATAATCGTTCTTGTATATGCCTTCAAGCTTATTGGCGGCAGTCTTGAATATATCATCAAGGTAGTCAATCGGGTGTTTTACTGCACGCTCAAAAGCGAGACAGAACTTGCGGTAATATGTATCTATACTGCTTATCTCGTCGGTATACAACGACCACAGTTCACTATACTGCGAAATATGCATATCTGCTGAATACTCACGCCATTTCTCTGTCAGCTGTGCGGCATAACTGATGCCGTCATAAAGATCGGCATACTTATCTCTCCAGCCTCGCAATCTCCTGCTTTCGCAAACAGCGATAATCTCGTCTGTACGGATACTTTCATTAATAAAGCCAGAGAACAGTTTTTCCAGAAGCAGTTCATCAAAGCAAGGCAGGCTCTCAACACGCTGCAATGCTCCATATTTCAGTCCTGCAAACTTCTGGTGCAGGCTCAATCTTTCGCTGACCTCTTGTGCGATGTCAAACAGCTTATCACGGTCGGTGGAATGCATCCAGTCGCCGATCAGAGAGTAGCAGTTATCACACTTGGAAGCGGGCTGTGCAATATATTTGTCCAAGCCGGTCACCATATCCTCGCCAAGCTCAGCCGAGGCAGCAGAGATCAGGACATGCGAAGCAAACTCACGAAGGTCTATATCTTCATCAGCAGTGTAACCGACTGAGTTTATAAGCAGCTGGCGGAAAGCATCTTCGTTTCCGAACTTGCTTATGTTTTCAAGTGCATCGCTGTCATCAGCATTAAGCGAAGCAATCAGTAATGCCTTGATAAGATCACGGATACCGTTGTCCTTGCTGCCGATAAGCACAGCAGCAACATCGCAGTGCAGCTGACCGGGGTTATTGTACTTCGTGCCGAGAGCTTTGAGCTTTGCGACTCTTTCCTGACTTGCAAAGAACTTTGCATAGCCCTTGACTGCCTTGCGGAACGAATGCTCATCAGGTATGCCAAGATCCTGCATAAACATAGATACCCTGTCGGCACTGAACGACTCGCTGTAAAGCTCAATATCGTGCAGCCAGTTTTCTTTTACGCTGGTGTGCTCGGTCGGGTCATAGACAAGATAGCTGCTTTCGGTATCATCGTGTTCGAGCAGCTTTTTGGCAGCATAGTTGTTGACGCCCGTAAGTTTGAGCAGCTTGATACCATCGGGAACAAGCTCGTTGATGATGTCCTCGAACTCCTTGTCGGGATCGAACCAGAAGATTATCCGCCTTTTGTAAAACTCTTTCAGCGGCGCATTGAAACGCTCGGTCAGATTGTCCTTTATATTTTCATTGGTCATGGTAACCAGCCCTTTGCTACTTGATTTTTTCCAGAATGTCCTGGAGCTTTGCGTAGTTGTTCTTAACGCCGTCGTCGAGGTCAAGCGGTATCATTGAATCCGCAAGGTGCTTGACCTTTGGCTCGTAAGCGGCGATCTCATCGGATTGTGTACGCAGTTTTTCCAGCTGCTTTTTGAGGCGTGACTGCTGTGCACCCGATGCCGATATCAGCTGAGTCTCCAGCATTTCTATCTGCGTGTGGTAACGCTCCTGAAGCTCGTGAACATAGTTTGTTCTGACGCTTGCAACGGTGTCGGGACGATAGCGGTGAATGTACATCAGCGCCTTGAAGCCGTGCTTTTTGCCCGAGCTGAAAAGCCAGTAAATAGGGCGTTTCTGATATATCTTGCAGTGGTCGGCGTAGAACTCGTTCAGGAAATAATTGCGTATCTTTTCACGGCTGCTGTCGCCCTTTGTGCCGAGAGCGTCGGCAACGAAATTCAGGTTTTCCTCGAGGGTGTCCTCGCCGTAAACGACCTTGACGAACTCGACAAAGCGGGCGGTGGCATCGTCACGGAAATACTCGTCGTCGCAGATAGGAACGACATTGTCGGGGTCGGGCGGGAAAACGCAGCTCACCCACTGCCCGTCAACGCATATCTCGTCGTAGACTTTCTGCTTGACGCTCAGAAGCTTGCCTGTCTCGGTGAGGACATCGTCTGTCTGAGCCTTTGACTGTTCGCTCTCACGGAAGACCTCGCCGAAATCGCCGCCGGCGAACACCAGCCCGTCACGCTGAACGCTGTACCGCCCGAACATACAGCCCACAGCATAGCTGACAAGGCTTTTGATCTCACGGGTGAGGTCGGCACGGCGCACGGTCACGTCCCTGTCCTCGACCTCGGGGGTCAGTTCGTCCTGTAAGCCGTAAATGTCGATAAAAATGCGGTTGAGTTCTTCCTCGTTCGCTTTTAGCTTCTGGAAACGGGCTTCGCATTCCTGCTCCCATGCTTTGTATTTGTCACTTATTAGTTTGCCCATTGTACAACTCCTTTTGATTGCATCATTTTTATTATTTCAGTCTTCCATAATTCTAAAGCCTCAACTGTAATAATAAGTCTCCCTGTCAATTCTTTTGTCTTATCTTCTAATATAAGGTATGTACCATCAGTTGCAATTCTACCATGTGCAAAAGAGTCTCTTATTCTTTTTAAAATGCAGTCCAATTTATGTTGATTGCATTTAGTGTTAATCTGAAAAAAGCCTTTTATCCTATCACACGAGATAGTAGTATCACTCAGTTTATTGCTGCGTATAGCAGTTATATCATTTCTTAAAAAAGAGTTGAACATAAAGTCATCCAAAGAAACATTGATAGCTGATAGCATATTGGACAATAATACGTCTTTTTCAGAATCATCTAATATTAAGTCAATTTGTATTGATAATGGAGAGTCTTTTTCATTTGCAAAGTAATACTGGTAATATGCTTGTAACTCGCCGTTTTCTAAACCGTGTATTGATTTAGGCAATACATAATTACTGTCTTGGCTTATATCAATAGGTTGTGTTTTTTTTGCCATACTCTCTCACCTCACACCAACGGGTGCCTTTCAAAATCCCAGCTTGTTTCAAAGCTGTCCCAATCTTTCTTCGACTCATCAATACTATCACTAACTAATTCTGTTACTATCTCTTTATACGAATTATCTATCTTAATAGGAAGTGTAGCAACATTTCCAACTAAATAGTGAAAAGTGCTATTCATTACTTTAAATATCAAATCAGTTACAACTGAATTCAATAATCCCATTATATATTCATAACAATTACAATTAAAAATGGATGGAGATTCAACATTAATTATAAAATGTTCAGGTAGTAATCGTCCACTAAAACTAACACTTGTTGTATGTGACCATGTTATTCCTTGAGAAAAATAATGATTATAACTCCTTATTACTGAACCCGATTCTGATTTAATTGCTTCGCCATTATTCTTCCAATATATCACATATTCGTAGTTGCCATACCATTTTCTAAAAGCCCCACCTTTGACATGCGGAAACCATTTTTTTGAAAACGATGATTCCTTAGTTGCTAAAAAATCAATATCATTATGAGAGATTTCAAACCAAAGCTTTAAATACTTGTTGTTGTCACCTGTTTGCAAACCCGTTTTAGCATCAAACAAAGAATCCAATCTTGGACTATCAAATATACTAATAAACCGCTCACTCACCCAATAAGCCACCGGCATACCCGGAATCTTGGAGAAGTTTTCTTGCTTGGCGGTGTAGTGATTACGTTGATTAAAGAATTCAGGTTCTTTTTCATCACGCCGCGAATAGCAATAATCAACAAGTCTAATTGCTTGGATATCTTTGTATGGTTTATGCTTACATAGAGACCATGAGACGATTGGGTTATGTCCAACTTTTCCATCGAACAGTTCTGTGCCATAATCAACAATAGAGTCAAACTGATATGATGAGATAATATACTTTCTCAGCTTTTCAAAACTTGAAAGGAAGAACCACGAACTCGTTGTAATAAACGATACAAAGCCGTTGTTCTTCGCTAAATGGTCAACACAATGTCTGAACATTACCATTGAAAGATCACTTTTTTCATCTTTGTATCTACTATTTACAAACTCTGATAATACCGAATTAAAGCGACCACTTCCTAAATACGGCGGATTTGTACATACGACATCGTATTTCTGCGAAAGTATCCTGTACAGCCGCATTACCCTTTCCAGCTGCTCGCCGTTGAAGCCGATAACTCCGCTGAACTCGTCGATCGCCTCGTCCAAGCCTGCGATTTCCTGCGCATCTATCAGCGAACCGTAGGTGTCGGCGTTCTCAAACATCTTCGCAAGCTGCTGTATTTTGCCCGTGAGCATCTCGGTATTGATTTTTCCGATGTCCTGGAAATTCGCAAGATTCGGGCTGCATTCGCCCTTTGCCGAGTTCTCGAAAAGCCTGCGACTATAATGCCTTGCTTTCATCATCAGCGAGAAATATGCAAGCTGGTACGCACGCTTGTCGATGTCCAAGCCATACAGATTCTTTGTGATGATGCTCACCGCTGCGTCACGCTCGCTCCAGCCTTGCTGCGTGTAAATGTCCATCAGCACATCAAACGCATACACGAGGATATGTCCGCTGCCCATGCACGGGTCGAGGAACTTTATCTGCTCTGGCTTGATTTGGACATATTCTTCCCTGAGCTTGTTGAGTTCTGCCTTGACGCTTTCCTCCTGCTCGGCTTCTTCGAGATAATACTTCCAGTCGGCATTTGACGGCTTTCCGTGTCCCTCTGTCCACAGTCTGCCCAGCGAGTTTTCGACCATATATCTAACAGACCAGTCCGGCGTATAAATGGTAGTTGCAGCTGAGATTAATTGTTTTGGTATCTTGTCTTTTGACATTCTACCGTCGTAAACAAGCTCATTTAGTTCAGTTATGTAATACTGGTACAGCCAGCCGATTATCTGAACCTGGTCTTTCCAGTCTTCTTCGGGGATCTGCGAGACCATATTCGCCAGCACGCCGTCTGTCCTCAGCAGATTGTTCGGCAGCAAAAGCTCTGTCCAGCCGCCTATCTGCTCAAACAGTTCGGGCAGCGGCTTGTTGAGCGCGTTGCACTGCGCGATAAGCAGGTACTTGTAGAGCTTCTCGTTTTCCTGCTTGTCGATCATATCAAAGATAAGTTCCCTGTCCAGACCGTCTATCTCGACATTCATCGCCTCGGTAAGCAGTTCTGGTTTGAACTCGCCCTGCTCGTTGGTGAATATCCTTATTCTCGCAGGGATATACCCGTTGACCTCCATATACCGCAGCGCAATAAACCTGTTGAACCAGGTGTACGCCGCCTCTTCCATTACGATGTCAAAGCCCTTGTCGTTTATCCTTGCGATGAGCTGTGAACGCTGAAGCTTCTCGGTCGCTGTCAGCGGTCTGCCGTTGACCTGCTCCTGTGACGGATCGTTCGTGCCGTCCTTTGTGACCTCGTACTCATAAGCCCTCTGCTTGACAGCTGTTATCAGCGTGACTCTCGCCCACACCGCAAAGTTCTTTATCGCTGTTTTGTTCATAAGCTTCTCCTGTTACATTATCTGAAGTATCTCATGCTCTCCGAGCTTTTCCATGAGCCTCTGCTTTACCTCTGACAGATACTCGTCTATATCCGCCTCTGATTTGAGCTTCGCACTGTGGCAGACAGCATTTCTGCTCGTCGTAACTATGTCAGCAGTTTTTTCTTCCCCTGTCGGTGCCATAATCTGCTGCATATACTTTACTCTTGTGTTATTGATACGATTCTTCATCGCATCAAGCATGGTGACAGAATCAGCCTTTTTGACATCGTTCAGCCTGATGTCAAATTCATCATCAGCACGTTTCACAATGTCCTGCTGCTTTATCTCATCTGCTGCCTGATGGATCTCTCCTCTTGCAGCAACAATATCCGCAGTGATTTCCTCTCTCTTGACCGCCAAAAGGGCATCGTGCTTTTCAATAAGCTTTTTACAAAGCTCAGGAAGTTCATTGATACGGTTATACGGTCTTGCACTCTTAGTGATATCGCTTATCTTTGCAAGTGTGTCAATTGCTTCACGGTCTGCTTCAAGATACTCCTTTTCGTTCTGCATCTTTTCTGCCAGAGCATAAGCCTTGTCAAAGACATCTTTCTGAACCTTAAAGAAAGAGTTCACATCATGCATATCATCCGCCTGGTCGAACATCTCGTCCTGCGAATCAACGATAGCCTGAAGAAGTGCGACATTATCCTTCTTCTGTTCAAGAAGTCTGCTGTACAGATCAATACCTTTCTGAACTGTTGCCTTGCCAGGATATTTCTCTGTGCGGTATTCACTACTCAAAAGGTCGTTGAGCTGCTGCTTGTCCTTTGTAAAGTTATCAATTATGTAAGCTATCAGCTTGTCCTCATCTTCCGGAACAGACAAAGTATTGACATTGTAATATTCCTTCAGAACATCTCTCGTGTCTTTAATGAGTTTCGGAGAGATATTCACGCGCATACTGATAACTGTTTTCTCTATCTCATTTTTCTTGCGAAGATAATCAACGACCTTTTTGTCAGTTGGCAGTACAGCATCTCCAGCATAAGAAACTGTCAGCTTTCTTTGTGCAACAAGCTCTGCCACAACACCAGCTATATCTATTTCACGCCAGCCGAAAGGAACGGCAGAGAAACGCTTGTGAATATCAAGCATATTCGTGTTGATGTTCTTTTTCTTCTGCAGTTCAACATACTGATACAGTTCATCACTGGCTTCCGAGTTAGGTGAATCTATACCGTCAAGCATAGTCTGGCCGTCTGTGCCTGCAAGGACTTTCTGAATCTCAGAATCGTCGTTATAATTCTTTCTGACATAACTGAGCTTGGTGTAAACATTCTCAACGAGTGCTTCAAGGCTTCTTCTGAGTTTTTCACAAACATCGGAAGTCTTGATGTTCATCTTTTCTCCTGCTACATATATGTCTGCTTCGGCTATTGCTTTCCTCGTAAGCTCTATTGCATTTTTCTCATAAACAGCCGCCTGATCTCGTCTGCCTCTGATTATCGTCTGGATAGCCTCGGGCATCTGAGAAACATTTTTCTCTTTCAGGTACTTTTCTATCTTCAGTTTCTCTTCCAGTTCATTATGATACCTGTTGTCGTCAGGAAGCACAATAAGTGCTGCGTTATTTGAACCTGAATAGAATCTGTATCCTGCATCGTCATCTTCGTTGAATCTGCAATTTGCAGAAGTAACGAAATGCAGCTGGATCGCACCCGTGAGCTGACCCATCGGGTGATCGTCAACTACTCTGTCAAATGCAAAGTCGTTCTTTCCATAGCGAAGCTTCCTGTCTGTGAATATATCATTGAATAGAATATCAGACATACCAAGCGTAAGATCCATAGCACCAACTATGGTCTTTTTTATATCTCTTTCAATATCCTGCTCATCATTTGTCAGGAATGTATATGTATCACCGCTTCTGGAAACATAGTTCTGCCATACGAGCCTGTCAAGAGACTTCTGTATAGTCTGTCTCATTTCGATCTTGTCTGCACGGACATCATCTACCATCAGGGTGGTTATATTGTCGATATTAGCCCGTACATCGTTTACATATCTGATGAGATAAAGCAGCTTGAGAACACAGACATCATACTGCTCGATTCCATCGTTACCGTCAGCAGCACTCTGACAGCGGTCGATAACTCGCCTTATTGTACCCTCAAGGAAAGTATGCACTGTATCATAGAATCTCCAAAAAGGAACAAGTGCGTTTTCATCCTTATCACAAATAGCCTGCGCTGCCTCCTGGAAACCTGAAAGCATAGAACGCTCTCCGCCGGAAAGATGTTTACCTGAATTGCCATGCTGTCTTATCTGAACGAGTACATTCTGCATGAGCTTGAACTGATACGGAGCGAACGGATAAGTATCAATGAACTCACCCTCACCTGCGTAGCCTTTCATATCAAGCACAGCGGTATTCTTATCGAATGTGTAAAGGTTTTTGAGTACCATATCATTTTTGGCATAGCTCAGCTTAAGCATATCCTCGCCCTGTTCATTCTTGGCAAGAATACGCTTTTTGATGACTTCATCAACAGACGCCGAAGAAAGGCTCAGTCTTGTGTTGAATCTTCCCTGTATCTTTGAAAAGTCATTTCCGCTTATTTTTGTTATACTGTCAATAGCCTCCTGGCTGGTTACCATTACCCACACTCTGCCTCGGCAGCGTGTTCCTATCTCCTCAACGATAGTCTGGAGATTGAGCATAAGATTACTGTCAGAGCCGATGTACTGACCTATCTCATCAACCATAAACATCAGTCTGAAATTCTTGCCCTTGGAATCTATATATTCCTTGATGTCTTTTACTAGGCTTTCAATGCTTATCTCTGCGTCCTCTGTTCCATTGAACCAGTTTCGTGCAGCTGTTTCGCTCATACCAAGACCATCTGTCAGAGCTTCAACTATATCGTCCTCGATAAGTCCGAATGAAGTTCTTGACTCTTCCCAGCTGTCTCCGTTTATCTGCTCAAACCTCTCCTTGAATGCCTCAGCTTTGCCTGACTTATCAAGGAACTGCTCAAACTTTGAAACCTTCAGATCATCGCCATAATAGCCGAGATGCTCATAGAACACCTTTGCAAATGTCCTTACGATGACTGTCTTGTCCTTGTTAATCGGCGCTTTGTTATCAATATTAAAAAGGATAGTCTCCGTAGGCACCTTTGCACAGCTTTCGATCTGTGCAAACATCATAGGATCGTCAAACTTATCCGAAAAATAGTCAACCGCATTCCTACCTGCAACAACAGGATTTGAAAGCAGATAAGAAAGCATTTTCAGGAAGTGAGATTTACCGCTTCCAAAGAAGCCTGAGATCCAGACACCTATCTTGTCAGTCGGCTGATTTATCGAATTCTCGTAATTCTCAAAGAATGTCACAAAGTGACTGCGAAGTTCCTTTGTAATGACATACTCACTAAGCTCCTGCTTTATTGAAGCCTCATCGTCCTGTGCTACTTTGATAACACCATTGATATTTCTGTTTATGTCAGCCTTGTATATATTCTGCAACTGCATTTTTGTATCCTCCTTTGTCAGATCAGATTGAATGCACGGTAGTAATTATCATCAGTGAATTTTGAAAACAGCTTCAGGCTCTGTCCGTCATAACTTCCCGGATACAGCATTATGACGGGTATATCGGAAAACAGATGCTGTATATTGTTCAGCACAATATGTGATCTCATATACGGAAACACCTTGCCGACACCTGTGATAAGAAGAATATCTCCCTGTTCGTGAGGCTCATACTGCATATGCTGGATATACAGCTCAACAGGAACAGCCTTATGAATATTATTGAGCAGATATTCCTTGCCTCGCTTTTCCTCGGTCTTTTCAATGTTTTTGGTAAGATGCTTTTCCACACATATCTGCAGGAATATCTCAAACAGATCGCATTCAATAAACCTGAAAGGCTTGCCGTTTGCCTGCCTGAGTTCTTCAAAGAAGCTTCTCACTATTATTTCGTCCTGCGGATCATACTGAAAAATATGTATCCCGACCTCATTTGCAACGCCTTTGTTTGTCAGGAATTTATCATCAGAAATAAGATCTTCAACCTTTGCGAGTCTTTCGTTTATATCACTCATACCAATACCTCATAATCAAAGTCTGTTGAATGCCGCAAGCACTGCCCTGTCACCATTTGCGGCTATACCGTCCTCAAGCTGCGGATAAAGATAGATCTGTTCAAGCCTCTCAGATTTGAGATCGCTCAAATATCCGCACTCTACCATCATCTTTTTAAGCACCTGTTTTATTTTAGTCTCTGTCGTTTCGCTCCACTCAGTGCATTTAGGAACCCTGTCCATAAGTTCGTTTATAAAGCCATTCATGTCACGCTTTGTAAAATTAAGATCCTGTGAGCGAAACTTTTCACCGATCACATACACAAAGAAGTCCCAGACTATCGCATTGTCTCTCATCGCCGCATATAAATTGACCTGCTTTGCCAGCATATGCGATCCGTGTGCAAGCTGATAAACAAGCTGGTTATTATCAAGTGCCCTGAGCCTGCGTATGCAGGATAAAGCTTTTGACTTCAGCATCTTCTCTGTTGGATACTGATAAAGATTATCAGCCTTTACCATATCCACTATCTGCTTATCGTCGTATCCCTGCTCCATTAAACCTGCAGTGAGCCTCATCTCGTCAAACAGGAACTGCTCACGAGTAAGTCCTGCGCTATAATTATCATTGTTCATCTGATAAACCCCTGTATCTGAAAAATAAAAACAAAAAGCACACCCCTAAGCTAAAGCTTAAGAGCATGCAAATCTGCACAACAAAAAAGACATAGTTTTATTGACATATGCAAACTGAAAACAACAATAGATGTTCATAGCTTAACTCAGCCCTTTTCTTGTGAAAAATAAATAAAAAACTATATAGTATCTTTGTTAATTATATCATAAGTGTCGATATTTGTCAATAGAATATGAATTATTAATAGTATATATAACCACGAAAAATAATACTTGATTTCTGTTAATGTTTTACCCTATTTGCCCCCTACGAAATGCCCTTTACAATGACATATTTTCTGTAAGCGTGAAGAATGATGTTTGAAAATAATCTTTTCTCAGATATGCTTTTATTTAGTATAACATATGAAAACAAATTTGTGGTAACAAAAATCGTACAGCAAATCGAACAGATATTCGATAACTACATCTTCATATCCATATCATCATACTTCATACCCATAGCGATTTCTTTCTTGCGAATCCTTCGCATCAGTTTCTTATCTACCTTCGGTCGCATCCAGTGTTGCTGTTGGGCATAATCATTTCGGATAATGCTACACAAATTGATAAAGAGACTCATCGCTGTATTAGCGAGAGCCTCTTGTTCCTTTCTTCTTTGTTCCTGTGAGTCATCATCTGCATCCGAGCTATCATCTGTTGAAGCTGTGGGAATATCAGATTCAGATGATCCTTCGACATCTATTTCTTCAGATTCTGACTCTTCCGGTTCAGAATAATCTCTGACCATATTGGTTCCTGTTTCAGGTATGTCCATATCAAGTACAGTCAGTATGATCATATTTTTGACAGGCTTGAACGCCTTATTGTCAATCAATTCAGGCAGTTCGATTTCCTTTGCTGTATAGAACCTATACTTTGCTTTCTCAAATTCACACCACTTATCATACAGATCTTTGATGTGTTCGTTCTTTGACAGCTCAAGGAATATCTCATCGACTGTCTCTTTAACTGGCTTTTTGAGATAGCCGTATACCTTCTTTCCGTTGCTCTCATCGAGCTGCTTTTTCAGTTTTATAATCAGATTTTGCAGAACGGGATTGTCAAAAGAACTCATTTCAAATTCATCTGATATATATTTCATCTGATCCTCTGCAAGTGCTTTGAGCTCATCTCTGGTCAAGGTCTGCTTCTGATAAATGCTTTTCAGATCATCATGAAATATATCGTTTGCAAACACCGAGCGTATCTTCTCGATGCCTTGATTCGTAAGATATCCCTGCTTCGGGTTGGTTGAATAGACTATGAGATGGATATGCGGATGATGCGTGGTGTCGTGAAAAGCTGCATACCATTTTAGGTTTGCCAGCGGAATATTCTGTGCTTTCGCTATGTCAGCAATATGTCTTTTGACAAGTTCACGCCACATATCCGAATTGGTAAAGCCCAACCGCACAGCATCCTCACGGCGCAACGATACCACATGCGTCCATACATTTCCGGGATGATTTGCAACCTCATTTGCAACTGCGTTTAAGTTTATCGGTTCATCTTTGTCATTGAACAAACCATGTGTTCCACGCTTTTCAGCACCGGGGCGCATCGCCATATACCCAACGAAGTTCTTTCGGTTGCCGATCACATCTGCATATCGCTCGATTATTGTTGAGATTAGTTCGCTTGCATTTTCAGCAGTTGGCTTGACAGAGTAATCCTCATATTCGAGAAACTGCTTTGCTTTTGGAAACTCTGTCAGCAGATCGTTTATGAGCTGTGTTTGGTTTTTGGTGACAGACGCTTTATTCTGCGGTCGCTTTTCCACTGATTCTCTTGTAGCTATATATTTTGTTAGATTTGCTCGTTTGGTCTTACTTCTCTTGGTACCGCTTTTGATGTAGCGGCTGGTTACTATGATTTGTGATTTTGACATTGCTGCTCCTTTCAAGTATATAAAAAGAGCCGAGCATTTCTGCCCGACTCAATGATTTGTAATTCTGTTTAAATTTCAAACTCAACTCTGCCATCTGCAAGCCTGTACAGTGCGCCGATAACTTTAAGACCGTGTTCTTCCTCTTGGCGAATCTCCAAACTGCTTTCAATTACTTCAACGCTTCGCTTAACATTTAAGCAACACGCCTTGTAATCATCCTGTTCGTCACCTATGGCAAGCTTTATCTCGTCTGTAATGAACTTGATATATCCATCGGGATCGTGATTGATAGCTGCATCGACAGCACCACAATGGTCATGACCGAGAACTACAACGAGCCTTATCCCAAGATGCTCTGCGGCATATTCGATAGAGCCAAGCTGATGATCGTCCATAACATTGCCGGCAACTCGGATAACAAACAGATCACCGATGCCTGCACTGAAAATGCTTTCGGGGATAACACGGGAATCCGAACAAGTCACAATGACTGCGTATGGTTTTTGACCAATATCGCAGGTCTGTTGTCTTCTTTCGAGAGATATATCACCGAGACCTCTCTCTGCAAGAAGATATTTTTTATTTCCGAGTTTCAGTCTTTCCAGTGCTTCTTGTGCACTGACTGTGTATTCAAGTGTCATTAGATCACGTCCTTTTTCAGCTGTTTGTTTACTGAATTATATCACATTAATACTTCGTAGTCAATGCGTTTATGTAAAAGCCGCACTCTGATATCAGAATGCGGCTTTGCTCATTCTGCACTGCGTTGATATCTCAGTGCATTTTCAAAACTTATAATGCCGTTGATCCTGCGCACTTCATCGGTGACCGTATCACGAAGCTTGTACAGCGTGGTATTATCAATATCATTAATCGCTGCAAGCACATGAGTCTGCACACCTACCTCGACAGCAAGTTTAAATAACGCTCTGGACAAACGCTGCTCGGAGCCTTTGATTATACCGTCGGTTATTGTACATATCTGCGGAGCAAGATACTCAACGAGCTCAGGCTTATTCTGCAGCAGATAGCCAGAGTAGAAGCGAATAGCTTTTTCAATAAACTCTGATTTGGTCGAGCAGCTGTCACCTTTGTACAGACTGTTTATCGTTTTCATTGTTTCCGGGAACAGATATACAGTGAACCTCATTTTTTCGGCTATGACACCATCAAAATCCTTTGTAGTTTCGCCGTTATCTACCGCTTTTTCAAATTTTGACACCGTTAAATCTCACCTTCTTTCAAAATGACACCTTTTTTCAAGAGCCCAAAACCCTCGTAAAATTGCGGTCGGCTTTGCCGTCCGCTGTGAATTTTGCGGCAAATGGAGCCGCAATTTAACCTGCTATACTGTAATTAGCCCATAATTCATCACTCCTTATCTGTTTCATATTATCATTGGCTCTCTTCATTTTTCACATATTTTTTACTAATCAAGTTATCATTGCTCACACGAGCTTGAT
>Ga0256404_1001549_pt1 | contig 54863 bp, 97 predicted proteins | sample RumenRJG_01DNA_FD_185990 | JGI IMG/M metagenome (GOLD analysis project Ga0256404, IMG submission 185990) | Bovine rumen microbial communities from Lethbridge, Alberta, Canada - RJG_01 | ecosystem: Host-associated > Mammals > Digestive system > Stomach > Rumen | place: Canada: Alberta | collected... | reverse complement strand
TTCTCAATCCCATACTTTGCATAATGCCTGGAAATGTTTGAATTGTAGTTTTTGTCTCCGTAATTGTCAGCCTTGAAAAAGTCCGTCCGGTCAAACTTCTCAAAAAATGAGCCGTTCCCGCATCCGATGTCAAGGATTGAGCGGGTGAACTCCCCGTTCTGGGAAACCCACCGCGCCACGGCATCGACGATTTCCTGCGTTGTAGGGTAAAATTCCGTTTCTTCAAAGTTTTCCCTCTGCTCAGCCACAAGCTGGCCTACTGATTTTCTCTCTGATTTCATTTCTTCCTCCTGCATCTTCATCTATTTCAAACATAATTCTACCAGATTGTCCGAAAATATTGCGCATACTTCGGACAATCGAAGGTTTGAATATATTTAATCAAGTACTTCCAGATGTTCCACGATAAGGGTATCCCCTGCCAGCTTTCCGACAATACGGACTTCATGGCCGGTAAAGGCTTTGTACTTCGGCAGCATATCCTCGCTTATATCAAGATAAGCTGCATAACCAAACCCCTTGCACTCGTATTCGATAACAAGGGATTCGTCGGTATCATCGTAACAGTCGATTGCCGGATTTTTCTCGCAGTAGTCAGCCCATTTACTGAGCTTACCTTCCATAATAAACTGATTAAGCTTGTTCATATTCATTCACTCCCTGCCCCCAAAAAGGGGGCTGCTTGATTTATTCTTCCACCACAGGAAGATTATCTTTCTTTGCCTTGTTAAGAGCCTGTCTTTTTGATGAAAAGGCCCTTATCACATGGATTTCTTTATCATTAAGCTGTTCACACAAATCAAAGCATTCTCTTGTTATAAGAATGAAGAACCCCTTGCCTATCATATCAAACCTTGTCATATTTCACTCCTTATCAGAGGGTTTCCTGCCCCTTGATAATCTAAGTATATAATATTATTTTATTATTGTCAAGTAATATTTTATGTAAAAGTAAGGTATTTTGTTATCTTTAACAAAATACTTGCTTTTTATCCTGCTGTATTTTACAATAGAAGGTATGAACATCATAGAATACATGAAATTATGCTGTATAAAGAAACAAATACCATCTCTAAGGCAGGCTGCTATCAAGGCTGGCATAAGCCCCCAGAATTTCAGCTGGAAAACCAAAAAGGGGAGCTTCTACTTGTCAGACATAGAGAAGATAGCCGACGCTCTGGACGCTGATTTAGAGGTCCGCTTTATAGACAGAAAAACAGGCAAGCCGATAATATAAAAGCCCCCTTGAATGGGGGCTGCATCCTTTTTTTTATTCTTACGCGATCTGCAAATCTTCGACGGAGTTTTCCCTTACAGGCTCGTCCATCGTGTCGTGGAAATAATCCTGGTAGTCGCTCATCACCTCAATACTCGCTTGGTTGCGGACAAGCGTCTGGAGGGCATCGTATAGGTCATCGTTTCCCACAGCCTCCACGGCGGTGAGATGGGTTAATACGGCGTTCCATTGTGCTCTTGACAGGGTAGACAGCGGCATGGCGGTCTGCAAAAGGCCCCTTCTAGTCATATTCTTTGTGTTCATCATAGTATTCCTTCTGCTCATCAGTATGCCTTTATTCTACTTGGCAGTCGGTACGGAAGCAACTTGAATCGGCTTGAATCGGCCCTTGAATCAATCAACAAGCCCCGGACAATCGCAGGTGTCCCGCTTCGGGCAGTTCTTCTTGCAGGGCTTGCCGCACTTCCCCATCTCAAGCTTAACCCCGGTCTCGGCCGAGTATATGGTCAGCAGCTCTGCGGTCGTCTCGCACAAGTTCCGCTCCCTTGCGCTCTTTATCTTGGCGGTAATCGTCTGCGGGGAATACAGTTCGATTTCCTTCTGCATCTTGCCCGCCAGAAGCTCGTCAAGGATTTTCTTCTCATCGTCCGTCAAGTTCAGCTGTGACGGCTTATTTACCGAGAACACATATTGCATCTTGGTCTGGAACATGAATATATAAGTCACATGAATGAGGAAGGGGATAATCCCAAGCCGCTTCATCGTAAACGATATGACGATGTTCACCAAGTAAATCCACGGCGCAATTTTCTTCATCATAGGGTACGCACCAACGGCAATCAACATGAAGAAAATCGTCGCATAATTGTAGAAGTTGTTAATGTACACCAGCGCACACGAATAGACCAGCAGGCCAAACGCCAGCCCCTTGCGCCCCAAGAAGAAAATGAGCAGCGCAATAAGCCCGCATCCCCCGGCCCGCAAATACCAGTGGTATTCAATATTCCCGACAAATTCTTCGTACACATGCAGCGCAATCAAAAGCAGATGCAAAAAGAAAATCATGGCAAGTTCACGGTCATTTTTGAGCAGGTCTATTCGCTGTTTTATTTTATAAAAAAACTGCATAACTCTTTATTGTCGGCAAAACGGAAATATTTCTTGACGGGCGAATCCTCAGGAATATTTCACCAAACGCACGAGGATTGCCCACAGCAGCACGAAAGACCGGGAATAGTATTATACCCGTTCCCGATACTTTCACATTACAGCTCAGCCCGGTTGAGGATATCTTTTGCCATTGAAATTTTACACTTTCCGCAGCTCTTTATTTCCGGGCATGCAAGATACCATTTACAGTATGGCATGGAACACAAGCCGACAGCCCTCAGAAACGGAAGCTCGCTGTCTTTGAGTGCATTTACAGCTGCTACCATAAATGCTCTTGTTTTTGCTTCCGTTCTCATACACAGCCGCTGCTTTGCCATCTCTATCCAGCTTTCTGCCGTGTGGTCCTGAATGAACAGCTTTTCCTCATACGGGTCGGAGCTTCTTTCTTTACCAGTCCAATCAGGGCGGCTGCTTTCTACTTCCGGCTGTGGATGCCCTTTGGTAGCCCGGATAATCTGCATAATCACCGAACGCGGAGCAGTTGCTTTCATACGGAATGTCATGCACCTTATGGTAGAATCGTTTGCCACTATCTGCTTCACCCAGAATGCAACCTCATCCCTTGGATTAAAAGGCCCCGGCTGCATAATCCCCTGCGTAGTCTTGCAGGCTTCCCGATAATCAAACAGTATGTCTGCGTTAAGAATCCTAAAATCAATCATAGATACCCCCTTATAAGTGCCTTGATAAAATATAGATACCGTTATCAGGTCTTACACTTATTGACCGCTTTTTACACCTTATGCAGATAAGCTCTTGCACAATATGCGGATATGGCATTTCAGAAACGACATTATTCATCCCTCTTAAACTTGACGTATTCATTCAGCATCTTTTCGATGCACTTGTTGTCTGTGTTGATTACGCCCATAGCCCCGTCACACACCACGAATACATTCAGCCCCATAGACAGCGCAAGTTCTTCGACAGTGTGAATCAGGTTCACGGCCTTCCGCGTTTTATCCTCCACTGAAAATCTCCCTGCGTTTTTTTATCCGGTAGCTTTCGCAGTTCAATTCAATGACCATGCCGCACTCATTGAGACGGTCTTTCGCGGCAAAGCCCAGCCATTTCACTAACTCTTTTTTGTCAAGATTAGTAATCAGCACCGTCGGGAGGTTGTTTGCGTACCGTTCATTCAGCACATAGCACACAAGTTCCTGCTGCGTCTCTTCCCGGATTTTGCACCTGGCAATTTCATCCAGCACAAGCATCGGAGCGGTGCAAATCCTGTCCAGCAGCTGAACCTTGGTTTCCTTCGCTTTATAACTCATAGTGCCGTCTACTTCGTACAGCAGTTTAAGCATCGTCCGGTATATCCCCCCGCGTTCCCGGATAATTCCACAGCCTAAATGCGTTTTCCCGCTGCCAGAACTTCCGCATAATACCAGCGTCCTGCACCCATTCAGCCTGCTGAAAGCCCTTGCCTTTTGCACCGCAGCTTCAGTCTCTGCGTTCCATGGATGGAAGGTTGTAAGGCTTTCGGACAGATACCGACACGGAACGCCGCTTCCTGATTTGTAATGAGCTTCCAGCCGCTCCCGTCTACCTTGTTCGGCAAGAAGATTGTCTTCCCGCTCTCTCCGTTCTACCACTTCATTTTCCGCGGATGTAAATGCCAACCCCGCAAGGTGAAAAAAGTTTTCATGTTTCCACGGGTGATCATCCGGCAGCGCGTCTATTTCTTTTTGTGTGAGCTCGCAGCGGTGCTTCTTATCCGCTACGTTTAAATCTCCTGCGGTGCAGGTATCTCTGTCCATGCGATAATCTCCTTATCAAAAAAAATGGTGTTACCATCATAGCTGCTGCAATACCATTCAATTGCACGCCCACGCTTTCGCCTTATCGCGGATGTCCATCCGAGGTCTTTTGTATACGCAAGGACTGGCTTCATCTCACTGTGCAGCTCGCCGCTTAACGGCGGCAAATCTTCTGGATTCTTTCTAAGGTCGTGCAGCATGATACCGATTTCTTTCTCCATCACAGACACCTCCATTTTTTCAGAAATACGAACAGCTTTCTGTTAAGTTCCCGCTGCTCTTCTTCATCCACGGACACAGACAGCGTTGAATTATTTCCGTCCATCACCACCGACACATCCGCATTCGGCATGATTTCCTGTATATGCTCTGCCATCGAATACACCGCAAGTTTCCGCCATGTTCGGAACGTTTCGCCGCAGATTTCAACAGGCTCATGTCTGTCCAGCATTCGGCCCTGCTTGCTGTTGCGGTAATTCTTTTTATAAGCGTCAACGCCTGCGTTGATGAAGTTTTCTATCAATTCCTCTGTAGTCATATCCGTCAAGCATCTTCGGCTGCCTCATATTTCTCTCCATGGCAAACAAAGAATATGTTTCCATACTTTGCTATACACTCACCATCACTATCACGATTTACACAGCCATCACACTCTTCACCGCACGAGTGTGATGCAGGATAATCGTACAGGTCCGTGATATTCCTCATATTCTCTTCCTCCCACTCTGTTACGTTCATTTAATCCTCCATATACTTAGGTATCTCACACCATGAGATAACATCACCACACGCATTTTTCCAGGAACTATATTCAGTATCATAATCAAAACACTCATAGCTTATATCGCTACCAACAAACTCTTTAATCTTACAAAGATACCGTTTATTTTCATTCGGCAAATCACCATCAGCAGTCTTGTGCCACTTCGGTCTACCTGATTTATATCCTTCTATAAAGGCTTCATCATAAAGCTCGCATAGTGAACCTTTTTTAGACTTTCTAAGATTTTCTCTTGATAGCTTTATAAGTTCTTTATCTGTCATTCTTCTATCCCCTTTAATATCTCACTAATATCTTTATCCAATCTCCGACAGCAATCGATACATACATCCTTACGTGTAATTCCTGCAGGAAAACCACATCCTGTATAATCCCGGTCCGAATACTTTAGCTCCAATGACCCTGCAAAGTCTTTAACTTCTTTCTTACAAACATCACATATCTTCCTCTTAATAGTCTCAGTCATCCCTCTACCTCCATGTCTGCATAGCATCACCAAGCTTAGACATCATCTGCTTTCGCACCTGCTCTCTACCTTCTTTAAGCCCCGCAAGGAAGCCTGCACGATATGAAAAGTGTCCTACCTCCTTCTCACTGCCATAGTTATCTGGTTCATTAAAGTTTATATCTGCAAACTTAACAGCTCTTTCTTCTGCAAGTTCTTCATCTGTCATTCTGACTCCTCCTTAAAGTTGTCCAAAACCTGTGTCGCCTTATTGCGCCTGTCTACACCTAATATCCCTGAGAACAACGGAATAATATAGTCAGGTGAAGTCATCTCAGCTTTGAATGAAACCAAAGCACCACTTGCAGCAGTCACCATCTTATACTTCTCCATAATACGGTTGACTGTTGCTGTAACCTCCTGTTGCAATTCCTTAGCAAACTTCTTTGTTTCTTCTGCGCACCTCTCTGAACCCTGTGAAACTATCCATTCCTTAACCTCACCCTGTCTTACAAAAGGCTTGTGGTCATTAATAACTCTTTTATTCATATTAGTCCTCCTGCCACTCATCTGATATAGCAAACTCTACATCGTCATAAAGCTTAAACAGTTCTACTACAGTCTGTGCCTTGTCCATGATATCCTTTATTTCTGCACGAGTGCGCTTCTTAAATATAACCCTCTTTGTAGGCTTACCGTCAGATGAGAACCAAACGTCAAGTCTTTCCACGTAAGTATTCTTTTTATCCTCTTTTCTAGGATAAGCATAAGCCATCTAATCACCCATTTTATTCCTCCTTTACACCACATGGCGTACCATCAAGAAAAGTATAGTCAGTGAACAGTTGTTCAATGCCTATATTAAGATATCCACACAGATGTACTACACCCAAATTCTCACAGAAATGAGTAATCATAAATGTAGAACTTGTATTGTACTTACTCCGTACCCATATTACAGGCTCGAAGTTAGCAGGTATAGCAGTCTGGTTAGTCAAAGCTAAGAATGTAGACTTAAGTTCCTGTGTAGACTTAAATGGTCTATATGCCGATACAGGCTTAACACGGAACTCAAGAGCCTTATTATCCCAGTCAGGGGTTGACGCATCCAGCCATGCTCCAGAATGACACCTGCACTGTATACGCTTCCCCTGTTTCCATGCCCACTTTATATCATACAACGGGTCATAGTAAGCAAAGCGGTAGTGTGCAGGAGTTCCTTTTGCTATATAAGCACAGAAAGGAAAAGCGCCTATAGCACTATCTTTCTTCACAACATACTTGAATTTATATTTATCATTATACGTCTCTACATAATGCTGCAACATGTCAATGCTATCTGCAACAAAACACCTCTTGTCTTTCAGTGAATAGTCCCACATGAAGTAGACGAACTGCTTGTCAAAAATATTCTTTTCCATCTTAATTTCCCCCATTAAAAAAGTATTTCACCCATATCGTCAGGGTGGTCAACCTTATCGATAGCACGGACACTCTGCTTCCAGCTATTGCCGTTTATCAAACCTGCAAGAACCCCGGAAGAAAGTATAGTCGTCAGGCAATATCCTTTCTGTATACAGAATTCGCTGTTCATGCTGTTTTTCACTGCATCCAAGATAGAATCAAGCCCGTACTTCTCCAAAGCATCCTTTGTCAGCTTGCGGCTCTGAGACCAGTTCACTACAGGCATATCCGTCTTTACAAGCCCCCGGTTCTTCAACGCTGTATAGTTTTCAAGATACAGCTTCTCTACCTTCTCTATGTCATTCTTAGGCTCTCGGTCAAGGAGAGGTTTCTTTTCCGTCTTTTCTTTTACATCAGGCTTTTCCGTTCCTGCGGTTTCGCCGGAAGAATTTAAATTATCATTATCATTTAAATTCTCATTTTCATTATCATTAGGTTTTTTATTCTCTTCATTTTCAGAAACCATAGGTTTTTGATTTTTTGGTTTTTCAGAAACCGCAGGTTTTTCAGTATTTAAAGAAGTTCTTGGCCTGCCGCCTTTTTTCCCTTCTTCCTGTCTCTTCATGTTCGCATCAAGCTGAGGTTTCACAAGAGTAAACACAATCTTTTCCACCCCGGAAAGTTCCGGTTCTATTTTATTCAGCGCATAATCATTTATTGCGAACATGATATTTCCGTACTGCTCACGGGACAAATCTTTCAATGCTTCGTGAAATGAACGGTAGAAAACAAAAGAATCTGACATTTTATTCCATCCCCTTTATTTGTAAATATTCCTTATTCTTCTCTTTTTCTTTGTACTCTTGGAACAATGTGTAAGATGGTACTCACCGCAGAACGGGCAGACATAATAGCGCTTAGGGATATATTTCCTGCCTTCTACGTGGTGTTTTCTTGCCCTGTGCAGCGCCGTAACAGCTCCGGCCAAGGTGTAGCACCGTTTCCCAGAATCTTCACAGATAGACCACTTCCCTACCTTCAGTATCGCCTTTGTCTTTTCCATCGCCCCCACCCTCTTTTGCTTTGTTGTTTTTTACACACTGGTCTTTCAGCATATGAAATACATACCCAAAGAAAAAACCGCATCCAAACATTAACATACAGAGCAAGCTTATCGCGAGTTGTTCAAGAACCATCATTTTCTCACATCCTTAACAATATTTAGCCGAAAGATTGTCATTTGCCGTGTGATTCTGACAATCATACCAGCCCTGCAAATACACCTTGAATTTGGAAAGACACTCATAGCCCCCTGTTGTCATATCCAGATTCAAAAAGAACCTGTGCGTATTTATGCTCAAAAAGCTCATTGTATTCAATTACGACTCTAGCAAGATATGGGTCCATTCCAAATACTCTATCTGAATACGTGTCCTCATCGCCGTAGCGGGACATATCAACTGAAACTTGTAGGTCAATATCACCTCCATGTTCTTTCTCAATTTTTTGAAGCTCTTTTATAACATCTCCAAGTTTCATTCTCCAAACCCCTTTTGCCTTACGATTTTGTAACCAATGCCTTCTTCATTTACATAAGCTCCAAACAGTGCCTTAACAAAAATAATGGCATTCTCCAAGTTCATGTTATTGGCAATAACACAGCCACATTCATCTTCAACACTGTAAAGATTCTCGTTCATTTCTACAGCCCCTTTTCAACGTTTTCTATTTCTTTCAAGTATAACTTAGGAAAGTTCTCTTTAGCCTCTTTTATTGCTATCATCATGAGACCTTCTATATAACCAAACCCCTTATCGTCAAGCTCCTTTTCGTATTTGTCTGCAAGTTCGCCGAGGTTGTCGTATCCAAAGTCACACTCCTCGGCCCAGTGCACAAACAGGCAAAAAGCCCTGCGGTAAAGGTTGAGTTTCTCATTTTCCTTATTCAGCTCTTTAATCGTTTCAAGATTGTCCATGTTCCGACTATTGGCTTCTATTAACAAGTTCTGGAGGTTTTTAATCTCCGGGTCTTTAAGACAGATATCTTTCATTCCGGCCCCATAGGCGGCCTCGGCAATGTACCGTGTTGCAGGGGTGTCGTCAAAAATCTTTGTTTCCACCTTGTGTCTGAACCATTCGTTAAACGTCATTTCACCCCCCCCTTTTCCAAACGTGTCAAAATCCACCCAATCGTTCTTCATAAGGTTTCCTATTTTTGTAATCCTGCCGCCCAATCCCGGACTTTCAACCCTTATATATTTTCCTTTCAGTTCTTCCCATGTCCTCACGCCGACGACTTCAAGGATTCTGATAATCAAATCCATGCCATACGCAGAACCTACGCGCTTATCTTGAAGCTTGGAGTAACCATCCATAGCGTAACCGCCTACACAACATCCGCATCCGTCTTGAATATCAAGACAAAGCCTGAATGAGAAAATCCCTCCGTCTTCGTAACCGAGCGACGTGCTCTTGATGTAAGCGTTAAGTCTTTCTGTCATTTCAGCTCTCCCTCAATCAGCTCTTTCAGTTCATCCAGCCTGTCCTCGTTGCACAGGCGGATTATCTCCGCTTTCAAATCGTCTGTGTACTTGATATACCTGTTTGATAATTCACCAAGTATTTCCACATCCTCAAGATGATTTTCCCACATCCACTCGGCATACGTATTTCTGTTAAGCTTATGGTGGTGATTCCAATGATGTTTCTGGCACTGTGCATAAGCATTGGGAGGATAAAACCTTAACGACGGGGAACTCCCTACGCTTTTGAAGTGACTGCATTCCAGCTCTCCGCAACACGGCTCATAATCCCGAATCATGCACCGCCTGTCACGGCGCTTGATTGCGGCGTTGAAAGCCTGCTGGACTTTATCAAGGCTGATTTTGTTCTTCCTCATCGCAATATCCTCAAAATAGCGCATAGCTGTACCACGGGGCTGGATACTTCTTGTTCATTTCTTCGGCAACCGCATCCTGTATCAGCGAAAAGACATAATTATCGTACGCCCATTCATCAAGTTTTTCTTCAACGACGCCAGAGAGTTTGTACTGGCTCCTATCTTTGAAAAACTTATCTTTGCTCATTACGTCAATTTTTAAATCACGGATAAGACTTTCACGATATTTTGACATCATATACATAGAGATTTTATGCACCTTGTCTAACGCGATTTCTTGTTTCCTTATGTTCCGTGCGGTATCAGTAAGGATATGAGCAGCTTCAAGCAGGCTGTTTTCACAAATATATTTTGTTTCCTCGTACTCTGTCATTTATACACCTCGCTCCCCATGTAAAAATTAAAACGGCTCATACATGATTTTCTTCCCCAGCTTCTCGGCGTATTCCTTCTCGCGCCTCGCGCCGGAGCTGCCAGTCCAGTCATTGAGCAGATAGATTGCATCGCACACGTCAATCAAGGCAAAGTCTACGTGCATGAACTGCTCATAACTAAGAAACGGATAGCATAAATCACACGGATTGATTACCGCGTATCCTTTTGCCCGTAGAGAAAGTTCAACAGCTGTCATTTCTTTACCCTAACACTTGTGATTTTCTTCTTCTCATTGTCAAAGTAAATATCCATATCTTCACCCTGCTTTTGAAAAGTTTCTGCATTCTTACACATAACATTCAGCAACATTTCAATGTTTTTCTGGTTGTACATCCGCAGAGACTTTAGCGCAATCGAATGATGCTCGAACCAATTCTTGACATCAAGAAGGGCCTGCTGATAGCCGTTTTCATAATCACAGGTTTCTAAAAACTTTGCTAACATTCGTCCTCGGTCACTTGCTGTATACGTCCGTCAAAAAGCGCTTTGGGTTCCACTTCATATAAAGAGCAAAGCCTGAAAAACAGACTAAATCTTGGGAAGCCTACTCTTGCTTCAATACATCCAATTGTAGATGCAGATATTCCTAGTTTAGCGGCTACCTGCCGCTGAGTTAAACCTTTGTTCCTTCTTGCCGTAATAAGGTTGTCTACAAAAAGGCGGCTTATTTGTTTGCTTTTCTCGTCAAGTTCTGCCATTTTCTACCCCCCTTCCGGTTATTCTACTTACTCCCTGCTGTCATTATTTCAATAAATGAAACCAGCTTATCTACTGTCTGTCTGTGCTCTTCTTCCAGCCTTTCAGGCCAATGTTCGTAATCGGCAAGCTGCATCAAGATTCTTGCTGACGATGATTCCGACTTACGCAACTCTTCACTCGCCTTGCAGTACTTTTTGTACCGTTCGTTTTCTTCTTCCAGATTATGGCGCAGGTAGCACAGGATACTGTCTGCATCCTTGTCACTTAATTCAATCATTGGCTGTCAATTCTCCTATAGGGACAGGCAGGAATCGAACCTACTGTAGCACTGTAACCTGCCCATATCCTTAGTGCTAGAATATTGCAGGCTGTCCCAAAGCCATTTACGATGTGCCCATCGTTTAACAGAATCATCGTCTAGTGACTCTGACGCTACAATGGCATAGCGTGTATCTTTATCTGGCCTTATCCCGCCTGAAAGATACAAAATAGGGATGGGGACGGCAGGAATCGAACACTGCACATCCATAGCTAGCATTTTGAAACCCATCGGAGCGACCTTTGGGCTGCTTTTCCAATTGCATACGTCCCCGAAAGTGACACAAGAATTATAATGGAGCAGGCAGGATTTGAACCTGCACTCGGCGGATGTATTACGAAACGCAGTTTCCTTTAACCGCCTGTGCTACCCAAGCCATAACGCTTGGCTGGCTGCGTTTACACTACTACTCCCTGCCACGCCCAGCCGAAACATGGTACGCGGCATTTGCCCTGTACCGGGAATCGAACCCGGCTATGGACAAACCGGAAAGTAAAAGGTGCCCAGAAATTCATCCGTTTTACTTTCCGGCTCCCGGTTCCTCCGGGTGGTCAGGGCGGGTGCTCCACCATCAGCTGATACAGGTTGTTTGGGTGGGACGCCAACAGTGGAGCATTCAGCCTGTTGCAGGGACTCGGACCCCACGCGATGCAACCCTTGCGGGTACTCCTGTGCATCTCCGCCCGGACAGGCCCCGTGCTTGCTTCTTTCGCATGTGGTTTCTCACCCGCAGCGGGATACTCCCATCATGTAAGCCCCTTGCACGGCGGCTGGTGCATAAACAGTGTTACCACTATTATTTTTTAAGTCCTACGGACTTTTTCACCGCTTTCGGTTTCCCCTTGTATTTCTTTGCTTCTTCGATTACAAGAGAAGAAACAATTTCCTTTCCGGTTTTCCCGGTAAAAGAACGAATCTTTGCAACGGCTGCCCGTGCTTCTTCCGTCATGTAAATGTGGTAGCGGGGTGCAGCTTTTTTGCCGGAGCCTGTTTAGCAGCAGGCTTCTTCGTCGTCTCTGTTGTCGTGTGTTTCGACTTCATTTTTCATCCTCCCTGTTCGGTTCACCATCGTTTGATTATTTGTTTGTTTCAATTCACGCTCCTGTGAAGGAGCGACATTCACAATTTTCAACAAAAAGGAATATCCTCCGGGAATTCATCACCGCCGGATGCAGCTTCCTGCGCTTCGTATGCCTTTGCATACTCGCTCTTGTTTTCCCCGCCGGAGCCTTCCTGTTTTCCACCAAGCAGCTGAACGCTTGAGCAGATAATTGAAACCCGGCTGTGCTTCTGCCCATCCTTCTCCCATCTGTCCTGCTTCAGGGAACCTTCAACAGCAACCTGCTTCCCTTTGCTCAGGTACTGCTTCAAGGCTTCCGCAGATTTTCCGAACAGAGTGCAGTCAAAGAAGGATGATTCATCAACAACCGATTCCCCTTTTTTATACCGCCGTCCGACGGCAAGCGAAAACTTGCCGATTGCTGTGCTGCTCTGTGTGTAACTCAGCTCCATGTCTTTTGTGAGCCTGCCCACTAGAATAACTTTGTTTATATCCGACATATATGCTCCTTACTCGTGTTCTTCTCGTAGAAATTACTCGTAATTTCTCGTAGTTTCACAAGCTGTTTATCCAGTTTTCAACTTCCCCGGCCGGTACACCGTTTGCGTACTTCTGCCGGATAGTTTCTATCTTTTCCGGAGGGTTTTCATAATCCTTGCCGGAAAACCTTCGCGGAGCGGGATACCTACCGCTGCCCTCATGCGGTCTGGCAGTCACGTCCCTGCCATGTTTTATGCGCCACAGGTACGTGCTGCGGGATAATCCGAATACCTCCCACGGTTTCATGCCCCGGTACTTCCAAAGCTGCCGTCGCTGCGTGCCGTATCGGACAATGCTTCCGCCGGAACAAACCGTGCCTGTACTACCGGAGCAACAACAATCTGAGCAATACGCTCGCCATTGTTGACGGTAAAAGCTTCGTGCCCCAAATTTATAAGCAGCACCTTCAGTTCTCCCCGGTAGTCGCTGTCTATTGTGCCCGGTGAGTTCAGTACCGTTACGCCATGCTTGAACGCAAGCCCGCTCCGTGGGCGCACCTGAACTTCGTAGCCTTCCGGAATCTCTAGATTCAGCCCAGTGGGAATAAGGGCCGTTCCCCACGGATAGAGCACCACCGGCTCCGCGACACGGGCACAGACATCTGCACCGGCAGCACCTGCGGTCTTGTAAACCGGAACTCCTGCTCCATCGCTAACTTTTATTTTAATTTCCATTTCTGCCCCCTCAGCAGCACGCTAATACTTTCACCGGAAAGCCAAGCTCACGGTATCCGGCCGCAATCCTTATTGCATCTTTCCTTTGAAGCCCTGCATGTTTCACAAGGAAACAGCAGGTGTCAAAATCAAACACAGATACACGGTAGTAGATGCGCCTCCGCCGCCGTTTCAAAATACCAGTTCCTGACATTCAAATTCGATGTCTTGCTGGCTCAAGAAATTCTTAATGGCCATAAGCTGCGGCTCGGTCACCCCTACAGTCAGCGTGTACTCACGCTTTTCTGCGGCTGGGGCATCGTCACCAAGAGCGCCAGCTGCAAGCCCCATGACTGCCTGCCGCTTTGAATAATCCTTGACTTCCGCTGCAAGCTCTTTTTCCTGCGCGGTAATCTGCTCAGCGTGTTCACGTTCTGCACGTTCCTGTTCCTCCTTTGCGGCAAGCTCCTGCTTCTTGCGCAGTTCCTCGCCGTAGTCCATCGTCTCGCCGATGTCAAGGCTTATTAAGTAATGAGCCTTCAGCACATCCGCGTCCGCTCCGGCAAAGTCCTCAATCGTCTTGAGGTCTCTGTAAGTCCTGTCAATCGCCGCCGTAATTTCAGCGGTGATGTCCGTCATCTTGTACGTCTTGTTAAGCCACCGCTTGTCAAAAATTTTCTCCAGCTTGAACAGGTCAAACTTTCTGGACGCAAACTCTGCTTCAATCAGCCTGCGCTTTGCATCCTGCTCTTCCTGCTGCCGTGCCTTGACGATATTTCCAAGGGCATCAGCGCCGGACTTGATAAGCTTTTCCGCGTCGGCAAGCTGCTCAATCACAGATCCATAGGGGTTAAGCCCCTGAATCTGCTGCCGCACCGCCTTGACCTGTTCAGCACCTTTATTCAGGTCTGCTCGGTCTTTCTTGGCGGCGTCTGCATCCCCGGCGTACTTTTCCGGGGAGTAATCCTTCACGCGGTCACGGATGAAAGCAACAAGCTTTTCGGTGTTGCTTTCAATTACGACTGCCGGAGTGAGCACCGACAGTTTAAAGCCGCTTACATCAACCTCGTACTTTTTCTCCGCCATTTCACACCCCCGAAATTCCCTTGCAGCGCAGGAACGACACGCAGCGGTTATACATCTCTGTAAGTTCCTCGTCTGTCGACGCGGGATTGTCAAGGCAGTTCTTCGCCAGCGTATAAGGCTGCACTTTTGCCGTCTTACTTCGCAGTTCAATGCCATGGTCATCCAACAACTGCTCAAGTACCAGGCGGGCATCCGTCGGAGCTGCTGCCTGTGCTGCGGCCGGAGCAGGTTCTTCCGGTACTGCGGGAGCAGGTTCCGGCTCAGGCTGTTTTTGTGCGGCAGGCTTTGGAGCAGGAGCATTCCCCATGGCTGCAATAAAATCCTGCCATCCGGTGTGTTCTGATACCGGTACAATTTCCGGCAGCCGTCCAGTCCGGTCTTTGCTGTCGTAATTTCCTCCGCTGGCAGGGGTGTACAGCACGCACTGGCGATCACCTTCCGCTCCCTTGCGGATTCCCATGTAACTGATGATGTCAACCATCGTGGGAAGCTCATCACTGAGCTTAGTAGCAATCTGAATGCGGTAGGTGGTCTGTTCTCCGTCTTTTCCTTCCGCAACGTGGGCGATAAGGATAACGTTCTTGCCCGCATCCCGGAGCCATTTAACAAGCTTCTTCATCTTCTTTTTTGCTTCCCCCCACCCTGCCATGGAAAGGGTGCCGTCAGCCTGACGGAACTTTTTTCCGTCAAGGGCAGGACTTGCCATAAGCTTTTCCATCGCTTCCCCGATGGGGTCTAGTATGATTGTGTCATACTTAGGAAAAAGACTTTTAAGCTGCACCAAGTCATCCCTTGTGAACCACTGCGCCATCCGTATGACATCGCAGTGCAACCCTCGTTCCCCAAGGTACTTAGTACCGTTCTCAAAGTCTATTATCAAAGGCTTTGGAGCAGTCGCCGCAAAGGTTGTCTTGCCGACACCGCCACGTCCGTACAATATCATTACGATATTGTCTTCCGCCTTTATATCATCCGTTTTTTCGATAATCATTTACACCTCCGGTAATTCAGCTGCGCATTCTTCCAGCGTCAGCTGCTCAAGTCTTTTCTGGAATCCCTGCCCGGCATGTGCCCAGAAAGCAGCCAGATCCCCCTGCCGATTCTTTCTGCACTTGACCGCAAGCCGTGTGCACTTGTCAGCCAGATACTGCAAGGATTCCCCCCTGGTCATCCCCTTGTACACTGCATACCCACCCATTGCAGCCCCCCTTAAAGAGCCTTTATGGCTCTGTCAATTTCAGACAGGTAGAAGTACCTGCGTCCGCCGACTTTGTGGGACGGAATCACATTTTTCGCCATCAGGTCATACACGTAGGACTGTGTACAGTCAAGGAACTCCATCACCTTTTCGCAGGTGACCGGCTGTTCGTATCCGCATACGCTGCCGGGGCTGCACGTCTCCACACCGGGCAGTTTCCGTTCTCGCATAATAAATCTCCTAAAAAAAAACCCCGCCGGATTGGTGTGTTATCCAGCGGGGTAGTCCCGAGCAAAAAAAAGCAAGGGGTCAACACACCAAAGACTACTTGCTCTTTTGGAAAAATAGCCGTCCGGCTATTCACAAATCTTTTATACACCCAACAGACTATTTTGTCAATGCAGAAAATAGCTAAAGTCCTATTTTTTTCTGCCCGAAAATAGTGATATGAGTGAATTTTGGAAGAATGTAAATAAAACCCTCAAGCAGCAGCACTCGAACCAAATCGAGCTGAGCAGCAAATCAGGAATCATTCTCCAGACACTGCGCGGCTGGGTATCAAAAGAAATCCTTCCCCGCGTGGACGATGCGCACAAGATAGCGCAAGCCCTCAATGTCACCGTCGAATACCTTCTTACAGGGAATCAGGCTGACCTTTCCATGTTTGAATTATTATCCGACGAACGGAAGGAAGCCGTCCTGAAATTCCTTCAGTACCAGCTGTATGAACAGCAGCAGGATTCAACTAAGGAATCATTTCAAGGGCGCTCTTGAGCTTTGCCTGAATGGCATCCGCCTGCGCAGCCACATCCATTCCGATGTCACCGTCAAGGCGGCTGTCAACATACTCCCTCAGAATCTTGACCAGTGACACTGCCGAAAACAGCTCACGTGCCAGTTCTTCAGTGTCAAGTTCTTTTTCTCCCATCGGTACCTCCTGTTTGTTTTTTTTTTCACCCGTGAAGGGGCGGCAGCTGCTAAGAAATACTTAACAGCAGACTTATGCGCACCACACGAAATTGCACCGTGTGCACCGCCAGCTTGGAGTGCGCTATAAAATGGCTGGTATAGTCAGACAGTCCCCTCAGTCTGCATTCATCGCCGATTAAATTGTCAAAAAACATTCGGGGCGTACCACGCTCGCACGCGGGAAGGTTTCCCCCGAAAATGGGCGCCCAAGGAATCGAACCTTGCGGAGGGGAAGGAGGTAAAAAGACTGCATCCCCCGTGGCCAACAAGCGCCCTAAAAAAACTAAGCTGTTATCTTTCTCTTCCCGAGAATCCGCTCTATTTCCATGCTTGCATCTACGCAAACAGGATTTACTTCACAGTAGCCCTGCTCATCTGAAAGCATTGCTTCCGCAAGATATTCAGCAGCGGTAATCTTCTTGATTTCCGCTTCCGTCATATCAGCCTTCTTTGTCGTGATACCAAAAGGCTTTTTCATCGCCCTAGTGGTATTGATATACTCATACGGCTTTGTATAGCCGTGACCCTTCAAAATTTCCGTAAAGCCTTTTCTGACTTCAATGGACTTTTTTCGGGCTTCCTTGTATTCAAGCGTCTGCTTTTCCTTCCATCGCTTCTCAACTTCAAGAAGATACCGTCTGTACTGCATACCCATCTCATTCCGCTGGAGCATACAGATTTGTTTTGCCATATCCACGGAAACTGCATAGTCGATAAACTCCTTTTCGCCTCCGTGCTGATTAGCTATGGTCTTTTTGGTACACACCACATAATCAACGTTTTCTTCAAAGCCGTAAGAAGAAAAACGCTTCCACCATTTTGAAAATCTCTCTGGACTTTCAAGTTTTTCGTGAAGCTCCCTCGCCGAAACGCTCTGAACGCTCCTTCTAGTTGAAATGGTCAGCTCCAGACCTTCCATTTAACCTCCTGTCAAAAAAAAAGGCTGCAAGGGTTGTGAGCGTCCCATGCAGCCTAAGCCTAAAGGCTTTTACTTACGCTCACAAAAAAGCAAAAGCCCTACTGGTTAAAAGTTTTGGTTCCAAAACCTTTGTACTTGACATTATACCTCTTTTCAAAACTTTGTCAAGTAAAAAAGCTCTTTTTTCAAAACTTTTTTTGTGCGATAATATAAATATGAGTGATACAGAACTTGCTGTTGATTTTTGGGCAAGGATTAAAGCCCTTATAAAAGCCAACAACACAACCCAAGAAGGTCTCGCAAAATCTGCTGACTTAAATTTCAGCAATCTAAAGCAGCAGATTTTCTACAACCGTTTGCCCGATGTTGCTCAGGCAACAAGGATTGCTCAATCACTCAACACCACCGTAGAGTATCTGGTCACCGGCACAAGCAGCGCCCCCAAACCAGATACGTCCGCCCTACTTGCCACCCTTGAACAGGCAATTAAGCAGGTCAAGGAACTTTAGCGGCTTTCAGCAAGCCACTTTGTATTTCTTTGAGAGCCACAAAAGCCCTTTTCCGGTCACGAAAACGCGCGGCCTTATGTGCTTTTTGCCCTTGTTATCAGTCCAAGCCTTGCCGTCCTTCAACACAAGGTATTCCGCATATCTTGCATACGGCTTGTAATACTTCGTGCCGTCCGCGGTCATTTTCTCTTCAAGAATCTTGTCAGCTTTCAAGACTTCAAAAATGTTTTTCAGCTTGATGGTCTGCGCCACCGTCTGCAAATCCTGCAAGGTGGAACTGTCACTGATGGAATCGTAAACCTCAACTTTCGGAGCCTGTACTTCAAGCTGCTGGTCTTTCTGTTCGATAATTGCTTTGTATTCAGCTTCTTTCTGTGCGTACAGGTTGCGCAGGTTGTCAAAGGCAGCAATGGCATTACCCAGCACTTCCAGTTCGGTAGTGGTATTCTTGACCTTTGAAGCTGCTTCAAAGGTCATCTGCTCGGTAACTTTCACATTGCTTTTCAGTTCTTTGCTGATACAAGCAATGTGCCTTTCCGAGAGGTATGTCTTTACGCCATTCTTGACAAGTTCAGGGAAAAGCCTTTTCACGGCATTGTTTACCGTGTCATAAGATACCCCAAGAGCTTCCGCGACCTGCTTCACGGTCATTACGTTTTCTTTGCTAGCAAAAACCTGAATTTCTTTCATCCATCCCCTCCACGGGAAATAAAAAGGGCTGCAAGAGTTTGTCGCTATCTCTTACAGCCCCTAAGCCAAAAGGCTTTCACGGATAGCGACAAAATACCGCAAAAGCCCTTGAACAGGTGTTCTTTCTGGGAGTTCTGTCAAGAACTTCCAGAACCCAGTGTACTGGGTTCTGGGAGTTCTGTCAAGAACTTCCAGAACCCAGTGTACTGGGTTACCCTGAAAAAATTACGCTTCCCGTAATATTTAACCTTATACTATTACGTTTTACGTTATTTGTCAATAAAATTATTACATTTTCCGTAAAAATGTGGATAATCTAAGTATGGAATTGTTCGCTGAACGTTTAGAAAGGCTCATCAAAGAAAAAAAACTTACTCAAATTGCAGTTGCTGACAGTGTTGGAATTCGCCGCCCTACGATTTCCGACTGGAAGAAAAATGGCAGCTACCCCACAGCAGATGTAGCCGTCAAGATTGCAAAGCTGCTGAACGTCTCTGTTGAATACTTAATCACAGGTGAAGAATATTGTCCCCTCGCGGAAGAAGTACGCCAGCTCAAAGATAAGCTGAACCAGATTTCACTCATCGCCAAACTGTAATTTTCCAGAACAGAAAAATCCGTCTCATGTGTGTCGCCGATTTTTCGGCGATAGAATTTAAATTATAATTATAATTCTCATTATAATTATCATTATAATTAGGTTATTTTTTTTTGTGATTTTTCAAAACCTATGGTTTTGCAATTAGAAAACCTATGGTTTTTTATTTTGGAAACCTATGGTTTTTTATTTCCTTTATTCCAGCAAGTGACGGTATAAACCCAAAAAGACTATAAAATATAACCTTTTTGCAAGAAAATATCATGTTTTCATGATATTTGCCGACTTTTTTACGTATATCCCGAAAAACTCCCTTTTGACAGATACGCTGCCGTCAATACGGGTGCTTACAGAAACCATGCTGCAGAAAGCCTGTCTTACTGACTTTACTTATCAAAGGATGTGACGGATTAAGGTTTGAAACTTTGCACCAGCTTCAGAAACTACAGTTTGCACAAAATAAAACCTATGGTTTCGGAAAATAAAAACCTATGGTTTTCTATTTTCAAAACCTATGGTTTTTGCAGCTGGATATATGATTTTATGAGAGGGGAAAAATAAGTTGTCAATCTGTCGCTGGGACAACGGCGGACAGTTTTGGACACTTTTCGGACACTTTTTAAGCCTGTTTGACTTCCCCGCCGAAATCAGCTATACTGGACGCAGTGAAGTTGCTGACGCTCCCCAAGCCGGATGCAATCATCACACCGAGAGGCATTTGCCGTTCTCCTGCGCTTAGGGACGCTCTTTGTGGCGTGCGGGGGAGCGGCAGATGCCTTTTTTTTTGTCAACAAATCCTATAAGGAGTCGTCAATGCAAGAAATAATAAGGAAAACGAATGAAGAAAGAATTGTCAACAGTAAAGACAATGACAGTAAGGGAAATCGCCGATACGCTGGGGGTTGCTAAAAGCACAGTCAGGAACATCGTAAACAGACACGGATGGGCAAGCAACGGAAAAACGACCCACCTTAACGAAAATCAGGTAACAATGCTCAAAAAAGAGCTTGTCCCCCGAAACCTTACTTTGAAAAGTAAGGTTGAGAAGGTCAATACCGAGCTGGAAATGAAGCAGAAAGCAGCCGAGGTAATCCAGTGGTATATGACTTCTTACGAGCAGGAAAAACAGCTCCGTTTGCAAGCAGAGACGAAATCGGAAGCTTTGCAGGTTGAACTTGACCGCTCAAAGGAATGGTACTCCATCAAGAGGATGGAGAAGCTGAACAAAGGTCAGCATTTCGACTGGAGGGTATTAAAAAACGAATCGGAAAAGATGGGCATAGACGTAAAGAAAGTTTTTGATGCAAATTATGGAGAAGTCAATGCTTATCATGTATCAGTATGGGAAAGCCTGTATTTTGATACTCTAAACTACAAGTGAAAAATTTAGAGCTGTTGCCCAAAAAGCAGCAGCTCAAAAAAAATAACAGGAGGATTTTATGAATAACGTAGTGATTGCAGGAGATTTTGAAAACGGTCTTGTTTGGTATGAACACAACAGACTTACTATATGCAAGAATAAAGAAACGATACTTGTCAACGCAAAAACCGTAAAGTCTTACGAGTTGGTGACAGAGGAATCAAAGAAAAGCACATCAAGTGCCGTGGTGCGCGGACTGGTTGGCGGTGCGCTTTTAGGCGGCGTCGGTGCTGTCGCTGGCGCAGTGTCAGGCAAGGAAAAGGGAACGTATGAAGTTGCTATCGAGTTTATGGACGGTAAGAAATGTCTTGTAAAACTTGACGACAAAATGTATAAAACGCTTGTTAAAGAATGTTTTAACTGCGGCTCATATTCAATGGACGATTTAAAAAACGAAATAGAGACTTTCCAAAAAGAAAACGAAAAAAATAAGGGAAAAGCAAAAAAGGGCGCTATCGGATGCCTTATAGTATTCGTGCTGATTGTACTGTTTTTTGTTTGGCTTGCAAACTTAATCAAATAAATTCACCGCCCGCATAAAAAAAATGCCCGCTGGAAGAATCAGCTAAGACCAGTGGGCAAAAAAGGGAGTGAGGTTGCTTCTTATGAGCAAGATTAAGGTACACCGGACAAGCAGAAATGTCAAGTAAGTGTGACCAATATTGTGACCAATATACTTGAAAAAGGGCATAAAAACAGTTAGTTATCCGGAATTATACGGAATGTATAAAACCGGATATAATAAAGAGATAGGCGGAAAACAAGTGAATTATGAAATATCAGACGGAATAAGCTATAGCTATACATAAAAACAGCTATTTCTTTATATTGTAATAACCGATAATAGTATGTGTAACCAGATTGTGACCAATTAGGAGAGCATTTAATGCCAAAATACCGCCAGTCTTACACTCTGTTCAAGCGAGGAAAGTATTATTACTACAGGACATACACGCCGGACGGCGTAAGAACTACTGCTCATACTACCGGATGCACCTCCCTCACGGCGGCAAGGTTGTACTGCGATAAACTGTACAAAGAAGGGAGAATCTTTGTCAGTTCAAAGACATTTTCTGAGTATGCTAAAGATTTTTTCAATGAAAACTCAGTCTACGTCCGGGATAACGCACTTTCGACCAGCACGATAATAGCGTACAATTCAGCCATAAAAACAACTTTTATCCCCCTGATAGGGAACAGAAAGCTTGAAGATATAACGCATACGTTCCTGAAATCTCTCCGGCAGGCAATGCTTGATGCCGGGATGTCACCGGCCACCATCAGGATGCGCATGAAGGTGCTGCATATCGTGGTTAAAAGCGCCTATCTTGACGGGATTATTGCAAGAGACCCGTTTGATTTCTTGCGTGAACTCAAAGAAAAATCACGGTCTCGGGATGCCCTTACTATCGAAGAGGTCAAATTACTGTACAATGAAGTGCCGGATTCCATCAAACCTGCAATACTTATACTTGCCCTTACAGGGATGCGGATGTCGGAATTTTCGGCCGTGTCAGCTGCGGACGTTCTGGAAGATGACGGAATCAGGTACATTCACCTTGAACGGCAATACCTTTACGGGAAATTCCAGCCGCTGAAAAACAAGAAACCGAGGGATATTCCAATTTCTGCCGGACTGGTACCCTTTATAAAAGACACAAACTTAAAGGCAAAAAAACTTTTTACAGTTCACGTCAATCCTGTAATAAAAACGTTTAAAGACAGCTCCGAACGGCTTTTATCTGCACATTCCCTGCGGCATTTCTTTATTTCATCCTCAAAGTCCTACGGTGTAAACCACCTGAAAGTAGAAGCCATTGCCGGGCACTCACTTAAAGGCATTCAGGAGGTGTACACGTCGTTTCACGTACAGGATTTAGCAGAAATTATAAAATGGCAGGAATGGGCTATGGATGAAATAACAGGAAAAACAGTATAATAAAGGCATGAAGAAATCAGAAATGACGGTATCAATGCCGCTGCCAGCCTTCAATGAGTATGAAGATATACGCTCAAAATATGAGAATCTGAAAAAAGAGTTGTCTGAATGCTTTGATTCCACCCTGTATGACCAAGGCGGCAGCACTGCCATTGATTTCAGCGTGAATAAAGCCCTTTCAGTCTGTAAAAGATTCCTCCCGTACAGACATGAAGGGGCCGATGTTGACATCAGGATGTAGCGGCAAGCTGCCCGGATATTTCTCCAAGCTCTGATTCATACGCCTTAAGGCGCTTCTTTTCGTCCCCTGACGGAAGCCGTGCATTTGCTTTTTTCAGCAGCATTCCGGCATAACGTACCATATTTTCCGCCATCTCACGGAAGGAAGAATCTGAGGTGTCGATGAATTTTTGCAGAAAAACCTTTGAAAGGTGCAGGGTTTCCGCAATTTCATCATCTGCCTTTGCTGCCGGTACGTTACCTTCTGCTTTTGCCATTTTGCGCAGCACCAGCCACATAAGCCCAAGATTCAGAGCCTGTCCGAATTCCTTTGATTCCGGATTATAGCCGCCTTCAAAATCAATTTTCTCAAGGGAAGTTTTCAGGTCTTTTAAGACTTCTTCCCCATCGTGTAATCCATCATGCTCTTCCATAAGCCTGAATCCCCCTCTTCCTTTTTCTTGAACCTGTCATGCAGCCGGTCGTCAACGATGTGCATATCCAGAGCAAGCCAGTCTGATTCCGAAAAACGGCGGATATAACGCCCTGTTTTTTCATAATCATGCGAAAGCTTCCTCATAGCCCTGTCAACGATTCCGCACTTCATACCGGTAAGCTCATAAAAAGCCTTTCCCTGTTCTCCCAGCGTCTGAATGCCGTCCAAAAGGGCCTTTTCCCACGCTTTCAGGTGCTCCTCCATGCCGGAGGGCGAGTAAGACAGCTCGTACTCCTTGAAGTCACCCTTTATGCGGAAGCGGTCGATGAACTCGTTTGCAAGCTCAATGTCCAGCGCAAACAGCTCCTTTGCCCGGCACCTGTGCCACCGCTTGAAGCCGTTGTATCCCAGCGACTGCATTGCCGACATAGCGAGGGCGTTCAGCCGGGCGTGCACCGATATGACCTTGTGTGCCGTGTCGTACAATGCCCTGACTGAATCCGCCATCGAAGTCTTTGAGAGGTTTATCGCGTCCATCGGCTACCGCCTTATCGCGAGGAGCTGAAAATGCTCCGGGTCCGAGAAATACTGCACCCTGAACACCGTCCTGCTCAGAATCGGACGGGGCCGGAAGTAGTTTCCGTTGAAGATGTTGACGCTTCCCGTCACGGTCCCGTTCGTCACGGAAAGAATCGTCCCGTTCGTTCCGTCCGGTATCGGAACGGCCACAAGGATGTCAATCACGTCACCGGGATTGATTTCGGTCGTTGCGGGAAGGGTTATCGTCGTTGTTCCTGTGGCGACGGCAACGGTCGTCGCCCTTGCCCTTATCGGGTATCTGCACATAGTCTGCACTCCTTTCAATGAGGATAAGAGCGGGGGATTTCTCCCCCGCAAAACCTAGGCCGCGAAGCCTGCCGGGGCGAAACCGAACCACGGATTAGGTCCGGCGGTGTAAGTAGTCGCGCTGGGATAGCGGACCACGCCCGAGAGGGCCTGCGACAGCTGGAGCTGGTTGATCTGGTTCTGCATGTCGGCCATGCGGTTACCAGTAAGCAGGTCGCGGTTCTTCTGAGCCTCCTCCACAATCGTTTTCTGGATTGCGGCAGTGTTCAGGGCATTGTTGTAATTGATTCCATCCGAAGCGCGGAGGATTGAACAACAACACTCCTGCTGTTTTCCGGCAAGGGCGGTCAGGGCGTTCTCAACGTTGCCGAACTCGCGGATGATTCCGGCATTGCCGTCCTTTATCGCGTTGATTGCGTTCGTGGCGTTTGCCGTTGAAGCTGCAATTGTCTGAGCCGTCCCGCCGGTCACGGCAGAAAGGATGTCGCGTGTCTGCGCCTGCAGGTTCTGGTTGTCGAAGCCACGGTTCACGTCCGCCTGAATGGCGTTTGTGTTGCCGTTGCCGTTGTTACCGAAACCGCTGCCGCCGAAAAGGAACATCGCAAGAATGAGGAATCCCCAGAAACCTGCGCCGCCAAAACCGCTGTCACCGCCAGCCATCACGACCGGCGTTCCGTTTGTTTCGATTGCCATAAGCTTTCTCTCCTTTTATATAAGTTCAGTTCCCGTTTTGGGAACTTGCTTTCAAATCTTTATCCCGAATCCAGATGCAAAACTTTTCAAGTCAATGCCCCGTTCCCTTGCCATGTTCTCGGCTATCTCTTTAAGCTGGGCATCACTTTTTCCGCTTGTCATCTGCTGTACCTGACTGAACAGCTGCGGATTTCTTGCCTTCATCTGTTCCATCATTGCCCCCATCGGGTTCTGCATGAGGTTCTGGACCTGCCCCATTGCCTGAAATGGATTCATATAAACCTCCTATGCTGTTTTCTATTTTTGTCAGGCGCTCATTTATGACCGCCATCGGGTCTTTCGCTTCTTCTTTTTCCGTGTTGTCAATATTGTAAAACAGGTAATCAGATTTTCCTGTGTCAGGGTTCATCTGTTTCAGATAAATCTTTCCGCAGGTTCCGTCTATAAGCACGTATATTTCGCCAAAGCCCGGAACAATCCGCTTTGCTTCATCAAAGTTTCCTATCTCCCGAACAAAGTACTGTGTCTGCTGGTTATTCTGCGGCACCTGCTGGAGCGGCTGCATCTGCGGCTGGGACATCTGGTTTAACTGCGCAAGCTGCTGCTGGATCATTGCCTGCTGCGCCATGAGTTCATTCCGCTTGTAATCAATCATAGGGTTATAGCTCATTACTTCCCTCCGAAAACAAGCTTCAGTTCCTCATTAAAAAGCATCGGGTCAATTCCCTGCATACGCGCAAAGTCTGCACCGCACACAACGCCCCTTGAAAGCATATCCCGTATCTTTTCCCTGTCAGTTTCAGAGAGTGTTTTTATGAAGCTTATTGCAGCTGTTCTCATTTCCATGATTTAATCGTACCACAGCAGGCGCGTCAGGTCTTGTAAATATCTTGTAAATATCTTGTAAATATCTTGTAAAGTTTTTGTAAATAAAAAGCCCCTCCTAAAACCGGGAGGGGCTGGATTCAAAGACAGGCTATCAGTTTGCGCCGTATATGCACAAGGTCTTTGTATACGGTAGCTTCCGACACATTAAGCTTGTCGGCAATATACGCTGCACTGTTCCTTTTCAGATAGAACATCCTGAATACGGCTTCCTGTCTGTCAGACAGAATAATCTTCTCCATAAGCTCGGAAACCTTCGTTTGTGTGGCATCACGAAAGAAGGAGTTCACCAATAACGCCGCGCCCATTTCATACGGCCCGCCATGTGTGGATTACAATGGCGACATCTATCGGATTCGTCTGTGTAGGGAATTCAAGAGTGGCGGTGTTGCCGCTGACCGTCACGGTATTGGGGTTTACCCCCCAGACGCTTGAGTACACGTCGATGTCTATACCGTCCTTTATGGCGGGGTCTACGAACTGAATCTGCTTGTCCCCAGCTGCAAGCGTCCCGGAAATTTTTTTCTGGAAGCTCGCAACGGATTCCGTGACACGTTCAAGCTCCTTCAGCTTTGTGTCGATTCTCAACGTGTTATCGTTGAAATGGGCGATGTCGTACTGGTCGAACCCCTCCGGCATGTTAAAGCTGTAATTCGGGCTGTGCTTCATGTTAATCCTCCTTTATGCGTATTGCGAAAGGGCACCGTATGTAAACTGCTCGACGTCGCCGTAAGCATACTTGCCCCTTAGATATGAGTGCATGTACTTTGCAAACCAATCCAACGTCATGTTACACGGGATTTGTTTGCGTATAAAATTCCTGAATGATTTTTCAATCTGGGAGCTGCTGTACGTGTACGACGCCCCTCGGTAGCGCGAGAGCATGGAGTATGTGTTCGATGTAAGCATCTCGTAAGTCAAAGCTTCGTTCGCAAGCCATTTGTGCATATACTCCACATAAGTATCGATTATCGTCTCTATGCCGATAATCACCTCGTACCGCTCCGGGATTATCTTCAGGTAGAAATTCCCCACTCCGTACTTTGCGGTCAACGTGTCCTCCAGGGTGTACCGAGTTATCGGCGGCGACAGCGCCAACAAGTCCTTGACGGTCTGTCTTCGGATGGACAACGGGATTGTGTCGTCAGGCACAAGCCCCAGCGCAGACTCCCATTGCGCGGTACGATTTTCGTCCATCGTGGTTATGTATCCGTTCTGCACCGTGGCATGGATGGATGCATAGAGGCGGTCTATCTCCTCCCGGTGGACTTCATAGAGGTTTTTAAACCCGGCGTTCTCCGCGACCGCAGAAGGGACATAACGAACAATATTGTCAGACAAGTTCAAGCTCCCCTATATACGGCAGGAACTGACCGTCAACACTCTGCTCGTCGTAAAGGAAGATGTCGTCGTTATTCCCGTCAAGATATATGTCCACTGCGTTGATTACGCCTGGGACTCCCAGAATCCTCTGCGACACCCTCGCCCTAAGCACCGCAAGCGTCTTGCCCTGTCTGTAGCTGTGGCGTACCTCCCTGAAGTAGTCATCAACGGCTGATTCAATCCGCCCCCTTACCGACTGTACGGTTACATCTGCATCGAGTACAAGTACAGCCGATATGCTGATGTATCTCCGTACAGGTGTTGTCACCGTGACAAAATGTCCTATGGGGGCAATGCCCACCCCTTGCCCAGTCCGTTCCGGCGGGTCTACCTGTTCCTGTAGCCTTGCTACAAATTCTGGGGAAAGCGGGTTATACGAAGGGTCTACGCAGGACACCAGCACCGCCCCGTTGCAAGCCCATGCAGGGAACACCTTAGTATTGCCAACTCCGTCAACGGCGTTCAACTTCTCTATATAGTCGGAGATATTGCCCCCGAAAGAAACCGACTCAAACTTTATCCGCTGGCGTTCCCGCAACTCCTCGTCAGTCTCCCTGTCTTCTCCCGCCTTGTATGTCGATACAATTTTTGCTTCGACAAGGTATGCGATGGTGTTGACCGGCAACAGGGTGCCGACATACTCATTCCCGGCGGTACCGTCGGTCTCACATTCCAGTATATGCTGCCCGTCGATGTCACCGGTGTACCTGAAGTAAAGGGGCGCGTTTTGGTTGACCGTGCAGAACCTTGACCCCACGGGGATGCTCAGATCCTCAAGCACATAATTCCCGTCTGCGTCTACGGCACGGCTGCCGTCCTCAAGGAGCTTGTAGCACTTGAAAGTCCCCGTGCGCTGGGCTTTTGTCGCGTCGCTCCGTACAAGCCCATTGTCGGCAACTCGGCGATCAAGATTATCCCCCGTCGCCGTCATAAAAAAGGTCTGGTCTTGCATTATGTCCATTTTGACATAAGCTTCAGCCAGCTCCAGCGCAAGAGGAGCCATGGCATCGTAAATAAGGGAACCAACACGTTTATCCACGCTGTTAAGCAGCCGGTGAGACAGGCACCGGCTCATTATATCATCAAAAGAATTCCCCTCACTGTAGGACATTCACATTCCCCTCCATTTCACCGTATATAGTTCTGACCGTAAAACGCACGTTACAGAAATCCTTTTCTTTTACAATGTCATTCACAGTAACATTAAGAACCCTGTCATCCTGTGTCAGAGCATCGGAAAGCGTATTCTCTATTCCGGCCTTTATTTTGCCAAACTCTGCCCCGATATACTGCTCAAGCTCTATCCCGTAGTTATCATCATAGATAGGGTTTGAATACCGCTCGGTACACAGAATATGGTAGATAGCCTGCTTCACGGCATCCAGTCTGTCGGTTTTACTCCCCAGAGCATCATCAGCAAGCTTCCATGTCAAAGACGGCTGCCGGTAGAATGAGATTTCTCCGTCGCCGAATTCACCGTTAAGTTCCGGCACCATTAATCTTCCTCCATACGTTCCGCAACGTAATACATTTGGAAATTGTTGAAGGCAAACATAAGCACCTTATCGCCTATTTTCAGCTTCGGGTGTATTTCAATCACAACATATTCCTCGTAATCCGTGCCGCAGCCATCTTTGTGCACATCGTCAGTTTCCTTATCCCGGATTGAGTGGTTATGTGAAGGGTCGGTAACAACAACTTCTGTACCGTCGATGGTTTCCGCAGTAATGCCCGTGCTGCTGTACTCTGTAGACTGATTAATTTTATGGGTATGAGGAATTTTAACCTTGTGCGGGCGGCACATCTGCCCAAGAAAAAGGAAATCCTCGGTAAGGATTATATCGTGACCAATATCTATTTTAAGCGGCTCAGTGCTTACAACTACACCGTATATCATCGTATCCTGTCTCGGAACTCTCGATACACTGCGTATTGCGTTTACCATCCGTATAACGTCGTTACTGCTCACAATACCTCCGTCATTGCCGTGGCTTCCACATCAAGCGTCATTGTATGCCGCCCCGGCTCATAATCGTGCGTCGCGCTGACAATATACATCTTATTCCGTACCCGGAGCTTTTCTATATTCAGCACAAATCCGGCTCCTGCATACATTCCGTTAAACCCCAGCGCCTTTACGCTCATTGATTTTGTGGGCGACTTCCAGAGCTGCAGGGCAATATCCGTAAAAGCTTCCACCTGCGCCGTGTTGTATCCTTTCTGCACAGTCTGGACCTTACGCAAAAGACCGTAGCGGGCAAGTGCCACTTTATCCTGTGTCGCATATACAATATGCTTTCCTTTCGCCTTACCCCCGTTTGTTTCGTCACTGTCTGCAACACAGATAATCTCATTGTAAGTATCCGTGTCTATATCAAGGGAGTAATCATAATTCGTAAGCAGCGACTGCTCCCCGATAACAAGCGGGTTTCCTGCAAATTCCCCGTTCAATCCGTACTGGTATGCAGCCCCAATTTCTCCCAATTCGATTTTCCCGTGGTTATCCCGCAGGAAGTACCGGGTTTCCGTGCTCTGGTCGTTCAGTTCAGAAATGTAGTGGTTAATCATATCAAAGTACGATTTATCCACAAAAAGCTGCTGTGACAACATCGCAGCGGGAGGCTTCACCCCCATTCCGATTTTATACCCCATGCCGCACTTTCCGCACAGTTCGGAGAAAAACGCCATAAAAGCCTTTTTCCCACCCTCCACAAAATAGAAATCATGATTTTGCAGATAGCGCAGGCTGTCATAGGCAAGTACGTCGTAGGTATCCCCCTCAGATGTACTCAACTTGAATATATTGCCATAAAAAACCTTTTCCCCATCACAGCGGAAGTCTACCAGAGACCCAAGACTTAACAGCAATATTTCGTTAGGGTCTCTTTTCAGCGTAAAGGTAAGTCTCCCCGGCTGAGCTTCAAGTGACGTTGTATAACTTGCCTTTACCAGCAGTTCCGTCACGTCATACTGGGCTTTACTCTGAGATTCCACAATGTACATTGTGCAGCTCATTTAAATCTCCAGTATATCCATGCTTTCGCCTACCCAGCTGTCAGGCACAATCAGCTGTATCCCGGCTTCTATGACATCACCAGAAAGCTTATCCCTGTTCTTTTCATACAATGCCCGCCAGTCGTCAGTCCCTCCGGTAAGCTTTTTCGTTATCCCCGTGATAGTCTCCTTTGCCTTGGTGGTGTACGGAGAAGTTATCTTTACCTTCATCACGAAGAGCCGGTTTATACGGGGAACTTCAAACAGCACGGAAGGAGTGGCGGACTGTATCTTGTCCAGCACCTTCTCCAGCAGCCGCTTTGATTTTTCAAGGCTTCCGAGCCGCTTTGCGCCGTACTTCCGGTACTCCCGCATCTGGAGTGTAAAATATATGTCCTTTTCCTCTCCTGCCCGGATTTCGTAATTAAACGATTCACAGGTAACGTCAAAAGTAAAGTCGAGCCGCGTCACAATGAGCGTTGCAGGCTTCCTGCTTTTCTGCCAATCAAGAAGCCAGCTTGCATACGTCCATGAAGGTATCTGGTCTACCTGCGCCCAGAAAAACGACTGTATGGTTACAGTTCGCAGCCCGGTATATTGAGGGATACCCACCTGTCCGATTCCTTCCACGTTCGCCGTATCAGACGATGACGGAGAATCGACAGAAAGCGCTTCCGGGTTTATGGGGAATTTCATTGATTTTCCCTCATACTGGAGCATTATATAAATCGGTATCGACGTATCCTGCAGGTACGTATCCATTTATGCACTCTCCAGACTTGCAGCTGCGGCTTCTTCGACCTCACGTGCAAAGTCGCTGAGCATCTTATCTATGTCAGCATTGTTGTTTACCGTAACACCGCCCATATTCACCTGCGGCACCACCTGCGAGAAGTTCAGATTGAATTTTCGCCGTGCCTGTGCTGAAAGTAGTTCCTTGTATTCGTCTGAAAGCTCCAGTACATTTTTATCAGCGGTAACAAGTGCGCCCGTGCTGTCGGTTTTCAACCCCAAATCCGCACCAGAAAGTGAGCTGCCGTTAAGCAAACCCTTTACCCCGGAAAGTTTATCATCGAGCCAGCCTTGCATTTTACCAGAAAGGTTGCTCCCTATTTCCATTCCTTTGTATGCAAAGTCCAATCCACTTATTTTTTGAGTTCTCAAATTGTCAAGTGAAACTTTCTTTTCTCCGAAGGTTTGATTTTCAAAATCCTTCATATTATTCCTAAATGTGTCTATTCCTTTTGACCAATCCTGTCCAAACAGAACACCGATGGCACCTGCGACACTTGACACAATTCCCAAAATTCGGTCAAACACATCAAAGAACAGACGAGCAATAGAACCTACTGGGTCATTAAAAACATTTGCAAGAAATTCGGCAAAATCAATAATAAAATTCCACAATTCAGAGCCAACATTATAAACCAATGATGCCACCGACCCAACAACAGAGCCGATTATATAACCAATAACAGGGAATGTTTTTTCCGAGAATATAAGCAGCGCTGCGATTGCCGCTATCACCGCAACAATCACGGCTACAGTTGCGGTGATAGCGGCAATCGCAGCAATAGCCGCCGCAATTTCTTGCTTGTGCAGGATAGCAAAATACACACCAACAGCAACGGCAGCCGTGCCCAGTGCAGCAAGCGCAATGATTGCTTGGTTTATATGCTCCGTGAGGAAATTAAGCGCTTTGATAATGGTTTCATACCACTTGATTTTCCATTGCATTGTTGAAATTGTGAATAATTGCGTATAAGGGATGAGCGCCTTGCCTATCTCTTCTTTTAAGTCCCCAAAAGTATTATTAAGCTGGATAATCTGCCCCTGCGGGGTTTGTGCAAGGGCTGCATTCATGTCGCCGAAATTGCCCAGTACGTTATTCTGCAACACCTGCAACTTCTGCAATTCCGTGCCTGTCTTGAGTATCTCTTCTTCGGCTTCGGTGAATTTATAACCGCGCTTTGACATACCGCCGACCTGCCCCTGCATGACTTTTCCGAGCATGGTTGCATAGGACTGCATATCCCTTGCGGTCGCGTTTGTTCCAACACCCTGCGCAAGCATTGAGTTGAGAACAGGGGCAAGCCCCTTCAATGTGTCCACATCGTCAACGTAGGTGGCAAGCTCCTGCAAACCTGCCATCTGCATTTCGTCGCCGTAAATGCCAGTACCTTGTAAATCTGACGTCAACTGCTTTACAGATTTTATTTGTTCCTCACTGGCTTTCATGTGGTTCCGCATGACGGTCTCAAGTTTCGTTTCTTGTTCCATCTGGAAACTATAAGCGTCGCTCATTTCCCCAATGCTTGCGGTAACGGAGTTGACAGCGCCCTTCACTGCCTGAAAAGCGGAAACTGCCTGATTGAAGCTGAACAGCTTGCCCAGTCCCTGCGCTTTCCCGCCGAGTGTGTCTACACCTGCCCCGGCGCCTTTTGCCGCCCCCTGCATTTCCCGCAGGGTCGAATTCAGCGTAGTAAGGGCTTGGTTCATCATTTTCATGTTTTGGGAGACTTCATCCCGGAATGAAATTGTGGTATTTATTTTAGCCATGCTTCCTTATCTCTTCCTGTTCCGCCTTGACCCTGTTGTCAATGCAGGCTATGACAAATGCCCGCTCCCGCCGTGGCAGCCCGCAGAATTCGTGGGGCTTCCAATGGAAATTGAGGACGGCATACTCGCAATACAGCGCTTCGCCGTCCTCCGCAATCAGTTTTTTGCTTCGTCCACCTCTTCATCGAACGGCGTGAAGCCGGAAAGCTCCTCAATCTTACTGCCGATATGCTGCACAACACCTGCGGGCACGTGCTTTGTGTAGAAATCCTCCGCAGACACGCAGCCTGTCTTTTTCAGGAATTCCGCATCAGAGAAGTCCGGGGAAACGACACAATGCAGAACTTCCAGCATCTTGTACTTGCCGCTGTCAAAGGCAATTTTCCCCTTTGAATTCACAGAAAAAGCTCGCTTCTGGAATTCATTGTGCTCTGCATTGGTGAGCGCCCGCACCGTAAAGGTGTAGGACTTGCCACCGATTTTGACTTCAACGTCCTGCCGGATATCCTCGACGTTTCCAAGTGTAAGAAATTCTTCAAGTGCGCTCATATAATCTCCTTAGTCTTTGAGTTCAGAAAATTCTTCATTCAGCACCATGTCGCTGAACGTAAAGTCCATTGACTGGTCAAGGATGTCCGATTCAACGTCAAGCTTTGCAAGCTCCGCCCCGTTCAGGTTTACATCTATCAGGGTAAGGCGCTGCTTGCCGATTTCTGCCGTGGGGTCATCATTTGTCACCTGCAGCTTGAAGTACTGGTCAACTCCGGTCCTTGCATAGTCAACCATCATCTTGACCCAGCGGCTGGATGCGTAGTGAATGACCAGCTGGCCGGTACCATCCCAGCCCGTTGCCTTGTGCTGTGTACCGCGGTACCCCAGTGCACGGAAATCGACCTTCTTTTTCTCCATCTTTGCAGAAATCGATTTGCATTCCGCCACTTCAAACACCTTGCCGTCGATGGTGGCATACAGTGTCCCTTCTCTGCCGCTTATGGCATCACGCGCCTTCATATACATAGTATTATCCTCCAAGTTTGGCTGACCTTGAAGGTTCTACGCCGTGCGCCTTAGTTCGTGACGATTACCGTCATGTAGAGCTTTTCCATGCTGTCAATCGGCTTTACCTGCCAGTCAACAAGCACGGAATCCGAATCCTGCCCCTGCCGCACGTCAATATCATCGTTTGCATCAAATTCATCGATGGCCGAAATCCGCATAAGCTCTGAACCGTACTCTGCAAGGTCGGACTTGAAAAGTCCCCGACCCATAGCGCCGTTGTCAACTTTGCCCATGTAGGTATCTTCCCACGTCTCTTTGACCGTGGTACCGATTTCGTCAAGGGTGCGGATGATGCGGTTTTTGCTGAAATTCCGGTCCCTTGTAGCGTGGAAGGTATGCAGGGAATTTATATCCTGCTCAACCTTAATTTTGCCGCTGGTAGACGTGGAAAGCAGGAACTTACCCGCAGACAGTGCCTTTTTAATTTCGGTGCTGCTCATCTCGTTGATGATTTTCGTTGCGCCGTTAATAACACGGGCGGTGTTGCTCTCGTTGAGCCGGGCACCGGCGGAAAGTCCCGCAGTTACAGACACAAAATCAAGCACGGAATAAGTTTCACCGTTAATGACGGCCCCGGAAACTGAATTGATGATTCCTTCATAATCGGCACCGTCATAGTCGGCGACAACACCCTGCACATAGCGGCCTTCATCATCCCGCATAGATTTGATGTACTTGACAATCTTTTCCTTGATGAGGGATTCTGAGGACATACAGGCTACTACCTGCCACTTTGACATGGAAAGCAGGGAAAGGAATTCACTGTAATTATCAGATTCCGAACCGATGCCGTCAGTACCGTCTTCAAGCGGCACTCCTGCCGTAGCTTCCAGCGCTCCGTCTCCGCTGAATGTAACCCAGTCGTTTGCAGAAAGTTCTGCGATTTCAGATACGGTCTGAGAATCCACGACAGAGCCGTCTACATAAGTAACAACGGTGAATGTCAAATCCTCATTGTCAATGACGGCAAAGTTTATGGCATTCCCCTTAGTTCCGGCATACTTTGCGGTTGCCGTAAGGTTTCCGGCAGTTCCTGCAGCACGGTGCCCGCCTTTGTTCATCCTGTAAACAAGCGCCTTGTAACAGTATGACAGCGCGCCGCGAAGTCTTTTTGCCCCGTCATCGTCAACGCTTATACCGATATCCTTCTTACTGTAGCCCATTGCGAAATCCTCTGCAAGGACTTCAATGAGCTGCCCTTCTACCCCCCACGGCAAATCCATCGGAATTGCAACAATTCCACGGTCGCCAACAGTCATGGGGCTTTTCCGGGCGGGGACAAAGTTTATGTATGCTCCCGCACGGACTTCATTCTGCGATGTCCAAGTGCCACCTGCCATTCTTATTCCTTCTCCATGTAGTTGTATTCAAAATCCCCGTCCTTCATCACGGTGAAACTGATTCCATCCTCATTCTTGATAAGGTAGCTTCCGGGAAATACTTTCAAAGTGATATTATCAACCTGAACCACTGTATATGTGACATTCCCCTTCCGGTCCTTAGAATAAGAAACTATCACATTATCCCCGGCAAAATCCATGATTTCATTGAGATTGTTTTTCTTGACCTCGACAGCTTCAATTTCTGTCGGTCTGTGTACGTAAACCATCAGGCCCCCTTTAGTCCTATCTCCAGCTCAATTCCACCGAACGGCGTTGAAGCTGTATTTTCACGGTCATGTACCATCATCTTTACTTTGCAGAAAAAATGCAGCACGCCGTCCTGTTTTTCATAATGCTTATCCTCAAAGCGGATTTTTACATCTCCGCAATCAACGATATTAAAAGCTGAAAGCAGCTTCAAGGCCATTGCATCAAGGCTTTGCTCAAGGTTCAGGTCTGTGCTTGGGTCACTTTTTATCCTGTACCGTAAATCAAATAAATACGTCAGGATGTGGCACTTCCTGCGCTCTTCCTCATCCGATACGTCAATAAGGTGGATGAAAAAATGAGGATATTCAGGCGCAGACTGAGCTTCTTTGTACACGGCACATTCCGGAGCCGTTTTCAAAAGCTGTGAGACTATGGCGTTCTTTATCTCCTCACTCTGCAGTTCCGTCATAAAATCCTTTAAAGCAAAAAAAGTCGGACTTCCTGCGAAATCCGACCTTCAAGGTTCTTGCATTTATTATATACCAAGCCTGCAAAAAAAGCTAGATACTACACAACAAAATCAAGTTCAAGCTGCCTGTCATTTGTCGCTCTCATATTGTGATATAAACCTGCCTGATGCTTCGGTATAAATATTCTCTCAACAGCTTTTTTTTACTGGAGCCGGTCATCCAGCAGCACTCCTTAGCTTTCCCTAAACTCGTATTCAGGATAATTAGCAAGGATAAGAGCTTTTTTTAATGAATAAACAGGATTTTTCCGTGTTATAGGGCTTTTTACATCTTCAATCACCCATGTCCTTGAAAATCTGTCGTAATACACAAAATCTGCGACATAATACCTTGCACGTTTATTTCCGTTTTTCTTAGGACAGATTTCAAAGGGTTTTTGTAATTGAAGATTGCTCAATTCTTTTGCTTTCTCAAGCAGCAGTAATTCAGAGTACCTCGCGGCTTCTTTCTTTGAATCAAAAGTTATGTTATTTACAACAGTCTTGATATTACGGTATTTATTCATATATCTCTTATCTTTCTATCGCTACAAAAACATCTTGCTTTTCTTTTCTGTATGATTCCAGCGCAAAATCAAGCTTACGACGGTCTTTGCTTTCCTGTAAAACAACAATATAGTTGCCGGATTTAACTACCCTGCCCCTTCCAATTTTTCTTACATGCGCTTCCGCATCCTTTTCCAGCAGAAATACACGTCCAGAGCAAAGCCTGTACATCATGCAAGTATATCTACAATGCGAGGAATGGGAATGTGTTTTATGTACAGGAAAACAAATACAATTTTAATCAGTATCAGTACTAGTAGTATTCCCATCAATCCTGCTATTATCTTTGCCCTCTGCTTCAATTTGACTTCGTAAGCTGTCAATTTCGTCGAGTAGTCTGAGAGTTTCCTGTTCGTATTCTCCAAACAGGTATTCAACGCGGCCAACTCCGCCTGCAATTCTTTGACTTGCTCTTGAGACAATTGCAAGTCGCTCTCTGCTATCGCTAACGATGTCGTCAAGACTTGAGACTGTTGCTTCAAGTCGTCCAGCTGCTCGTGCATTTGCTGCGATAACGTCCCCAGTGTCTCTCTGTAGTCCTGTCGTTGCGCAGTCTGTGAAACACACGGAAACACAGATAGCAGCGCAGAGAACAAGAAACCAAGCCAAAATCTTCCCGTCATTCATTTTCCTCCTCCACAAGTTCACTTTTCAGTTTCCTCTTCTGTATGCCAGTTATATTTGTACTTCTTGCAGTCCTTTATGACGCCGATTACCTGCCAGATAAGTGCTGCAAGTTCTGCACCAATGACAGTAAGGTACCAGTAGTCGTGCATAAAAGAATGTGTAAGTTCCTGCTCCATATTCAGTGCTCTTCTAGTTTACGTTCCGTGTACATCGAGGAATCATGAGAGCAGGGTCTACTGTAACCCAGTCCTCTGCAAGCAGGTCTGTTTGACTTGCAAGCCACCCGACAACATAAGAGTCATCAGCTGCTTTCATGTCGATATGTGGACATATTTTTACAGGATATATCCCATAATAATCTCTTGCGCCTCCATTGCGCATTTTATCGCCTGCGACCTTAGAGCCTGTCTGCAGCGTAAGGAACATCCCTTTACCGTTCCATCCTTTTCTTGCAACACATTCACCTCTCTTAAGCCGTGTCAATGCTTCACCAAAATCCATAGCTACTTCAGAGTTTTCCATGTTTAGTCTCCTTCTATTGTTTAACTTACCTCTTGATTCCTGCAATCAAGTTTTCAATAAGTTTAAGTACGGAATCATAGAACACTACACCGATAGAAATGCCGGAAAGTGTAATGAAAATCCAATACAACTTAAAGTACAGCAGTGCACCGCCTGCAAGTCCTACAAGCAGCGTAATAGCAGCCTTAAGTTTAACGTTCTTGATATTCAAAAACGTCTTGACCATCTGTGTAATGCCCACCATGAAAATGGCGACATACATCGCGTTCAGTGAAAATGTTTCAAAGTCCATGTTTAGTCTCCTGTCATGTATGCAAACATGTTAAAAATAGCAGCGGCCACCCCTTCGCATATAAAGCCATACGCCCATGTAACATTACAGCTCGATGGCAACCCAGAAATCAGATTTATGCCAGCCTGTACCTAACGAAATCGTTTCTCCCGCTTCACAGAGTCTGAACGGCGTAGATGCTAGCGGTGCAAGTATAACACAATCTGACAGGCAAACCCCGGTGCCAGGGTTCTCTGTCGATGTCATGATTATATCACTCCCAAGCTTGAACCCCCGGCTGCTTATGGTTATTAATTGGGAGTAATCACTGGTAACATTAAAGGAAACTTTTTTGACCATGTTTCTTATGTCGCCATGCTTGCACATAACAAAGGTGTTACCACCGCCTGACTTCGACTGTCCTTCTCTGACAACATCAACAGGCACACCGTCAAAAGTAAAATCTCCCCCCTCTGTTAAGGATTGCGACGGGTTTGGGTATCTGTCTACTGCGCCATTCGCCACAGATACCACACCATTACGCCCTAGGACAAATGAAGCATACGGGAGCCCAACAACCGAACCATAACCATTACCAGCAGTACCAACCCCCATCCCACAAGTATCAGCCACTATTGAAATTCCGAAATCTCTAGTGGAGCCGGGTGCTGCCGCCCAGCCGGAACAGAAAAACATGTCGATTCCCGGGTCGGCATCACCAAGCTTATATATTGGGGTAGGGATGGTTATATTATCCCCCGTTTTGGGGAGGTACTTGCAAATGTTGTTATTGTCTCCGCCGCATCTATAAAGAATTCCCATTTTATTCTCCTATCGTATAAATGTAGTAATGCACAAACTTGCCGTCCTTAACGGTCCTGCTGTTTGTGTACACATCAAAATAGCGCCTTCTGAAATGCAGCTTGTTATCAAGAGCATATTTGCAGGCACTGTATTCGTTTGCTTTAAGCAATCCGCATGTGTTACTTACGCGTTTGCTTACCTTCGCACCGTTACAAAGCCATGACAGTAGAGCAGTGTCGTTGAGGACTGTATAGTCACTCTTAATCCACTTCATGTCAAAGGCTTTGTTTACAGCGTCTACCAAATCAACTTTGTTTCCGCCGTGACTTATATTGTATTCTTCAGCAATGGAGCAGAGCGTAAGAAAGAAACATCCTTCCTGCATACCCCACAGCTTATTCTGAATCCCTTCCCATCTGCTAGTCATGGCTGTATACCTTCCTTGTCCGCACAAGCATATTGATAAGCTCCGCTGTCCATTTGTCCATTCGCTCTGCGAACTCCCGCGTTTTGAATAGCTCCTGAATATCCTGCACGTTGTACACGATATTCCTTAAGATCTGCTGCTTTGCGGCAACATACACTTCATCTTCCCGGATATGGTTGTGCACAACCCAGCGGACAACCTCATCGTATATCATTTCCAGAATACAACGCGTCTTCCATTTGTTCACATCCGGGGCACCGGCATCTATTTTCTGTGCCAGAGCCATAATAAACAGATACGCGTTATCCATCTGCTGTTCTTTTATCGCCTCTTCCTTGCTGACTGCCCCCAGCGTGACATACTTGGTATGAATTCCGAGCAGCCCGCGCTTAGACAGCGTAACACCGACAAAAAATACCAGTAGTATGATGCACAATGCAAGCGGCGCATTCGGACTGTTTATCAGGTCAACAAGCCACTGCATCACTCATCCTCCCCTTTATTTTCACCCTCTTTTTCCTCCGGTTCCTTCCCAAAATCAAACAGGCTGTTATCAGCATCACGCTCTTTTTTTTCTTCTTCAAGGCGCTTTTTTTCCTGCTCCACATCCTGCACGGCCGGATTGAATTCCAGCAGGGTTTTCTGTGATACGCCCGTGGACTGCAGTTTAACAGTATCATCAATGAGGGCAGACTGGTTTATCAGCATGGAGCGGTCAAGTTTTACCAAGGCTTTATAACTCTGGGCAATGACAAAGGCTCCGTGTCCGGAAAACTCCCACCACTTATCAAAAAAGTACTTAAGCTGGTCGATAAAATCCTGAAGATGGCGCTCCAGACCGTCAGTATATGTATCCAAATCCTGATACAGGGATTTTATCTCAAGCTGGTTAGGATTTCCGCCAAATCGTGCATCCTGCGTATCCACCCCATAACCGAATTTATAAATATCTTTCCGCAGCGCGTTCAGCTTTTCAATGTATGACTGTATCTGTGTCTGCGCCTGAATAAAATGGGCATCCCCGTCCGGGTCAAGAGATACTGTCCGAGTAACTTTTGCAAGCTCCCTGGCTTCCAGCAGGTCTTTTACGTTCGGCGACACACCTTTCAGCACCAGCAGGGGGTCTAAGTCATCTATAAGGCTGTCGACGGAATTTGAATCCATCTTTTCGTACGAATCAACCTGTTCCTTGATGAAGTTCAAAAGCGGCTTTTCATCATCCGTAGCCTTGAGGAAAATATAAGGGACTTTTCCCCATGATACACCGCCGGTCATGTGGCTGAAAATCGGATTGTCTTTATCATCAACAAGTGTCGTTTCCGGCTTGTATCCGTCCGTAGCGTTAAAAAGAATCCGTTCGCTTTCCGTCCAGTATTCGGCGTACTCCGTCCGGTCCGGGGTGATAGAATTATATTTTAGCCGGTAAAAGTTATACACGAGCCGGTCGAGGTGTGTATGCTGCCTGTCATGCCAGACTGGATATGTCATTTCCGGCGGGATGTCTTTTATTTGCAGGTCGCCGTTTTCATCAATCCACAAATAGCCCCATGCGATGCCGTTAAGTATAGACTGGCCGCCCAGCTGATAGACGGTTTTAAAAAGGGAACGGTCACAAAAATCCTTCCACGCTATTCCGTATTCATCTTTTGTGAGGTCAACTTCTTTTGATTCTGCCGTGGAAAGTTTCAGGACAAATGTCTTTGCAAAAGCATAATTCTGCTTCTGCTCAACAAGCTGTCGCAGGAATCCTGATTTTTGCTTTGCATTATTTGCAGCAGGATTTTCATACGCAACTTTCTTTTTGTCGTAGTAGACACGTTTTTTAAGTTCAATGTCTGAATGACCGTCAAAATACTTCTGGGCAGTTTTCATATCCCTGATTTTTGCGTCATTCTTGCCGTTTTCAACGATTATCTGAGCTATATCTGAGCTGCTCAGTGAAGGTGAGAAAATAGTACTCTCGGTCTGTCTGGTAAGTGTTTCCATTGCGCAAACGGACCTTAGAGGTACTTGAAAGCATTATAGCATAAAAATATTAAAAGGTCTATAAAAAAAATAAGGGGGTTTTTTCCATGCCCCTTGATAATTCAAGTATACACTATTTTTTATATACTGTCAACACTTTTTATAAACTATTTGGTATTTTTTTATAAACTTTGCTTTACATAGTATAAAAATTAGTGTATATTAAGAGTATGAATACAAGGGAATACATTCGTTTGTGCTGCGTGAAATGTGGAAACATCTCAGAAGCTGAACTGGCAAGAAGAACAGGCCAGACACCACAAAACATGAACAATAAATACAAACGAAACACGTTCAAGGTCTCAGAGCTGGAGAAGGTAGCCGCAGCCCTTGGCGCTGAACTTGAAATCAAGTTTATCGACAAAAAAACAGGGGAGCCGATTATATGAAAGAAGTGGACGCGTACTGGAAAGAACAAGAAATCGAGGTCAAAAAAATGAATAAGCGGAACCTTGAAGTCTTGCGTAACAAGGTTAAAGAACTTGAAGAGATGTCAAAAGACTTCCCGCCGCCTAAGATGCCAAAGTATACAACATATCCAGCTTCATCTGGCTGTCAAGCGGCAGGTCACGACAATTAGCTGAACAGCTTGGAGCAGATGAATTCGCTCTGCTTCAGGCCGCTATCTTTTACTGCCTTCTGTAGTTTTTTTTGCTGCTCCGGGCTGCAGCAAAAGGATACCGTGACGGCCTTGCCGCTGTCATCCTTCGGCTTGCGCCCGGCGTTAGGGCGTTTGCCGCCCCTGTTTTCGATTTTGTCGCTCATTCTTCCTCGCAAATCTCAAATGTGCAACCTTTCCATTCCTTTGCGCTGTCTGATTCAACCCACTTCTCAGCTTCTTCTTTTTGGTCAAAAAAAAGAAATGAATCATAATCATCTGTCGGGGTATTATCTCTGCTTACTGTGTACTGCTCAGGATAATTATCAATATTCATCCTTTCTGCAAGAATATAAAATTTAGCCATAATTTCCTCCTTAACAGAACTCCCCTTGCCCTGTTAAGTATATAATAGCACAGTATCTTTGATTCGTCAATAATTTTTCAAAAAGTTTTTATAGGCAGGGAACCTTCTAAACTAAAAAAGCCCCCAGAACTGGGGGTTTTATCGTCCCTTCCAGAAGGCGCTTATCGGCGTTCCGTTGACGTGCATCTCATAGCGTTCTTTTCCCAGTATGGCCTTCTGCTGGTCGCTGCCGATAGTCTCCAGCCATTCCTTGTATGTCATACTTTCCGGCACGTCATAGATTTTGTGGCCCTCATCGTATGCCGCCCGCGTCGCCTCTTCAAACATAGCATCAATGTCGTCTTTTTCAAAGAACGGGATATGAGTACAGCGGCAGTTGCCGCACCAGACGGGAGTAGAGCCGTCACGCCTTACAAGCAGAGTGTGCCACTTCGGAAGCTCGACACAGTAGACCATTTCTTTTCTATGGCTTTCGACCCCGCACACATTCAGATGTATACGGCTGCCGTCTTTTTCCAAAAAATAAAAGTTCATACCGTCTATCTTAAAATCCTTATGGATTTTAGAGGCAGTATAAAATTCCTTTCCCCCGAACAAATTAAAAGACTTCTTGAAAATACTTATGTTTTTTGAAATTTGCAAAAACATATTGTGATTTTCTGTCACGCGCAGCGATAATTCATCTTTCAACAGTTTATTTCTATACGCAAATCTTATCATTGTACCGCTGTACAAGTAAGCGATTTTCTTAACAGCCTTTATATACTCTGTTTTTTTCAGGTTTTTTGGATTTGCAGAAAAATATTCATCATCATCTGTACAATCCTTGAACAGCTTCCAGCCGTCTTTTGTGAGAACTTCGGTCTTTCCATCATAGCAGTTCGGGTGCATGACAGGGAAATTCACTCCTTCTTCCGCATACCTCATATCATGCACGGTGCCGTCCAGCGCCCCGCAGGTCGGACAGGTGCGTTCGTCCAGCCCGCATACAAACTGGTATTTCTCTATGCCATGCTCTTTGTATGAATCGTATGCAGCTGAGTTCATCATGTGGATGGTCTCTGTACGTGCCAGCCGCTCGCAGTTCCGGTAGTCCTGCCCGTACTTTGTCGCCATAGCGTCCGCAATCTTGCGGGGGTTGTGCCCCTGCGCGATACCCGTAAGCAGCTCGTTCTCAATTGACGTGAGCAGCCTGCCCTTATCCTCCCATATCCTGCCAGAGTAATTTTCACCAAGCCATTTTTCATTTACGGCTTTTGTAAGTGTGTCGTCGTCCGGGGCTGAGTATCCCTCTGAAAATCCCAGCCCTTTGTCTATCGTGTAAGAAGTCTGTGCATGAGCTTCTGCATAGGCTTCCTTCATTGCCTTGTCATAGGCTTTATTTTCTTCCGCAGCAAGTTTGATGACAAGATGCTTGAGCCGAGCTTTCACTTCTTCCAGACGAGACATATAGGCACGTGCAGAAAGCCGCCTTAATTCGTCACGGTATTCCCTGCTCATCTTTTTCCCGATTTTCGCAGGGTCTGCAAAATCGTAATAACGCTTAATTTCTTCCTGTGCCGATTTCAGCTGCTTGGGGTCAAGTCTTTTGTGTACTTCCGCAAGGGTAAGCCCGTTTTCTTCCGCATAGCGGCCGTAGAATGCCTGTATTTCCTTTTCCAGTTCTGCAAGAGAATTCTTGTATACCTTCTGCATGTCCCGCAGCAGCTCTTCGGTGGTTTTATCTGCGGCATCTTCAGCACGGAAAGCCCGGTCAATCCAGTACTCGGTGTTTTTAGAGCGCCATGTCCTGTTTTTAAAATGTTCAAAAGTAGCCTTATCCAGCGGCTTGTTTTTAATCGATTCCATGTGGCGCTCCTCAGCCGATACCATGCTTCCGGCAGAAATTTCCGAACTGTCTTTCAAACCTGAACGGCATCTGCTGCTGGATACTGTCAATGCTGGTTGTCAGCATAAAATGACCGTCATACCAGCCGACTTCCTTTTTATCTTTACCCTGCCCCACGACTATGCGGTGCCCGTACTCAATATCCGTTGCATATTCCATAGGGTTCAGTATTTCGACGGATATTTCCCGCCCGCGGCCTGTTATATCTCCAAGCTGCCACGCATTTCTTAATGCACCGGTATCTTTAGGCGTTTTTGGCTTTGTCTGCCGGATAACTCTTTCCGCCATTTCAATCAGGAAGTCTTTCAGGAATGTGTCAAAATCGCTTTCCAGTGACTGGCACTGCTTTCGGAACTTATCAAACTCCGAGAAATCTACGACAAACCCCATCAGTCATACCATCTGCAATGATAGCAGTTCTGTTCGGCTTCCGTAGGCTCATACGGAGCTGCCGTAAACGTAACCTTGCCGCCGTTCCTTAAAACTACACCCGTGACGATTGCAAACACGTCCCCCGGAGTAAGCACAATCTTTGAATTCTTTTCAACGGTAAGGATTTTCGAACTGTCACTGTGTACCAGCCTGACATCATCGCAGGTTATGGTATACACACCTTCTTCCTGTGATACGCTGTCAATAATGATTTTTTTGTACAGATGCCAGCCGGATGCAAGCCGCCCGTCATCCTTAGTATACAGCCCGTTCACAAGGATCCTGAACGATACCGGCGCATCAGACACTGCATAAACAAATTTTACCTCATGGCCGGATTCACTTACCTCCGGGATGTATGCCGCCGTGGATTCCTGCTGCACCCCGTCGATATAGCATTCAGAAATGTTATACCCGTCTATTGCCGGAGCCTGCATTTCAAACGGCTGCCCGGCTTCACATTCCTGAACATTCTTAGGCTGGATTTCCGTATCGTCTGAAAAATAGCCGATGGTAATGCGGACGCTCTGTTTTGGCGGCAGCGGCGTAGGATCATCATTTTCAGTGCCATTCATCTGCATAAGCACTTTCTTTCTTCCCTGTGATACGACAGGATTGCCGCAGCGTCCGCTGTATGTTGCGATTAATGAGCCGTCTGAGCCTGTTTTCTTTGCTACAATAAAATCATTATTCCGCACGTCCACCCACAGCTGCATGTGGACCGTAATAGACTGGATAATCGGCTTTACATCGACAGTCGTAGGATCTGGATTGTCGGTAGAAGCATAGGCAACATGACAGGGGATGTTTGAATACACCTCCTGCAGTTTTCCGTCAATATCACGCTTTATATCGATATAATCAGTATCGACGTATTGAGAGATTATGCCGCCTATCCGCCCAAAATCAATGCCAGCCACTTATTTTTTCCTGTGAAAAAGAAGTTTCATTGCAAACCGGAAACGATACTTAAAGGGGGCTTCTTCAAGTTCCCTTATCAAGTCTTTTGCAGTGTCTTTTCTTTTCTGCTGCAAGGCGTTGAAAGCCTTGCGAATCTGCCTTGTAGACCTGCCGCTCATACTTAGTCCAGCCTGTAAAGTTTTTTGAACCTGTTCAGTTCAGTTGCGTGGGATACCTTATCCTCTATAGCGGTCTTAAATTCCGTCCCGCTGGTAAAGGATACACTGCGGCCGTCCTCAGAAATGCTGGAAACAGCCCCGGAAACCGTACCTCCGGGGCTTCTCGCTTGCATGTCATGGTACGCATCTACTGCCATCTGGCAAAGGGTATAATTCAGTTCAGCCGGAAGTTCCGAGATATTGCAGTAGTTTAGAATAGTCTGTCTGGTCATGCCGATATACACGGAAAAAACGGCATCCTTTTCCGTGCCGGAAATTCCCAGTAATGCCTTTACAGTGGCCAGATAATCAAATCCTGCGGTCTCTTCACTTCCGTCCATGCTACTTCTTCCCCTTTTTCAGCTTCTCCGCGTCCGTCTTTCTCGGTTTTGCAGATTCAGTCTTCTTTTCTACAGCAGCCTGTTCATCTACTTCAACCGGGATAGGTTCTGCAGCCTGTGCCGGTATTTCCGCAGATTCTTTCACCACATCAGCAGGTTTTGCTCCAGCAGCATTCACGGCACCGGACTTTTTAAGTTCCTCTGCCGCTCTTGCCGCTTCAAGCCTGCGCCGCATGATAATATTCCGGTTGTATTCCGTGACCATGCGACGCTCCCTTAGATAAGGTGTTTCAGTGCAACGATACCGACGTTCTTCAGGTCGGTAGTTGCCTGTGCCCAGAATGCGCCGGTTGCAAGTTCCTCATCGCTCGGAGTTTCGTATACAAGGTCGTTTGCCCTTGCATTCCAAGTCAGCCCCTTCGGGTGCAGAATCTTTGACTGGCGGGTGTAAATTTTCGTGGTGGAAGCTTTCGCTTCACGCTCCATCTCGGTGCCGATGAATCCGGGCGGGGTACCGATACCACGCTGGATGCAGCCACGGGCAAGCAGGAACGTGGTGAAAATGTCCACGCCCGCAACACCTGCCGTAGTGGTCGCCGCAGTAGCCGTAATGGTTGCGCTTTCAGAAACGCTTGCGGTCGGCTGCGCACCAGTTCCGGCAATTTTCTGGGTGAAGGTAATCACTCCAGAACTTGCCGTGACGTCATAAACCTTCGTGATTGACGGGCGGGCAACAAGTGCATTCTTGAGCGCCGTAGCAACTGCAGCAAGGTCAGCGTCGTTAGAAGTAACTGTATAAGAAACACCGGCAACAGTGACAACATCATCGGCGGTAAGAGTGCCGCCCAGCGTAACAGTGTACACGCCCTTAGTGCCTCCGGAGCCAACGTCAACAGGTGCGGAATCATCGCAAATCACGTTATAGCCGAGGTATGTCGGCATAGCAATCTTAGCGTCTGCGGGCTGCACGTAATTGATGAGCTGCTGCTTCTGGAGTTCGGTGAAGACAGCGGAGTGCATGTAAATCAAAGACAGATTATCGGCAGCATCTCCGAGGAGCTGCTTTGCATCCAGCACCTTCTTACCGTCGATGGTCTTCTGGGTTTCGCTGGTAATATCCAGAACGTGGTCAGCCATATCACTGGAAGCGATAACACCCTTCAAAATCGCCATAAGGTTGCGCTTTTCATCGTTGCGCCACCAGCGACCGACCTTAGCGGCAAAATCACGGGCGGGGTCATCGGCTGCAAAAGAATGCGCAAGGTCGTGGAAGCCCCATGACTTCTCACGCATAATCTTTACGCCGATTTCCGCATGGGAGCCGACATTTTCGGTCTCGCTGTCCTTCTGGGCAGTGTAGACGTTTGATTCTCCGGTGAGGTCTTCCCACTTCGGCATGGTGAACGTGGTAGCGCCGCCGCTGGAAAGCATATCGTTCAGCGTCGCGTTATTCTCGACTGCGCCTGATGCAACAATCTCCGACTTTTCAGTAGTCTCTTCAAGAACGTACTGAGTAAAAAGCTCCGGGACAATCACGTCTTCCGGCTTTGTAACCTTATCTGCCATCTGGCTTTTCTCCTCTTTTGGCAGACCTTAGAGGTACGAATTGCCATTCTTTTATTTACCACGGGGCTTTTTTGCCCGTAGCTTCCTTGTACAGGGCGCGGGCCTTCTCAGGGTCAGTCTTAAAAAGCCTCCCCTGTTCCGTCATGTTACCCGTCTTGAACGGGTTTGCTTCCGGTGCAGCTCCGGCAGGTTCTCCCGGCGGAGTTCCCTGCGGGGCAGCCTTTTTTACTTCCGGCTTTACGGCTGACATGGCAAAAACCTGCTCCAGCGCCTGCTCCATCGTGGTGTTTTCGTCAACAAGCCCCTTGGCCATGCGGACGATTTTTGAAACGTCCTCAGCTTTCTTGCCTGTTGCCTTTGTCAGTGCCGAAATCGTTGCTTCGAGTTCAGCATTCTTTGCTTTCAGCCCTGCTGTTTCACTTGTAAGGGCATCCAGTTCCTTTGCCTTTTTCTCCGCATCGGTCAGGGTTGCATCGTATGCTTCCTTGAACTTTGCAAGCTTGTCTTTTTCATCAGGTTTAAGTCCAAGCAGCGCCAGCAGTTCCTTTTCAGCCTTCTTCTGGGCATTATTAAGGATTCCAGCTGAATGCCGGTCAAACTCTTCCTGAGTTTCAAAGGTTTTAAAAGGCTTGTTTTCCGCTCCATTTGTCTGTTTGGGATTTTCTGCAGGAGTGTTTGCAGGTGTATTTGTGCCGCCATTGTCCGCTGGCGTTGCGGCTGCCTGTGGATTATTATTCTCCATAGTGTTTGCTCCTTGTAGGATATTTAAAAACAGAAAAGGTCAAAGGCTTTACAACCCGCTGACCTTAAAGATTCTTGACGGTTTCTATTTTTTTTATTGCAGGGGGCGGACTTGAACCGCCGACATTTTGGGAATGGGCCAAACGAGCTAACCGGCTGCTCTACCCTGCTGCATAAAGGCAAATACCGGAAATCAAACCGGAAAAGACCTTTTTATGACACCTTCTTGATTGCAGCTGCTTTCTTGACTTCCAGCCCCTCAATTTCAACATCAAAAGAAGTTTTGCAGCAGCGGCAGTAGATTTCATTCCTGACAATGCTCTTGTCTGTGATTTTAAGCAAGGGCTTCCCGCAGAACGGACAGCGGAACCAGTTCTTCAAATCATCCCCCTTTGAAAATAAAAAAAGTCCCGCCGGATTTTCTGCGGCAGGACTTGAAGTCTCTTAATGGATACAAATTATAAATAAAGTATAAATCAAGTGAGAAAAAAATGCAATAGTTTATTTTTCAGCCGTTCAAATAATCGTAATATCTCCATAGATTTTATTTTGCTGATTCAAATTCCTTTTCTGTTCTCTATGTCAGTTGAAAAAGCTGAAATATGATGTGCATTTAGATTTTCCGTTGCTCCGCATTTTCTGCAAGCATAGCAATCTCTTTTGAATATAGCTTTTTGCCATGTTCTGTACGCTCCGCTTTTCCGCTCTTTCTCGTTTTTGTTTGTTTTTTTTCTAAAAAATATCTTTCGCAGAAAAACATCATCATAACAGATTCTACCGACAACATCTCTTATATGTATATCCGAAAAACTGTCTAAATACTCATAATCATCTTCCTCAAAACCTGCGAAAGCGAAATAGTATTTTATTTGCTCTGTTATCGGTAGTGTATCAATATCTTGATAAAAACCTTTTTTCACCTCTGAAAATAAATAATTCAAATATTCATCGGTAAAGATACTGTTTTTAAGACTGTTAATAAGTTTAGTTGTAAAAGGTCTATAATCACCACTCATTAAAATTTCTTTCATGCTTATATTATACCATTCAAATTCTTAAACTTGCAAACCAAATTTTGAAATTTCAGAACAAGCATACCTAATGCTGTCGGGAATATGGCTGAACTCGTGTTCTGGCTTGGGAAGAATAGCCCCACTAAGGCGGTCTTTCTCCCACGCATAATTGCACAATGATTCAATCGTGTGCTGACAGCGTGGGTGTACGATTATCTCAAAATCTTGCAGTTTCTGTATTCCCGACAAGACAGAGCCAGCACCTTTTTTTACGGGGCGTATTCCTGTTACCGACAAAAGTTGCAGTTCCCTTATCGTCCGTGGGTCTTCCGAATCTGCATAGATGATAGTGTTCCCGAATCCGTTGTCAATCAGCATTTGCGCAATCTTGCGGTTCTCCATCATCTTCTCGTAATGCTCGAAATATATATAAATCTTGTAATCCTTGCGGTCTACATACATAGCCGTAAATGCAGTTTCGTCCGTATAGCCGAAGTCCATTCCGCAGCACTGCACAAAAGCGGTCTGCCCCCTGTCCGTCCGCTTGTTTCTATTCTTCTCCACCAGCGCCTGTATATCAAATTCTTCTTCCCGCCAATTCTCAAATATAAGCCCTTCGGCAATGCCCCATTCCCCCAAGCCCTCTATGCGGTAGCGGCGGGGGTTCTGAACCTTCATCTTCTCATAACGGGCTATATCCTTATCAGAAAGAAACTCATTTTGCTTATATGTTGTCGTAAGTGCCAGAACATCATCATCCTGTACGTCGAAAAACCGACGCTTTGCAAAATGCCTGTCAGACCATGGATTGAATGTCATCACAATCTGATGAAACAAACCATCCGGTAGCCGCCCACGGATAGACATATCTACCTTGTCAAAATCACTCTCGCTTGATACCTGAAAGAATTCTTCAAACCATACAAAGCAAAGATACCCGATAGATACGGTGATAGAAGTAATTGACTGAACATCATCCATCCCTCGGAAAAGGATAACCTGCCCAGTAGGAATATAAGTTAGCGTCAAATCACCTTTAGGGATTTTCCATTTAGAATCTAATTTAAGTTGATGTATTGCCCATATAAGCTCTGCTCTGGTAGAATCCCTGTGAGTATTCCAGTATCGGCGAATAACAACCATTGAAGGGAAAGCATCCGTTCCCTCTTTCAGCGCCTTCTCTCCAAGCTCCACCATAAGGGCAGTGTAACGCAGCGCAACGGTTTTTGACTTTTTACTTCCGCGAGAACCTTTTATTACTATATATCTTTTATCTCGGCAATTCCAAAACCTTGTATATCCTTTGCCGACCATCTCTTTAAGGCTGTGCCGAATTTTCTTCATAGCTGAAATTCACAGACCTTAAAGGTTCTTTGTATTTTTGTTTTACTCCGTATCTGGCTCTAAGTCATTTACAAAAACATGGAGCGTCTGCTCGCTGCTTTGTTCTGAATTTACCTGTGCCGTCATATCAAGGTACCTAGGTACTTTCCCATCAGTCCTGTCAAATATTTCCTTAAGTGCCTGTAAGCGTACCTGTGGCGGGTAACTTTTGTTTGTTGCAAGCTCCACAACAGCCATAGCCAATACCATCTTGCCCTTATATTCACCAGTAATGGTTCCGTCTTTGTCTTTCTGTACGAGCTTTAATTTCTTAACAGCCTTTTCCAGCATATCAGCATAACAGGCGCCTTTTTTTGGCCTACCTTTTGGATTGCCAGACTGCCCTTTTGCAAATGGCATTGATACTCCATTGTTTTTCAGTGTTTTACCATAAAAACACCTGTTTTCACTCAATTGTATGATATTTTTCACGTTTTTTCAACAAAAATTATATTTTTTTGATTTATTTTATAACAAAAAGGCCGGACTTCATTTGAGAAATCCGGCCTAAAAAAATTAGGCTTCAGGGAAAAGCTTCTGGTGTATATATTTGCTCACCGTAAGACCTGCGGATTCTGCAAGACATTCAAGACGTGCTTTTTCTTCCGCCGTAAGCCTCACGGCAACTTGCAAGCTTTTAGGAGCTTCTTTATAAGCTCCCGTTGTCCCTTTTGGTCTCCCCTGTCCCTCGCGCTTACCTCCCCAGTTCGGGGAGTACTCACGGTCAAGGGTCTTTTTTGCCCCCGCCATCACTTTACCACCAGAAAGACAATAAAGAGAGCAAGTGCAAGCGCACGAAAAACAAGCGAAAGCACATTTACCTGCGTCTTTGTAATCATTGACAAAACCTCCTTAAAGAGATATTGTAAAAGCCGGACAAGAGCGCCAATCTTGCCCGGCTTTTTGGCTATCTCTACTTAAAAAGCAGAGCCAAAAGGGCTACTACAAACAGGCCGAAGTTGATAACAAGACCCGCGATGTCTGTCCAACTCGGCCTTTCTTTTTTTTCACCCTTGTTTTTGTGTTTGGCCATCTAAATCACCATCCTTAGCAAGTGAAGCATCACTTGATGATTTAATAATAGCACATCTTGTTTATTTTGTCAATGTTTTTAATCATCTTTTTTTTCACTCTTCTAGACACCCGCTTGTTATGGGCCTGTTGTTTTCTTTTGCCCATTTTGTGTAACGCCTGCGGATGACATCGCAGTAATGCGGGTCAAGTTCCATTAACCGTGCTTTTCTGTTGTTTTTCTCACAGGCTATAAGCGTTGTCCCTGAACCGCCAAAAAGATCAAGTACAATATCTTCAGCCTTTGAACTATTTTTGATCTGGTATTCAAATAATTCTATAGGCTTCATTGTCGGGTGTTCTGCAGACTTTGAAGGCTTTTTGCATTCTATCACAGTAGTCTGTTTTCTGTCGTTATACCAGCAATGTGAATCCCCATCTATCCAGCCATAAAGACAGGGTTCATGTTTCCACTGGTAATCCTGTCGCCCTAAACACAAGCTGTTTTTATTCCATATCAATGTCTGTCTTAATGTCAGACCTGCGTCTTTTAATGCCTTGCGGAAGTTCAAGCCTTCGCTGTCAGCATGCCATACATAAAAGCAACCACCGCTTTTTGTAAACCTTCCGATATTCAAGTACATTTTATAAAGGAAATTATAAAACTCTGTATCTTCCATGTGGTCGTTCATGATAAAAGCACCGTCTGTTCTTCGGTGTCTTTTCTCCATACTCATTATCGAACCACCCTGTCCTAAGTTCACATTATAGGGTGGATCAGTAAGGCTCAAGTCTGCTTTCTGACCGTCCATAAGTCTGGCAACATCTTCTTCGCTTGTGGAATCACCACACATCAAAATCGAATTTCCAAGCTCGTACATCTCACCGAGTTGTGAAACAGCCTCTTCTTTAACTTCTGGCACGTCTTCATCGCCTATTGTTTCATTGTCTGGTTCTTCTGTACTAAACTCAATTACGCCGCATGGAAGCTCAAAATCGGACGTATCTATTTCAAAGTCTCCGATAAACTCAAGAACGCTTTCTTTCGTCATCGTACCATAATGGGAATTAAGCCTAAGAAGCAGGTCTTTTGCTGACTTTTCATCCTTACAGTCCACATAGACAACCGGAAGCTGTGGAACCTGGTATCCGTCAGCTTCTAGCTTTTTCAGCGCAAGCATCCTCCCATGGCCGTCCAAGCAATGGTTTATGCCGTCATGCCTCCACACAAAGAACGGAAATGAAAAGCCGTATTTTTTTATTGACTTGATAATCTTTTCAATATCAGAATCGTCCCTCTGTTTAAGCCCGCCTTGAAACTCAGTAAGCTCGTCAAGCTTTAAGAAATCCTTGCATTCGCATGTAATTTTCAATGTATTCTGCATAGCTATTTCCTTTCTACATCAAAAAAAAAAAAGCAATAGCTTTATTGGTAATTACATATTTCTCAATAAAAGCAAACGGCAGATTCGTTGATTTCATAAAAAACCCCTTGTTTTGCAGTGTACGTGCAATTTACAAGGGGTTTATGCGTTCAATCAACTTGAACTGACTTGAATCGCCTGTTGAATCAGGGCTTTAACTGATCTTCTCACGCTGGAAGCCCCAAAAGCTCCCGTCCGTCACCGATTCCGACCTTCATGTTCCCGCCCCACAGTCCGGCAAGCTCCGTCTCCGGGATGTCCATCTCCCTGGCGGCCTCGCCCTTATCATGCACCCAGCCGTTAATCCTCGCCATCTCGACATTCAGCTTTTTCATAAACTCCTTGCAGAACTTGATGTGCCTGTTCCCGTTCTTGTACAGCTTCACGTTTGCAAAAACCTTGCCGTCGGCCGTAAGAATGTCAAAGTTGCTCCATTCGGCAATATCTACCTCATCATACTTGCCGGGAATCTTGAAATCCAGCCGGAATCCAAGGTTTTCCCCGATGACACTCATATCGTACAGAAAATCACGGCAGGAGTCGGACATCTGCTTTTTATACCAGTCCAAGTCAAAGTTTTTCCATCCGGTCACTATCACGCGGTAGTCAAGCATGATGTTCCTCAGCGTTTCCCTTGCCTGGTCTACCCGGAAAGTGCCGTAATTATAGCACTTTTCCTTCATGTACTTCCAGTCAGAATCGTTCCACCGCAGGTTTGACTTATACCTGTGTATATTCTCACTCCTTGCAAGATTAAAGAAGAAATCCGTGAGCTGCTCATCAAACAGAGTGTTTGAATGCCGGATAATCCACATGGTGAGCTGGAAGATGTTCTCAAGGGTAAAATCTATCGCCGTGTTGTCGTTAAGCCGCTTCACCACCTTGTCGCGCCCGGCGGTCGTGAGCCTCGTCGTCAGCCTGTCGTACTTCTTGAAAAGCAAATCCCAGTAAAGAAGCTTGAGTCCTTTCAGCCGTTCCCGGAGCGACTTTTTCAGCATCTTCACGTCAACTTTCAGCTCGCGGAAAATCTCAGTGTCCAGTTTCTCCAAGGCCCTGTAATTGTCGTAAAGCTTCTGCATATCCGCATTGTAGAACTGCACGAGGTTTTCCGCTGTGTCGCCGCTTGCGATTATTTCATCCTGTCTCAGCTCTTTTTCCTTCAGATCGCTTTCGGCAATCTTGTCTGCATTCAGCTTGAAAGTGGAATCAAACCAAAGGTCGAACGGGTCAGTCTGTCTGTTATTGTACGACCTGCCCTCGTAAGTGGCACTTTCAGGCAGGATTGCCACGACATCCACGACGGCCCGCGCCCTGCGCTCGGCATTGTTGAAGTCAAAGTTCCCTATGACATCATACGAATACTTTCTTGCGGCGAGGGCATCCTTTATCTGCCCGCTGTTCTTCCACCGCTCCGGGATTACAAGGACAATCTTCTCGGCGTTGCCCTCCCGGATGATTTTCTCAGCCCATGTTTCATACTCTGAATAGGGCGGATTGCAGAAGATACAGTCCATTTTCTTGTCAATCAAGGTCTGTGACAGGAAGTCTGACCCTAAAAGGACCACATCATCCGGCAGCTGCTCAGCAAGGATATAGGACTTCTCAATCCCATACTTTGCATAATGCCTGGAAATGTTTGAATTGTAGTTTTTGTCTCCGTAATTGTCAGCCTTGAAAAAGTCCGTCCGGTCAAACTTCTCAAAAAATGAGCCGTTCCCGGAGCGACTTTTTCAGCATCTTCACGTCAACTTTCAGCTCGCGGAAAATCTCAGTGTCCAGTTTCTCCAAGGCCCTGTAATTGTCGTAAAGCTTCTGCATATCCGCATTGTAGAACT